>Ga0308172_1002257_pt1 | contig 10489 bp, 12 predicted proteins | sample PhyGR2_FD_202134 | JGI IMG/M metagenome (GOLD analysis project Ga0308172, IMG submission 202134) | Phyllosphere microbial communities from UC Gill Tract Community Farm, Albany, California, United States - DLSLSG.R2 | ecosystem: Host-associated > Plants > Phyllosphere > Unclassified | place: USA...
GTGTTCTACGTGCAGTACGCGCACGCCCGCGTCTGCAGCCTGTTGCGGCAGGCGCAGGAGAAGGGCCTGGTGTACGACCAGGGCAACGGGCTGGGCAACCTCGGCCGCCTGGCCGACGACGCCTCGCTGCTGCTGATGAACGAAATCTCGCGGTACCCGGAAGTGGTCGAAGCGGCTGGCGTGGCGCTGGAACCGCACCTGGTGGCGCAGTACCTGCGTGAATTGGCGCACGCCTTCCACACGTGGTATCACGGGACGCCGGTGCTGGTGGACGATGCCACGGACCGCAATGCCAAGCTGACCCTGGCCTGCGCCGCGCGCCAGGTACTGGCCAATGGCCTCGACCTCCTGGGCGTCAGCGCCCCGGAAAAAATGTAAGTTTCAGGAGACGCAGTACACATGGCAGCACGACGCGGCAAAAGCCAGGCACGACGCAACAGCAGCAGCCAGGGCACCCCGGGATGGGTGTGGCTGGTCGCTGGTGTGGCCATTGCCGCGGTGGTGTTCCTGGCGGCGCCGAACCTGTTCAAGGGCGAAGGTGATGGCTTCCTGCGCGCCGGCCCGCAGCCGAATCCGAACGCGCAGCCGGCCCCGGTTGCCGATGCCGACAGCGATGTCGGCAGCCAGCCAACGGAAGTACCGGCCACGCCGAAGCCCGCTGAACCGGCCAAGCCGGCGGCCACCCAGTACGACTTCTACACCCTGCTGCCGGGCAAGGAAGTCGAGATGTCCGACGCCGAACTGGCCGCCAGCACGCGTGCCGAGGAACTGCGCCGGGCCAAGGCCGAGGCGCAGCGCGCGCAGGCGGCCCTGGAAGGCAAGCCGGTTCCGGCGGCTGCGGCTGCTGCACCGGCGGCGACCCCCAGCGTGGCCAGCACCACCCCGGCCACCAGCACGGCACGGCCGCTGCCGACACCGCTGAGCGAACGCCCGGCGGCAGCCACGCCGCCTGCTTCGACGGCGGCACCGGCGGCCACCAGCACGGCGGCGACTACGCCGGCCGCGCGTGCGGAGGCTGCGCAGGCGGCTGCCGCGGCACCGGCTGCAGCGCCTGACAACACGCGCTACATCCTGCAGGCCGGCGCCTTCGGTGCGTCCGGCGATGCCGAGGCGACCAAGGCCAAGCTGGCAATGATGGGCCTGGCCGCGCGGGTGGAATCGGCGCAGATCAACGGCAAGACCGTGTACCGCGTGCGCATGGGGCCCTACGGCAGTGCCGGCGAGTTGTCCGAAGCCAAGCAGAAGCTGGATGGCACCGGGCTGCAGGCGATGGCGATCAAGGCGCAGTAAACCGTTGCGGATGTGCATGAAATAGCCGGGCATTGCCCGGCTATTTTTTGTGCTTCTGTAGAGCCGAGCCCATGCTCGGCTGCCGCTGAAAGGAGCCGAACATGGCTCGACTCTACAAAAACGCTACGACCCCGGTCAGCCTTCGCGAGCGACCTGGAAACCGGCGAACGACTGGCTCACCGGCATCAGTTCGAGGCGATTGATGTTCAGGTGCGGCGGCAGCGTGGCCACCCAGAAGATCTGCTCGGCGATGTCTTCGGCGGTCATCGGGTTGGCGCCGGTGTAGAGCTTGTCCGAGGCAGCCTGGTCGCCGTGGGTACGGACCACGGTGAATTCGGTTTCGGCCATGCCCGGCTCGATCGTGGTCACGCGCACGCCGGTGCCGTGCAGGTCCGAACGCAGGCCCAGCGAGAACTGGCTGACGAAGGCCTTGGTGCCGCCGTAGGCGTTGCCGCCCGGGTACGGGTACACGCCGGCCACCGAGGAGATGTTGATGATCGCGCCCTTGCGCTCGACCAGCAGCGGCAGCAGGCGATGGGTCAGGGTCACCAGGGCGGTGATGTTGGTGTCGATCATGGTGGTCCAGTCCGACAGCTTGGCGCTCTGCGCTGGCGCGGTGCCCTGGGCCAGGCCGGCGTTGTTCACCAGCAGGTCGATGTCACCGAAGGCCGGCGGCAGCGCCAGCAGCGCGGCTTCCATCGCCACCGGGTCGCGCACGTCGAACACGGCGGCGTGCACCACGTCCTTGCCATAGCGGTCGACCAGCGGCTGCAGGCGTTCGCCACGACGGCCGGTGGCGATCACTTTCCAGCCAGCCTGGGCGAAGCGATGGACGGCGGCGGCGCCGAAGCCGGAGGTGGCGCCGGTAATCAGGACGGTGCGGGTCATGCAGACAACTCCGTGGGGAACCAGACCCCCATTCTGGCACCGTCGGCCGGTGCCTGCGTTGCCCGATCAAGCCGGGTTCGCCGGGCTGGGGGCCTTGCTGGGGTCAGAGCCCTTTGCCTGCGGCAAGGGGATCCGACCCCGGCACGGGCCTCGGCAGGGTTCAGCGCAGGCGGAACACCCGTGCCTTGGGCAGGTCTTCGTCCACCTGCAGGAACCAGCGCCCGGCAATGCCCGGAATCACTTCGATCTGCGGCGCCTGCAGGGTCTTGCGCAGCTTCATCTGGCCCTTCATCACCTGCCACTGCTGGCCATTGTCGAGGGTGAAGACGGTGCCCGGCTCCCAGCCGGCGACATCGCCCACCACCCGTGCCGTGACCGGGCCTTCTTCCAGGCCCAGGTGCATGGCGGCCGGGGCCGGCACGTTGGCTGGCGAGGGTGCTGCAGGCAGCGCTGCCGCCGGCTGGGCTGCCACGGCCGCCGGCGCTGCGCTTTCCGCCTCGCGCAGCACCCGGTTCAGTGCCTGCAGCTGTGCCGGGCTCAGCCCCACTTCGGCCAGCTGGGCCGCGTTGAGGCGCTGTTCGACCGGCACGAAGCGGTCCTGGGCGGTGGCGGCAAAGCTGCTGGCGACCAGCAGGGCGGAAAGAAGGAACCGGCGCATCGGCGAAGTCTCAGCGGAAGTGCGCACACTTTGCTACGACGGGATGACAGTCCGGTGACACACGCCGGGCCGGTACAATGGGCCATGATCAACAACGATGTACTGCGCAGCGTGCGCTACGCGCTGGACCTGGGCGACCACCACGTGGTGACCCTGTGCCAGATGGCCGACCCCGCCTTCGTGGTCGATACCGAGCAGGTCAGGGCCTGGCTGCGGCGCGACGACGAGGCCGGCTTCGAAGCGATGAACGACGGCGCGCTGGCGCACTTCCTGGATGGGCTGATCGTGCACCTGCGGGGTCGCGACGAGAGCCAGCCGCTGCGCGCGGTGGAGACCCGCATCGACAACAACCTGGTGCTGAAGAAGCTGCGCGTGGCCTTCCAGCTGCGCGACGTGGACCTGATGGAGATCTTCGCCAGCGTCGGCTTCAGGGTGTCCAAGTCCGAGCTCGGCGCGCTGTTCCGCCAGCCCGGCCACACCAATTACCGGCGCTGCCTGGACCAGATGCTGCGCAACTTCCTCAAGGGCCTGAGCCTGCGCGTGCGCGGCTGAGCACGGCCTCGACGAAGGCCCGCGCCGCCGGCGTGGGCAGGCGTTGCCAGGCCAGGTGCACGCGCCGGGTCGGGGTGGGCTGCAGCGGTATCTGCACCATCCCCTCGAACCCCTGCGCGATCACCACCGGCACGATGCCCACCGCCAGCCCATGGCGGACGAAGCGCTCGATCAGCTCCATCTGGTTGACCTCGAAACGCACCTGGTGCGGCAGGCCGGCCGCGGCGAATGCATCGTCGGTCTGCCGGCGCGCGCCGGTACCGCGCGCGAAGTCCACCAGCGCCTCGTCCTGCAGCAGGGCCAGCGGCAAGCGCGCCTGCCCGGCCAGCCGATGCGTCGGCGCCACCACCGCCACCAGATCCTCTTCCTGCAGCATCTGGTGGCAGACGCCATCCAGGCTGGCCGACGGTGCCAGCCCGACCAAGGCGACATCCAGTTCACGCGCCTGCACCTGCGCGATCAGGGTTTCGCTCTTGTCCACGCGCAGCTGGAATTCCACCTGCGGGTAGGCCTGGCGGAAGGTGGCGAGGATGGCCACCACGTCGATGTCGGTGAGCGAGGAGATCTGCCCGATCGCCAGGGTGCCGCGCACCTCGCCGGTCACCGCCGCCACGTCGGCGCGCAGGTGGCGCAAGCTGGCCAGCACCTGCCGTGCATGCACCAGCAGCGCCTCGCCGGCTGGCGTGATCCGCACCTGCCGCGGCAGGCGTTCGAACAGCGGCGCACCCAGTTCCGCTTCCAGGTGCGCGATCTGGTGGCTCAGCGCCGACTGCACCACATGGCAGCGCGCGGCGGCACGGGTGAAGTTGCCCTCTTCGGCCAGGGCCACGGCAAATTCGAGCTGCGTGAGCTTCATGCGGGCTGCCCCTGTCGACCATCTGAATTTCAGATGCCAAGGATGATGATGATTCATTTCCATCATCAATGCAGCAGGAGGACACTGTGCGCCCCACGTTCTGGAATGCCCCGTGAGCCTTTCCCTCCCTCCCCTGCACCGCTGGCAGGTGCTGCTGATGTCGGTTGCCACCGGCGTGGCGGTGGCCAGCAATTACTACGCGCAGCCACTGCTGCACACCATCGCCGATGCGTTCGGCGTGCCGTTCGGCCAGATCGGAATGGTAGTGACCGCTGCCCAGCTGAGCTACGCCGCCGGGCTGATCCTGCTGGTGCCGCTGGGTGACCTGTTCGAGCGCCGCCGCCTGATCGTGGTGATGAGCCTGCTCTCGGCCAGTGGCCTGGTCATCAGTGCCTGTGCGCCGTCGCTGGCCTGGCTGCTGGTGGGCACGGCCATCACCGGGTTGTTCTCGGTGGTGGCGCAGGTGCTGGTACCGTTCGCCGCGACCCTGGCCGCGCCGGAGCATCGCGGCCGCGTGGTCGGCACGCTGATGAGCGGGTTGCTGCTGGGCATCCTGCTGGCACGCACCGTGGCCGGCCTTCTGTCCAGCCTGGGCGACTGGCGCCTGGTCTATGCCATCGCCGCCGCCGTGCTGGTGCTGACCGCACTGGCGCTGCAGCGCGGGCTGCCGCGCTTCCACCACACCGCCGGCCTGGGCTATTTCGCCCTGCTGCGCTCGATCGGCACCCTGTTCGTGCAGGAACCGGTGCTGCGCCAGCGCACCCTGCTGGGCGCGTGCAGCTTCGCCATGTTCGCCATCTTCTGGACCCCGCTGGCATTCCTGCTGGCACAGCCGCCGTACGAATACAGCGATGCCACCATCGGCCTGTTCGGCCTGGTCGGTGCCGCCGGCACCTTGGCGGCGGGGCTGGCCGGGCGCATGTCCGACCGTGGGCAGACCGGCCGCGCGACCGCCATCGCACTGGTGATGCTGCTGCTGTCGTGGCTGCCGCTGGGCCTGTCGGCGCACTCGCTGCTGGCGCTGCTGGTGGGCGTGGTGGTACTGGACCTGGCCGCGCAGCTGCTGCACGTCAGCAACCAGAACCTGATCTACGCGCTGCAGCCGGACGCACGCAACCGGCTCAACGCTGGCTACATGACCGGCTACTTCATCGGCGGTTCGCTGGGATCGCTGCTGTCGGCGCAGGTCTACCAGCACTTCGGCTGGACCGGCGTGTGCGTGGCCGGCGCGGCGGTGGCCGTGCTCGCCCTGCTGCTGTGGCTGCCCGGCGCGTGGCGTGCGCGCCAGGCAGCGATGGCCCGCTAGAAACTGCCCTGCAGGGCCAGCTCCCAGCGCCCGCCGGCATTGCCGGGGAACAGCCGGCGCGCGGCATTGTCGGTGTCGTGCACGGTGGCACGCAGTTCCCACGCCGGTGCCAGTGTTGCGACGGCGCTGAGCTGGCCATGCAGGTAGTCCGGGCCCTGGGCGTCGGCCAGCCAGTAGTGGCCGACCGCCGCTTCCAGGCGGAAGCGGTCGTTCAACGGCAGGCGTCCGCCCAGCTGCGCATAGGTGCCACGATGGCCGCCTGCCAGCGCATCGCTGGAATGGGCCAGCTGCAGCCACGCCCGCTGCTTCCAGCTGAGGGTGGCGCCGAGTTCGGTCCAGTCCAGCGTGCGCCCGGTGCCCGGGTACAGGTAGCGGGTGACGTTGGCATCCAGGCTCCAATCCCGCGCCACGGCACCGGACCAGCCGGCCACCAGATCGAATTCACTGCGCGCACCGATGTCCGGCGTGAACGACACGTTCGACCCCCACACGCTGGCATACAGGCCCGAAGGTAGCGCCAGCTTCGCCCCGGCCTGCACCGCCGGGTCGCCACCGGCCTGCGAGCTGCCGCGCCACACGTAATCGCTGGTCACCGCCATGTTGCCGCTGGCCTGCACCTGCGCCTGCGCGCTGCCGATGCCGAGCAGGCCGGCCACCAGTGCGGTCACGCCCGCGCTCATCCCCTTGCTGTCCACTGCGTGGTGTTCCTTGTACAAGGCGGTCGCACCGCCGGGACGGCAGTGTCGGCGGCGGGGCCATAACGGATCGATGGCGCAGCGGCAGCGTTCGCGCAAATTCAACGTAAAGCGAACGGGCTCGGGCAGTTGCCGGGGTATCATGGCGCCCTGTTGAAAGGAGCCCTGCGTGGACGCCATCCTGACCCCGGTATCGATCGGCGAGCTGATCGACAAGATCACCATCCTCGAGATCAAGGCCGAGCGCATCGACGATGCCGCCAAGCTGGCCAACGTACGCACCGAACTGGACGGCCTGCTGCCGTTGCTGCAGCAGCAGCTGCAGGCGCAACCGGCGCTGGGCGCGCTGCGCATCCAGCTCAAGGCCATCAACGAACGCATGTGGGATATCCAGGACCAGCTGCGCGACAAGGAAGCGGCGCAGGTGTTCGATGATGCGTTCATCCAGCTGGCGCGCGGTGTCTACGGCACCAATGGCGAGCGCATCGTGGTGAAGAACGAGATCAACCGCGTGGCCGGCTCGGCGCTGGTGGAGGAGAAGCAGTACCAGGGCGAGTAAACCCCTGCATCAGCCGCATTCGAGCAGATGGCGGATGCGGAACAGCTCGCCATCGCTGTGGATGCCCAGCTTCTGGTAGGCGGCTTTCTTCTGCGTGCTGATGGTGCTGGCCGAGCGCTGGAAGCGGCGCGCCACTTCACCGGTGCTGCAGCCCTGCAGCACCAGCCGCAGGACTTCGCGTTCGCGCCGGCTGAGCGGAGTGAGCGCCAACGCGGGGGCGCGCCGCGTGCGCGAACGATTGAGCTGCGTGCGCAGCTCCGGCGGCACGAAGCGGCCTCCGCGGGACACCGTATCCAGCGCGCGCAGCAGCATCTCCGGCGACGTCGCCTTGGACAGGAACCCACGCGCACCGGCCTGCATCGCCGTGGCCACCGTGCTGGCATTGCAGTGGGCCGACAGCACCAGCACGGGCAGGCGCGGCCAGCGCTGCGTCAGTTCGCGCAGCAGGGCCAGGCCATCGCCGAGGTCGCCCAGCGGCAACGCATCGATCACCAGCAGATCCACCGCGTGCGGGTCCTGCTGCAGCAGCGCGAGCAGCGGCGCTTCATCGTCGAAGCTGGCGCAGACCTGCACGCCGCTGTGCTGGCTCAACAGCACTTCCACGCCCAGCCGCAGGACCGGATGCGGATCCAGCAACGCCAGCCGGCGCGGCCGATCGGGGAGCAGGGGAGGAAGCGCAGGTGACATTGCGGCGGGTCCTGTTGGACAGGACCGTCATCCTGGGACCCCCTCAACAGCAGCGGAATCCAATTTCTTGCAATGCAGCAAGCGACACGGTGCGCAGTCACCTGTCGTTCCGCTTTGTCAGAACGCAACAGGCCCGGCATTGCCGGGCCTGTTGGTGCATCTCCAGCGCGCGGACGCGCCGTGCAGCAGTTACCAGCTGAAGCGCGGGCCGACGGTGTATTCCTTGTCGCCGTGGCGGTTCATCTTCAGCTCGCCGTTCAGGCCCCAGTTCTGGTTGAGCTTGACCTGGCCACCCAGGCGGCCGTACCACTGGCCTTCCGGGTTGACGCCGTGCTTCTTCGAATAGTCTTCGTAACCGACCAGACCGTAGACTTCGGCATGCGGGCCGAACGCGGTGCGGATACCGGCTTCAGCGCTGTAGCCATTGAAGTCCAGGCCGTGCTTCGGGTCGAACTTCTGGTAGGCGACGCGGGCGACGAAGTCGCTCGACGGGGCGATTTCGACGTTGTAGCCGGCACCGATCTTCCACTGGTCAACCTTCAGGTTGGTGTGGTCGATTTCCTGGCGGCTGTATTCGCCGAAAGCGTGGAAGTTCGGCAGGAAGCCGTAGGAACCCTTGACGCCCCAACCGTCGGCCTTGACGCCATCAACGTCGGTCTTGGCGTAATCGGCTTCAGCGTAGTTGTAGGACAGGTTCTCGGCGGCCGAGGCAGAGAACGGCAGGGCAGCGGCCAGTGCCAGAGCAATCAGCGAATTCTTCATGGGGGTACACCTTTACGTTCTTATGTTGTGCAGCAGCGCCAAAGCGCCATCGCATCGGGAATGTAAATTCTCCGTTATTCGCCACAACGCTCCCTGAAAACAGCCGTCTTTGCTTTGCTGAATTTTTTGGCTTGATTCAGGCAGTTTCAGGCATACGCGCGCGGTGCGCGAACGCAGCTCCGGCGTGATCGCCGCGTATTCACTGCACCGATGTCGATTTCCCCCACGCCGGTTCGTCGGGTCATTGAAGGCCGTGCATGTGGCACGGCCCACCTCGGAGGCAAGCGATGAGTTACATCGATGGTTTCGTCCTGGCGGTGCCCACTGCCAACCAGGAAAAATTCCTCGCCCACGCTCGCAGCGGCGACGTGGTGTTCATCGAATACGGTGCCCTGCGCGTGGTCGAGTGCTGGGGCGATGACGTTCCGCACGGCAAGACCACCGACTTCTTCGGCGCGGTGAAGGCCACGCCGGATGAAACCGTAGTGTTCTCGTGGATCGAGTGGCCGGACAAGGCCACCCGCGATGCCGGCATGAAAAAGATGATGGAAGACCCGCGGCTGGATCCGGCGCAGAATCCGATGCCGTTCGACGGTGCACGGATGATCTACGGCGGCTTCGTTCCGATCTACGAACTGACCGCCTGACGCAATCGACCTCAGCGGGCGTCCGTTTCATCACTGCCTGCCGCATGGCCGGCGCCCAGCGCGGCGCCGGCACCCAGGCCCAGGCCGCCCATGCCGCCGCCCATGCCCCCTCCTCCACCGCCACCACCACCGCCACGGCCGCCCTTGGCATCCCCGTCGCTGCGCGCCTTGCCGCTGCCACCACCGCTGCCGCCGGGCCGCGTCGGCCCCTGCGGCGGAATGCGCAGATCGCTTGGGATGGGTGCCAGGTCGAGGGCTTCGCGTACGAAGTCACGCAGCGACACCACCAGTTCGTGGGTGTGCACCGGCCGGCCCTGTGCAAGTTCCTCGGCCGCGCGCGCGGCCAGGCGCACCTGTTCGTCGGTACCCAGCAGCAGGATGTCCGACAGGGCCGCTTCCACGGCATCGCGGATGCGCCGGGCGCGGTCCGAACCGGGCTCGGCGATGCCGTGTTCGGCTTCGCGCTGGCGCAGGTCGCGGCGATGGGTAGGGTCCACGCCCAGCTCACCGGTGAACGAACCGCCCAGGGTCTTGTAGGCCGCCATCAGCGTGCGCAGGCGTTCGTTGATCTGCCGGTTCTCGCGCTCGCGGCGCTGCTGCAGAGTCTGCATCACCAGCAGGCGGATGCCCACGCCCAGCAGGGTGATGAGGACCAGGCCGGCCAGGGTGGAGAGCACGCCCTGCCAGGAACTGAAATCGATGCCGCGCATGCCCGGGGCTCCAGCGGGAAGAACCTGCATCTTGCCGCAAAGCCCGCCCCTGAAATGCGAAAGGCCCTCCCGCCCAGTGGGCGGAAGGGCCTTCTGTCACCGCGCGATTACTTGCGCTTGGCGACCTTGCGCACGGCCTTGGCCGGAGCCTTCTTGGCAGCGGCCTTCCTGGCGACGACCTTCTTGGCCAGTGCCTTCTTGGCCGGTGCCTTCTTGGCGGCAACCTTCTTCAGCGGCGCAGCCTTCTTGGCCACGGCCTTCTTGGCAGCAGCGGACTTCCTGGTGGCAACCTTCTTGGTAGCTGCAACCTTCTTGCCGACGACCTTCTTGGCAGCGGCGGTCTTCTTGGTGGCGGCAACCTTCTTGCCGACAACCTTCTTGCCGACAACCTTCTTCGCAGCCACGGCCTTCTTGCCGGCGACCTTCTTGGCGGCCACGGTCTTCTTGGCCACGGCCTTCCTGGCGGTGGCGACCTTCTTGCCGACAACCTTCTTGGCGGCCGCGGTCTTCTTGGCAACGGACTTCTTGGCGACGGCAGCCTTCTTGGCAACGGTCTTCTTGCCGACGGCAGCCTTCTTGGTGGCGGCCTTCTTCACGGTGGCGACCTTCTTGCCGGCAGCCTTGGTGGTCTTCTTGGCCGCAGCGGCCTTCTTGGTCACGGCCTTGCCGGCAGCAACCTTCTTCTTGGCCACTTCCTTCTTCAGGGCAGCGGCTTCGGCCTTGGCGTTCTTCTTGGCCGTTTCCAGCTTCTGCTTCGCCTTGGCGACGGTCTTGCCGACCGACTTGGCAGCCTTGTCGGCCTTGTTGGCAACGGTCTTCTCGACCTTGGCCACGGCCTTCTTTGCCTTGGCAACGCGGGTACCGGCAGCCTTGGTGGCG
>Ga0308172_1002261_pt1 | contig 10480 bp, 9 predicted proteins | sample PhyGR2_FD_202134 | JGI IMG/M metagenome (GOLD analysis project Ga0308172, IMG submission 202134) | Phyllosphere microbial communities from UC Gill Tract Community Farm, Albany, California, United States - DLSLSG.R2 | ecosystem: Host-associated > Plants > Phyllosphere > Unclassified | place: USA...
TGCCCTTCGGAAGTGCGCGGAACATAGGTAGAGCGATCCGTTCGGTCAACCCAAAAAAAGCGCTTTCTACAATCAATCCGGTTTTTTTTGTCGCACCCCCGAAAAGGTGATTGGAGAGAGGGGGCGGCTGGGGATAAAAGCGGCGTCAGACATGTCTGGCAAACCGGTGAAATCGTTTTGCGGCAATGGCATGCGCCAAAATGAGAGCGTGAAACGCGGCGAATCTCGGGAATCGCGACGTGCCTTGCTGATCTTTTTGCGCGTGACGTTATCCCAAAACCGATTCCCGCTTTTGGGAGACATGCGTCAATGCGGAGTTCTTTCTTGTCGATTGCCGATATTTCCCTGTTCAGCGCGCTTCTGGCCGGTGCCCTGTCATTTCTGTCGCCCTGCGTCCTGCCGTTGGTGCCGCCTTACCTCTGCTATATGGCCGGTGTTTCGGTGGAGCAGTTCAGGACGGAGAATGCCGTGCCGCGGCCTGAAATCCGCCGGGCCGTGCTGTTTTCGGCTTTCTTCTTCACGCTCGGTTTTGCCACGGTCTTCGTGGCGCTGGGTGCCGGTGCTTCGACGATCGGCACGCTGTTGCGCCAGAACCTCGATATTCTCGCCAAGATTGGCGGTTTCATCATCATTCTAATGGGTCTGAATTTTCTCGGCGTTTTCCGCATTGGCCTGTTCTCGCGCGAGGCGCGGTTTCAGGGGGCGGGCAAACCGGCCACGCTTTCCGGCGCCTATGTCATGGGCCTCGCCTTTGCCTTCGGCTGGACGCCCTGCATCGGTCCTGTCCTCGGCGCGATCCTCGGCGTTGCCGCCTCGCGTGACACGGTTGGAGATGGCGCGATGCTGCTTGCGGTCTATTCGCTTGGCCTTGCGGTGCCATTCTGGATTGCTGCCGCCTTTTCCGGTTCCTTCATGCGTTTCCTCGTCCGTTTCCGCCGCCATCTCGGTCTTGTGGAAAAGCTGATGGGTGTGTTGCTGGTGCTCACCGGCCTCGCTTTCATGACCGGTTTCATCACCAATGTGGCGATCTGGTTCCAGGAGACCTTTCCGATCCTGATGAAAATCGGCTAAGCCTCCCCGCGTATTTTATACGCGGGGGAAAGACTGTGGCCGATATCGTCGGATTGCTTTTGCCGTTTTTCGGCCTGATCTTCATCGGCTACGGCGCGGCGCGCATAACGAAACAGCCGGTCGAGGCGATGGGCTGGCTGAACACCTTCATCATCTATGCGGCGCTTCCGGCGCTGTTTTTCAAGCTGGTGTCGAAAACGCCGGTGGAAGAACTGACGCGCATGGATTTCGTTGCCGCCAGTCTTGCCTGCACCTACGGCATTTTCTTGGCTGTGTTCCTGATCGGCCGTTTCGTGAGAAAGAACAATCTCGCCGAAACGACGATCCAGAGTTTCGCGGCAAGCTACGGCAATATTGGTTATATGGGTCCGGGGCTTGCGCTTCTGGCGCTCGGTGAAAAAGCGGCAGTGCCCGTCGCGCTGATCGTCTGTCTCGAAAACGCCGCCCATTTCATCGTCGCACCGGCGATGATGGCGGTTGCGGGCGGTGACAAGCGCTCTGCAGCAAGGCTTGCGCTGGATGTGGCGCGCAAGGTCATTACTCACCCGTTCATCGTGTCGGTAATCGCCGGTTTTCTAGCCGCTTCGCTGTCATGGCAGCCGCCGGAGGCGGTGCAGCGGCTGGTGGATTATCTGGCGCAATCGGCAGCACCATGCGCTCTGTTTGCCATGGGTGTCACGCTGGCGCTGCGGCCAATGAAGCGGGTGCCGGTCGAAATCAGCTATATCGTCCCGGCAAAGCTTATCCTGCATCCGCTTGCCGCTTATCTTGTGCTCTCGTCGCTCGGGCGGTTCGAACCGGTATGGATCTATTCCGCCGTGCTGCTTGCGGGCTTGCCGACCGCGACAAATGTCTTCGTCATCGGTCAGCAATATCACGTCTGGCAGGAGAGGGCGTCGGCGACGATCCTGATCTCGACGGTGCTTTCGGTCTTTACGCTGACGGGCGTGGTTTATTTCATCCAGCCTTTTTGAAGCTGCCGAACAGCAGCGAGGGCAGGGCCTTCAGCCCGCGCCCCGGCTCGATGCCTTCGCGCATGACCATGCTTCTGAGCGTGCCGATGCCGGATAGCACATGCAGACCAGCCGCACGCGCCATCTGCACCGGCAGTAGATCGGAAAGCAGCGACCGGTTGAGGAGATCGACGCTGAGGGTACGGGTGTAGACATCCGCCCGCCGCTTGCGGTCGAAGCTGCTGCCGGCATCCGCCGCAATCGGGCGGTCGGAGACGGTGCCGAGCAGGTCGGTGAGGGCGATGATGTCGCGCAGGCTGAGGTTCAGACCCTGTGCGCCGATGGGCGGGAAACCATGTGCAGCCTCGCCGATCAGGGCGACGCGGCCCTTGCCGAAGCGATGCGCGGTCATGGAAGACAGCGGCCATGCCTGCACGCTGTCTTCCACCGTAACGGCGCCGAGCATGGATTGCATGCGCTCCTCCACCCTGAGGCTGAGCGCTTCAAGCGGCAGTGCCGTCAGCTCTTCCGCTTGCGCTGGAGTGACAACCCAGACGAGGCTGGAGCGGTCGCCGGGCAGGGGAACCTGCGTGAAAGGGCCCGTGGGCGTATGGAATTCTGTCGAGACATTGCCGTGCGGCCGGCTATGGCTGAAGTTCAAAACGATGGCCGTCTGCGGATAGGACCAGGATTTGACGCCAATTGCGGCTGCATCCCGCACCATCGACTTCCTGCCATCCGCGCCGATCAGAAAATCGGCGGAGAGCGCTTCACCATCGCCAAGTGTTACCGATACACGGTCGTTGCCGATATCAATCGTCTCGGCGGTGGTTTCGAAGCGGGTAATATTGTGTTCCTGTTCGACCGCTTCGCTAAGCACGCCAAGCAGCGCCTCATTGGGAATATTCCAGCCGAATGCATCCAGCCCGATTTCAGAGGACCGGAACTGCACGGTGGGCGCGCGCAGCAGGCGGTCGGTGCCGTCAATGATCTGCATGGTGGAAAGACGGGCTGCGGCAGGGGCTATACGCGACCAGAGGCCAAGGCGGTCCATGAAGCGGATCGACTGGTCCATCAGCGCCGTCGTGCGCCGGTCCTTCTTTTCGCTGGGGGGCGAAACAAGCGCCACGTGGCGGCCCGCCCGCGCAAGCGCTATGGCCGCAATCTGGCCCGCAAGTCCCGCACCGGTAATGGCGATATCGAAGTGTCTCATGGTCCTGATCCGTTGTTATTTCCAAGGCATCATAAAGGCTTTGCGCGGGTAAATCCACTTTGACCCCGGAACATCCCGGCGTAAACATTCGTTGGTTGTACCGCTATATTAGTCCTAGGATAAGCCAGATCAGCCGGTTGCAAAGCGTGGTGAATGGCCGCATACCGGAATGAACAGGGCGGATGAAAAGCGGGGCGCAGACGCTGACCATGAAAATTTTCAACTACAAGCGTGTTCCCTACGCGGAAATCCGCGCCTTTTCCGTTCATATTTTGACGGCATCCGGGTCGTTTCTGGCTTTTCTTGGCGTCGTCGCCGCTTCCGAACACCGCTTTGTCGACATGTTCTGGTGGCTGGGGCTTGCGCTGCTGGTGGATGGCATTGACGGACCCATCGCCCGCAAGGTTCGGGTGAAGGAAGTTCTGCCCAACTGGTCCGGCGATACGCTCGACAATATCATCGACTATGTCACCTATGTGCTCTTGCCCGCCTTTGCGCTTTACCAGAGCGGCATGATCGGTGAGCCGCTGTCCTTCGTTGCGGCTGGCATGATCGTGGTGTCGAGCGCCATCTATTACGCCGACATGGGCATGAAGACGGACGAATATTTCTTCTCCGGCTTTCCGGTGGTGTGGAACATGGTGGTGTTCACGCTGTTCGTTATGGATGCCAGCGCCACAACAGCCATGACTGTCGTTACCATCTCGGTGTTCCTGACATTCCTGCCGATCAATTTCCTGCATCCGGTGCGCGTGAAGCGATTGCGGCCGCTTAATCTGGCAATCGTGTTCGTCTGGTGTGCGCTTGGCGGTTATGCGTTGCTGATGCATTTCGAAACGCCGACCTGGGCGGTGATCGGCTTTGTAGCGAGCGGGCTTTATCTCTATTGCATCGGCGGAATATTGCAGTTTTTCCCCGCGCTCGGCGCGAAATAAGAAAAGCGTAAAGCCGTTTATTGCTTGTGCAAATTGCATTTAAGCAACGTCTTTTTCAGTTGTGCGCAGCAGCAAAACAGTTATCAATAAATCATGATCGCGCAGCATTGCATACGTGTTGTAGCCTGATTGGGAACAATGACCACGGTTGCTGAAATGCTTCGAAGAAAGCATGGGTAGCCGGTGTAGAGAGGGAATTCGTGACTGGAACTATGGCGCCGGAGGCCGTGCCTCTCCTGTCCGTTCGCAAGCTGACCAAGCTGTTCGGCAATTTCGCCGCATGCAACGGCATCGACCTCGATATAGCGCCGGGCGAAATCCACGCGCTTCTGGGTGAAAACGGCGCGGGCAAGTCCACGCTCGTCAAGATGCTGTTCGGCGTGCTCTCGCCGAGCGAGGGTGATATCGTCTGGCAGGGTCAGCCGGTTTCCATAGGTTCGCCAAGCGAGGCCCGCAGGCTCGGCATCGGCATGGTCTTCCAGCATTTCTCCCTGTTTGAGGCGTTGACGGTTGCTGAAAACATCGCCCTGTCGCTGGACCCGAAAATTTCATTGAAGGAAATCGCCAAGGAAGCGGAACAGCTTTCGCGCGCCTATGGCCTGCCTCTCGATCCCAATGCGCATGTCGCCGATCTTTCGGTTGGCGAGCGCCAGCGTATCGAGATCGTGCGCGCCCTGTTGCAGAACCCGCGCCTTATCATTCTCGACGAGCCGACTTCGGTTTTGACACCGCAGGAGGCGGACAAGCTGTTCGAGACGCTGGCGAAGCTGAAGGCCGAAGGCCGTTCGGTGCTTTATATCAGCCACCGGCTGGAAGAGGTGCAGCGTATCTGCGACCGCGCTACCGTTCTGCGCCATGGCAAGGTTACGGGCGCCTGCGATCCGCGCAAGGAAACACCGGCATCTCTGGCGCGCATGATGGTGGGTAGCGATGTCGCAAGCGTTTCGCGACCGACGGGCGATGCCCTCGGTCAACCGCAGATCGAAGTCATGGGGCTTTCCGTTGCGCCACGCACGCCCTTTGCCGTGGCGTTGAAAGCGGTTTCCATGACTGTGCGCGCCGGCGAAGTGCTGGCGATTGCCGGGGTTGCCGGAAACGGGCAGGGCGAGTTGTTCGATGCGCTTTCGGGCGAATATCCCGTCTATAATAATGATGCGATCCATCTCCGCGGCAAGCCGGTCGGTCGCATCGGCATCAATGGCCGGCGGCTGATGGGCGCCGGTTTCGTACCCGAGGAGCGCCACGGCCATGCCGCCGTTCCCGGCATGAGCCTTTCCGACAATCTTCTGCTGGCGCGGGCGCGCTCCGACCGCAAGGCGTTTCTGACGGGCGGTTTCCTGCGCATCGTCAGGGGCTCAGCTATCAAGGCGGCGGCGCGGCGCATATCGGAAACCATGGATGTGCGCAAAAGCGGGGCAGATCCGCTGGCGGGATCGCTGTCGGGTGGCAATCTGCAAAAATTCATCGTCGGGCGCGAACTCGATCGTCAACCGGCCGTACTTGTTGTCAACCAGCCGACATGGGGTGTGGATGCGGGGGCGGCGAGCCGTATCCGGCAGGCGCTGGTCGATCTCGCCAAAGCCGGCTCTGCCGTCATCGTCATCAGCCAGGACCTCGATGAAATCTTCGAGGTCGCCACCAATATCGCGGTCATTTCCGATGGGCAGCTTTCGCAGGCCTATCCGGTGGAAGACATGACGCTTGAAAAGATCGGCCTGCTGATGGGCGGCGTCCACACACAGTCAGGAGCCGCCCAGCATGCGCATTGAGCTTGAAAAACGGGCAGGGATCTCGAAGCTATTTACCCTTCTCTCGCCGCTTCTGGCACTGGTGCTGACGCTGCTTGTCGGCGCCATCATGTTCGCCATACTCGGTAAAAATCCGCTCGATGCGCTTTACGCCTTTTTCATCGAGCCTCTGTTGGAGGTCTGGTCGCTGCATGAGCTGGCGATCAAGGCCGCACCGCTGATCCTGATCGCGGTTGGCCTGTCTATCTGTTATCGCTCCAACAACTGGAACATCGGCGCGGAAGGACAATTCACCATTGGCGCGATCACCGGTTCCATCCTGCCGGTGCTTTATCCGGACTGGCATTCGCCACTCATCCTGCCGTTGATGCTGGTTATGGGCGCCATCGGCGGCGCACTCTATGCCGGTATTCCGGCGCTGTTGAAGACGAAGTTCAACACCAACGAAATCCTCGTCAGCCTCATGCTGGTCTATGTCGCGCAGCTTTTTCTCGACTGGCTGACGCGCGGCATCTGGCGCGATCCGGGTGGCTATAACTTCCCGCAGACGAAACCCTTCAACGAGAGCGCAGTGCTGCCGGAAATGCTGGCATCGGGCCGGGCGCATTGGGGTTTCGTGTTTGCCATCGTGGCGGCCATCGCGCTGTGGTTCATGATGCGTTACATGCTGAAAGGCTTCGAGGTCACGGTTCTCGGCCAATCGGCGCGGGCAGGGCGTTTTGCCGGTTTCTCATCGAGCCGCATGGTCTGGTTTTCGATGCTGCTTTCCGGCGCGCTTGCCGGGCTTGCGGGCATTTCGGAAGCCTCCGGCTCCATCGGCCATCTTCAGCCCAGCATTTCTCCGGGTTACGGCTTCACCGCCATCATCGTCGCCTTTCTCGGCCGCCTCAATCCGCTCGGTATCATCCTCTCCGGGCTGGTGCTTGCACTGACCTATCTTGGTGGTGAGGCGGCGCAGCTTTCCATCGGTGTGTCTGACAAGGTGACGCGTGTGTTTCAGGGGTTGATGCTGTTCTTCGTACTCTCCTGCGATACGCTGATCTTTTACCGCATCAGGGTCGTCTTCACCGGCAAGGCGCATAACAGCCAAGGAGCGGCATGATGGATATGCTTCAGGCCATCCTTCTCACGGTCATCACTGCCGCCACACCGCTCGTCCTTGCCGCCTCGGGCGAGCTGGTGGCGGAACGCTCCGGCGTCCTCAATCTCGGCGTCGAGGGCATGATGATCATGGGTGCGGTCTGCGCTTTCGCTGCCGCGCATATGACCGGTTCGCCCTATCTCGGCATTCTGGCCGGTATCGCGTCGGGCGCGGTTTTCTCGCTGCTCTTCGGTTTCCTGACGTTGACGCTCGTTACCAACCAGGTGGCGACGGGCCTTGCGCTGACCATTCTCGGTCTTGGCGTTTCCGGCATGCTGGGCGAAAGCTTCGTTGGCCTGCCGGGCGTCAAGCTGCAGCCCATCGTTTTTCCGGTGCTTTCGGAGATACCCTTCATCGGCCTCTTGCTGTTCCGGCAAGACCTGATCTTCTACATGTCCATCGCGCTCGTTGCCGGCATAAGCTGGTTTCTGTTCAAGAGCCGCACGGGTCTCAAGATCCGCGCCATCGGCGACAATCACGGTTCTGCCCATGCGCTTGGCATCAACGTCATCCGCACACGCTATCTGGCTGTCATGTTCGGCGGTGCGTGCGCGGGGCTTGCCGGCGCGCAGCTTTCGCTGGTCTATACGCCGCAATGGGTGGAAAACATGTCGGCCGGGCGTGGCTGGATTGCACTGGCGCTTGTCGTCTTCGCGTCCTGGCGTCCATGGCGGGTGCTGGCAGGCGGTTATCTGTTCGGCGCTGTCACCATCGGGCAGTTGCACGCCCAGGCATTCGGCATTGGCGTGCCGTCGCAACTGCTTTCGGCGCTGCCCTATATCGCAACTATTGTCGTGCTGGTCATCATCTCGCATAATCGCCGCACGACCTTGATCAACACGCCGGCATCACTGGGCAAATCCTTCGTGCCGGACCGGTGAGAAAAACTTCCAGTCTCCAAACCAAACAGGGGTAAAAATGAAAAAACTGGTCATCGCACTTGCTGCTTCCATAGCGGCTCTTGGAGGCGTCGTTTCTTCGGCTGAGGCCGCCGACGCAAAGAAGGTCTGCTTCATCTATGTCGGCAGCCGCACCGATGGCGGCTGGACGCAGGCGCACGAAATCGGTCGCGAAGAGCTCCAGAAGCATTTCGGCGACAAGATCGAAACGCCGTTCCTCGAAAGCGTTCCGGAAGGCCCGGATGCCGAACGCGCCATCGAGCGCATGGCACGTTCCGGCTGTGAGCTGGTCTTCACCACTTCCTTCGGCTTCATGGATGCGACCGTTAAGGTGGCCCAGAAGTTCCCCAAGGTGAAGTTCGAGCACGCCACCGGCTTCAAGACCGCCGAAAACGTCGCGACCTACAATTCGCGTTTCTATGAAGGCCGCTACATTCAGGGCCAGATCGCCGCAAAGATGTCGAAGAAGGGTGTTGCCGGCTACATCGCTTCCTTCCCGATCCCGGAAGTGGTGATGGGCATCGACGCTTTCGTTCTTGGCGCGCAGTCCGTCAATCCTGAGTTCAAGGTCAAGGTCGTCTGGGCCAACACCTGGTTTGACCCCGGCAAGGAAGCCGATGCCGCCAAGGCGCTTATCGACCAGGGCGTCGATATCCTGACGCAGCACACCGACACGACGGCTCCGATGCAGGTTGCAGCCGAGCGCGGCATCAAGGCCTTCGGTCAGGCTTCCGATATGATCAAGGCCGGTCCGGAGACACAGCTGACCGCGATCAAGGATACCTGGGGCGCCTATTACATCAAGCGCACGCAGGCCCTGCTTGACGGCACGTGGAAGTCCGAATCCATCTGGGACGGCCTGAAGGACGGCATCCTGACCATGGCGCCCTACACCAACATGCCTGATGACGTGAAGAAGATGGCTGAGGAAACCGAAGCCAAGATCAAGTCGGGCGAGTTGCACCCCTTTACCGGTCCGGTGAAGAAGCAGGACGGTTCGGAATGGCTGAAGGCGGGTGAGAAGGCTGAAGACGGCGTTCTGCTCGGCCTCAACTTCTACGTTGCCGGCGTGGACGACAAGCTGCCGCAATAATGTGACACGCAGGTACTAGCTGCTAACGGGACCGCGCATGCAATTCATGCGCGGTCTTTGTTATTTTGATGTGTTTTATTGTTCGAGCGAAGTTTGGCTTTGCTTTTCACGCGCGTTGATGTTTTTCACTGTATTCTGCGTTGAAAATCGGGCTGCTTTCCTGGATTACACAAGTCAGGCGCGATTTTTACATCTTCAACCGAACGGAAGGACATGGAATTTGCAGCGCGGAATGCTCGATGCGGCGATCGGTTTTCGAAAGTTGCGGACAAATCATGCTCAGGTCGTTCACAAGCTCGGTCTCGATATCGTGTCCGGAGTTTTCAAGACGGGTGACATCCTGCCGGGCGATGCCGAGCTGATGGAGCGGCTGAAAGTCTCTCGAACGGTGCTTCGCGAGGCGATGAAGACGCTCACCGCCAAGGGCATGATCTCCCCCAAGGCGCGCATCGGTACCCGTGTGACGGAGCGCGAAAGCTGGAACATGTTCGACAGCGAGGTGCTGCTCTGGCACTTCGAGGCTGGTGTCAGCGAGGAATTCCTGCTGCATCTCTACGATATCCGCCAGGCGTTCGAACCCTATGGCGCGGGTCTTGCTGCCGCCAGGGCAAAAGACGCCGATATCGCAAGGCTTGTCGCTTACGCCAACGAGATGGGCAACACGGCTTATTCCAAGGAAAAGCGCGCGCTTGCGGATATGAATTTCCACGTTCTCATCACCGAAATGTCCGGCAACCCGTTCATGCGCACCGTCGGTTCGCTGATAAAGGCGGCGCTGGCGGGCATTTTCCGGATGAGCAACCCGGAAGCCGATCCCAACGAGATTTCCGACGTGTCTGCCTCTCACCTGCGACTCGTCGAAGCGTTTCGCCTGCGCGATGAGGGGGCAGCCCGGCGCGAGATGGAAAGGCTGATTGAAAACGGCCGTCAGCAGATACTTGAATTCACGGCCCGTAACTCCCGCCCATAGATCATGCCAGCCTGCCGCTGATCACGTTTGATGAAAATCGGCGTGGAAATTTGGTGGAGATTTGCATGGTTTCTTAAGTGGGGCGCCGTTATAGCAGTGCCGGAAAGAAATCACCCATACGCCCGTCCGCAGTGCTGGCCGGCGTAAAGTCAAACATTGCCCCTGTCCGGGCCGCCTGTGGCCGGTGACGGGGTGTTGGAGGTCTTATGGAGCGCAGCTCTCTAGCCGTTATTCTCGCAGCGGGCGACAGCACGCGCATGAAGTCTTCGAAGTCCAAGGTGCTTCATCCGGTCGCTGGACGCCCGATGATCGGGCATGTGGTGGAGGCTGTTGCTGGAGCGGGCGTCGGCGCGGTGGCGCTGGTGGTCGGGCGCGATGCCGACAATGTCGCTGCTGCGGCAAGTCTCAAGGGCCTGCAGGTCGAGGCTTTCCTGCAAAAGGAACGCAAGGGCACCGG
>Ga0308172_1002264_pt1 | contig 10474 bp, 8 predicted proteins | sample PhyGR2_FD_202134 | JGI IMG/M metagenome (GOLD analysis project Ga0308172, IMG submission 202134) | Phyllosphere microbial communities from UC Gill Tract Community Farm, Albany, California, United States - DLSLSG.R2 | ecosystem: Host-associated > Plants > Phyllosphere > Unclassified | place: USA...
TGCCGACCAAGGGTCGGCACCCACCAACATCCACCGCCCCGCCATCCCACGGAATGCCGCTCTTGATCTTGAGGTTGCCGGCCAGCGGCCGGCACTACCGCAGGTGCAGGGCTGCAAGCCCTGCCGAACAACCCCTTACTTGACCAGCACGTCGATCACGCCGTCACCGACGCGCGCCTGCAGGGCATCCCCCGGCTGTACCTGCCCGACCTGCCGCACCAGGGTGCCGTCATCACGGCGCGTCAGGATGCTGTAGCCACGTGCCACCGTCGCCAGCGGGCTCACCGCCTCCAGCGAACGCGCCAGCCCACGCAGCCGCAATGCGTCCCGTTGCAGCAAGCGCTGCAGCGCCGCCTGCGGGCGACCGCGCAGGGCGGCCAGGCGCCGCTGCATCACGTCCAGCTGGCGCTGCGGATGGTGACCGCGCAGGATTGCTGCTGCGTGGCGCAGGCGCGCCGCACGGCGCTCCTGCTGCTGGTTGAATGCTGCATGCAGGCGCCGGCCCAGGTCGAGCTGGCGGCGACGCAGCAGGTCCAGGCGCGCCTGCGGGCTCTGTGCGTTCAGGCGCAGCAGGGCGCGGTCGGCGCGCTGCATCGCCTGCTGCATCGTGTGCCGCTGCAGCTGCACCATGCGCGCGGCGGTGCGGCGCAGGCGCAGGGTCAGTTCGCGCTGGTCGGGCACCAGCAGTTCGGCGGCCACCGACGGCGTCGGCGCGCGCAGGTCAGCGGCGAAATCACTCAGGCTGAAGTCGGTTTCGTGACCCACCGCCGACACCACCGGGGTGCCGCTGGCGGCGATGGCGCGGGCCAGTGCCTCGTCGTTGAAGGACCACAGATCCTCCAGCGAACCACCACCACGGGTCAGTAGGATCACGTCGTAACGCCCACTGGCATCGGCGGCCTGCAGCAGGCGGGTGATCTGCGCGGCGGCCGTGCTGCCCTGGACCAGGGTCGGCAGCAGGTCCACTTCCAGCAGCGGGAAACGGCGGGCCAGCACGCTCAGCACGTCGCGCACGGCGGCGCCGGTGGGCGAGGTGATCACTGCCAGGCGCTGCACGTGCGCCGGCATCGGCCGCTTGCGTGCCGGGTCGAACAGGCCCTCGGCCTCAAGGCGTGCCTTCAGTTCCTCGAAGGCGCGGCGCAGCGCACCTTCGCCTGCTTCCTCCATGTGGTCCAGCACCATCTGGTACTCGCCACGGGCGTCGTACAGGGTGACCTTGCCGCGCACCAGCACGCGCATGCCTTCGCGCGGCACGAACTTCAGGTACTGCGCCTTCATCCGGAACATGGCGGCGCGCAGCTGGGCGCGTGCGTCCTTCAGGGTGAAGTACAGGTGCCCGGAGGCGGGGCGGGCCACGCTGCCCAGCTCGGCTTCGACCCAGATCGCCGGGAAGCTGCCTTCCAGCAGGTCGCGGGCCAGGGTGTTGAGCTGGCTGGGGGTGAGGACGTCGTTGTTGCGTGGCTGCATGGGTACGGCGGATGGCGGGCGGAGCAGGGCGCTCAGGATCGCACGTCAGCGCGCGCCGTGCTGGGCCAGCGCCCATTGCACGTGCTCGCGCACCAGCGGCGAAGGATCGTCGACGCGGGTATGCAGGGCGGCCAGCGCCTCGGCCGAGGCCGGTGCATTGCCCAGGGCCACCGCGATGTTGCGCAGCCAGCGTTCATGGCCGCTGCGGCGGATCGGGCTGCCTTCGGTGCGGCGCAGGAACTCGGCCTCGTCCCAGGCGAACAGCTGGTCCAGGCGCGCGGTATCGAGGTTGTTGCGCGCACGGAAATCCGCCTCGTCGGTGCGCTTGGCGAACTTGTTCCAGGGGCAGACCAGCTGGCAGTCGTCGCAGCCGTAGATGCGGTTGCCCATCAGCGGCCGCATGTCCTCGGGAATGGCGCCGTCGTGTTCGATTGTGAGGTAGGAAATGCAGCGTCGTGCATCCAGCCGCTGCGGGCCGATGATGGCCTGGGTGGGGCAGATGTCGATGCAGCGCGTGCAGGTGCCGCAGTGGGCGGTGGCAGGCGCATCGATCGGCAGCGGGATGTCGATGTAGATCTCGCCGATGAAGAACCAGGAACCGCCGTGGCGGTCGATCAGGCAGGTGTGCTTGCCGATCCAGCCCAGCCCGGCATTGCGCGCCAGCGCACGTTCCAGCACCGGTGCCGAATCGACGAACACGCGGTAGCCCAGCGGCGCCACTTCATCGTTGATCTGCGTGGCCAGCTTCTGAAGGCGGTTGCGCATCAGCTTGTGGTAATCGCGGCCCAGTGCATAACGCGCGACGTAGGCGCGGCCCGGGTCGGCGAGGGTGGCCCAGGCTTCGGTGTCGTCCTTGTGGCTGTAATCCATGCCCACCGATATCACCCGCACGGTGCCGGGCAGCAGCTCGGCCGGGCGTGCGCGCAGGGTGCCGTGGCGGGCCATCCAGTCCATCGTGCCGTACAGGCCCTTGCCCAGCCAGTCGGCCAGGTGCGCCTCATCCTCGCCCAGCTCGATGCCGGCGATGCCACAGCGCTGGAAGCCGTGCGCGCGGGCCAGTTCACGGATGCGCGAGACGGCCTGGGCCGGATCGAGGGGGGCGGGGACGGGGAACATGCGCACCAGTATAAAATCCCGGCATGCCCGATCTCTCCCTTCTCTTCGATTCCGCCGCTGCACGCACGCTGGATGCACGCGCGACCGCGCTGGCCGGCGACGACGGCTGGGGCCTGATGTCCCAGGCCGGTCTGGCCGCGTGGCAGTGCCTGCTGCAGCAATGGCCCGATGCCCGCCAGCTGTGCGTGGTGGCGGGCAGTGGCAACAACGGGGGCGATGGCTACGTGCTGGCGACGCACGCCCTGCAGTCAGGCCGGCAGGTGCGCCTGTTCGCGCTGGCCGGGAAGCGGCCGGCCACGGCGCTGGCCCGGCAGGCGGCCGCAGCGTTCACCGACGCAGGTGGCCAGGTGGAAACCGTGGACGGCGCGCTTCCGGCGTGCGATCTGCTGGTGGATGCGTTGTTCGGGCTGGGACTGGACCGCGCACCGGAAGGTGATGCCCGCGCGCTGATCGAGGCGATCAATGCCCAGGATGCGCCGGTGTTTGCGCTGGATGTCCCCAGTGGCGTGGACGCCGATCGCGGCCAGGTGCCTGGCGTGGCGGTACGCGCGCAGGTGACCCTGCAGTTCATCGCCAACCACCGGGGCCTGTTCACCGGTGGCGCGCTGGACCATGTCGGCCAGCGCCGGCTTGCGCCGCTGGAGCTGGATGACGCGGCCTGGGAAGGGGTGAGCGCCAGTGCGCAGCGCTGGGCGGCCGATCGCCTGCCCCGCCTGCTGCCGCCGCGCCGCGCCAACACCCACAAGGGAGAATCCGGGCATGTGCTGTGCGTGGGAGGCAACCACGGCAGTGGCGGCGCCATCGCCCTGGCCGCCGAGGCGGGCCTGCGCGCCGGTGCCGGCCTGCTCAGCATCGGCACCCGTGGCGACCACGTCGGCCCGCTGCTGGCGCGGCTGCCGGAGGCGATGGTGCATGCGCTGGAAGACGGCGACGTGCTGCCGAACCTGCTGGACAAGGCCCGTGTCGTGGCGATCGGCCCCGGGCTGGGCCAGGACGACTGGGCCCGCGCCCTGTTTGCCCGCGTGCTGGCCTGTGGCAAGCCGCTTGTGATTGATGCCGATGCGCTGAACCTGCTGGCCCGCGACCCGCGCGCGCTGCCCGATGCCATCCTGACCCCGCACCCGGGCGAGGCCGCGCGGCTGCTTGAATGCACGACGGCCGAGATCCAGGCCGACCGCTACCGCTGCGCGCAGGCGCTGGCCGAGCGCTACCACGCGGTGGTGGTGCTGAAGGGGGCGGGCAGCATCGTGGCCGCCCCGGGCCAGACCCCGCGCCTGATTGCCGCCGGCAACCCCGGCATGGCCGTGGGTGGCATGGGCGACCTGCTCACCGGCATCATCGCCAGCCTGCGCGCGCAGGGCCTGGAGGCCTTCGACGCCGCCGCGTGCGGTGCCCTGCTGCATGCGCTGGCCGGCGATGCCGCCGCCCTCGATGGCGCACGCGGCCTGCTCCCTACTGATCTGCTGGCGCCCCTGCGGCGGCTGGCCAACCCGGAACTGCCGCAATGACTGAATTCTTCCTGGCCGACAGCGAAGCCACCGAGCTGCTGGGCCAGTGGCTGGCCGCTACCCGTCCCCCGCAGGCGCTGGTCGAGCTGCGGGGCGATCTCGGCGCCGGCAAATCCACCACCGCACGCGCGCTGCTGCGCGCATTGGGCGTGCAGGGCGCGATCCGCAGCCCGACCTACACCCTGGTCGAGCGCTACCCGTTGGCCAGCGGTGGCGAAGCGTGGCACCTGGACCTGTACCGCATCGGCCAGGCGGGCGAACTGGATTTCCTTGGCCTGGACGAGGGCAGCGCGGTGCTGTGGCTGGTTGAATGGCCCGAGCGCGGCGCCGGCGCCCTGCCACCCACCGATCTGGTGGTGGCGCTGGAGATCGAGGGGCAGGGGCGACGCGTCCGTCTCACTGGGGCCAGCGACGCCGGACGTGAATGGCTCGGTCGGCTTCCCGATGGGGGCGACTTGCAGGCCATTTCTGTGGGCTGACGAGAACAAACACCGGCAGGTTACGGATTATTAAGGAAAAAGGTGTTGCATTCCGTTCAGCGCGGTGATTGAATCCTGACCATGCGCCTGGGGAACCGTCTCATCGCCATCTGTGCCGCCGTCGGACTGGGTCTGGCGAGCGTCTGCGCGTGGGCCGGTGAGGTCCGCCAGGTCCAGCTGAACACCGGCGCGACCGGCACCCGTGCGGAAATCTCACTGGTTGGCAGCGGCGGCTACAAGACCCTGTCGCTGTCCTCGCCGAACCGCCTGGTGATCGATTTCCCCGATTCCAGCGCCGTGCACAACCTGAAGATGCCGGCCGCGCAGGGCGTGGTCACCGCCGTCCGTACCGGACAGCCGGTTCCGGGCACTTTCCGTGTCGTCTTCGACCTGGCCGCATCGGTGGCACCGTTCCGCCCGCAGATGCAGCGCGAAGGCAACGAATCCCGGCTGGTGATCGAATGGCCGGGCGATGGTCCAGCCACCGCTGCCAGCCGTGCCGCACCTGCGGCCGCTGCTCCCGTCGCCCCGTCCACCGCCAGCACGGCCGCCGCTCAGACGGCGCAGTCGCGTGGCGATGCCGCCCGTGCCACCGCGCTGTTGACCGCGCAGGTGCAGCAGCAGGCCAGCGCTACCGCCGCCGCACCGGTTGCGCCGGCACCGGCCCCGACCACCACCCCGGCCCAGGTGGCCGCTGCGGGCATCAGTGCCGGCAGCACGCCACCGCCGTCTTCGTCGTCTTCGCCGGCCGCGATCCTTGCCGGCCAGCCGACCCGTACCGTGGTGGCCGCCGCACCGGCGCCGACGCCTGCGCCGGCCGAAGCACCGCGGCCGGCCATGCCCAGCGATGCCTCGCGCATCCGCATGCAGCCGGGCATGCGCCACCTGGTGGTGGCCATCGATCCGGGTCATGGCGGCCAGGATCCGGGCGCGATCGGCCCGACCGGCAAGCGCGAGAAGGACGTCACCCTGGCGGTGGCACGTGAACTGGCCCGCCAGGTCAACGCCACGCCGGGCCTGAAGGCCTACCTGACCCGCGACAGCGACGTGTTCATCCCGCTGCCGATGCGTGCGCAGAAGGCGCGCGCGAACAAGGCCGACATCTTCATTTCGATCCATGCCGACGCCGCCGAGAACCGTTCGGCCACGGGTTCGTCGGTCTACGTGCTGTCCACCAAGGGCGCCTCTTCGCAGCGCGCGCGCTGGCTGGCCGACAAGGAAAACGCGGCCGACCTGGTTGGTGGCGTGCGCCTGCAGCAGACCGAAGGCACCCTGGCCAATGTGCTGCTGGACCTGGCCCAGAGCGGTTACATGAAGGCGTCCGAAGACGCGGCCGGCCACGTGCTGGGCGGCCTGAAGCGGATCGGCAACAACCACAAGCCGAACCTCGAGCGCGCCAACTTCGCCGTGCTGCGCACTTCGGACATGCCGGCGATGCTGGTGGAAACCGCCTTCATCTCCAACCCGGACGAAGAGCGCCGCCTGATCGACCCAGCCTACCAGCGCAAGGTCGCTGGCGCGGTGCTCGACGGCGTGCACACCTTCTTCAGCCGGCAGCCGCCGCCGGGCACGCTGTATGCGGCCCGCGCCCAGGCCGAGATCGACGCCGCCGCCACCATGGCCGGCGGCAGCAAATAACCCGCGGATCGAGCGGTCGGTAGCGCCGGGCCGCGCCCGGCGGACGTGTGCCTCCGTTATCATCCCCGCATGACGTCTGCTACCCATCCGCGCCCGATCCGGCCGTTGCCGGAAATCCTCATCAACCAGATCGCTGCCGGCGAAGTGGTCGAGCGGCCCGCGTCGGTGGTCAAGGAGCTGGTCGAGAATGCCATCGATGCCGGCGCCAGCCGCGTGGACATCGATCTGGAGGAGGGCGGTGTGCGCCTCATCCGCATCCGCGACAACGGCAGCGGCATCGCCCCCGAGCAGCTGCCATTGGCCGTCTCGCGGCACGCCACCAGCAAGATCGCCGACCTCGACGACCTCGAATCGGTCGCCACCCTTGGCTTCCGCGGCGAAGCGCTGCCGTCGATCGCCTCGGTCAGCCGTTTCACCCTGGCCTCGCGCCGCGCGCATGACGAGCACGGCTCGGCGCTGCAGATCGAAGGCGGCAAGATCGGCGAAGTGACCCCGCGTGCGCATGCACCGGGCACCACGGTGGAAGTGCGCGAGCTGTTCTACAACGTGCCGGCGCGGCGCAAGTTCCTGCGTGCCGAGCGCACTGAAATGGGCCATATCGAAGAGTGGCTGCGCTCGCTGGCGCTGGCCCGCCCCGATGTCGAGCTGCGCGTCTCGCACAACGGCAAGGCCTCGCGCCGCTACAAGCCGGGTGACCTGTATTCCGATACGCGCCTGGCCGAGACGCTCGGCGAGGACTTCGCCAACCAGGCTGTGCGCGTGGACCACACCGGTGCCGGCCTGCGCCTGCATGGCTGGATCGCGCAGCCGCATTATTCGCGGGCCAGCGCCGACCAGCAGTACCTGTACGTCAATGGCCGTTCGGTGCGCGACCGCAGTGTCGCCCATGCGGTGAAGATGGCTTACGGCGACGTGCTGTACCATGGCCGCCAGCCGGCCTACGTGCTGTTCCTGGAACTGGACCCGACCCGGGTCGACGTCAACGTGCACCCGGCCAAGCACGAAGTGCGCTTCCGCGATTCGCGGCTGGTGCACGACTTCGTCTACCGCACCTTGAAGGATGCGCTGGCCGACACCCGCGCCGGCGTTTCCGCACAGGAGATCGGCGCCGGTCCGGCCCATCCTGCCGATGCCAGCGGCGCGCCGATGCCGTCCAGCGCGGGTGCGTCGGGCTTTGGCCTGGTGCGCGGCGCGGCCCCGGGATCGGGTGGCGGTGGTGGCGGTTTCTCCGGTTGGCGCCCGCAGCAGCCGCTGGGCCTGCAGGTCGCCGATGCGCCCGCCGCCTATGCCGCACTGTATGCCGCACCCGGTGCAGGCGAGCGCAGCAGTGCGCTGCCGCCGATGCCGAGCGAGAACGGCCTGCCGGTGACCAGTGCCGACGCAGGCGTGCCGCCGTTGGGCTATGCCATCGCGCAGCTGCATGGCATCTACATCCTGGCCGAGAACGCCGAAGGCCTGATCGTGGTGGACATGCATGCCGCCCACGAGCGCATCGGCTACGAACGCCTGAAGAACGCACACGACGGCATCGGCCTGCAGTCGCAGCCGTTGCTGGTGCCGATCACGCTGGCCGTGGGCGAGCGCGAGGCCGACACCGCCGAAGCCGAGGCAGAGACGCTGTCCGCGCTCGGTTTCGAAGTGACCCGTGCCGGCCCCGGCGCGCTGCACGTGCGCAGCATTCCCGCGCTGCTGGCCAACGCCGAGCCGGAAGGCCTGCTGCGCGACGTGCTGACCGACCTGCGCGAGCATGGCCAGAGCCGGCGCATCGCCAGTGCGCGCGACGAGCTGCTGTCGACCATGGCCTGCCACGGCGCCGTGCGCGCCAACCGGCGCCTGACCGTGCCGGAAATGAACGCGCTGCTGCGCGATATGGAAATCACCGAGCGCTCGGGCCAGTGCAACCACGGGCGACCGACCTGGGCACGTTTTTCGCTGGCGGAGATCGACCGCTGGTTCCTGCGCGGCCGTTGAGCGGCGCAACATCGAGGGAGCATCCATGCGTTATCGGGGAGTGGGCGGACTGCTGGTCGCCCTGTTGCTGGCCGCCTGCAGCCCGTCACCAGAGCCTGTGGCGGTGGTGAAGGAAGATCCGGCGTTCGCGGCCGCGCAGCAGCAATGGCGCGTGCAGCGCTATGAAGACCTGACCCGGCCCGACGGCTGGACGGCCCTGGTCGGCCTGCACTGGCTGCAGTACAAGTCGCACTTCATCGGCAGCGGCGCCAGCAGCGGCATCCGGCTGGGCGTGGGCCCGGACAAGCTGGGCCTGCTGCGGCGCGAGGGCGACCAGTGGTGGTTCAGTCCCGAAGCCGGCGTGGATGTCAGCCAGGACGGCCAGCCGGTGCGTGGCCGCGTGCGCATGAACACCGACAAGGATCCGGCGCCCACCGTGCTCGCCTTCGATGGGGGCAAGGGCCATCTGAGCATCATCCGGCGCGGCCCGCGCGATGCGCTGCGGGTGAAGCATGCCGACGCCGCGGCGCGCCGCGATTTCGCCGGCCTGCAGTACTGGCCAGGCGGTGCCGGCTGGCAGGTGCAGGCACGCTTCATCGCCCATCCCGCTGGCAAGACCCTGCCGATCGTGGACATCACCGGCCTGACCACCGAAATGCCCAATGCCGGCGCGGTGGAATTCGAACGCGACGGGCGCAGCTGGCGCCTGGAAGCGATCGGCGCGCCGGGCGAGCCCCTGTTCCTGGTCTTTGCCGACCGCACCAGCGGCCACGGCAGTTACCCGGCCGGGCGCTACCTGGACATCGATGCACCGGCCGCCGATGGCAGCGTGCGCATCGATTTCAACCACGCCTATAACCCGCCCTGTGCTTTCACCCCGTATGCGACCTGCCCGTTGGCGCCGCCGGAAAACCGGCTGGACCTGCGCGTGGACGCTGGTGAGAAGGCGTACCACCTGCCTGAAGGAGAAGGCTGACCATGTCGATCAGATCATTGTTGCGCGGTGCCGTGCTGTTGCTGGCCTGCGCGGTCGCCCCCCTGGCCGCCGCCCGCGGCGCACCGGCCGAAGCGCCGGCCGCCAAGCCGCCGGTGCCGTTGCTGTGGAAGGTGACCGGCCCGGGCGATGCCCGCGTCTACCTGCTTGGCTCGTTCCACCTGCTCAAGCCCACCGATTACCCCTTGTCGGCCGATGTCGAGCAGGCCTTCACCGCGTCCAAGCGCGTGCTGTTCGAAGTGTCGCCGGAGGAGATGGAATCGACCCAGGCCGCCACCCAGATGGTGCAGACCGCCATCCGCCGCGATGGCAGTGAACTGAAGCGTGACCTGGATGATGCCACCTGGCAGAAACTGCAGGCCTATGCCACGCAGAACAAGCTGCCGCTGGCGCAGCTGCAGGGCATGAAGAGCTGGTTCGTCGCGCTCAACATCACCATCGGGCAGATGCAGAAGATGGGCCTGGATGCGAACCTCGGCCTGGACCGCTATTTCATGGCGCAGGCAAAGAAGGCAGGCAAGCAGACCGGCGGGCTGGAGGACATGCAGAGCCAGATCAACCTGCTCGATGGCATGAGCCTGCAGGAGCAGCGCCAGATGATGGCCGAGGCGCTGGACCAGGCCGAGAAGGGCGATGCGCAGTCGCTGATGCTGCACGACGCCTGGCGCCGTGGCGACGACCGCCTGCTGTGGAACAAGATGGCGGTGGAAATGCGCCAGCAGTACCCGCAGCTCTACCAGCGCATCAACACCGCGCGCAACGATGCCTGGGTACCCAAGCTGCTGCCGTACCTGCAGGATGGGCAGGGCGGCACGCTGGTGGTGGTCGGCGGCCTGCACCTGCTGGGCAGCGACGGCGTTGTGGAAAAGCTGAAGGCCAAGGGCTACAAGGTCGAGCGCGTGTGCACGGGGTGCAAGCCGAAGCGTTGAGGGTAGAGTCGACCGTTGGTCGACTGCTTTTCGGTCGGATGGCGGAAATGCCCGCGCTTCGCGATAGTCGACCAACGGTCGACTCTACCCGCTGGGATGCCGGCATCCAAAACAAAACGGCGCGCCACAGGGCGCGCCGTCTTCGTTTCGGGCTGGGCGGTGGCCTCAGCGCCGGGTCTTGCCGCCGGTGCCGGTGCCGGTACCCGGCTCGTTCGGCTTGGTGCCGGTGCCGGTGCCGGTGCCCGTACCGCCGGGGCGCGGGCCGCCGAAGCCGGTGCCCATGTTGCGCTGGAATTCCTGCCAGAGCTCGAGGTTGCGCTCGGTCAGCTGGTTCATCATCGCCCACGGGGTCTGGCCCAGCAGATTGCCCATCTGCTGGCGGAACTGCTGCTG
>Ga0308172_1002265_pt1 | contig 10473 bp, 7 predicted proteins | sample PhyGR2_FD_202134 | JGI IMG/M metagenome (GOLD analysis project Ga0308172, IMG submission 202134) | Phyllosphere microbial communities from UC Gill Tract Community Farm, Albany, California, United States - DLSLSG.R2 | ecosystem: Host-associated > Plants > Phyllosphere > Unclassified | place: USA...
AGGACGCCCTGAAGCTCATCGAGGGAGTTATATCCGATGACCAATTGGCCTTTGCCTTTCTTGCCATGGCGAATTTGCACCGCAGAGCCCAGGCGCTCGGCCAGGCGCTGCTCGAGGCGTGCGATATCCGGATCAGGTTTGGCCGTTTCGACCGGTGCAGGTTTACCACTGAGCCACTGCCGGACCAATGCCTCGGTCTGACGAACAGTGAGCCCTCGTGCGACAACGTGTCGCGCCCCTTCAACCTGTTGATTTTCCGGCAAACCGAGCAACGCACGGGCATGGCCCATTTCCAGGTCACCATGGGACAACATGGTCTTGATGACTTCCGGCAGCGCGATCAGACGCAGCAGGTTGGACACAGTTACGCGGGATTTACCTACCGCCTCGGCCACCTGTTGCTGGGTCAGCTGGAATTCTTGCTGCAGACGCTGCAACGCAATCGCTTCTTCGATGGGATTGAGGTCTTCACGCTGGATGTTCTCGATCAAGGCCATGGCAATCGCGGTTTCGTCCGGCACATCGCGGACCATCGCCGGGATCGTCTCTTTGCCGGCCTGCTGGCTGGCGCGCCAGCGGCGCTCGCCGGCGATGATCTCAAAACGGCCCCCACCGATCGGGCGAACCACGATCGGTTGCATCACACCCTGGGCCTTGATCGAATTGGCCAGTTCTTCCAGCGCCTGGGGATCCATATCCCGGCGCGGCTGGTATTTGCCGCGCTGGATCAGGTCCAGGGGCAGGTGCTGCAACTCGCGCTCGTCAGCCTGCACCGCTTGTTCTTCAAGGGATGTAACGGTCGGACCACTCAACAGTGCATCCAGTCCACGTCCGAGACCTCGTTTCTTGACGGCCATGGGGATTCCTTAAGTTGGCTGGGCGGCAGCGGTGCGTGAGTTGCGGCGTTGGCGACGGACCATCTCGCCGGCCAGTGCCAGGTAGGCAATGGCGCCACGGGACGATTTGTCGTAAGCCAGGGCAGGCATGCCGTAGCTCGGGGCTTCGGCCAAACGGATGTTGCGCGGGATCACCGTATCGTAGAGCTGGTCGCCGAAGTGTTCCTTGAGCTGCGCCGACACATCGTTCATCAGGCTCAGGCGCGGATCGAACATAGTCCGCAAAAGACCTTCGATCTGCAGGTTCGGGTTGAGCAACTCGGCAATCCGCTTGATGTTATCCACAAGGTCACTCAAGCCTTCGAGCGCGTAGTACTCGCACTGCATGGGGATGATTACCCCATCGGCAGCGACCAGCGCGTTGAGCGTGAGCATCGACAATGAGGGTGGGCAGTCGATCAAAATGTAATCGTAATTCTCGCGGATCGGTGCCAAGGCGCTGCGCAGACGGCTTTCTTTCATCTGCATTTCCAGCAGCACCACTTCGGCCGCAGTCAGATCGCGGTTGGCCGGCAGTAGCTGATAACCGCCGTGTTCGGAATAGTGCATGGCCTGGGCCAGGTCGCACTCGCCGATCAGCAAGTCATAGACTGAGTTTTCCAGGCCGTGTTTATCCACACCGCTACCCATGGTGGCGTTGCCCTGTGGATCAAGATCGATCAACAGCACCCGGCGCTTGGTGGCCACCAGGGATGCTGCGAGGTTGATGCAGGTGGTGGTTTTGCCCACGCCACCTTTTTGGTTCGCTATCGCGAATACCTTAGCCATTCTTGCTTGCGTTCCCAATCATGCCGTGCGGCGCAGTATCAGCAGATGGCGTTGGCCTTGGCAACCGGGTACGGCCAAGGCGTGTTCGCTATCAAGGTGGAAGTCCGTCGGCAATGCTAACAGCTCATCGCTTGGATGGACGCCCTTCATTGCCAGCCAACGGGTGTCTTGGTCGCCCAGGTGGCGGGTCCAGTTGCTGAAGTTTTCCATGCTACTGAACGCCCGGGAAACAATTCCGTTGAAGGGCTGTTCAGGCGTAAAGGCTTCGACGCGGCTGTGGATAACCTGCAGGTTATCCAATTTGAGTTCGAGTTTGACCTGAGTCAGGAAGCGCGTCTTCTTGCCGTTACTGTCCAGGCAAGTGACTTGGGACTCAGGAAACAGGATGGCCAGAGGGATGCCCGGCATGCCTCCGCCACTGCCCACGTCCAGCCAGCGACCATTTTCGATAAAGGGCATCACGCTCAAGCTGTCGAGCAAATGACGCGACACCATCTCGTCGGGATCGCGAACGGCCGTCAGGTTGTAAGCCTTGTTCCACTTGATCAGCAGGGCCAGATAGCCCAGCAGCAAGTCATGCTGGGCCGGGGTAAGGTCGACGCCCAACTGGCGCGCACCTGTGGATAACTCTTCGGCGTGTTGCGAGGTGACCAACGAACTCAAGCGCTTTGCTCCAACTGACGGCCCGCGCCGCGTTTTTTCAAATGAATCATCAACAGCGAGATCGCTGCCGGGGTAACGCCGGGTATCCGCGAAGCCTGGCCCAGGGTTTCAGGGCGAGTTATCCCCAGCTTGCTTTGGATCTCCTTCGACAGCCCGGAAATGCTGGTGTAGTCGATATCCACAGGTAGCTTGGTGTCTTCACTGGCGCGCAAGCGGGCAATTTCATCCTGCTGGCGGTCAATGTAACCGGCGTACTTGGTTTTGATTTCAACCTGTTCGGCGACCTGTGGATCTTCTGCGCCCTGCCCCGTCACTTCGACCAAGCCAGCGTAGTCGATTTCCGGACGGGACAGCAGGTTCAGAAGGTTGTACTCGTGGGTCAGTGGCGTGCCGAATTTTTCGGCAATCGCGTCACCCTGCTCGGTGCCCGGGCGAACCCAAGTACTTTTCAGGCGTTGCTCTTCCAGCGCGATGCTCTCGCGTTTTTTGCAGAAAGCAGCCCAACGCACATCGTCAACCAGGCCCAGTTCGCGGCCTTTTTCGGTCAGGCGCAGATCGGCATTGTCTTCACGCAGGATCAAACGGTATTCCGCCCGCGAGGTAAACATCCGGTACGGTTCCTGGGTGCCCAGGGTAATCAGGTCATCGACCAATACACCGATGTATGCCTCATCGCGACGCGGGCACCAGCTGTCCTTGCCCTGGGCACGCAATGCTGCGTTTGTCCCGGCCAGTAAACCCTGGGCCCCGGCTTCTTCGTAACCGGTGGTGCCGTTGATTTGCCCGGCGAAGAACAAACCGCCGATCACTTTGGTTTCCAGGCTGTATTTCAGATCGCGGGGGTCGAAGTAGTCATATTCGATGGCGTAACCCGGGCGCACGATGTGTGCGTTTTCCATGCCGCGAATCGATTGCACGATCTGGATTTGCACATCGAAGGGCAGCGAAGTGGAAATGCCGTTCGGATACAACTCGTGGGTCGTCAGGCCTTCGGGCTCGATGAAGACCTGATGGCTTTCCTTGTCGGCAAAGCGGTGGATCTTGTCTTCGATCGATGGGCAATAGCGCGGGCCGACGCCTTCGATGACCCCGGAATACATCGGCGAGCGGTCGAGGTTCGCCGCGATGATTTCGTGGGTACGGGCATTGGTGTGGGTGATCCAGCAACTGACCTGTTTAGGGTGTTGCTCTTTGGAGCCCATGAACGACATCACTGGAATCGGCGTATCGCCCGCTTGTTCGGTCATCACCGAAAAGTCCACAGAACGCCCATCGATACGCGGCGGCGTCCCGGTTTTCAAGCGACCGACACGTAGCGGCAATTCACGTAGGCGTTTTGCCAGGGCAATCGACGGCGGGTCGCCGGCGCGACCGCCGGAATAATTCTGCATACCGATGTGGATAAGTCCGCCCAGGAACGTACCTGTGGTCAACACCACGGATTCTGCAAAGAAACGCAGGCCCATTTGGGTGACGACACCGCGCACCTGGTCTTGCTCAACGATCAGGTCATCGGCTGCCTGTTGGAATATCCACAGGTTCGGCTGGTTTTCCAGGGTTTCGCGCACCGCCGCCTTGTACAGGATGCGGTCGGCTTGTGCCCGAGTCGCTCGCACGGCAGGGCCTTTGCGGCTATTGAGTACGCGAAATTGAATACCGCCCTTGTCGGTGGCCATGGCCATCGCGCCGCCGAGGGCGTCGATTTCTTTGACCAGATGGCTTTTACCAATGCCACCGATGGCAGGGTTGCAACTCATCGCACCGAGGGTTTCCACGTTGTGCGTCAGCAGCAGGGTTTTGACGCCCATGCGCGCTGAGGCCAGTGCTGCCTCGGTACCGGCATGACCGCCGCCGATGACGATCACTTCAAAACGGGAAGGGAAATCCACCACGCACCTCGTGCCTGCTTATGTAGGTAATCAGGAATTGTCTGTTGAAAGGGTTTTGGAGCTTTGGCGGCAAGTATAGGGACTTAGCCCTTCCTAAAGAACCCTTTGCACAAAATTTAACCAGCTGTGGATGAATCACAGACAATAGAAATTAAAAGAGAGAAATTTATTAAATCTTTGTTTTTATGTTTATTTCTACTGAGCAAGCTTTCTGTGGATAGATTGCTGTAAGCCTTTATATTCGCTGTGTACAGAGGTTCAAAAGTCTGTGGTCATGTGCCGATAAGCCCGTTGGATAACTGCGTTAAGCCTGTGGATTAAAGTGATGGTTATCCACAGACGGGTTTATCCTTGGTTTTTAAGCCCTGTTATCAACTGGGTACAGTGGCGCTTACCCACAGGGCTTAATCCACAGATTTTCGCCATTCACCCTAGATTCGCCCATGGCGTAGCCACACCTATCTTCCGATTGGAGCCGATGACCTCATTGGGAGACCTATTGTGGGAAAACCACAGCGCAGTTAATAATAGCGATTATCATTAACCTATCTAACGCGCCCTATGCCTCTTCCTTCTCACACGGCAGCCGTCCAGCACATCTACGAGCAACACCACACGTGGCTGCGCGGATGGCTCAAAGGCAAATTAAATAACGCCTGTGATGCGGCCGATGTGGCCCACGATACGTTCGTGCGCATCTTGGGTGGACGACACGCCTCCCAGATTCTGGAACCGCGTGATTATCTGGCAACCATCGCCAGGGGCCTGGTGATTGATCGTTATCGACGAAGTGCCGTTGAACAGGCCTATAAGGAGGCCCTGACTGAACGTCCTGAGATCACCGTCGTTAGTGAGGAGGACAAAGCGCTCATCATCGAAACATTAGTCGCTGTGGATAAAGCCCTGCACGCGCTTGGCGGGCGTGCACGAACAATCTTCATGCTGTCCCAGATCGATGGGCTGACTTATCAACAGATCGCCGATCAACTGCAGGTTTCGCTCACAACGGTGAAAAAACACATGATCCGAGCGTTTACCGAGTGTTCATTGATCATGGCCAACTCCTGATGGCCGCCCCCGACCGCGACACCTTTGAAGCCGCCGCCACTTGGTATGTGCAATTTCAGTCTCAAGCTCCCACACCCGCCGAACACCATGCCTGGCAGCAATGGTTGAGGCGCGACCCTTCCCATCTGGCCGCTTGGAACCAGCTCGAACAGCTGCAACGCAGTCTGGGCGGGTTACCACAGGACGTTACTCGGCGTGCGCTGTCGACGACTCAACAACGCCGGCAAGTACTTAAATGGATGCTGGTGCTTGGCGGTGGGGGCTATCTCGGTTGGAATCTTCAGCAACACAGTGGCGTGGGAACGTTGTTGGCTGACTACCGCACGCCGATTGGCAAACATCAACGTATCCAATTGGCCGACGGCACCCGAATCGAACTCAACACTCGCTCAGCAATCGATGTGATATTCGACGAACGGCAGCGGCTTATTCGTCTGCGCGAGGGTGAGGTACTTATCCACACCGGCAGGTTGGCGGCGCAGCTACCCTTCTATGTTGAAACCCGCCAAGGTCGGGTTCAGGCATTGGGCACCCGCTTTACCGTACGTCAGCTGGCCGATTCCACTCGCGTTGGAGTGTTGGAGGATCGCGTACAGGTGTCACCCGTAGACAATCCTTCCTCTGGCCAACTCCTCAAGGCGGGGCAGAGCGCCGACTTTGATCGGCTTAATGTCGGCCCGATCCTTCCCTTCACCGCAACCCAGACCGCCTGGATCGACGGTCAATTAATCGTGCTGGATGCGCGGCTTGGCGATGTAATCGACGAGTTGTCACGCTATCGTCCCGGAGTCCTGCAATGCGATGCCGTCTCGGCCCGTCTGCGCGTATCCGGTACGTTCCGTCTGGACGCCACCGATGCAGTACTGACCAACCTGCAAGCCACCTTGCCTATCCAAGTGAAATACTTCACCCGCTATTGGGTTTCGATAACGCCAATCGGTTGATCGAAAATAATTCACCAGGAGGGTTACCTTTTTTTCACCTGGCGCGGCCCTACAGGTAATTACGACAATACCTTTAGGGTTTATCCGCCAATGCGCCTCCCCATCCAGCTACGCCAGCGACTTTCCTGCCATGGCATGACCTATGGTCTGCTGATTGCCACTGCCACCGCAGCCAGTACCCTGTCTGCCACCGGCGTCTTGGCCGCCAACATGGTGCAGCATTACGCCGTTGCGGCCGGTTCGCTGGACAGGGCTTTAAGCCAGTTTGCGGCCAGCGCAAATGTGATCTTGTCTTTTTCGCCGGAGCAGACCGCACGGCTGACGACACCTGGGCTCGAGGGCGACTACTCGATTGATCAGGGGTTCGCTTTGCTGCTGCAAAACACTGGGTTGTCGGCGGTCGCCCAAGCTCCTGGCAGCTACGTATTGCAGGTCGCTCCTGCAGACCAACTCACGCTTGCGCCAACGACGGTGAGTACTTATCAACAGGATGGTTTCAACCGGGATATCTCTGGGGATGTGGGCTACAAGGCGCAGAACAGTCGGATCGGTACCAAAACCAGTACGCCCTTGTCGGAAACACCGCGTTCAGTCTCGGTTGTCACCGGTCAGCGCATCAAGGATCAGAAGGCGCAAAGCCTGACGGAAGTGTTGGGGTACGTGCCTGGCATCTTCGCGCCACCCTTTGCCGCCGGCGACAGTCTGGCAGGCGACCTGTTTTTCATCCGCGGTTTCAACGCCACTGACTACGGCTACGGCCTGCTGCGAGATGGCCTACGCGTGCAAGGCAATCGATACGACACCACCAGCGAGCCTTACGGCCTAGAGCGCGTTGAAGTTTTCCGCGGTCCCTCCTCCCTGCTCTATGGCGAAAACGCGCCGGGCGGCCTGGTTAATCTGGTCAGCAAACATCCGACGGCCACGCCCCAAGGTGAGGTGCAACTCGGGTATGGCTCCAATAACCGCCGCCAGTTGGGTGTGGATATCTCGGGTCCGCTCAATGGTAATGACAACGTCCTCGGCAGGCTGGTGATGCTGGGGCGAAAATCCGATACGCAAACCGACCATGTACCGGATGACCGGCTCTATCTTGCACCGTCCTTGACGCTCAACTTCGACGATTACAACACCTTGACCCTGCTGGCCAATTACCAGAAGGATCACACCAACCTAGAACTCGGCCTCCCCGCTGCGGGAACTCTGCTTACCAACCCTAACGGCAAGTTATCCAAGCACACGATGCTGGGTAATCCGGACTGGAACACCTTCGAACGTGAAGCCTGGAGCACGGGTTACGAATTCAGTCACAGCTTCAACGACGACTGGCAGTTCAGGCAGAACTCCCGTTACATGCAGTCGCGCATCAACCGCCATGAAACCTGGCCCAGCGCCCTGAACAATCGCGGCTTTGGCACGCAACTAAACATGACCGCCTACGATCGCTATAACAAATCAATGGTTTACTCCCTGGATAACCAACTGGAGGGAAAATTCCGACTCGGCGATTTGGAAAATACCGTGCTGTTGGGCGCCAGCTACGACCGTACCTCGTTCAACCAGGATTGGGACGCAGGGTTTGCGGGGACCATTAATGTGTATAACCCCGTGTACCTGCGCGATCCGCTGACCCCCATCGCAGTACAAAACACCCTGCTTGAGCAACAAATGAAAGGGGTTTATGCACAGGTACAGAGCAAATACGAGCACTGGTTGTTCTTACTCGGCGGTCGTCAGGACTGGGTGGACAGCGAATTCCGCGACAAGGTGAACAAGGCCAGCAACACCCAGGCGGAAGACCGCAAATTCACCTATCAGGGCGGAGTCATGTACCAGTTCGACAACGGCCTGACGCCGTATGTCAGCTATTCCACCGCGTTCGTCCCTGTACAGCAGATCTCCAACGCTGGCTCACCGTTAAATCCGATCACCAGCAGCCAATACGAAGTGGGCGTTAAATACGAACCGCTCGGCTGGGACACGGCGATGACGCTGTCGGTGTATGACCTGCGTAAACAGGACGACACCTACCTCGACGCCACCACCAACAGCTATCGGCAGGTAGGTGAAAGTCGCGCCAAGGGTGTGGAAGTGGAGGTCAACAGTAACCTCACGCAGAATCTCAATGTGACGGCAGCCTATACCTACACCGATGCGCGTATTACCAAGGATTCGGCCACGTCGTTGGTCGAAGGGCATCAGATGACGGGCGTCCCGCGCAACCAGGCTTCGGTGTGGAGCAAGTATCGCTTCCTCGACGGTCAGCTTAAGGGGCTCTCCCTAGCTGGGGGTGTTCGCTATTTCGACAGTACTTTTTCCTACACGGCGCCGACGTTGTACGGCAAATTGGACGCAGGAAGCGTCACATTGGTGGATGCCGCGGTTGGTTACGAGATTGATAAGCACTGGTCCGTGGATCTGAATGCGAAAAACCTGTTCGACAAGGAATATGTGTCCGGTTGCAACGACGCGGGGCGTTGCTACTGGGGTGACAGCCGTACCTTGCTCGGTACGGTGTCTTACAACTGGTGACCAGGTTGTGGATAACCGGTTACTTGCCGATGCAGAAGCTGGAAAAGATCCGCCCAAGTAAATCATCGGAGCTGAAGGCGCCGGTGATTTCCCCCAATAGCTGCTGAGCCTGTCTCAAGTCTTCGGCCAGCAGCTCCCCTGCTCCTGCCAAGGTCAATTGTGCCCGTCCGTGCTCCAAGGCCGCGCTGGCCCGACGCAGCGCTTCAAGGTGCCGACGGCGAGCGCTGAAGCTGCTTTCTGAGGTCTGTTCGTAGCCCATGCAGGCTTTGAGGTGATCGCGCAGCAGCTCCAAGCCTTCCCCTGCCGATTTGGCGCTCAGACTGAGGGTGACATGGCCATCTTCGCTGGTTTGCAGAGCGATCGCTTCTCCCGTCAAGTCGGCTTTGTTACGGATCAACGTGACCTTGGCCGGATCCGGCCGCTGCTCCAGAAACTCCGGCCATAGGGCAAAAGGATCCACAGCCTCCGGTGCCGTGGCGTCCACGACCAACAGCACACGATCAGCTTCACCGATGGCCTTGAGTGCTCGCTCAACGCCAATTTTTTCCACCTGGTCATCGGTATCACGCAAACCAGCCGTATCGACGACGTGCAACGGCATGCCATCGATGTGGATATGTTCGCGCAGGATATCTCGGGTCGTGCCGGCGATCTCAGTCACGATGGCCGCTTCCCGACCTGCCAACGCGTTGAGCAGGCTGGATTTACCGGCGTTGGGGCGACCTGCGATCACCACCGTCATGCCGTCACGCAGCAATGCCCCCTGACCTGCCTCACGCAGAACTGTGGATAACTCGTCGCGGACTTTGTCCAGCATCGCCAACACGTGGCCATCGGCAAGAAAATCGATTTCTTCCTCCGGGAAATCAATCGCCGCCTCAACGTAGATACGCAGACCGATCAACTGTTCCGTAAGGTTATGCACACGCAAAGAAAATGCGCCTTGAAGCGAGCGCAGCGCATTGCGCGCCGCCTGTGCGGAACTGGCCTCAATCAAATCCGCGATAGCTTCGGCCTGGGCCAGGTCCAGCTTGTCATTCAAGAACGCTCGCTCGCTGAATTCCCCTGGCCGAGCCAGACGGCAACCCAATTGCAGACAGCGCTGCAGCAGCATATCCAACACAACCGGGCCGCCGTGTCCCTGCAGTTCCAGAACGTCTTCACCGGTGAACGAATTCGGGCCAGGAAAATACAGCGCCAGTCCTTCGTCCAACACCTCGTTCTCGGCATCCAGAAACGGGCCGTAATGCGCGTATCTGGGCTTCAGGTCTCGCCCGCTGATGGCCTTGGCGGCTACGCCGGCAAGCGGCCCGGAAATACGAACGATACCGACGCCGCCACGACCTTGAGCGGTAGCGACAGCAGCGATGGTTTCACGAGGAGCGCTCATCAACAGGTTCCAGAACAAATGTGACGGAAAGCAAAACGCCCCACTAGGGGGCGTCTTGAGTGGTTATCCACAGAGTAATTACGCCGCAGCTTTTTGGGTAGCCGCTTCGATTTTACGTGTGATGTACCACTGTTGAGTGATCGACAACACGTTGTTGACCACCCAGTACAGCACCAGACCCGCCGGGAACCACAGGAAGAAGAAGGTGAAGATGATCGGCATCATTTTCATCACCTTGGCCTGCATCGGATCCGGAGGCGTTGGGTTCAGACGCTGCTGGATAAACATGGTCGCGCCCATGATGATCGGCAGGATAAAGAACGGGT
>Ga0308172_1002269_pt1 | contig 10453 bp, 7 predicted proteins | sample PhyGR2_FD_202134 | JGI IMG/M metagenome (GOLD analysis project Ga0308172, IMG submission 202134) | Phyllosphere microbial communities from UC Gill Tract Community Farm, Albany, California, United States - DLSLSG.R2 | ecosystem: Host-associated > Plants > Phyllosphere > Unclassified | place: USA...
TACCGGCTTCGGCTCGGACATCGAGTACGACAGCCAGGGCCAGTACGTCACCCTCGTTGCCGACGTCGCCCGGCTCGATGGCGGGCCGGAAAGCGTGCGTGCCTACCTGCCCAAGGTGAAGGCCGCGCTGCGCTTCCTGCAGGAACTGCGCGAACGCACGCTGGTGCCGGGCTACATGGCCGACCAGCCATCGCCGGAGCGCTTCGCCGGCATCCTTGCACCGTCGATCAGCCACGAGGGCTATCCCTCGCCCACCCACAGCTACTGGGACGACTACTGGGGCCTGAAGGGCTGGCATGACGGCGCGTGGCTGGCCGAATCGCTGGGCGACCACGAAACCGCCTCGTGGGCGCGCGAACAGTACAAGGCGCTGTATGACGCACTGCACGCCTCGATCCGCGCGACGATGGCGTGGAAGGGCATCGACTTCATTCCGTCATCGGCCGACCTCGGCGATGGCGATCCAACCGGTGTATCGATCGCGCTGGACCCCACCGGTGCGCAGAGCGTGCTGCCCGCCGAGGCCCTGCGCACCACCTTCGCCCGCTACCTGGACGATGTGCGCAAGCGAAACCAGCCCGGTGCGCTGTATGCCTATACACCGTATGAAATCCGCAACGTGCTGAGCTACGTGCACCTGGGCCAGCCCGAAGCAGCCGACGAGCTGCTGCAGGGCCTGCTGCACGATCGCAGGCCGCTGGAGTGGCAGGTGCTGGCCGAGGTCGTGCACTCGCGGTTGCGCTTCCCGCGCTATCTGGGCGACATGCCGCATACCTGGATCGGCGCCGAGTACGGCCGCACCCTGTTCGGCATGCTGATGCGCGAGGATGACGACGCGTTGTCGCTGCTGCCGGGTACGCCTCCTTCGTGGGTCGCTGGCGAGGGCCTGGCCGTGGACCGCCTGCCCACCGCCTATGGCACCCTGCAGATGCAGGCGCGGCAGCGCGACGGCAACCTGACCGTGTCGCTCGGCAAGGGGCTGCGCAAGGGCACGCCGGTACGCGTGTGGTGGCCCAGCCGTACCCTGCCCAAGGACGTGCGCGTGGATGGGCGACCGGTACGGAACTTCGACAAGGACGGCGTGCTGCTCGATGGCCCGTTCCGCACCCTGGAGGCACGTTGGCAGTAGTGCCGATGCAGGAAGCGAAGTGATCGAACTTCTACTCGATGGCAGCGCTGACCCCGGTAGAGGCCGACCTTGGTCGGCATGCCCCGCCTCGCATTCCGGTGGGTGCCAACCCTTGGTTGGCACGCCATCCGGTAGATGCCGACCTTGGTCGGCACGCCTTCCGTCGAGCAAGCTCGACGCCTACCAAGCGGCATCGCTAGAACCCTGGCAACCCCGGTGGATTGGTCTGCGACTGCGGCACCGCTTCTTCGGCTACGTTCCAGCGCGCCAGCACCTTCGCGTAGGTACCGCTGCTGATCTGGGTGTTCAATGCCTGGGTCACCGCATCGGCCAGGCCACTGCCCTTGCGCGTGGTCACCGAAATCGCCGCTGCGTCCGGCCAGCCACCCGGGAACAGGCCGACCCGGCGCACCTTGCCATCACGCGCCGAATAGGCGCCGGTGGCATTCGGCTCGAACGACACGTCGGCGCGGCCGGTGATCACTGCCAACCGCCCGATCACCGCATCATCGAAGTACTGGTACTCCACCGGTTTCAGGCCTGCGGCGATGTTCTGCTTGTCCCATTGGCGCAGGATCTGGTCCTGGTTGGTGCTGGCCCCCACCACCACTTTCAGCCCTGCCACGTCGGCCGGTGTGGCGATCTTCTGGATCGGTCCATCGGTGCGGGTGTAGATGCCCAGCAGGTCGAAACGATAGCTGGAGAAATCGAACTTCTTCTTGCGTTCTTCAGTGACCGTCACGTTCGACAGCACCGCATCGTACTTGCCCGATTCCAGCCCCAGCGGCCAGTCGGCCCAGGCCACCGGCACCACCACCAGCTTCAGGCCCAGGCCATCGGCGATCAATCGCGCGATGTCCGGCTCCACGCCCACCACTTCCTTGCTGTCGGCACCGTAGTCGGCCAACGGCAGCTGGCCTGGATGGGTGGCGATGGTGAACGCGCCCGGGGTGACGAAGCGATAGCCGGCCGGAATCAGCGCCTGCGCCTTCGGATCGGGCGTGCCCTTCAGTAACTGTGCGTTGCTGGCCGCCAGCGAGGTCGCCGCAACGGGCACGCCGTCGGGGCCCTGGCGCACGCGCGAATAGACGATGCCGGCAATGCCGATGACCAGCACACCGACGATCAACAGGGTGCTGCGGGCGGGACGTCGCTGCGATGCTGGGCTCATGGCGGTTCTCGAAATGGGGTTACAGGGTCTTGGCCAGGAAATCGGCGGTGCGTTGCTGGCGCGGGTGTTCAAACAGCGCGTCCGGCGTGCCCTGCTCGATCACCCGGCCCTGGTCCATCATCACCACGTGGTCGGCCACGCGGCGGGCGAAGCCCAGTTCGTGGGTGACGATCACCAGCGTGGTGCCGGAACTGGCCAGTTCCTCGATCACGCTCAGCACCTCCGACACCAGCTCCGGGTCCAACGCGGAGGTCGGCTCGTCGAACAGCAGTACCTTCGGCTGCAGGGCCAGCGCGCGGGCGATGGCCACACGCTGCTGCTGGCCGCCAGACAGCTGGCGCGGGAAAGCATCGGCCTTGTCGGCCAGCCCCACCCGCTCCAGCAGGGTGCGTGCCTGCTGCTCGGCCTGGGCGCGCGAAATGCCGCGCACCGCGATGGGCGCTTCGATGATGTTCTCCAGTGCGGTCATGTGCGGGAACAGGTTGAAGCCCTGGAACACCATGCCGACTTCCGCGCGGCGACGGCGGATCTCGCCTTCCGGCAACTCGTACAGGGTGTCGCCGTCGCGGCGGTAACCGATCAGCTGGCCGCCCACGGTGACGAAGCCGCTGTCAGCGCGTTCAAGATGATTGATCAGCCGCAGCAGCGTGGACTTGCCCGCGCCGGACGGGCCAATCAGCACCGTCACGCTGCCGGCCCTCAGTTCCAGATGCACGTCATCAAGCACCGTCTGCTCTCCGAAGGCCTTGCCCACGCCCTGCAGGGACACAGCCGCGCCCGTTCCGGCCTCGATCGGCACGGCAAATGCCGCGCGGCTGGGCACGCGTGCAACGGTCGCCGCCGCCCGCGGAGCTGCAGACGATACCCGCGACACGTTGCGCTCATGCTGCAGCTGGCCGCGGGCAAAGCGCTGCTCCACCCGCCGTTGCAGCAGCGACAGCACCGTCAGGATCACCAGGTACCAGACCGTGGCCACCATCAGCAGCGGCACCACCTCCAGGTTGCGCCGGTAGATCACCTGCACGGTGTAGAACAGCTCCGGCAACGCCAGCACGTAGACCACCGAGGTGCTCTTGGCCAGGCCGATCACATCATTGAACGCTGCGGGCAGGATCGACCGCATCGCCTGCGGCAGGATGATGCGGCGCACCTGGCGCCCACGCGGCAGGCCCAACGCGGCGGCCGCCTCGTACTGGCCATGGTCGACCGACAGGATGCCACCACGGATCACCTCGGCCGAGAACGCGGCCTGGTTCAAGGTGAGGCCGAGCACGGCGGCAGTGAACACGCCGATCAGCTGCGTGGTCGGGTACGAGAACAGGCTGATGCCGGTGAATGGAACGCCCAGTTCGATGGTGCTGTACAGGTAGCCCAGGTTGTTCAGCAGCAGCAACAGCACCAGCAGCGGAATCGAACGGAACAGCCACACGTAGCCCCACGACACCGCCGACAGCAGCGGTGAGCCGGAAACGCGGGCCAGGGCCAGCAAGGTGCCCAGCGCGAAGCCGAGGCCGGTACCGAGTGCGGTCAGCAGCAGCGTTCGCCCCAACCCTTCCAGTACCGGCCGGGCAAAGAACCACTCGGCGAACGTGCCCCAGCCCCAGCGCGGATTGCCCAGCACCGACTGCAGCCCGATCAGGATCAGCGCGAGTGCCAACACCGTGCCGATCACCTGCAACGGATGCCGCGCCGGCACGATCTTCAGCGCCGTGGCCGGCTGGCGGACAATGCCCTCGATGGCAGTGGAAGGCGTACTCATGCCGCCGCTCCCTGCAGTGCGAGGGCGGCTGCGTTGCCCGCCTGTGGCTGTGGCACCAGGTGTTTTTCGAACGGCAGATGCGCGATGGTTTCCGGCTCCGCATGCAGATCGAACAACGCGGTGTAGCCGTGGCTGAGGTACAGGCCGACCGCCTCGGGCTGGCGGAAGCCGGTGGTCAGGAACACACGCCGATAGCCCTGCCGTGCAGCCTGGTCTTCCAGTTCCTGCAGCACGCGCCGGGCGATGCCCTGCCGACGCAGGCCAGGCAGCGTCCAGATGCGTTTGAACTCGGCGGTGTCCTCATCGCGATGCGGCATGAACGCGCCGCCGGAAATCGCCACGCCGTCGCGCAGCAGCAGCACGAATGCACCGACCGGGGCAGCGAAGGCTTCGGCCGGATAGCGCTGCAGCTCCTCGCGGGCACTGCCACCGATACGCCGGCGCACGTCCGCATAGCGGTGGTCGTACTCCTGCTCCAGGCCGTCGAACAACGGACGCGCCAGCGGGTCGTCCACCGAGGTGTACAGGAAGCGATCATTGTCGTACCGCACGCTCATGCCACGTCCTCCACCAGATAGTGCTCGGCCAGACGCGCCCACAGGCTGGCCGCCGGGGCGATAGCCGCGTCGTTGAACACATAGCGCGGGCTGTGCAGCGGCGCGCTGTCGCCGTTGCCGACGAACACGAAACTGCCCGGCCGCGCCTGCAGCAGGAAGGCAAAGTCCTCGCTGGCGGTACGCGGCGCGAAGGCCTCCACCACCTGCCCTGCACCGAACCCCTGTATCGCCACCTCGCGGACGTAGGCCGTCTGCTCGGGGTGGTTGATCACGCTGGGGAAGCCGCGCGGGAATTCGATCTCGGCACGCGCACCGAAGGCAGCGGCGGTCTGCTCGGCAAGTTCGGTCACCCGTCGGCGCAGCGTATCGCGCACCTCCGGCAGGTAGGCGCGCACGGTCAGCTTCAGCTCCACCACATCGGGGATGACATTGGCCGCCTGCCCACCATGGATCGAGCCGACGGTAACCACGCCCATCTGCCGCGGATCGACGTTGCGCGACACCACGCTCTGCAGCGCGGTGATGATGTGCGCGGCAGCCAGGATCGGATCGACGCTGCCCTGCGGCTCGGCGCCGTGGCCGCCCTTGCCGATCACCCGCAGACGCGCCCAGTCCACCGAGGCCATCGCTGGTCCGTCGACGAAGCCGAAATGCCCCACCGGCACGCCCGGCCAGTTGTGCAGGCCATAGATGGCATCGACCGGGAAGCGTTCGAACAGGCCATCGGCGATCATCTTCGAAGCACCCGAGCCGGTTTCCTCGGCCGGCTGGAACACCAGCTGCAAGGTGCCATCGAAACGCCCGTGGTGCGCAAGGTAGTGGGCAGCCGAGAGCAGGATGGCGGTGTGGCCATCGTGGCCGCAGGCGTGCATCAGGCCTTCGCGCTGGCTGGCATAGGCCAGCCCGGATTCTTCATGGATCGGCAGCGCATCGATGTCGGCGCGCAGACCCAATCGGCGACGGCCCTGCCCGCGCTGCAACGTACCGACCACGCCGGTGCCACCGATGCCGGTGCTGACCGCGTAGCCCCATTGCTGCAGCAGCTCGGCCACGCGGGCGCTGGTGCGGTGCTCTTCGAAGGCCAGTTCCGGGTGCTGGTGCAGGTCGTGGCGGATCGCGATGGCCTGTTCGGCGCGTGCCGCGATCTCGGGCAGCACACCAGTCGTTGGGGAACTCCGCCGGGCATGGCCCGGCGCTACCGCGTTTTCTCCGCTCATCGCCTTATCCCACCTTCCGCGCCTGCTCGGCGTCGGTGCTGTAACGGCTTGCCTTGCGTGGCAGGCCCAGGTGGTCGCGCAGGGTCTGCCCTTCCAGCGCGCTGCGGTGGTAACCGCGTGCTTCCAGCAGGGGCAGCACCAGCGTTACGAAATCATCCAGGCCTTCGCGCTGCGCGGCGAAGCCGAGGATGAAGCCATCGCTGGCGCCGGCGTCGAACCAGCGGATCAGTTCGTCGGCCACATGTTCCGGCGTGCCGATGAAGTTCGGCCGCGGGCTCACCGCCTGCAGTGCCACCTGGCGCAGGCTCAGGCCCTGCTCGCGCGCATCCTGCTTGATGCGGTCGGTGGTGGAACGGAAGGAATTGGCGCCGATGTCGCCCAGTTCCGGGAACGGCGCATCCGGGTCGTACTGGCTGAAATCATGGTGGTCGAAGAAGCGGCCGAGATACGCCAGGGCATCGTCCAGCCCGGCCAGCGCGGCAATCGCCTGGTACTTGGCCTCGGCGTCTTCCGCCGTACGGCCAACGATCGGGCCGATGCCCGGGAAGATCTTGACGTCACCAGCGCTGCGGCCATGGGCGATCGCCGAGTTCTTCACCTTCTGGGTGAACGTACGGGTCTCCTCCAGCGACGGCGCGTGGGTGAACACCGCATCGGCGTACTTGCCGGCCAGCGCAATGCCATCGTCCGACGATCCGGCCTGGAAAATTACCGGCTGCCCCTGCGGCGAGCGCTGGATGTTGAGCGGGCCTTCCACCTGGAAGAAGCGGCCCTTGTGGTCGAGGCGGCGGAACTTCTCCGGCGCGAAGAACGTGCCGCTGTCGCGGTCACGCACGAACGCATCGTCATCCCACGAATCCCACAGCCCCTGCACCACCTCCAGGTACTCATCAGCAATCTGGTAGCGCAGCGCGTGTTCCGGATGCGGACGCCCGTAATTGCGGCCCGAGCCTTCCAGCGGCGAGGTCACCACGTTCCACCCTGCACGGCCACCGCTGAGCAGATCCAGCGAAGCGAACTGGCGCGCCACGGTGAACGGGTCGCTATACGAGGTGGACAGCGTGCCGGCCAGGCCGATCTTCTTCGTCGCCGTCGCCAGCGCCGACAGCAGCGAGATCGGCTCGAAGCGGTTGAGGAAATGCGGGATCGACTTCTCGTTGATGTACAGCCCATCGGCAACGAAGCCGAAGGCAATGCCGTTGTCCTCGGCGGTACGCGCGATGTCGATGTAGTAGCCCAGGTTGACGCTGGCATCGGGCACGTTGGACGGATGCTTCCACGCATGCATGTGGCTGCCGGGGCCCTGCAGCATGATGCCGAACGGGATGGGACGCGGGGTCGTGCTCATGGAGTGGCTCCAGCAGTCAGGCCACCGCCGCGCGGGGCGCGGGCGACAGCAGTTCAAGGGACGTCAGGCGTGCGTCGAGGTCGGCCACCGGCGCGTCGAGGATGAATTCACCGACGCCGAAACGGCGGTGCAGCGCATCCAGCTCGCTGTGTACATGCTGCGCATCGCCAGAGAGCACGCTGGGGCGTGTCTCTTCGATGCGGAAATCAGCAACCCCCACCTGCCGCGCGTATTCGGCAGCGGCCTCGGGACTGGGCAGGTTCACCGTCTGCCCTGGGGCGAGGTGCAGCTTGTAGACCCGCAACGCGCCAATGTGACGAGCGGCGGCCTCGCTGGTGGGCGCGGCGAAGGCCACCGTTGCCAGCAACGGGGCGTGCGCGGACACCGCGCGATAGGCCTCGAAGGCGGCCTCGATGTGCTTCGGGTCGCCATCGAAGTGCGCGGCGTAGACGAAGCGCCAGCCGAGCTCTGCGGCCTGCCGCGCACTCTGTGGACTCGCGCCCAGCAGGAAGCGCTCCGGTGGCGTCTGCGGAATCGGCCGCGCCTGTGCGTCTGCCTGCGCATCGGACAGATAGCCTTCCAGGTCGCGCAGCTGCTGGTCGAAATCGGCGAATGCCGGGCGACCGGCGGCCAGTGCGGCAGTCGATGCCGGCAGACCACCCGGCGCCTTGCCCACGCCCAGATCCACGCGTCCGGGCGCAAGGGCGGCCAGCAGATTGAAATTCTCGGCCACCTTGTAGGGGGCGTAGTGGCGCAGCATCACCCCGCCACTGCCGATGCGGATGCGCCGGGTCTGCGCCAGCACCCACGCCGCCAGTACTTCCGGTGCCGGGCTGGCCAGCGTCGGCGCGGCATGGTGTTCGGCAAACCAGTAGCGGTGGTAACCCAGTTGCTCGGCGCGCTGCGCCAACTGCAGGCTGTTGCGCAGCGCTTGTTCGGGCGTGCTGCCGTCGGCCACCGGGCTCTTGTCCAACACGCTGGTGAGGTAGCTCATCGTCACGTCCTCGCTCAGGGATGGGCCACGGGAATGCCGAGCAGGCCATTCAGTGCCGCCAGGATCGGCTCGGCACCGGAGATGTACTGGCGCTGCTGGTACTCACCACTGGCGTGCTCATTGACCACCCCCTGCGGCAGCACCAGCTTCGGCAGAGACTGATCCTGCTCACCGATCTCGGCGATCACCTCGCGGCGCGGCCGGCTGAAGCCGATGCGGCGCACATCCAGCTGTGCGTCCAGGCCCTCGATGCTCGACAGCGCACCTTCCAGCAGCAGGCTGTGCCGGCAGAAGAAGCGTTGGCCGGGCAGCTGGCCGTCTTCGAACTCGCGGTCCAGCAGGAACAGGATGGGTTTGTGGGTTGCGTCTACAGCCACGGAATCGTCCTCGTAGGGGCCGGCAATGCACTGCCGCTTCGATATCGATGCTAGAGAAGCACGGCCCGATGCCAGCGCCGGAACTCGACAATCCACGGTCAGATCCGGCCATGCAGATGCAGGTTGGCAATAAGGTCATGGCGCGGCGCTAGGCAATCCGTCGCAGTGACGGTGCGGCGGATGCCGCCAGCGGCGTCAGGTGTCCCGCCGCACGTTCGGCCGCCAGTTCGATGCGCGCCTGCAGTGCGGCGCTGTTGATCCGGTCGCCGTCGAAGTCGGCCGGCGTGGCATACACCCCGATCGGCAGCGTATGCGCCTGCAGGAAGCTGAAGAGTGGACGCAGCTGATGGTCGATCACCAGCGCGTGGCGCTCGCTGCCACCGGTAGCCGCCAGCAGCACTGGCGTATCCACCAGCGCGTCCAGCCCGATGAAGTCGATCAGGTGCTTGAACAGGCCCGGATAGGACCCGCGATACACCGGCGTGGCCGCCACCAGCAGCTGCGCCGATTCTATCGTGGCCAGCGCGCGCTCCACCTGCGGCTCTACTTCACTGCGCTGCAGCGCCTGCCCCAGCGAGCGCGCGATCGGCGCCAGCTCGACCAGCTCCACGCTGATGTTGATCCGCTCACGCAGTTCTTCCAGCAGATGCCGCACCAGCAGCAACGTGCGCGACGTCGCCGAACTGGTCGGCGACCCCACCAATGCAACCACCTTCAATGCAGAAGACATGACCCCTCCTCGGTAGCGCCGGGCCATGCCCGGCGACGTTTCACATGAACCTCAGAACCGGTAATTGACGCGCCCGTACCAGAACGTCCCGACGTTGCTCAGCACATCACCGCTGTCCCAGGTGGTCTCGATGCTGGCCACATCGGTGGCGCTGCGTGCGTACGCGGGCACCTTGCGGGTGCGCTTGTCGAACACGTTGTTGATGCCCAGCGCCGCGCTCCAACCGGCACCCAGCTCGACGCCACCGGACAGATTGGTCACCAGCACCGGCGGCTGCTTGTACTCCACGCCGTTGTTCAGGCGCTTGATCGGGCCGTAGTAGGTGAAGTCCACGTTCGAACGCCAGCGCCCGTTCTGCCAGCCCAGCCCGGCCACCTGCGTGTACGACGGCGTGCGGAAGCGCAGCGCGTACTCACTGGATTTGGTCAGCAGGTTGATGTTCGGCAGCCCCTGCAGCGCCTGCGGAATCGCACTCACTTTCTGGATGGTGGTGCGGCCCACATTGGCCGCGTAACTCCAGCGCAACTTGCCCCACTGCGTTTCCTGGTTGGCTTCCAGGGTCAGCTCCACGCCGCGCGTGCGGGTGTCGCCCACGTTGGTGAAGTAGCTGGCATAGAACGCATCACCGGGCAGGATGCTGATGCCGGCCGTGCCCAGCAGCGCATCGATGGTGTTCTTCTGCGCGGCGGTCAGCACGGTGCCGCTGTTGTCGGTCACCCGCGCCGGGTCCTGCGCGTTGTAGCCGATCTGGCTGGACTGGCCCAGCTGGCCACGGATGTCGATCTGGTACGCATCCACCGCCAGATGGAAGGCCGGGCTCGGGTCCCAGGTCACGCCGAGGCTGTAGTTGGTGGCCTTCTCCGGCTTCAGCGGCGTGGCGCCCAGCGCCACCGCTGCCGGCGAAGCGACCTGCGCCACCAGCGTGGTACCGCACGGGCAGCTGCCGGTGGCCTGGTAGAACTGCGCGCCCAGGCTCGGTGCATGGAAGCCATTGCTGACCGTGGCACGCACGCCCAGCGCATCGGTGAAGTCGAAGCGCGTGGTCAACCGACCGGTCGACACCGTGCCGAAGTCCGAGTGGTCTTCCCAGCGCGCGGCCGCATCCAGGTACCAGCGCGAGGTGATGTTGGTCGCCGCACCTGCGTACACCGCCTTGCTGTTGCGGGTGGCA
>Ga0308172_1002273_pt1 | contig 10421 bp, 9 predicted proteins | sample PhyGR2_FD_202134 | JGI IMG/M metagenome (GOLD analysis project Ga0308172, IMG submission 202134) | Phyllosphere microbial communities from UC Gill Tract Community Farm, Albany, California, United States - DLSLSG.R2 | ecosystem: Host-associated > Plants > Phyllosphere > Unclassified | place: USA...
GGCGGGTCGGTGCATATTTACGGGGCGTTGCGCGGTCGCGCCATGGCCGGTTCGCTTGGCAATGTTTCGGCGCGCATCTTCTGCCGCAAGCTGGAAGCGGAGCTACTGGCAATCGACGGCGTCTACAAGGTTGCCGAGGACATTGACGACAAGCTGCGCGGCCAGCCCGTTCAGCTGTGGCTGGAAAACGATACGATAAAGGCCGAAAAACTTGGCTGACGACATAGAGAAAACAACACAGGAACAGGAGAGCCGTATGGGGAAGGTAGTCGTTGTTACTTCCGGCAAGGGCGGGGTTGGCAAGACCACCTCGACCGCAGCGCTTGGCGCCGCATTGGCGCAGAACAAGCAGAAGGTCGTGGTTGTCGATTTTGACGTCGGACTGCGTAACCTCGATCTCGTCATGGGTGCTGAACGCCGGGTGGTCTACGATCTCGTCAACGTCATCCAGGGCGATGCCAAGCTGACGCAGGCGCTGATCCGCGACAAGCGCCTCGAGACGCTGTTCCTGCTGCCCGCCTCGCAGACACGCGACAAGGACAATCTGACGCCGGAAGGCGTGGAATGGGTAATCGCCGAGTTGAAGAAACATTTCGACTGGGTCATCTGCGACAGCCCGGCCGGTATCGAACGCGGAGCGACGTTGGCCATGCGCCATGCGGATGTGGCCGTCGTGGTCACCAATCCGGAAGTCTCCTCGGTGCGTGACAGTGACCGCATCATCGGCCTGCTCGATTCCAAGACGCTGAAGGCCGAACGCGGCGAGCGCATGGAAAAGCACCTGCTTCTGACGCGCTACGATTCGGCCCGTGCCGAGCGCGGCGACATGCTGAAGGTCGACGACGTTCTGGAAATCCTCTCCATTCCGCTGCTCGGTATCATTCCCGAAAGCACGGATGTGCTGCGTGCTTCCAACGTCGGTGCACCGGTTACGCTCGCGGATGCCCGTTGTGCACCTGCCATGGCTTACTTCGACGCTGCCCGCCGCCTGTCAGGCGAGGACATTCCGGTGGTCATTCCGGGCGAAAAGCGGGGTATCTTCTCCAAGATCTTTGCTAGGAGGGCTGCATGAGCATTTTCGGCCTATTCCGTAAACAAAAGTCGGCACCGCTTGCGCGCGAGCGACTGCAGGTGCTGCTTGCCCACGAAAGGGCGTCGTCGGGAACCGATCTCGTCGCCGTCCTCCGGGAAGAAATTCTCGCCGTCATCGCCAAGCATGTGCAGATCGATAACGATCGGGTGCATGTGAAGATGGATCGTGACGAGCACGTCTCCATACTGGAGATCGATGTCGAGATACCGTTGAGCGCCGACCTGCGCGCCGCGTGATGTTTTCTCCGAATACCGCCGCCCCTTGCAGGGCGGCGTTTTTCTTTACTCGGCCGTCGTATCGACCGGCATTCTAAATGCCTCGGCCAGATCGTCGGGAAGCGGGCGCTTGAGGTTAATGCCGTTCGGCGGGATCGGCGCGTTGAACCACTTGTCGTAGATCGCGTTGATTTCGCCGCTTGCATAAATTTTCCCAAGGGCTTCGTTGACGGCGTTCTTGAAGGCGGTGTCGCCCCGTCGGAGCATCAGGCCATAGGGTTGTGGTGGGGCGAGATATTCGTTCGAGATGGAATAGTCTTCTGGCTTGCCCGTTTCAGCGACGAAGGACCTCAGAAGAATATCGTCCATGACGAAGGCCGAGGCTCGATCTTCCGTCACCATGTCGAAACTGCCTTCCGTACTGTCATTTTGCAGGACGGCGATGTTCAGTCCCAGTTTGCGGTTAAGCACATTCAGCTGACTGATATTGATCGTTCCCGTCGTCACCACCACGGTTCGTCCGGCAAGATCGCTGACGCTTGTCATGTTGCTTGATTTCAGCGCGACATAACGCGTGCCGGTGATGAAGTGGCTGTAGGAAAACCACACTGCCTTGCGTCTTTCCTCCGTATTCGTGCTCGCCACGCATTCCATGTCGATTGTGCCGTCATTGAGAAGCGTGATGCGGTTGCTGGGGGTGCGCTTGACGAAATCGATTTTCAATTCCGGCAGGCCCAACTTCTTCTTGATGGAATCCGCCACCTTCAGGCACAGTTCGATGCTGTAACCGATCGGCTCCGGACCAATTCCCATATAGGAAAAGGGAAGATTTCTGTCGGCAAAGCCGAGCCGGATGGTGCCGGTTCTGGCAATGGTTTCGAGTGTAGGCGGTTGGGTCTCGTCGGCGGCTGCAATGGTGGGTAAAAGACTAAAAACCCCAAGCATGAGCCACAATGTCGATCTCTGCATCGCGCATCTCCAGCCAAAATTATCTGTCAAAACATTTTCATAAAATAGAGGTGGGGTTTTTACTCCCTCAGTCCCGGTATTCGCTCGGATGGTCATAGGCTTGTTTTAACGAGGCGGTCATCGGCAGGTTCAGGTTCATGCCATTGGGCGGAATGGGTTTGGTGAACCATTTTTCGTAAAGGCCGTGAATGGTGGGACCGGTGAAGATCTGCCGCAGGCTTTCGTTGACCGCCGCCTTGAAGGCCGGGTCGTTGCGCCGAAACACCAGGCCGTACGGTTCGGGTGCGCTCAGCGTTTCGTCCGAGAGCGCGTAGAGGTCGGGATTCTCCGATGTTGCCGCCAGCGCCGCCAGCAATATGCCATCCATGACGAAAGCAGAGGCCTTGCCGGCAACGACGAGTTCGAAGGCTTCCTCATTGGTTTTTGTGGGCATCACCGAGATATTTAGGTTCTTTTCGCGGTTCACCGCATTCAGCTGCTCGATGTTGACCGTGCCGGAGGCGGATGTGACGGAGCGTCCGGCCAGATCGGCAAGGCTCTTCAGATTGTCCTGTTTACGGGAGAGAAATTGCGTCGCGGTCATGAAATTCGGATAGGAGAAATCTACCATTTTCCGGCGTTCGCTGTTGTTGGTCGTCGCCGCGCATTCAATATCGATCTTGCCGCTACGGACGAGAATGAACCGGGTTGCGGGCGTGGCCTTTACATATTCAATGTCGAGTTTGTCCAGCTTCAGTTGCGTGCGGATGTCCTCGCTGATCGCGCGGCAAAGATCAGTCGAGAAGCCGGTCACTTCTCCATCCGGCAGCTGATAGGAAAACGGCGGTTCGGCCTCACGATAACCGATGCGGATTTTCGCGGTCTTGGCAATCTGCCGAAGCGTATCGCCTTCGCCGGCGGCCTGCACCGGAGTTGTGGGGATAAAGCATGTGAGGAAAAGGCAAAATACTGAAATGCGCATTTTATGTCCTTTTGGCTGTCAGCCGCGTTCTCAAATCGCTTTTTGTGGCGGGTAATAGGTTTCCTGCATCGGTCGCCCGACGTCGCTATATTCGTCGTTTCCGGTTTGGGCGATGACGGCACGGTTCTTGAGTATCCGGGCAAGCGGCGCCGGCTCGGCAAAATAATAGCCCTGTGCCTCGTCGCATCCGGAAAGCTTGAGGGCCTCGACCTGTTTCTTGTCTTCCACGCCCTCGGCGGTGACTTTCAGGCCGATCTGTTCTGCCATGTCGATGATGGTGTTGACGATGGCCGAGCACATTGGATTTTCCGGCAGGCCGGAAACGAATTCGCGGTCGATCTTGATCTTGTCGAAGGCAACATGCGTCAGCGTGCTCAACCCGGCATAACCGGTGCCGAAATCATCAAGCACGAGGCGGACGCCCATTTCCTTCAGCAGCTTTAAAGCCCTGGCGCTGTTGTCGCGCTCCAGCATTGCCGTTTCCGTCACTTCAAGCTCGAGCCGCTCGGCCGGGAAGCCGGAGGCTTTCAGCGCGCCGTCAACGATCGGGACAATATCGTCATTGCAAAGCTGCACGGCGGAAAGATTGACGGCAAGTCGGATATCCCTGGGCCAGGTCATGGCGTCCATGCAGGCCTGCGCCAAAACCCATTCGCCCAGAGGTTTGATGAAATTGTTTTCTTCGGCAAGCGTTATGAAGCGATCCGGCGTGATGATGCCAAGCTTGCTGTGCCGCCATCTGGCAAGGGCCTCGTAGGCGACAATGCGGCCGCTCTCCAGATTGACCACGGGCTGGTAATACAGCTCGAATTCGTGGTTTTCGAGCGCGGATTTCATGTCTATTTCGAGCGCGTGCTTGTGCTGCGCCGCCATGTCCATGCCAGGCTCGTAAAAGACAAAAAAGCCGCATCCCATGGATTTCGCCCGGTAGAGACCAAGGTCCGCATGTTGCAGAAGCTGGGTGGCGGAGTTGCCGTGATCGGGCGCGCAGGCGATGCCGATGCTGGTATCGACGCTTATATGGCTACCTTCGAGGCTGAAGCTGCGCGAGACCGCATGGACCACGCGCTTTGCCAGCGCGCCCGCATCCTCGCGACAATTATCGCTCACCGCTTGTATGATCGCAAATTCGTCGCCGCCGAGCCTGCTCACCATGTCGTTTTCACCGAGCACGGAGGAAATCCGCGAGGCCACGGCCACCAGCAGGGCGTCGCCTGCCGCGTGTCCCAACGTATCGTTGACGGCCTTGAAGCGGTCGAGATCGAGCAGCATGACGTTGAACGGCTGGCCTGACGTGGAAAGATGTTCGAGACGGTTCTCCAGCGTCTTCATCAAGAGCACGCGGTTGGGAAGCCCCGTCAGCGCATCGTGATGGGCCATATGTTCCAGTTGCTGCGCCATGTCGCGGATCTGCCTGAGCCGTCCACGTTCCAGAACGGCCTCCCGCAGGGTTTCGATGGCGGTGGCCATGTCGCCGATCTCGTCCCGTCGATCCTGAAACGGCGTGACGACATCGGTTTCCTCACGGGCGATCCTGAGTGTCGCCTGCACCAGCGCCGGAACGGGTTTCAGAAAATGCCTGGCAATCAGCGTCACGAGAACGCCGGTGACGGTCAGAACAACGATCAGGGCGACGAGCGAATTGTAGATGAGCTTGCGCTGCGCGCCATAAAGCGCGTCCGAACCGCCGATGCTGACGGCGACCGCGCCAATCGGCTTTTTCGTTTCCGTGCTGATGATCGGCAACAGGCCGATATAATGGCTGGAATCGCCAATCGTCGCAAAGCCGGTGGCAAAACGCGCGGCGACCGCATCTCTGGAGAAGATGGGATCGGTGGCAATCGGTTTTTCGGCGTCGTCGGTGGCGTTGTCGAAGGCCGCCGCGATTTGACGGAATCCGGAATCGGCCTCATCGTAGCGGAAAAGCCAGACGGCATTCTTGGTCTGCGCACCGATGAGGGCGAGAACGTCGCTGGGGTTGAAGCCGGTAACGAGGATGGAAGCGTCGTCGCCAATCGGCTTGTCGGTCAAGATGCCGTTCACCTGTCCGTCCGTGTCGGCGGTGACGCTGACATAGGTATAGATGCTGCGCAGGGTGGCGCTGGCAATCTGTGAATTGACGCGGGCCTGGTTGAGCCATTGCTCGCTGGCGGCGGCAACGAACATGTACCAGCCGACGAGCGCCCCGATGCTGTAGGAAAAGATCACGCCGCCGAGAAATATCAGGGTTATCTTGCTGGCGAGCGAACGCCGCCGCGAAAAGCGGCCCGGCACCGGCTGCGTCGTTGAGCGAAGCGTGTCACCGGTTTCAGTCTGTCTATCTATCCCCCGATAGGCAGTCTCTTCCATTCGCGATATTCCCCCGCGATGTCGCGTTATGATTGTTTTATGGAATTTTTATAGGGCATGTATTTCAATGGTGTCTGCTAAATAATTCAACAAAGTTTAGATGCGATTAAGAATTAATCCGTCTTTTTATAGTCGCCGCTTATATAAGGCGCCGAAAATATGTACCTCAGGTTGAAATATTCGATGGCTTGTGATGGGACATCGGCGCCAAATACGACGATGCATTGGGGCCTCTTTTCGCGCTCATCAACCGGGCTTTATGGTTGCAAGGGTACCGCGATTGACCTTGCCAAGCTGCCGATAAACGGCATGTTGTGCGTAACATGCCGGTTTCAGGGAACATATCATGGCTCACAAGAGCAAAAACATCGCGCAGCTTTCCATTCTCATCCAGAGCGGCCATCTTGATCCGCGCGCCTTGGCGGAAGAGACCCTTGATGCAATCGGGAAATCGGAAGACCGGGCGATCTTTGTCGGCTTGACGGCGGAGCGGGCCATGGCGGAGGCGGAAGGCGCCTTGAAACGCATTCGCGAGGGTCGATCCTGCGGCGTGCTCGACGGTATTCCGGTCGCCTGGAAGGACCTTTTCGATCTCGAAGGCACTGTGACCACGGCTGGATCGACGGTGCTTTCGAATGATGCGCCTGCGTCCCGTGACGCGGATGTGGTGAGCGCGCTGAAGGAGGCCGGGATGGTCTGCATCGGCCGTACCAATATGAGCGAGTTCGCGTTTTCCGGCCTTGGCATCAACCCGCATTACGGAACGCCGCGCAATCCCGCTTCCACGGATGGCCACCGGCTGCCAGGCGGCTCTTCTTCCGGCGCGGGTGTCGCGGTTGCGGCCGGTCTGGTGCCGGTGGCAATCGGTACGGATACCGGCGGATCGGTGCGCATTCCCGCCGCCTTCAACGGTGTGGTGGGGTACAAGGCGAGCCGCGGCCGTTACTCGATGCGCGGCGTCTATCCGCTGGCTAAAAGTCTCGATTCGCTCGGCCCGCTCACTCGCACTGTGCAGGACGCCGTGTGGGTAGATGCCGCCATGCGTGGCAAGGCGGCTGTTGATGCGGCGCGCACGCCTCTGTCCGGCTTGTCACTCGTCGTGCCGGAAACAGTGTTTTTCGATGGCATCGAGGAGGGCGTCGCGGTCGCTTTCGAGCAGGCAGTGGAACGGCTTTCCCGGGCCGGCGCTTCTGTACGGCGGCAGGCATTCCCGGTCTTTTCGCAATTATTCGATCTTATCAAGGAAAAGGGTGCGCTGGTAACGGCGGAAGCCTTCGCCCTGCACAAGGCGCGGCTGGAAGGTGCTGATGCGGCTCGCATGGACCCGCGCGTGGTTGCGCGAGCAAGACTGGGCGCAAATATCTCCCTGCCGGATTACATCGCCATTATCGAGGCGCGCGAACGCATGACGGCGGCTTTTTCGGGCATGATTGGCAAGAATGAGCTGCTGATATCGCCGACATTGCCTCATGTCGCGGCCAAGGTCGCACCGCTTGTGGAGAATGATGAGACCTTCTTTGCAATGAATGCCAAGACCCTGCGCAACACCCAGATCGGCAACTTCTTCGATCTCTGCGGCGTTTCCATTCCCTGCGGCACGGGTGAGGCGGGCATGCCCGTTGGCCTGCTGCTATCAGGCCTGCACGGCACGGATGACCACGTTCTGGGTGTGGCGATGGCTGCGGAAGAGATTATTCGGGGCTGATGATAAAGAAAAAGGCGGCCTTGTTTGGCCGCCTCTCAATGCACGCTTTAACGTGCCGCCCAGTTGGCGCCGCGGCGGAACATGGTTTTCATCTGCGGCACGGAAAACTCCTTGGCCTGATGGCCGAGCGCCGAATAGAAGACGCGGCCCTTGCCGTATTTGCGTTTCCAGACCACCGGCATCACTACACCGTCGATCCACCAAGCGTGGTCGCCGGTGAATTTTGTCGTCGCCAGCACCTCGTTGGAGGGATCGACATGCATGTAGTATTGCTCCGATGTGTAGGGGAAATCGGAAATCCCCTCCATCAACGGGTCGTCGGGGCGGGTGATGTTGACGTGATAGTCGATGATATTACCGGGATGGGCGACCCATTGGCCGCCGATCATGAACTGGTATTCGACGCAGTCGCGGAAACTGTCGCCTGCACCGCCATGAAAGCCGGCAATGCCGACGCCGTTTTCGACGGCGGCGGTGAGGTTCTTGATCTCTTCCTTCTCGATCTTCGACATTGTCACGATCGGCACGACAAGGCTCAGGTCATGCACGGACGGATCGGCAAAAGCCTCCGTGCTGTGCTCGACATAGACCTTGAAACCATCCTCTTCGAGAATGTCCTTAACGATGGTGGCGCATTCCTGCGGCTCGTGGCCGCTCCAGCCGCCCCAGACGATGAGTGCTTCGCGCATTTATTTCCTCCTCGGGATTATTTGCCGAGCTGGCCGTCGACCAGCGAAGTTTCGAGAGGAGCAGGGCGCTCCACCTCGGTGGTGATGGAAACGGTGGTGCCGCTGTCCGATGCCGTCTGGAAGGCCTCCATGACCTCCAGCACGTGCAAGGCAAGATCGCCATTGGCGCGGTGCGGGCGGTTTTCGCGGATCGCATGGGCCATGTCGGCCACGCCGATCGAGCGGTAGTTGCCGTCAGCATAGGGCGAAGACAGTGCCTGCGGCTCGAACTGGCCGCCCTTTTTCAGCAATTGCACCTCACCGCCGAAATGATTGGGGTCGGGCACGATCAATGTGCCTTCCGTTCCGTAGATTTCCAGCGGTACATGTTTGTGGCCCGCCACATCGAAGCTCATGCCCACCTGCACCACCGCGCCGTTCTTGAATGCCAGCACGCCGGAAACATGGGTGGCGACATGGACTGGGATTTTCTCGCCATTCTTAGGTTCGCTGGTGATGAGGCGTTCGTTGCGCGGCGCGATGGCGAAACCTGCCACCTTGGCGACCGGGCCGAACAGGTTGACGAGATCGGTGATGTAATAGGGTCCCATATCCAGCATCGGCCCGCCGCCGACTTCGTAATAAAAGGCGGGGTTGGGATGCCAGCGCTCATGGCCGGGGCACATGAAGGTAGCCGTTCCGCCAACCGGCTGGCCGAGCACGCCTTCGTCTATCAGGCGGCGCGCGGTCTGGTGCCCGCCGCCGAGGAAAGTGTCCGGTGCCGAACCGATGCGCAGGCCCTTTGCCTTTGCCGCGTCCGCAAGCCGTTTACCCTCCGCGAAATTGATGCCGAGCGGCTTTTCCGAATAGGCATGTTTTCCCGCCTCAAGTGCGCGCAGGCCCACCTCCACATGCGCCTTGGGAATCGTCAGGTTGACGATGATTTCCACGGAGGGGTCAGACAGAAGTTCGTCGATACTTCTTGCCTGAAAGCCGAACTCGTCTGCCCGCGCTTTTGCTGCGTCCTCGTTCATATCCGCCAGTCCGCGAATGTCGAGAATGGGAAACGACGCCATCGCCTTGAGATAGGCGCTGGAGATGTTGCCGCAGCCGATGATGCCGATACCGACCTTGTTCATGTGATTTCCTCCCGTAAATCAGAAATGCCTAAGCCCACTCTCAACCTTGCCGGCTAGAGCGCCGGCCCTGTCGTGTTCCATGGCGATTCGTAAAGCTCGTAAAGTGCGACGGCTGCCGCCCCCTGCGCCCACAGTTCGTCGCTTGCAACGTCGAAAACCAGCTCTGCGACGCCTGCCAGCGATGGCGGCACGGCGGCGTTGTAACTGTCGCGGATGCTGGTAATGAAGGGCTCGCCGAGCTCGAGACTGGAGCCGGTGATGATGACCCGTGGCGGCGCAAACAGCGTGACGATATTGGCAAGCGTCAGGCCAAGAGCTGCACCGGCGCGCAAGGCTGCCGCTATAAGATCGTTGTCTTCCGCCGCAATCAGCGCATGGGCATGCTGCATGCCGCGACCAAGCCTGATAGCTTCTGCAAAACGCCCGTCCACCGGGCGGGAACCGAGAATGGCGTTCTCGCCCGCCTGGCTCGCCAGCCGCACGGTTCCTTCACTGGCAAGGCCGATCACGAGGTCGCCGAGATTGTGGCTGAGGCCGCCTGCACCACGAAACAGCTGGTTTTGATGCATCACGCCAAGCCCAAGTGTCTGCTCGAGCGAGATCAGCACCATGTCCTCCAGATCGCGCGCATGTCCGAACCAGTGATGGGCAAGCGTGATGGCGTGGGCGTCGCTTTCGATGATGGTGGGGGAATTCAGCCGTGAGGTCATTTCCTCGGCAAAATCGACGTTTACTTCCCGCAGGATAGGGCTGCTGCGGATCCTGCCGGTGCGATGTTCGATGACGCCTGGCAGGCCAAGGCAGACCATGTCCACATCTTCCAGCGACAGTCCGGCATCGACCACGCAACGCCGCACCCCGTCTTCCACCAGATCGGCAATGACGCCGATCGGTTGGCGGTCTACACGGATCGGCAGGGCGAGGGTGGACAGCACGTTGCCGCAAAAATCGGTGACGACGAAGACCATGCGGCTTGCCGCAATCTTGGCGCCCACCACGCGGGCCGCATCCGGGTTCAGCTCCAGCATCACCCGCGGCCTGCCGCGGGCGCCCTCCGTGCGGATATCGCCGATATGGCGGGTAAGGATAAGCCCGTCATCGAGCAGCGATGCGGTGATCGCGGATACGGTGGTGGTGGAAAGCTGCGTTCTTTCGCTGATTTCCACCCGGGAGATCGGTCCGTGGCGGCGGATGCTGTCCAGCACGCTTAGCCGGTTGATCGCGCGCATCAGTTCTGGGTCTGCGGTCTTCATGGGGTCCTGCTGCGATCAATGCCGGTTCGAAAACCAATTTATGTCGGATTGCGGATTAAATAACGGTGT
>Ga0308172_1002275_pt1 | contig 10406 bp, 9 predicted proteins | sample PhyGR2_FD_202134 | JGI IMG/M metagenome (GOLD analysis project Ga0308172, IMG submission 202134) | Phyllosphere microbial communities from UC Gill Tract Community Farm, Albany, California, United States - DLSLSG.R2 | ecosystem: Host-associated > Plants > Phyllosphere > Unclassified | place: USA...
CGCACTACCTGGAAGAAGCCGAGCACCTGTGCCGCAACCTGGCCATCATCAACCACGGCCAGATCGTCACCCAGGGGCCGATGCGTGAGCTGCTGGCCAAGCTGGACGTGGAGGGCTTCCTGTTCGACATCGATGGCAGCCTGCCGGCCGAGCTGCCGGTGATCGAAGGCGCCACGCTGATCGCCACCGACGGGCACACGCTGGACGTGGACATGCCGCGCGCGATGGACCTCAACCGGGTATTTGAAGCCTTGAACGCGGCCGGTATCCGGGTGCGTTCGATGCGGACCAAGAGCAACCGCCTGGAGGAGCTGTTCGTGCGCCTCACCGGCAACCAGGAGAATGCGGCATGAGCACCACCCCTACCCCGGTCCTGACCGACGGCCAGCGCAACCGGATCGCGTTGATGACGATCGTGCGCCGCGAAGTGGCGCGCATCCTGCGCATCTGGGGCCAGACCCTGGTGCCGCCGGCGATCACCATGACCCTGTACTTCCTGATCTTCGGCGGGCTGATCGGCTCGCGCGTGGGCGAGATGGGCGGCTACAGCTACATGCAGTTCATCGTGCCGGGCCTGGTGATGATGAGCGTGATCCAGAACAGTTACGGCAACATCAGTTCGTCGTTCTTCGGGGCCAAGTTCGGCCGCCACGTGGAAGAGCTGCTGGTGAGCCCGATGCCGAACTGGGTGATCCTGTGGGGCTATGTGTCCGGTGCGGTGCTGCGTGGCCTGATGGTCGGCGTGATCGTGCTGATCATCGCGATGTTCTTCACCCCGGTGCGCATTCCGCATCCGCTGGTGACGCTGACCACGGTGCTGCTGGGCGCGACGATCTTCTCGCTGGCCGGCTTCATCAATGCGGTGTACGCGAAGAAGTTCGATGACGTGGCGATCGTGCCGACGTTCATTCTGACGCCGCTGACGTATCTGGGCGGTGTGTTCTATTCGGTGAAGCTGCTGCCGACGTGGGCGGAGGCGGCGACGCACGCAAACCCGATTTTCTACATGGTCAATGCATTCCGTTACGGGCTGCTGGGGACCAGTGATGTGCCGCTGTGGGTGGCGTATGCGCTGATGATCGGGTTCGTGGTGGCGCTGACGGCGCTGGCGTTGTGGCTGCTCAAGCGCGGCGTGGGCATGCGGAGCTGAGGGGTGTTTTGCCGGGCCTGCGGCCCGGCGGCCCGCTTGACTGCCACTGCCACTGCCGGAGCAACGTCAACTGCGGCTCTGGGTTGAATCGGAGTAGGCGGGGTGGGTGAGTCCGCGGGGGACGCCGCAAGTACGTCCCTGTAGGCTCGGTCGCGCCATCCATGGCGCTCACGCCCCCGCACACTCACCCACCCCGCCTTCGACAGTTTCCTGGTGACGGCAGGGGAACAGCGACGACGGTTGCGGGGTTCCGGTAGTGCCGGCCGCTGGCCGGCAACCTCGCGGAAATGATCGTTCCTGTGGAGCCGGGCTTTTGCCCGGCTCTTTTCGTATGCGGTTGGACGAACTGTGAGAATGTGGAAGAGAAATTTGGAGGGACGTCGTGCCTTGAATCGATCTTGCCCATCCGCGAAAGGCGCTACGCCAACCGCCACATAGCGCCCTGCGGGTGCCGAAAAACTCCGGCACAATCGCAGGGTGAATCCCCCAACTGCAGTGAGCGTGCGATGCGTATCCTGATCCTCGGCGCCGGTGGTACCGGTGGTTATTTTGGTGGTCGGCTGGCTCAGGCCGGTGTTGATGTGACGTTCCTGGTGCGTCCCGCGCGTGCGGCGCAGCTGGCGGCCGAGGGGCTGGTGATCCGGAGTCCGCTTGGCGATGCCAGCGTCCCAGTGGCGCATGTCACGGCCGATGCGCTGCCCGCGTTGGCGGCGGCCGAGCCGTTCGATCTGGTGATTCTGAGCTGCAAGGCGTACGACCTGGACAGTTCGATCGAGGCGATTGCCCCGGCGATGGGACCGCGTACGACGCTGCTGCCGATCCTCAACGGGCTGCACCACTACGCGGCACTGGATGCGCGCTTCGGGCGCGATGCGGTGCTGGGCGGGCTGTGCTTCATCAGCGCGACCAAGGCCGCCGATGGTGCGGTACTGCACCTGGCGCCAGCGGCCAAGCTGACCTTCGGCGAGCGCGACGGTACCGGCAGCAGCGCGCGGGTGTTGGCGCTGGCGGCCGCGTGCGTGCAGGCGAACGTGGACCATGTGGCCAGCGATGCGATCGGGCAGGAGCAGTGGATCAAGTACACGTTCCTGACCACCCTGGCGGCGGCAACCTGCCTGATGCGCGCCGACGTGGGCACGATCGTGGCCACCGACGATGGCGCGGCGATCGTGCGTGGGCTGTATGACGAATGTCTGGCCGTGGCCGATGCCGCAGGCGAGCCGATTCCGGCCAAGGCGCGCGAGATCGCGCTGACGGCCACGACCCAGGCCGGCTCGGCGTTGAAGGCGTCCATGCTGCGCGATCTGGAAGCGGGCCAGCAGGTGGAGGCCGAGCAGATCGTGGGCGACATGCTGGCGCGTGCACGCGCCGCCGGGCAGGCTGCGCCGCTGCTGGCGGTGGCCTACAGCCACCTGCAGGCCTACCAGCGCCAGCGCGGCGCCTGAGCATGCACACCGCTGCGCCGGCGCACGTGCTGGTGCTGGGCATGGGCTACAGCGGGCGGCACCTGGCTGCCCTGCTCCAGGCCCAGGGCATCGCGTGCAGCGGCACCGTGCGCGACCCCGTCACGGCCCCCGATGACGGGCTGACGCGGTATCGGCTGGCCGAAGGCGTGCCGGTTGATGAGGAGCTGCGCGCGGCGATCCGGCGCGCGGACGCGATCGTGTGCAGCGTGCCGCCGGAGGAGACGGGCGACCCGGCGCTGCGCCTGCTCGCCGATGCACTGCACGACAGCCCCGCGCTTCGCTGGGTGGCTTATCTGTCCTCGACGGCGGTCTACGCCGACCGCGACGGGGGCTGGGTGGACGAACAGGCCCGTGCCGATGCGGACGACGCCACCGCCCTGCGACGGCTACGCGCCGAGCAGCAGTGGCGCGCGTTCGCGCAGGCACGCGGTATCGCCTCGGCGGTGTTCCGCCTGCCCGCCCTGTACGGTCGGGGGCGCAACGCACTGGTGCAGCTGGCGCAGGGCAAGGCCCGGCACGTGGTACGGCCCGGGCTGGTGTTCAACCGGCTGCATGTGGAAGACCTGGCCGCTGCGGTGCTGGCGGCGATGCAGCGTCCGCAGGGCCACGCGCTCTATCTGCCGGCCGACGACGAGCCGGCCCCGCCGCAGGACGTGCTGGCGCATGCCGCCTTGCTGAGTGGCCTGCCGTTGCCCGCCGCGCAGGCCTGGGATGACCCGGCCGTCCCCGCCTCGTTGCGTCGCTTCTACGCCAGCAACAAGCGCATCGACAGCCGCGGCACACGCGCGGCGTTGCAGTGGCAGCCCCGCTTCGCGACCTACCGCGACGGTCTGGCCGACGCCTGGGCAAACGGCGACGGCCGCCGGTAACCCACGACCGTTGGTCGTGGGGATGTATCAGGCGACTTCAGGCAACCGGAAGAACGCACGCGTGGCCGCCGTCGCGTTGGCGGCCGTGGTCTCCACGTCTTCGCCCCGATCGCGCGCCAGCTCCTCGACGATGTGCGACAGGAACATCGGCTCGTTGCGGCGGTCCTTGGGCATCGGCTTGAGCGAGCGCGGCAGCAGGTACGGCGCGTCGGTTTCGATCATCAGGCGGTTGGCCGGGATGTGCTTCACCAGCTCGCGCAGGTGGCCGCCACGGCGTTCATCGCACAACCAGCCGGTGATGCCGATGTACCAGTCCTGGTCCAGATAGTCGAACAGCTCCTGCCGCTCGCCGGTAAAGCAGTGCACCACCGCCGCGCCCAGTCGGCCGTCGAAGTTCTTCATCTGCGCCATGAAATCGGCGTGCGCATCGCGCTGGTGCAGGAACAGCGGCTTGCGCGCGCCATCGGCAGCCACCACGTCGGCCGCCAGCTGCAGCTGGCGCTCGAAGGCGCGGTGCTGGGCCGGGCGCGGGGCGAAATCACGGAAGTAATCCAGCCCGCACTCGCCCACCGCCACCACTTCGGCATGCGCATGCAGCGCGCGCATGTCCGCATCGCATTCGTCGGTGTATTCCACCGCGTGGTGCGGGTGCACGCCGGCGGTGGCATACAGGAAGCCGGGATGCTGGCGTGCCAGCGCCAGCGCCATCGGCGAATGCTCGCGGCTGGCCCCGGTGATGATCATCTGTGCCACCCCCGCCTCGCGGGCACGCGCCAGCACGGCGTCGCGGTCGCGGTCGAAGGAGTCGTGGGTGAGGTTGGCGCCGATATCGATCAGTTGCATGGGGGAGCTACAAGGCAGGTAACCCGCGCATTGTAGCTGCCCCCGCGCAGGCTCACTCCGGATCCGGCCCGGTGAGCAGCCGCTGCACCAGTTCACGCGACAGGCCTGTCAGCACGATCCGGTCGCCGTCGCGCATCACGGTGATGAACGGGTAGCCATCGCGTTCGAGGGTGTCGGCCGGCAGGGGGCTGGCGTCGAGCATGCCATTCTCGGGAATGCGCAGATACCAGACTTCCGCGCACAACGCAGAGAACGCCGGCAGCGGTTCCGGGTAGGTGCCACCCCGGCCCGCAACCTCGGCGGTCTTCAACAACGCCAGCAGGCGCGGCAGCAGGTCGTCGTGGGGCGTAGCGTCATCGAGGCCGAGCGAGGCGCCCAGGGTCTCGGGGGCGGTGCTCATGCTGAACAAGGTCGCGGTGGCGCGCGAGCGCGGCACCAGGCTGGTGCGAAGGGTCAGGCCTTGACCCTTCCAGAGCGCCTCGCTGGCACCGCGCAGGAACGGCTGGAGGTCGTGGTCGAAGCGCGTCAGCCACGCGTCGTACTGCAGGCGCGCCGCGTCCAGGTTCCAGAGCGGCAGCGCGCATTGTGCGCCTGGTGCCTGGCGCTGCCAGCGCTCGGGAATCCCCATGCCCGCGCACTCGCGGCACACCAGCTCGGTGTCGGTCGGGCCCTCGAAGTGCAGGCTGGGCGCTTGGGCGTCGGCGCAGTCGTCACTGTCGAGCAGCAGGCGAAAGCCCGTGGTGCCGGCGCAACGCACCAGCGTGTTGCTGTGCATGCCCAATGTGCTGCGGCCGAACTGTGAGAGCCAGACAAAGGCGCGGTCGTCGGCCAGCTGCAGGCTGGGGTAGAGCGGCTCGCGCAACGTGCCATCGGCCACCGCGCGTCGGATCGCCGCCTCGTTGTCCAACCCGGCAGGCAGGTAGCGGGCATCCAGCGTGGGCTGCAGCAGCATCGCCAGCGGGTGGCCGTCGTAGGGCATGTGCAATCCCTCGCCCATGTCCCCGGCCGGTGCTGCGGCGAGAGTGGCGGCGCTGACCGACGCCAACGGACCGATGAGAACCAGCGACAACAACAGGCGAGCCAAGCGCGACATCTACACATCCGGGTACGGCGGGGCGGCACAGGGAAGCATGCCGGCCGGCGGCTGGCAATTGGCCCGCGCTGCAGACACCGTATCCTTGCGTCATGAATGCCCCGATTTTCCCGATCTCCCCGCTGCTGCCGCAGATCCTGGACCAGCTGGCCGGCCACGCGCGCCTGGTGCTGGAAGCGCCACCCGGCGCCGGCAAGACCACCCAGGTGCCGTTGGCCCTGCTCGACGCGCCGTGGCTGCAAGGCCGCAAGATCATCATGCTGGAGCCCCGTCGGGTGGCCGCGCGCAGCGCCGCGCAGTTCATGGCGCGACAGCGGGGCGAGGAGGTGGGCGACACCGTCGGCTACCGCATCCGTTTCGAGAACAAGGTGTCGGCCCGCACCCGCGTCGAAGTGGTCACCGAAGGCATCCTGACCCGGATGCTGCAGGACGACCCGATGCTCGACGGCGTGGGCGCGCTGCTGTTCGATGAATTCCACGAACGCCACCTGGCCGCCGACCTCGGCCTGGCACTGGCGCTGGACGTGCAGGCGCAGCTGCGCGAGGACCTGCGCATCGTGGTGATGTCGGCCACGCTGGATGGCGAGCGCCTGGCGCAGTTCCTGGGTGCACCGCGATTGAGCAGCGCGGGCCGCAGCTTCCCGGTGGCGATCAGCCATTTCCCCGCCCGTCGCGAGGAATCGCTGGAAGCCCAGGCGCGGCGCGCGGTGGAACAGGCGCTGGCCGAGCATCCCGGTGATGTACTGGTGTTCCTGCCGGGCCAACGCGAGATCGCGCGCACCCAGGCCGCCCTGGAGCAGGCGCTGCCGGCCACGGTGCAGGTGCTGCCGCTGCACGGCGAGCTGCCGGTGGAACAGCAGTCGCGGGTGCTGCAACCCGACCCGCAGGGCCAGCGCCGCGTGGTGCTGGCCACCAACGTGGCCGAATCCTCGGTCACGTTGCCAGGGGTGCGCGTGGTGATCGATGCCGGGCTGGCGCGCGAGCCGCGCTACGACCCCAACAGCGGCTTCGCACGGCTGGACGTGGTGAGCATCGCGCAGGCGTCGGCCGACCAGCGCGCCGGGCGTGCCGGACGTGTGGCCGAGGGCTGGGCATGGCGGCTGTGGCCGCAGTCGCAGCGGCTGGAGGCACAGCGCCGGCCGGAGATCGCGCAGGTGGAATTGACGTCACTGGCGTTGGAGCTGGCCGCGTGGGGCAGCGATGACCTGCGCTTCGTCGACCCGCCGCCGGTGGGCGCATTGGCCGCCGCGCGCGAGCTGCTGCAGCGGCTGGGTGCGATGAGCGACAGCGGCGGGCTGACCGCGCTGGGCCGGCGCATGCTTACCCTGGGCACGCACCCGCGGCTGGCGGCGATGCTGCTGGCCGCCAACGGCGGCACCGAGCAGGCACTGGCGTGCGACCTGGCCGCGCTGGTGGAAGCACGCGACCCGCTGCGCCAGGGCGGTGATGCACTGGCCGCGCGATGGCGCGCGTTGGCGGCGTTCCGCCACGGCCGCGCGCCGCACGATGCCAACCGCGGTGGGCTGGCCACCATCGATGCCGCCAGCAAGCAGTGGCGGCGACGCCTGCGCTGCGACGCCGCGCCGCCCACGTCGGTGGAGGCACACCAGCTCGGCGACCTGCTGGCCCACGCCTTCCCCGACCGGATCGCCGCGCGCCACCCCACCGATCCGCTGCGCTACCTGCTGGCCAACGGGCGCAGTGCGCGCCTGTTCGATCCGAGCGATCTGCGCGGCGAACCGTGGCTGGTGGCGGTGGAACTGCGCTATGAGGCGCGCGACGCGTTGCTGCTGCGCGCCGCGCCGGTCGACGAGAACCGGCTGCGCCGCGACTTCCCCACCCGCTTCACCCAGCAGGACGTGGTGCGCTGGGATGGCGACAAGCGTGCGCTGGTGGCGCGCCGCGAAGCCCGTTTCGACCGCATCGTGCTGGACAGCCGGTCGGCCGGGCGCGTGGATCCGGCGCATGCCGCGCAGGCGCTGACCGAGGCCGTGGCCGAGCTGGGCATCGACGCGCTGCCGTGGACCGAGGGCCTGCGCCAATGGCAGGCACGGACGCTGGCGCTGCGTGCGTGGATGCCCGAGCTGGACCTGCCGGACGTGTCCGATGCGGCGCTGATGGCGACCCTGCCGCAGTGGCTGACGCCGGCCTTCACCGGCAAGACGCGGCTGGACGCACTGGACGAAGCCAGTCTGGGCGAGGCCCTGAAGTCACCGCTGCCGTGGGCGCAGCGCCAGGTGATCGACCGCCACGCGCCGGTGCGCATGGCGGTGCCGTCGGGCATGGAGCGGCCGATCCACTACGCGGTGGACGCCGATGGCATCACCCCGCAGGGACCGGTGCTGGCGGTGAAACTGCAGGAGCTGTTCGGCCTGGCCGACACCCCGCGCATCGCCGATGGCCGCGTGCCGCTCACCCTGCACCTGCTCTCGCCCGGCGGCCGTCCCCTGCAGGTCACCCAGGACCTGCGCAACTTCTGGGCCAACACCTACGCCGAGGTCAAAAAGGAAATGAAGGGCCGCTATCCCCGGCACCCGTGGCCGGACGATCCGTGGACGGCGACCGCCACGCACCGGGCCAAGCCGCGCGGGACGTGACGCGGCTGTCGCATTCATGGCTGGCGGCTGACCGCGTCATCGCGCCGCACTGCAACGGTACGGGCAAGCGGCTACAGTCGTGATCCGGCCGTGGCAGGTGGCTAACACGCCCTACACGGCCCGCGCGCCACACTGGATCAGAACCGAGGCAAAGGAACCCCCATGAGCAGACTGACTGTGATTACCGACCGCGCCCTTGAGCGCGCCCTGGACCTGGCCAGCAGCGCTGGCGACGGCCTCAAGCATGCCGGTGGCAGCCTGCGTCACCTTGGCCCGCAGGCCACGGACTGGATCAAGACCGGTGCCGCACTGGGCGCGGTGAAGACCGGCAGCAAGGTCGCCGCGAAGGTGGTCCGCCGCAATCCGGCCGTGACCATCGCCGCCGCTGCGGTGGGCGTGGGCCTGCTGGGCTACGCGCTGTACCGCAAGCAGCAGAAGAAGAAGCTTGCCAACGGCGGCGTGGTGGACGGCCAGGCGCAGCGCATCAGCGCCCGCAACCGCCGCACCAGCACCGTGGTCGATGAGCACAGCGATATCGGCAGCGACGCCTGATCTGCTGACGCGTCAGCGTGTGTGTATCGAAAGCCGCCGGCCTTGTCCGGCGGTTTTTTTTCGTATGCGTACCAACCAACGGTTGGTACCCACCGGCGGTGTTATCCGATCTGGCGCCACTGGCCCGGTTGCAGGTCGCCCAGCGCGTGCGGGCCCATGGACGCGCGTACCAGGCGCAACGTCGGCAGCCCCAAGGCCGCGGTCATCCGCCGTACCTGGCGGTTGCGGCCTTCGCGCAGGGTGACGGCCAGCCAGCTGTCGGGCACGGTCTTGCGGAAGCGCACCGGTGGATCCCGCACCCACAGCACGGGGGCGGGGTCGAGGCGTTCGATCTTCGCCGGCAGGGTCGGGCCGTCATTGAGCTGCACGCCGTCACGCAGGGCCTGCAGCTGCGCGTCGCTGGGCGTGCCTTCCACCTGCACCCAGTAGGTCTTGTCGGCCTTGTGGCGCGGATCGGTGAGGGTGTGCGCCAGGCCACCGTCGTCGGTGAGCAGCAGCAGGCCCTCGCTGTCGTAGTCCAGCCGCCCGGCCGCATACACCGCCGGCGGCAGCCCGAAGCCGGCCAGTGTCGCGCGCGGCGGCTGGCTGCGGTCGGTGAACTGGCACAGCACGTTGAAGGGTTTGTTGAAGGCGATCAGCATGGCGGAAACAACAGCGGGGGACGGGCCATTGTCCCATCCCCCGCTCGTCTGTGATGCAGGGCAGCCCGCAGCGGGCGCTGCGGGTCAGGGCTTCACGAAGCGCAGGGTCATGCGGTCGCTTTCGCCGATGGCCTGGTACTTCGCATCGTCGGCCTTGTCGTGCTGGTTGGTCGGCGGCAGGGTCCACACCCCGTTCGGGTGGCCCTTGGTGTCGCGCGGGTTGGCGTTGATCTCGCTGCTCCCGGCCAGTTTGAAGCCCGCCGCCTCGGCCATCGCGATCACCTGCTTCTGGCCCACGTAGCCGCTCTTGTCGTCGGCCGGCACATCGGCCTTGGCACGGTGCTCCACCACGCCCAGCACGCCACCGGGCTTGAGCACCTTGTAGAAGCCGGTGAACATGCCCTCGGCCTGGTTGGCGCTGCGCCAGTTGTGCACGTTGCGGAAGGTCAGCACCACGTCGGCCGAGTTGTCCGCACCGAACTGCGGCGCGGTCGGGTTGTAGGCCACGACCTTGCTCTTGCCATACAGCGCGGCATTGGCGGCGAACTTCTTGTCCAGGCCGTCGCGGCTGCGCTGCTGGTAGTCACGGCCGCGGCCTTCGGGCACCGCCATCGGGTCGACCACCGCCGCGACATAGGTGCCCTTTTCGTGCAGCAGCGGGCCCAGGATTTCCGCGTACCAGCCGCCGCCCGGGGTGATCTCGATGACGGTCTTGCCCGGTGCCACGTCGAAGAACGACAGCGTCTGCGCCGGATGCCGCCACGCATCGCGCTTGACGTTGGCCGGGTCGCGCCAGGTGCCCTGCACCGCCGTCTGCACCGCCGGGGTGATCGCGATCTGTGCATTGGGGCCGGCCGGCTTGGTCGCCAGGGCCGGGGCGGACAGCAGCAGCGTGGACAAGGTGAACAGGCAGGCAGTGGTCAGCGAACGGGTTTTCATCGGCGTCTTCCAGTGGCGGGATGCGGCGAGACTAGCAGCCGCGATGCCCAAGGTGTTCACAAAACGTTAGTGCGATGCAGCACGGCGGAACACTGTTTTGTGGCAGCCGCCGCAGCGCTGTCATGGCCGCGGAACTATGCTGATGCATTGGATTTCCACAGGAGCACCTCTCCCATGACTGCATCGCGCGAACTCGGCCGCTCCGGCCTGACTGTGCAACCCATTGCCTTCGGCGGCAACGTCTTCGGCTGGAGCG
>Ga0308172_1002281_pt1 | contig 10375 bp, 10 predicted proteins | sample PhyGR2_FD_202134 | JGI IMG/M metagenome (GOLD analysis project Ga0308172, IMG submission 202134) | Phyllosphere microbial communities from UC Gill Tract Community Farm, Albany, California, United States - DLSLSG.R2 | ecosystem: Host-associated > Plants > Phyllosphere > Unclassified | place: USA...
TCCTGCCGAATGTGTTGAGTTCGATCATGGTCTCAGCCACGCTCGGCATCGCCTCGGCCATCATCACGGAATCGGCGCTGTCCTTCCTCGGCCTCGGTTTTCCGTCCGACTTTCCGACCTGGGGACGGCTGTTGTTCGATGGCGCCAACTTCCTGCAGCTGACGCCCTCGCGCGTGCTGTGGCCTGGACTGGCAATCTCGCTGACGGTTCTGAGCGTCAACTACATCGGCGACGCCGTGCGTGATGCGCTTGATCCAAGGGCGCTTAAGAGCTGAGGCGAAGGGCGCGGTGGCTGCGCCCCTCCCTTTATCTCAGTGATAATTCATCTTTTCCGCGTCGAGAATGCTGTCTGCATCCAGCGCAGCAATCGGAATGTCGCTGCGCGCCGGAATATCGCCGGAAAGCTGCAAGGCCAGATAACGCCCGCAGCAGACTCGTAAAAACGAGGTGAAGTTGCCGAGATCATGCCCGGCATCGATCGATTCATTATAAAGCTTGGCAATGAGCTGCGCGCTGTTCATGCCATCGCGGCGTGAAATCTCGTCCAGAGTCGTCCAGAAGAAGTTTTCAAGTCTGACGCTGGTGACCATGCCATCGATCCGCAAAGACCGGGTATGGCTTTCCCAAAGCGTCGGGTCTGCCTTGATGAAAAGCTTGCACATGGTGTCCTCCCTCAGCAAGCTGCAGAAGATAGACGGGAAACGGGACCGGTAAAAGCCCCATTCCGCCGGCCTTATCTGCCGAGCACCACCATGAATTGCGAAAGCCATGCCGGATGCGCCGGCCATGCGGGCGCCGTCACCAGCTTGCCGTCGGTAACCGCCGCGTCGATGGCGATATCGGCATAGGTACCGCCCGCCAGTTCCACCTCGGGGCGGCAGGCCGGATAGGCCGAGCAGGTGCGGCCCTTGAGGACACCCGCAGCCGCCAGCAATTGGGCACCGTGGCAGACAGCCGCGACCGGCTTGTCAGCCTCGAAGAAATGCTTCACGGCGGCAAGCACATCCGCATTCAGCCGCAGATATTCCGGCGCGCGACCACCCGGAATGACCAGCGCGTCGTAATCCGCGACCATGATATCGGCAAAAGTTGCGTTGAGCGCGAAATTATGGCCGCGTTTTTCTGAATAGGTCTGGTCGCCCTCGAAATCATGGATCGCGGTCGCGATCGTCTGGCCAGCCTTCTTGCCGGGGCAGACGGCATGCACCGTGTGACCAACCGCAAGCAGCGTCTGGAACGGCACCATGGTCTCGTAGTCCTCGGCGAAATCGCCGGTGATCATCAAAATCTTCTTCGGCATGCTTGCTCCTCCCATTTCGAATGCCCGGGGCACCGTAACAGGAGGGGTGGAGAAGCGGGTATTATGGCTATACTACAGGGCCGATAAAGACGGGATCAGCGCGCTTTGGGCGGCTCCGGCCAGCGACGAACACCGCCGCCCCAATCCTCGAAGGCGTTGGAAAGCTTGAGAACGAGCAGATCCGCGTAACGCGGGCCGACGATCTGCAAGCCGATGGGCATCCCGGATTTCGAGAAGCCGCAATTGATCGAGGATGCCGGCTGTTCCGACATGTTCCAAGGGACGGTGAAGGCGATATGTTCGAAGGGTCGCTCGGGGTCGTTGGTGGGCGAGGCCCAGTCGGCCGGATAGGAGACGACGGGATTGACGGGTGAAATCACCACATCAACTGACTGCATCAACCGCCCGCAGGCTTTGCGCATTTCCATGGTCTGGTTGAAACCGAAAACGGCACGCGCGCCGGAAACATCAGCGCCCTTCTGCGCCCATTCGTGAATATAGGGAAGGATCGCCGCGCGTCGTTCGTCACTCAGCGCCGCCATATCGCCCCAGAATTTCGCCCGCCAGAAATCATCCAGCCCATCCAGCATGTCCCGAGACAGCACCGGCTCGACCGGGACCACGATGGCACCTGCATCTTCGAACAGCTTTGCGGACGCCACAACAGCATCCCGCACCTCATCGTCCAGGGCCAAGCCGCAGCCGGCATCCAGCATCAGGCCGATCCTCAGGCCCTTTACGTCGATATCGAGGTCCATCCAGTTGATATCGTTGGGCGGCAGCGCGGTGCCGTCGCGCCAGTCCGGGCGGGAAAGCGTGGCCATGGCATAGGCGGCGTCAACGACGGTGCGGGTCATCGGCCCGGCGCAGCGGCCTGTATAATAGGGATCGACGGGTATGCGGCCCTGGCTGGGCTTGAAGCCGAACAGGCCCGTCCACCCCGCCGGTAGCCGCACCGAGCCGCCAATATCCGTGCCGATATGCAGGGTGCCGTAACCCGCAGCACCGGCAGAAGCCGCACCGGCACTGGAGCCGCCGGGGTTCTGTGTCGGGTCCCACGGGTTGCGGCTGAGCTTGTGAAAACTGGAAAGGCCTGATGACAACATGCCGTAATCCGGGCAGGTGGTCTTGGCGTAAAGGATGGCGCCGTCCTCGCGGCAGCGGGCCGCAACCGGCGCGTCTTCCAGGGCCGGCACCAGTTCCACCGCTTTGGTGCCAAGCGGAACCGGCTGGCCTTTGGTGGCGATCAATTCCTTCAGCGACACCGGAATCCCATCGAGGGCCCCGAGCGTTTCACCTTTTTGCCAGCGCGTCGTTGAGGCCAGCGCCTGCTTGCGGGCATCCTCGGGATCATAGGCGTAAAGCGCGTTCACCGTGGGCTCGAATGCGTCGATACGGGCCTCTACCGCCTGCCAATATTCCGATGGCGACAGCTTCTTTTGCCCGTAAAGCGCCAGGATTTCGAGCGTGTTGAGGTGTATGAGATCGGTCATAAGCTTCGTCTCGTCAGAAAACAGATAATATGGGCGATATCGGCTTGAAGCGGTCAGCTGGTATCGCGTGGGTCCAGCAGGTCGCGCAGGCCATCGCCAAGCAGATTGAGGCCGAAGACCGCGAGCGCAATGGCAAGGCCGGGCATGATGGCAAGCCAGGGTGCAGCACCTAGATAGGTCTGCGCATCGGCCAGCATCCGCCCCCAGGTGGCGGCCGGCGGAGGCATGCCGAGACCGAGGAATGAGAGTCCCGCTTCGGTGAGGATGGCAAGGCCGAGCTGGATGGTCACCTGCACGATGATCTGGTTGGAAATATTCGGCACGATATGAAACAGCGTGATCTTGGCGCGGTTCTGGCCGATGCTGGTGGCGGCGGTGACATATTCCCGCGACCATATCTGCAAGGCCGCACCCAGCGTCAGCCGCGCAAAGACCGGCACCATGAAGGTGGCAATGGCGATGATGGCGGTGAACCGCCCCGTACCGATGAACGCGCCGAGCATCATCGCCGACAAAATCGGCGGTACGGCGAAGATGATATCGCAGGCGCGCATCACCAGGGTTTCAGTGAAACCGCGCAGTGCCGCGACCGATACGCCAAGCGCCGTGCCAATGAGCGCGCCGATCGCAACGGCGGCGATGGAGGTGGAGAGCGAATTCCATGCCCCCGCCATCAGCATGGACAGCACATCGCGGCCAAAATGGTCGGTGCCAAGCCCGCCATAGGCAAAGGGCGATTTCAGCTTCTGGGCAATCTGTATCTTCGTCGGAGAAACCGGCGTCCAGACCAGCGAAAGCAGGGCAACCGCGACAAGAAAGAGAGTGACGGCGATGCCAAGGACGAAAGCGGGGCGGCGGCGGATCAGTCGCATCATCGTGCACCTGCCCGCAGTCTTGGATCGATAAAGAGATAGGCGATATCGACCAGAAAATTCATGACGATGACAAGCGCCGAGAAGAACAGCACGACGGACTGCATGACGACGATATCCCGCTGGGTCAACGCCTGATAGGCAAGCCGCCCGAGGCCCGGCAGGTTGAAGACATTCTCCACCAGCACTGCCCCGGCAATCAGGAAGGTGAATTGCAGGCCGATCATGGTGACAACGGGGATCATGGCGTTCGGCACCGCATGTCGCCACAGCGCTACCCGCTCGCTCAGCCCCTTGGCGCGGGCGGTGCGCACGAAATCCTCGTTCATTACCTCAAGTACTGCCGAGCGGCAGACGCGGGTGAGGACGCCTGCCTGCGACAGCGCAAGTGCAATGGCTGGAAGCACAAGCGCGATAAATCCGGCAGAAAAACTCGGACGCCAGCCGGGAAAACCGCCTGATGGCATCCAGCCGAGCGTGGTGGAAAAGACGATGATGAGCAGCAGCCCAACCCAGAAACCGGGAACGGCAATGCCGACATGGGAAAACAGCCCGGCTGCGAAATCCACCGGCCCGTTTCGGCTTCTCGCTGCCGCGACGCCGAGCGGAATGGCGATGGCGACCGATAGGCAGACCGCGAGCAGCGCAAGCGGCAGGGTGACGGCAAGCCGCTCGACAATAAGCCCCGCTACCGGCACGCCGTAGGTGTAGGATTGTCCGAGATCACCCCGGAATACGCCTGCAAGCCAGTGGATGTAACGCAATGGCAAGGGCTGATCGAGACCCATCTGCTTTTGCAGCGCGAGAAGCGTATCCGGGCTCGCCGACGTACCGAGCATGATGGCCGCCGGATCACCCGGCAACAGCCCCATGATGATGTAGATGATGAGCGACACCGCAAACAGCGTGACGATGAGGCTTGCAAGGCGCCGGACGAGAACGGCTAACATCTGGCATTCTTTCCTTGCGTTGTTTCGTTTCGGGATGTGGCGGATGGATTTATTGTCATCCCCGCTAACTCTTCCCTCACCCCTGTGCTTGTCACTGGGATCCAGCCGAAGCGTGCCTGCGCGGCGGAAAGTTTCCTTTCAGCCCAACGACTTGGGCTGGCTGGATTCCTGTGACAGGCACGGGAATGAGGTGGTGGGTAGGAATGCGCCTCGCCGTTCACAACAAACGTCACTCTTCCCAATGCACATCCGTCAGCACATTGGACGGAATGGGTTCGTTTTCCCACAACCCCTTCAACTTCTTGTCCCAGACGCCGAGTTTCGGCATCACGAACAAGAACAGCGCCGGCACATCTTCGGCGAGGATTTTCTGGGCTTCGCCGTAAAGCTTTTCCTGCTCGGCCTCATCCGCCGTCTTTTCGACATTGGCGATGACCTCGTTGAAGGCAGGGTTCTTATAGTTGAAATAATAGGGATCACGGGAGTAGATATCGATATCCATCGGCTCAGCGTGGGCGACGATGGTCATGTCGTAATCCGCGCCCTTCAAAACATCCGCCACCCATTTTGCCGGAAATTCCGTGGTCTCGATGGTCATGGTGACACCGATTTCGGCCAACATCGCCTGGAGGATTTGCGAGGTCCGCTGGGCATAGGCCATTTGCGGGGCCTTGATCGTGAAGCTGAAACCGTCGGGGTAACCCGCTTCGGCAAGAAGCGCCTTTGCCTTGTCTATATCGTAAGAATGAACACCGGTCGTATCGATGTAACCGCGATCGTTCGGCGTGTAGTGGCTGCCGATGGCCGTGCCGTAACCCGACCATGCGCCTTCAATCACCGTGCCGCGGTCCACCGCCATCATCAGCGCCTGGCGCACGCGCTTGTCGTTGAAGGGTTTGCGGGCATTGTTCATGCCAGCCACGACCTTGAGTTCCGTATTGCCGACGAAGGTACCGAGACGCGCATCGCCGTCGAAGGACGTCATCAGTTCCGGCGCGCCGAATTCCGGGAAGGCATCGATATCGCCGGATTTCAGTGCCGCTGCCTGCGCTTGCGGATCGGAAACGAAGCGGAAGGTGGCCTTTTCAAGCTTCACCGCCACCGCCTTGTCCCAATAGGCCGCGTTCTTCTCCAATTCCACCTTGTCGCCCTTGGCCCAGTTCACGAACTTGAACGGGCCGGTGCCGATGGGCGTGGTACGGTTATTGTCAGCGCTCTTCGGCGCAACCATGACGGAGGCCGGCCAGCCGAGCCAGTAGATCAGGCTGCCCGCCGGCTGCTTCAGCTTCAGTACCAGCGTCGCGGCATCCGGCGTTTCTATGCTCTCAATGGCGGTGAAGAAGCGTTTTTGTGGGTTTACCGACGTTTCACCGCGTGCCCGGTCGAGCGAAAATTTCGCAACGGAGGAATCGAAGGTCTCGCCGTCGTGGAAGGTAACCCCCTGGCGCAGCTTGAACGTATAGGTCTTGCCATCGGCTGAAATTTCCCAGCTTTCGGCAAGCTGCGGTTTCACCTTGCCGTCGTGGTCGATGGTGACGAGACCTTCGAATATGTTCTGCCAGCTGACCTGACCGATGGCGACGGGTGCCGCAATTGTCGGGTCGAGACCCGTCGGCTCCACCGTCATGCCCAACGTCAAGGCGGTCTTCGGCGCGGCCGCGGCGTCCGTCATCGAAAGCGGCATCCAGATCGCCGTCCCCAGTGCAAGCGCAAGCGCGGCGCGCCGCGTAACTTTCAGCGGCTGCGAAAAATAAGTGCGTGGCATCATTGTCCCCTGTCTGGCGGCCGAGGCATTTTTGCCTTTCGAAGACCACCCGTTGCAAAAAGAGTGTCATGTTGCAGGCGCACACACAATCGTGATTTTTGTGTGCTCCGTGTAGCTGAAATGGCTACACGGAAATACGGATGGAAATCAACCGGGATGGACAATTCTCCAGGCTGACGAATTCCCCTACCCCGCTGTCGCCTCGCGCATGAAACGCTCGATGAAATCGGCAAGCTTGGAGGCGGCGAAGGATAGTTGCCGGTCGGGCGCCACGCAGAGATCGATCTGGGTGTGGATGCCCTTCTTGCCGGAAAGCGGAACAGCAACCATCTGGCCGCTGCGGATTTCACGCGCCACCGACAAGGCCGGCAACAGCGTGGCCGCGGCATGGCCCAGAACCAGTTCCTTCAGCATTTCCAGCGAACTGGTGATAAAGACGGGATCAAGCTCGATACCGGCATCGGCAAACAGTGTATCGAAGGCCTGACGCGCCGCGAAGCTCTTGTCCGGCAGGGCAAGCGGCAGGCTGGCTAGTTCCTTCAGCGAGACTTCCGCCTGCGCGGCAAGCGCATGGCCGGTCGGAAAGATAGCATCGTAACTGATACGGGTGCGCGAGCGCACTTTCACGCCGGAGACCTTGGGCGCAAAAAGGCTGACGACCAGATCCGCTTCGGCTGCACCCAGTGCTTCCATCGCCTGGCGCGCGCTGGTGATGTGCACCTCGAAGCGCAACTGCGGATATTTGAGGCTGAACTGCGCCAGCACCGGCGCAAGAAGGTTCGCAACCGTCGCGCCATTGGCATAAACGGTGACCCGGCCGCGCTGAAGCCCCTTCAGGTCATCGATCAGCTGGTGCACATGGTCGAGTTCGCGCAGCGTCTTGCCGGCGCGGGCAGCCAGCAATTCCCCCGCCGCCGTCAGCTTCACGCCCCGGCTGGAACGCTCCACTAAAGGCGAGCCAAAATAATATTCGAGGTTCTCGATCTGGCGGCTGACTGCCGTCGGCGCGACATTCAGATTTTCGGCAGCGGCGCGCATGGAATTGGTGCGGACAAGTTCGTCGAAATACATCAATGCGCGCAATTGCATGGTCGGGATACCCTGTTTTGGCCGGCACTGTCCGTCGTGCCGGGCTTGACCCGACTATAGCGGCAGCTCAAGCGCGCTTGAAGCCCTCGCTCGCCACCAGCAGCTGCCTGGTATAATCCGCAGTAAACTCGCGGCTTTCCAGCGCTTCCGCCTCCAGCATTTCCACCACCTTGCCGCTTTTCATCACCGCAAGGCGATCGCACATGTGGCTGATGACGCCGAGATCGTGGCTGACCATAACGAAGGTGAGGTTGCGGTCCTTGCGGGCCTGTTCCAGCAGATTGAGGATTTCCGCCTGGATGGACGCGTCGAGCGCCGAGGTCGGCTCATCCAGTAGCAGAATCTTCGGCTCGACGATCAGCGCGCGGGCAATGGCAATACGCTGCCGCTGACCGCCGGAAAGCTGGTGCGAATAGCGGAAGCGGAAACCGGTGCCGAGACCCACCTCATCAAGCGCACGCGCGATGCGTTGCTCGCGATTGTCGAGACCATGGATGACGAGTGGTTCCAGCAGCAGCGCATCCACTGTCTGGCGGGGATGCAGGGAGCCGTAAGGGTCCTGAAACACCATCTGCACATCGCTATAGAAGCTCTTGTCGCGGTGCTTGCTCGAATAGGAGCGACCGGCCACCATCAACGAGCCTTCATCGAAATGGTTGAGGCCGGCAATCGCCCGAAGCAGCGTCGACTTGCCGGAACCGGACTCGCCGACGATACCGAAGGACTCACCCTCGGCCACATCGATGCTGACGCTGTCGAGGGCGATATATCCGTCGAAATCGACCACCATGTCTTTGATAGAAAGAACCGTGTTCATGCGCGCCACTCCGCCTTGCGTTCCAGAACCGGCAGCGGATGCCGGTGGCCGCCAATTTCCGGCAGGCAGTTCAAAAGACCCTGCGTATAGGGATGCTTCGCCTCTTTAAGATTGGCAGAAGATAGCTCCTCAACGACCTTGCCCGCATACATGACCAGAACGCGGTCGCAGAAAGACGACACCAGCCGCAGATCGTGGCTGACGAAAATCAGTCCCATGCCGCGGTCGCGAACCAGCTTGTCGAGAATATCGAGCACTTCGAGTTGGACCGTCACGTCGAGCGCGGAAGTCGGCTCATCGGCGATCAGAAGTTCCGGGCCGCAGACCAGCATCATGGCAATCATGACGCGTTGGCCCATTCCGCCGGAAACCTCGTGCGGGTAAAGATCGAACACGCGCTCGGGATCGCGGATCTGCACCGCCTCCAGCATGGCGAGCGTGCGTTGGCGCGCCTCGCCGGAACCGATGCTCTCATGGGTACGCAGCGTTTCCATGATCTGGCGGCCGATGGGCATGACCGGGTTCAACGAATATTTCGGGTCCTGCAGGATCATGGCCAGGCGCTTGCCGCGCATGAGCCGCCGCTCCTTTGCTGAAGCACCGAGAAGATCGACATCTCCGAAGCGCAACACATCGGCCTCGATGCGTGCGCTTTTCGGGGTCAGCCCCATGATGGCGCGGCCGGTCTGCGATTTGCCGGAGCCGGACTCGCCGACGATGCCAAGGCGTTCGCGTCCCAGCGTGAACGAGACGCCACGCACCGCCTCCACCAGCCCGGTGCGGGTGGGGAAGGAAACGCGCAGGTTCTCGACGGACAGAAGCGGCGCGCTCATTGGTTCGCCTCCTTGGGGTCCAGCGCATCGCGCAGGCCATCGCCGAGAAGGTTGAAACCGAGGCTGACGATCAGGATCGCAATGCCCGGCATGGCGGCAACCCACCATTGATCGAGAATGAAACGGCGTCCGGAAGCAATCATCGCGCCCCATTCCGGCAGCGGCGGCTGTGCACCGAGGCCAAGGAAGCCGAGACCGGCCGCGGTGAGGATAATGCCCGCCATATCGAGCGTGACACGCACGATGAGCGACGACATGCAAAGTGGCATGACGTGTTTCAGAACGATGCGGAACGGCGACGCGCCCATGAGCTTGACCGCCGCGATGAAATCGGAATTGCGGAAGGTCATGGTTTCGGCGCGCGCGATGCGCGCATAAGGCGGCCATGAGGTGACCGCGATGGCGAGCACCGCGTTTTCAATGCCCGGTCCAAGTGCGGCCACCAGCGCAAGCGCCAGAACCAGCTTCGGAAAGGCCAGAAAGATATCGGTGATGCGCATCAGAACGGCATCCACCCAGCCGCCGGCATAACCCGAGACGGTGCCGACGATGAGTCCGATGGGTGCGGCGATGATGGCCACCAGCAGCACGACGAATAGGGTCAGCCGCGAACCGTGGATGAGGCGCGAGAGAATATCACGCCCCTGATCGTCAGTGCCGAGCAGGTAACCTTCTGTCCCCGGAGGCAGAAGTCGGGCATTGCGCAGATCGCCCTGCACCGGATCGTGTGGTGCAAGCACATTGGCGAACAGTGCGACAAGCAGTAGCGCAATGATGATGCCGAGGCCAAGCAGCGCCAGCCGGTTTTCCGAAAAGCGCCGCCAGATGACATAGGCACGGCCTAGCCGTGCCTGCCTGCGCGAGGCAGGCCGGTCGGAGAGCAGCCATTCGCGGCTGTAGGGTTTGAGTGTATCGGTCGAAATCGTCATCGGCTGCGCGTCCTTGGGTCGAGCGTCCGGTAAAGCAGATCGGAGAAGAGATTGATGCCGACGAAGATGGCGCCGATCACGATCGTGCCGCCAAGAACGGCATTCATATCCGCATTCTGCAGGGAATTGGTGATGTAGAGGCCGAGCCCCGGCCACGCGAAGATGGTTTCGGTCAGCACCGAACCTTCCAGCAGACCGGCGTAAGATAGCGCAATCACGGTCACCAGCGGCACGGCGGCGTTGCGCAGAGCGTGAAACCAGATGATGCGCGTTTCAGAAAGCCCCTTGGCGCGCGCCGCAACGATATATTCCTGGGCGAGCTCATTC
>Ga0308172_1002282_pt1 | contig 10373 bp, 10 predicted proteins | sample PhyGR2_FD_202134 | JGI IMG/M metagenome (GOLD analysis project Ga0308172, IMG submission 202134) | Phyllosphere microbial communities from UC Gill Tract Community Farm, Albany, California, United States - DLSLSG.R2 | ecosystem: Host-associated > Plants > Phyllosphere > Unclassified | place: USA...
CCTGGCAGGTACGCACGATCGCAGCGGCCACCAACACGGGCGCCTGGACCCAGTGCGTCTACGAAGTGAGCGACGCCCCGCGCTACTGCGGCACCGGCACCTGGACCTACGACAACAACGTGCCGACGTGGACCAGCGACATCAGCTGGCGTCCCCTGCCGCGCCGCGAATACACCAAGCGCAGCGACTACAACGCGCTGGCCGTGGTCAACCGCCACACGCTCACCCCGAACGGCTGGACCCACGAACAGTTCAACACCAAGGTGCAGCGCAACGCCGACGGCAGCCAAGTGGAGATCGCCCGCGAGTTCGGCTTCAACGACTACATCAAGACCACCGAAGTCGACTTCACCCCGGCGCGCGACTACTGGAAGGCGACCGCTGGCTACTGGGCCAAGGTGCGCCAGCGCTGGGACGGCTTCCTGACCCAGGCCCCGGGCGTGCACCTGAAGACCAAGCTGGATGGCATGGCGATGATCATCCCGCTGTTCACCCAGGCCGACGACATCCAGTCGGGCAAGAAGGTGAAGGACACGCAGATCGACGAAGTGTTCGCCAAGTACGTGGAAAAGGCCCGGTAACGCCGGGCCGCGACCGCATCCGCATCCACGCATGGCGTGGATCTACTGGGCCGTCCATCCGCTCCTGGTAGGTGCCGAGCTTGCTCGGCACGCTTTCCGCGGTAAACGGATGCGGCGTCCGCGCATGCCGCCGGACGGATTGGGGTTGTGCGCGAAAAAATATGACGCATTTAGCGTCATTTCGCCCGAGGCCGCTTGCCAGAGCTGCGCAAGCGCTAGGCTGGCCGCCCACGCCGCCATTGAACACCGCCATCGATGAAGCTCTCCGCCTTGTGCAGCCAGACGTTGTCTGGCGAAGCCTGCGATGACATCGACAGCTTCTTTCTCGAAATCGATGACTTCGAGGAATCCGCCCTTGTTTCGCGAACCCGGCGGATAGACGGGCTGCTCGCGCGTCTTGGGCCTCGATGGACATCAGCTTATCTGCTCAGTCTCTGCATGCACGTGCTGACGACCGTTCGCATCGCCGGCAGCGCGCGCGATCCAGCCGGCGCGAAGATGTTCATGGCATTGAGCTTCACCGATTTTGAGCTGTATGCAGAGGACGGCGTGCTGCTCCCCAACGTTTTCTACTATCCGGGTTCGGAGGGGATCGCATTTGGAGCCCGGCGCTGGCACGAATGCGGCAGCAACGCCTCGGCTGAAATCGACGCCGTGCGCTCCGTGTTCGAAGATGCTGGTCTGCTCGCGGGTTTCCGCTTCTGCGAAAGCCGCATCGATGGCCCCCCTGGATACGAAGTCGTTCGTGTATTTGCGATTCCAATGCATGGAAACGAGGCTTGCTGATGGTCGTGCCAGAACGCTGGGCGTTTGAAGCCTATCTGTCAGATCCGCAGATCTACGACCGTCTTGAACAGCATTTCCTGGACCACTTCATAGCCGGAATCCAAGCGGCAGGACTGCATGTTGAAGACTTCCGCAGCCCGCACTACAACGTGTTCTTCGTCGATGGCAGCAAGGATCGCGATGCCAACCCGATCTTCTCCGCCAAGCACCTGCTCAGCGGCAACATCGTTCGTGTGGTCATCTTCGAAAGCCACCCGGAATACACCGAAGTGCACAACCGGGTGGGAGACAACGACGACAGGGACGAACTCTGCCTGTTCATAACGCTTCTCGACATGGAGCGCGCGATGGACACGACCGTGGCCTGGGCGCAGCAGCAGGCGTCCATCACCCAGGCCGGTCGCCGGTAGATCCACGCCACGCGTGGATGGCCCTTATTCCTTGAACATCAAAAACGCCGCCAGCACGATCAGCCCGAACGCGGCGTAGTGGTTCCACTTCAGCGGCTGCCCCAGGTAGAACGCGGAGAACACCGCGAACACCACCAGGGTAATCACTTCCTGCATGCCCTTCAGCTGCGGCGCCGAATACACCGCGCTGCCCAGGCGGTTGCCGGGCACCTGCAGGCAGTACTCGAAGAAGGCGATGCCCCAGCTGACCATGATGACCATCATCAGCGGCGCGCTCTTGTATTTGAGGTGGCCGTACCAGGCGAAGGTCATGAAGATGTTGCTGCCAAGCAGCAGCAACACCGGGTACAGGTAAGCAGCGAACGACGTGCCGGGCATCCGGGCGATCTCATCGGGGGGGCGCGCAGCATACCGCCGGCCCCACCCGTCGCGTGTCACGGCCGCGTCAGGCCTCGCGCAGGGCCAGCGCCGGCGGCGTGTGCAGGATCGTCCGCGTGCCCCACCAGCCGGCCAGCAGGCTCAGGCCGATGCCCACCAGCCCGCCCAGCAGCAGGCCCGGCCATGGCGGCAGCAGCGGCAGCTCGAACACCTTCTGCGATACCGCCACGCCGATGCCGGCCGCCGCACCTACCGCCAACAGCGCGGCCAGCGCCCCCAGCGCGCCGAATTCCACCAGTACCGCACCGCGCAGCTGGCGCCGGGTGGCCCCCAGCGTGCGCAGCACCGCGCTGTCGTAGCGGCGCTCGCCGGCGGTAGCCTGCAGTGCGGCCAGCAGCACCAGCACGCCGGCCAGCAGGCTGAACACCATCACCAGCTGCACCGCCTGCGCGACGCGGTTCATCACCTCGCGCACCTGCGAGATCACCGCATCGACATCCAGCAGCGACAGGTTGGGTTGCTCGCGCACCAGCGCACCCAGGCCCACCGCCTTGCCGGCCGGCAGGTGGAACGCCGACAGCAGGTTGTGCGGCGTATCGCCCACCGCGTTGGGGTTGAGCAGCACGAAGAAGTTCGGGCGGAAGGTGTTCCAGTCCGCCTTGCGCACGCTGGTGACAGTGAACTCGCGTTCCTGCTCGCCCACGGCAATGGTGATGCGGTCGCCCAGGTGCGTGCCGTAGCGCTTGGCCCAGCCGGTTTCTACCGAGGCCTCCGGCGCGGTGCTGTCGGCCTTCCAGAACGTGCCCTCAAGCAGCGTGTTGGCCGGCGGGAACGTGCTGCGCCAGCTGAAGTTCAACGGCCGGTTCTCGTCATCGTCGTCGCGCTGGCCTTCCCCCTGCGGCGACTGGCCGTTCTGCTCCGGCGTACGGTCCACGCGCAGCGGCGGCTTGCCGTTGATCGCGATCAGGCGGCCGGTGGCCATCGGTTCGACGTTGACATCGGCCGCACCCAGCCCGAGCAGCGCCGCCAGCACGCTGTCGCGCTGCTCGGGCTGGATGTTGATCAGGAAGTAGTTGGGCGTGTTCTCCGGCAGGCGCTCGCGCCACTGCTGCAGCAGGCCGGGGCCGGTCACCGCCAGCAGCAGCAGCGCGCACAGCGACAGCGACAGGCCCACCAGCTGCATCACCGCCAGCATCCGCCGCCGGGTCAGCGCGGCCAGGCCCAGCCGCCAGTTGCCGTGCAGGCGATGTTGCAGGCCGCGCAGCAGCTGCAGCAGGCCGAAGCCGACCACGCCGGCGGCCAGTGCCAGCGCGGCCAGGCCGCCCAGCACCCAAAGCGCCAGCTTCAGATCGCCGGTGACCTGCACTGCCAGCACCAGGCTGGCCGCCAGCGCCGCCGCGTAGGCCAGCAGCGAGGCCGGCGGCAGGGCAGCGAAGGAACGGTTGAGCACGCGCATTGGCGGCACCCCGCGCAGGCGCAGCAGCGGCGGCAGGCCGAAGCCGAACAGCAGCAGCAGGCCGATGCCCGCACCGGTCAGCGCCGGGGTGGCCTCGGGCAGCGGCAGGCGCTGCGGCACCAGACTGCCCAGCACCTGCACCAGGCCCTCCTGCGCGGCCATGCCCAGGCCGATGCCGAGCGCGCAGGCCGGCACCGCCAGCATCAGCAGCTGCAGCGCCAGGCCAGCGAGGATGTCGCGCTGGCGCGCACCCAGGCAGCGCAGGATCGCCACCTGGTCGATGCGGCGCAGGGCGAAGCGGTTTGCCGCCAGCGCGGTGGCCACGCCGGCCAGCAGCACTGCCAGCAGCGCGCTCAGACCCAGAAAGCGGCCGGCCAGATCAAACGCCTGGCGCACGCCGCGCTGGGTGTCGTCCACGCTCAGCAGGCGCATGCCCTTCACCTGCGGCAGCAGCCATTGCCGGTAGGCGGCCACCTGGTCGGGTGCACCGGCCACCATCAGTCGGTAGTTGATGCGGCTGCCCGGCCCGAGCAGGCCGGTGCCATCGACGTCGGCGCGATTGACCAGCAGGGTGGGCGAGAGCGTCAGCAGGTCGGCACCGCTGTCCGGCTCGGCCTCGATGATGCCGGCCACGCGCAGCGTGCCGGCACCGAACTCGAGCGCATCACCGACCTTCAGGCCCAGCGCCTGCAGCAGGCGCGGGTCGGCATAGGTCTGGCCCTGCGGCGGCATGCCGGCATCGGCGATCGGCGCGCCGCCCGGGGTGGCCCGCACCCGCAGCGTGCCGCGCAGCGGGTAGCCGGCCTGCACCGCCTTGATGCTGGCCATCTGGCTGGCATCGCCGTTGAACAGCACGCTGCCGAAGCCGGCGATGCGGGTATGCGCCAGCCCGCGCCGCTGCGCTTCCTCGGCGAAGGCGGCAGGTGGATCGCTGCGCCCGGCCACGCCGAGGTCGCCGCCCAGCATCTCGGCCGCGCTGCCGGTCAGGGCCAGGTTGACCCGGTTCACCAGGGTGCCGACGGCGGTCATCACCGCCACGCCCAGCACCAGCGCGGCGAAGACAGTCAGCAGGTCACCGGCCAGGGCTTCGCGGCGCAGCGCGCGCCAGGCGTGCCGCAGCAGGTTCATGCCTGTGCCCCGTACTCGACCGCCTGCAGGCGACCGTTGTCGATGCGGTGGATGTACTGGCAGCGCTGGGCCAGGCGCAGGTCGTGGGTGACCAGCACCAGGGTGGTGCCGCTGCCGGCGTTGAGTTCGAACAGCAGGTCGCTGATGTGCTGGCCGGTGGCCTGGTCCAGCGAACCGGTGGGTTCATCAGCGAACAGGATGCGCGGGCGGGTGACGAAGGCGCGGGCCAGGGCCACGCGCTGCTGCTCGCCGCCGGACAGCTGCCGCGGGTAATGGCGGGCGCGGTGCGAGAGGCCGACCTGGGCCAGTACTTCATCGACCCGCGCGCGGTCCTCGCGGCCGGCCAGCTCCAGCGGCAGTGCGACGTTTTCGGCCGCGGTCAGCGCTGGCAGCAGGTGGAAGCTCTGGAACACGAAGCCCACTTCGCGTGCGCGCAGCTGCGCCCGGGCTTCCTCGTCCAGTGCGCCCAGCGCCTGCCCGGCCAGGGTGATGCCGCCGCGGCTGGGCAGGTCCAGCCCGGCCAGCAGGCCGAGCAGGGTGGTCTTGCCGGAACCGGAGGCACCGACAATCGCCACGCTGGTGCCTTCATGTAGCGTGAGGGTGATGTTGTCCAGTATGTGGACTTCACCCTCCGGGCCATGCACGGATTTGCCGACCTGGTCGACGGCGATGGCGACGGACGCGCTGCGGGGGGACAGGCTGTCGATGAGGAGACTCCAATGCGCATTACAGGATGGAGCCGGCAAGCCGGCACGATGATGGTGCTGCTGCTAGGGTTGCTGCTGTGGTCCGGGCTGGCGTGTGCCAAAGGTCCGGCGGGCACGGTGCTGGTGCTCGGTGACAGCCTCAGTGCTGCCCACAATATCCCGGCCGAGGCAGGCTGGGTCACCCTGCTCGACAAGCGGGTCAGGCAGCAGTCGAAATCCCCGCCCCGCATCGTCAACGCCAGCATGAGCGGGGAAACCACCGCCGGCGCGCTGACCCGCCTGCCGGGCCTGCTGGCCAAGGAGAAGCCGACCGTCGTGGTCATTGCCCTGGGCGGCAACGATGCCCTGCGCGGGCTGACCCCGGCGCAGGTGCAGGGCAACCTGGAAAAGATGCTGCTGGCCAGCCGCGCCGCCGGCGCCAAGGTGCTGCTGCTGGGCATCGACGTGCCGCCCAACTACGGCCCGGCCTACCGCCAGCGCCTGGCCGCCGCCTACCGCGCGCTGGCCGACAGGTACCGGGTGCCGCTGCTGCCGTTCCTGCTGGAGGGCGTTGCCCTGCAGCCGGGGCTGATGCAGGCAGACGGCCTGCACCCCACCGCGCAGGCCCAGCCGATGGTGCTGGACAACGTCTGGCCGCTGCTCGAACCCCTGCTGTGAAACTTTTTTCGGCGTCTTGACGGAACTTCACATCGCGTCCACCGTCGATCGGGCATGTTTCACAAAGCTGAAGAAAGAGGTACTCACATGCGTCAGACGAAGGAGACTTCCGGCTTGGTGCTGGTGGTCGAGGACAACCGCAACATCTCCGAGATGATCGGCGAATACCTGGAAGGCCGTGGCTTCGAGGTGGACTATGCGCAGGATGGCCTGGACGGCTACCGTCTGGCCGCTGAAAACAGCTACGACGTGGTCGTGCTGGACCTGATGCTGCCGCGCCTGGATGGCATCGAAGTGTGCCGCCGCCTGCGCAACGATGCCCGCAAGTCGACGCCGGTGCTGATGCTGACCGCGCGTGACACGCTGGACGACAAGCTCACCGGCCTGGGGTTTGGTGCCGATGACTACCTGACCAAGCCGTTCGCCATCCAGGAACTGGAAGCCCGCCTGCGCGCGCTGATCCGCCGCGAACGTCGCCAGGTCGGTTCGGAAGTGCTCAAGGTCGCCGACCTGGTGCTCGATCCGGTCAGCATGCGGGCCACCCGCGCCGGTACCGAACTGCAGCTTTCGCCGATCGGCCTGCGCCTGCTGACCATCCTGATGCGGGAATCGCCCCGCGTGGTCACCCGCCAGGAAATCGAACGCGAGATCTGGGGCAACGGGCTGCCGGATTCGGACACCCTGCGCAGCCATCTGTACAACCTGCGCAAGATCATCGACAAGCCGTTCGACCGTCCGCTGCTGCACACCGTGCAGAGCGCCGGTTATCGCATCGCCGACATCGCCCAGCCCATGGCCTGAGCAGTGCCGGTACAGGAACAGGCCCGCCCCGGCTTCGGCCGGGTCGCGGGGCAGGGAACGGGCTGTTGGCTGCAGGGGGTATCACCCTCCGTGCACGTCGCCGGCACGGCGCGCTGCCTATAATCGCAGCGCTTCAACCGGGACCCCGCAATGCCGCACGGCCTGCCGCGCAAGATCCGTATCGCTTTCATCCTGCAGGCAGTGCTGGCCAGCGTAGGCATCCTGCTGGGCGCCTGGCTGGTCTCGCTGGTTATCAAGCACAGCCTGGTGGGCGCCGCCCTGCGCGAAGAGGCCGCCTACTACTGGACGCTGCACGAGGCCTCGCCCGCGCAGCCGCCGCCCAATACCCAGAACATCCGCGGCTACCTGCTCGAGCGCGGGCGCTCCAGCCTGTCGCTGCCGGCCAATCTGCGCACGCTCGAACCCGGTTTCCATGAACTGCCCGGCGATGACCAGCTGGTGCTGGTCGATGCCCGGCCGCAGGGCCGCCTGTACCTGGTGTTCCTGCGCTCGCGCGCGGAAATGCTGGCCTTCTGGTTCGGCATTGTGCCGGTGCTGCTGACCCTGCTGGCCGTCTACGGCGCCAGCTGGGTGACCTACCGCGCGTCCAAGCGCCTGGTGTCGCCGGTGAACTGGCTGGCGCGGCGGGTGTCGCGCTGGGACCCCGGCCACCCCGAGGCGGCCGATCTGGAGCCGGACAAGCTGCCGGCCGACATGCAGGGCGAGACCCGCCAGCTGGCGGCGGCGCTGCACTCACTGGCCAACCGGGTCACCGACCATGTGGCACGCGAGCGCAACTTCACCCGCGATGCCAGCCACGAACTGCGTACGCCGCTGACCGTGATCCGCGTGGCCAGCGACATGGCGCTGGGCGATGAGACCCTGGAACCGCGCCTGCGCCGCAGCCTGCAGCGCATCCAGCGCGCCGGGCGGGACATGGAAGCGGTGATCGATGCGTTCCTGATCCTGGCCCGCGAGGCCGACATCGAGCCGCAGATGGAGCTGTTCGATGTCAACGACATTGTCCGCTACGAAGTGGACAACGCCAACGAACTGCTGGGCAACCGCCCGGTGGCGGTGCACCTGCACAGCGCCGGCCCGGTGCAGCTGCACGCGCCGCCGCGGGTGCTGCAGGTGGTGGTCAGCAACCTGGTGCGCAACGCCTGCAACTACACCGACGAAGGCCGCATCGACGTGCAGGTCGACTCTGACCGGGTGGTGGTGCGTGATACCGGCATCGGCATGTCGGCCGAGGCGCTGGCCCGCGCGTTCGAGCCGTTCTACCGCGCCGAACCGGATCGCCCGCAGGGTACCGGCCTGGGCCTGTCGATCGTGCGCCGGCTGTGCGACCGCTTCGGCTGGAAGGTCAGCCTCGCCAGCGAGCCGGGCAAGGGCACCGAAGCGACGGTCGTTTTCCGCTGATCCCGACGCCGGGCATGGCCCGGCGCTACCGTCCGCGGTGGATCCACGCCATGCGTGGATGCGGTAGCGCCGGGCCGTGCCCGGCGACCGTGCCGCCTCAGCGGCAGGTGACCTTCGGCGCCACGGCCTTGGTCCAGATCGCATAGCCGGCCGGGGTCATGTGCAGCATGTCCTCGCGGAACAGCTTCGCGTCCGGCTGGCCATCGGCGCCCAGCATCGGGGTGTAGATGTCGGTGTAGCCGGCGTTGGGCAGCTTGGCCAGGGCGGCCTTGATCATCGCGTTGGCCTGGTTGATCGCCGGCAGCAGGTGCGCGCGCGACGGGCTGGGCTTGATCGACAGGTATTCGACCTTGGTCTTCGGCAGGTCGCGGTGCACGCGCTGCACGAAGGCCACCACGTCATCGCGCACCTGGGTGGCGCTGCGGCCGCTGTTGAGATCGTTGTCGCCAGCGTAGAAGAACACCTTGCACGGCGCATACGGCACCACGATCTGGTCGGCATACCAAGTGCTGTCGCGCACTTCCGAACCACCGAAGCCACGGTTGAACACCGGCTGGCCCGGGAAGTCCTCGGCCAGGCTCTCCCAAAAGCGGATCGAGGAGCTGCCGATGAACTCGATGCCCCCGCGCGGCGGCGGGTTGCCCTGGTCGGCCTTGAGGAAGCTGGCAATGTCGCCTTCCCAGGCCACATTGGACACCTGGTCGGGCACGTGCGGCGCGGCCGGCGGGCTCAACGCCTGGGCCAGCGGGGCCAGGGTCAGCAATCCAAGCGACAGCAGACAGGTACGGGCGAGTGTCATCAGCGGCTCCAGCAAGGGCAGGGGACACCCATCATAGGAGTTCGCCGCCGTGCTGCGCTTGCCCATGGCGGGTCGTTGGCCGGCCGCCGAGGGCTGCTGCTGTCGCCCTTGTGGCAAAATGGGGACAGTCTGCCCATTCCTGTGCACCCATGATTGCCTGCCGTGCGTCTGAGCGGTCGCTGCGCCGCGCCCCTGTTGCTGGATATTTCCCTCGTGGCTGATCAGTTCGGCCACATGCCCCGCGGCCCGCGGCGCATCTTCCAGGCCGCGCGCTGGTCCTGGCAGGGCCTGCGCGCCGCCTGGCTGCACGAGTCTTCGTTCCGGCTGGAGGTCTACCTTCTGGTCGTGCTGACCCCGCTGGCGCTGTGGCTGGGCCAGACCCCGGTCGAGCGCGCGCTGATGATCGGCTCGATGCTGCTGGTGCTGGCGATGGAACTGGCCAACTCGGCCATCGAAGCGGTGATCGAGCGCTACGGCGCCGAGATCCACGAGCTGGCTGGCCGCGCCAAGGACATGGGCTCGGCAGCAGTGTTCGTGCTGATGATGAACGTGCTGCTGTGCTGGGCACTGGTCGTGGTGCCCCACCTGCTGGGCGGCACGTACGCCTGAACCCCCATTCCCCCACTGTCCTGAAGAGTCTCCATGTCCTTTGAGTTTCTCGCCGACCCCAACGCCTGGGTAACCCTGTTTACCCTCAGCGCCCTGGAAATCGTGCTCGGCATCGACAACCTGGTGTTCATCTCCATCGCCGTCAGCAAGCTGCCGGAAGAGCGTCGCCCGTTCGCGCGCAAGCTCGGCATTGCCGTGGCCTGCATCACCCGCATCGGCCTGCTGGTATCGCTGGCCTACCTGGCGCACATGGCGGCCAACCTGTTCACCGTGGCCGGCATGGGCATCTCCATCCGCGACCTGGTGCTGATCGTCGGTGGCCTGTTCCTGATCATCAAGGGCTTCATGGAGATCAAGGAGCTGATCAGCGGTGGCGAGGATGAAGACCCCAGCACCACCAAGGCCTCGGCCGTGTTCGGCTACGTCATCGCGCAGATCGCGGTCATCGACATCGTGTTCTCGCTGGACTCGGTCATCACCGCCGTCGGCATTGCCGACCACATCCCGGTAATGGTCGCCGCCATCCTGCTGTCGGTGCTGGTGATGCTGCTGGCCGCCAACCCGCTGGGCCGCTTCATCGATGCCAACCCGACGGTGAAGATGCTGGCCCTGGCCTTCATCCTGCTGATCGGTGCGGTG
>Ga0308172_1002290_pt1 | contig 10305 bp, 4 predicted proteins | sample PhyGR2_FD_202134 | JGI IMG/M metagenome (GOLD analysis project Ga0308172, IMG submission 202134) | Phyllosphere microbial communities from UC Gill Tract Community Farm, Albany, California, United States - DLSLSG.R2 | ecosystem: Host-associated > Plants > Phyllosphere > Unclassified | place: USA...
GATCCCGTCGGCGAAGACCGCGGCGACCTGCAGGGCGGTGCGCTCGCCGTCGCTGAGGGTGTCCCAGCTCCAGTCGATCAGCGCGCGCAGGGTGCGGTGCCGCTGCGAGCTGAGCCTCGGCCCGTTCGACAGGAGCGCGAAACGGTCGTCGAGGCCCTCGTCGATCTCGGTGAGGGTCAGGGTGCGCGATCGCGCGGCGGCGAGTTCGATCGCCAGCGGCAGTCCGTCCAGGCGTCGCACGATGCGCTGCGCGGTTTCGCGCTCGTCGTCGTCAGGAACGCGTCCCCGCGCCGACCGCACGCGCTGGGCGAAGAGCGTGGCCGCGTCTTCGGGCGGCAGCGGACCGAGATCGATGAAGGCTTCTCCCGGGATGCCGAGGGGTTCGCGGCTCGTGGTCAGCACGCGCACTCCCGGGCTCATGCGCAGCAGATCGAGGGCGGCCTCGGCAGCCTCGTGGATGACGTGCTCGCAGTTGTCGAGCACGATCACGACGCGTCGACCGGTGACGGCCTCGGCCACGCGCTCGGCTGCGGTGAGGGACGCACCTGCCGACTCGGGGAGGCGGATGCGACGACCGACCGCCCCCGCGATCGCCGTCCATACGTCTCCCGCGGCGGCCGGGGCGAGCTCGACGACGATCGAGTCGGTGACCGCGCGCACCGTCTCGACGGCGAGGGTGGTCTTGCCCGCACCGCCGGGACCGATGAGGGTGACGAGGCGATCCGTCGTCAGACGTTCGCGGATGGCATCGAGCTCGACCCCGCGACCCACGAGGGCGGTGAGGGCGGCGGGCGTGACATCGGCAGCAGAGAACGACCCTGCCACGGGCGGGGGAGCGGCGGCGACCACGCGCTCGGCGTGCGATCGGTCCTCGAGCAGGTCGCGGACGAGCCAGTCGAACCCGTCGTGCGGGGTCCACACCTCACCGCTCCACAGGGCCAATGCTTCCCGTGCCGGTGCGGCATCGCCCGTGGAGCGAGCCTGCGCGACGAGATCCTGGAAGCAGGTGATGTCGATCGCCGTCCGCGGCAGGTCAAGTCGATAGCCGCCGGGGGCCGATGAGACCGTGCCGGTGGGGAGGGCCCGACGCAGGCGTGAGACGAGGGATTGCAGTGCAGCGCGGGGATCGTCGGGGGTGTCGAGGCCCCAGATGTCCTCAGCCAGGGCCCGGTAGCCCACCGTGGTGCCGGCGTCGACGGCGAGGCGCAGCAGGAGCGACTGCTGCCCACGGCCGGGCACGGTGGCGTCTCCCTCACCCGTGTCGACGCTCAAGCCGCCGAAGAACCGCACCCGCACGGTGTCCACCCTAGGTCGCGGGGTGGAGCGTCTCGCCCGGATCGCCCCCGTGTCCGGCCGTGCTGTCGCGCACGACGAGACGCGGGTGGGCGACTCGGACGGGATCGGCGAGGGTCTCGGCATCCCAGACCTCGACGAGCAGCTCGAGGCATGCCGCACCGAGCTCGCGCGCGGCGAGGTCGATCGAGGTGACCGGCGGTGACAGCAGGGCGTGGGCGGGCTCGTCGACGCACGCAGCGACGAGCAGGTCGTCGCCGACCCTGCGCCCCGCGCGGGCGGCGGCGGCGAGGGCGGTCGCAGCCGATCCGCTCGGGGCGATGACGACGGCGTCCACGGTGGGGTCGGCGACGATCTCCGTCACCACGGTGGCGATCTCGGCCGCCGTCGGCACGAACGACACGGTTCGTGACAGGCCGTCGAGGCCGTGCTCGCGGGCCCAGCTCTCGTAGGTTTCGGCGAGTTCCCGGCTCCACGCGGTCCCGTCGGGAGGGAGGACCGCCGCGATGCGCAGCGCCCCGCGCTCGCTCAGGTGCGCGAGCAGACGTCGCAGGGCGGCGGCGTGATCGATGGCGACGCTCGCACTCGTGCGTCCCATCCCGCCGAAGACGTGTTCGCCGCTGACCACGGGGCGACCGGAGTCGAGCAGGGCTCGGATGCCGGCATCCTCGATCGAGGCGTCGACCACGACATATCCGTCGACGAACGATGCCGGGGCGCCGCTCGCGGCGTCGTCGCGATGGGGGAGCAGGATCACCGACAGTCCGCGGCGATCCGCGGCATCAACGACTCCGAAGGCGAAGTCGGTGTAGTACGGGAGGTGGGTCGTTCCCGCCGGGAGGTGGAGTCCGACGGCCCCCGATCGGGCGGTGCGGAGGTTCCGGGCGGGCATGTTGACCGAATAGCCGAGGTCGCGGGCGACGGCCGTCACGCGGTCGCGTGTCTCAGCAGACACCCCCGATTTCCCCCGGAGTGCGAAGGACGCGGCGGCGATCGAGACGCCCGCGCCGGCGGCCACGTCGTGGAGCGTCGGCTTGCGCGGGGTCACGAGCAGTGACGTTACCGGACGCGGGATCGGGGTGACCGTGCGGCGACGTCTTGCGGGCTCGCGTACTTAAACGTTTAATGTCAGGGAAACACAACGAGCACGGAGACCGAAACACACGGTCCCTAGCCTCGGGTCACCGGACGCGCTCGACGACGACGCGTCCCGGCCCATCCCGTGTCCGCCGCTCGCCGGCTCCCCCGAGAGGTTCCCGTGTCCACTCCCGTTCAGACCACTCCGACATCCGTCGGCGCCGCCCGGCTCCCCATCCGTTTCCCCACCGCCTCCTCGACGTTCCTCGTCGGTATCGCGGGCTACCTCGGCGTCAACATGTCGCCGTACATGATCGCCGCCGTCCAGGCCGGTATCGGTGCCGACGTGCTCACCGCCAGCTGGATCGTCACCGCCACCCTGCTCCTCACCGCCCTCGTCGGCCTCGCCGTCGCCCCCGCGTGCGCGGGACCGCGCCGCCGTCTGGTCGCGCGGGTCGGCCTGATCCTCGCGATCGTGGGTTTCGGTGCTGCGGCGCTCCTCCCCGCCCTCGTCGTGACCGGGCTGCTGGTCGGCGGTGTCGGCGCGGGCGGGGCCGTCGCCGCCGCGGGTGCCGCGCTCGCCGCGTTCCGCAACCCCGATCGCGTGGCGGGCCTGAACGGTCTCGCCAATCGCGGCCTGATCACGATCATCCTCGCCGTCGTCCCGCTCATCGGTCTCGCCCCGCTCGACGTCTTCGGGTCGATGGCACTGTTCAGCCTCATCGCCCTGCTGACGGTCTCGTGGATGCCGGCAGCCCCGGCCGCCAGCGTGCACGCGGCGGCGGCGGTCGGCGAAGCCGTCCCCATCGAGGTGCCGCCCACCGGAACCCTCCGCACGGCCGCGCCGCCCTCGCGCGTGGTCACGATCGCGGGCTTCGTGCTCCTCGTGGTCTTCGCCCTGTGGGCCGCGAGCGAGGATTCGCTGTGGGCCATGGCCGGGGTCATGGGCGCCGACAACGCCGGTCTGACGCCCGAGGGGCTCAGTCTCGCGCTCAGCGGTGCCACCGCCGGCGGCCTGCTCGGCACGATCGCCCTCGTCGCGGTCGGCGATCGCCTGGGTCGAGGCATCCCGCTCGTCGTGCTGCTGGTGGCCGGCGGCATCCTGAAGATCGTCGAAGGCTCCGTGTCCGACCCGACCCTTTTCGTCGTGGTCTTCATCGCGTGGAACACGATCTACGCGGTCGCCTTCATGTACTTCGTCGCCACCGCTTCGGCCCTCGACGTCGACGGTCGGTGGTCCGGTCCGTTGCTGGCGACCTACCTCGTCGGCTCGGCGCTCACGCCGGTGATCGGCGCATCCCTGGTGGGGCTCCTGGGATACCAGGGCTTCGCCCTCACGCTCGCCCTGGCGAGCTTCGTCCTGGCCGTTCCGGCCGGCATCATCGGCGTGCTCTCCCGACGGCTCGAGCGCGCCGCGAAGGAGGCAGCATGACGCGCACGCTCTACCGCGGGGGGCGGATCTTCACCGCCCACACCGATCCGAGTCGGCAGTGGACGGATGCCATGGCCGTCGACGGCGAGACGATCGCCGCCATCGGATCCGAGGCGCTGGCGTTCGCCGCAGACACGGTGGTCGACCTGGAGGGAGCCGTGGTGCTCCCGGGCTTCACCGACGCCCACACCCACCTGCTGATGATGGGCGCGGCCCTGGCGCAGGTGCCGCTGACCGACGCGCGTTCGCTCGATGCGATCCAGGCGCTCCTTCGCGAGGCGCGCGACGCAGCGCCCGATGCGACGGCGATCTGGGGTCGCGGGTGGCTCTTCGACTCGGTCCCCGGCGGGGCTCCGACCGCGGCGATGATCGACGCCGTCGTCTCCGACGTCCCCGTGTACCTGGATGCCAACGACTACCACTCGTGCTGGGTGAACTCCGCCGCTCTGGCCGAACTCGGCATCACTCGGGACACTCCCGACCCGCTCGGGGGCGAGATCGGCCGCGACGTCGACGGGGAGCCGAACGGCATGCTCTTCGAGACGGCCGCGACCCGGTACGCCTGGGCTCGCCGCGACTCCTCGACGACCGACGCCGAGCGCGATGCGGCGGTCGATCGCGTCATCGACGCATACGTGCGCGCCGGGGTGGTCGGCGTGGTGGACATGGCGTTCAACGAGCACGGCCTCGCCGCCTTCGAGCGGGCGGCGGAGCGGCACGGTGGCACGCTCCCGATCCGGCTCGCCGCGCACTGGCTCGTCGAGAACACGGGCGATCGCGAACAGAACCTCGCGCAGATCGACCGCGTGATCGAGCTGGTGGAGCGCACCCGATCGTCGTGGGTGCGGGTGGTGGGTATCAAGCTCATCCTCGACGGCACGATCGACGCGTGCACGGCGGCGATGGGCGCGCCCTACGCCGACGGATCGAACGCCGCACCCATCTGGCCCCTCATCGACCTCGCGCCGGTCGTGGGCGCCGCCGACGCCGCGGGCCTGCAGATCGCCATGCACGCGATCGGCGACGCCGCGAGCGACGACGCCCTCACCGCGCTCGAGCGCGCCTACGCCGCCAACGGCGAGCTGCCCCGGCGCCACCGCATCGAGCACCTCGAGTACGCCGCTCCCGGAACCGCCGAGCGGATGGCACGCCTCGGGGTCACGGCATCCATGCAGCCCGTGCACGCCGACCCGGCGATCTATCCGAACTGGGCCGCCATGCTGGGCGACGAGCGCGCCGACCGAGCCTTCGCGTGGCCGGAGTACGAGCAGGCGGGGACGCTGTTGGCTTTCTCGACCGACGCCCCGACCGCCCCGTACGACGCTCTCGCGAACATGTACGTCGCGACGACCCGGGCCTCTGCGCTGGACACGTCGGTTCCGGCGGTGCATCCCCAGTTCGGCCTGCCGCTGGCCGACAGCATCGCCCACGCCACGCGCGACACGGCGGCCTCGGTGGGCGACGGCGACTGGCGCGGGCGGCTGGCCCCCGGTTTCGCGGCGGACTTCGCCGTCCTCGACGCCGACCCCTTCGCCGAGGGCGCGGCCACGCTGCTGAGCGCGCGCGTCGTGCGGACCGTGCGGGCAGGAGAGACGGTCTTCGAGGAGACGACAGGGGGCTCCGCGCCGCGCCACTGAGCTCGCCGCCCCGGTTGGGGAGGAGGTAGGCGGTGGACAACCTCGGCGCCGCCCTCGCACTTCGCTAGCCTGGGGCGACGACCGACGCCGAGGGGGCACGATGACGGAAGTCGACGCTGGGGCACAACTCTCCGGGTTCGCGTGGCCGCCGGGGCCGGGCGCACTCGTCGACACCTCGCGCTGCCCGTCGTGCTTCACGCCGATCGCCGCATCCCCGTGTGCCTCCTGCGGTCTCGACCTGACCGATGCGCGCACGGCGCGTGTGCTCGAACTGTCCCAGCGGATCGTCGCGCTCGTCGACGAGCGCGCCGACGTCCTCATGCGGGTGCACCGTGATGCGGAGGCCGCGGCTGCGGCAGCCCGCGCAGAAGACGAGCGGATGCCGGCTCCCCCGGCGCCCGAGCTCCACCCGGTGCTGCCGTCCCCGGTGGCGGCGCCCCCGGGCGACTCGATCGCGGCTGCGCCCGCACCACTCTCGACGACGGCATCGGCTCCGGTCGCAGCCGCCGACGTGGTGTTCGCGCCACCGTCGGGGCCGGTGATCCCCCCGGGGCCGCTGGTCCAGCCGGGACCAGGCTCCCCGGCCGTGCCTCCGTCCGACGGTGTTCCCCCCGTGGAGCCGTCCTCACCCGTCCCCGCGGGGCCGTCCGCGCCCCGGCGTTCGAGCGTCCAGGTCTTCCTCCTGTCGGTCGGCGTGGTCCTCCTCGCCGTGGCCGCGGCCTTCTTCCTCACCGTCGCGTGGATCAGCGGCGGCCTCGTCCTGCGCTCCGTCATCATCGGACTCGTCACGGCCGCGATCATCGCCACCGCGTCGTTCCTGCGCCGACGCGGTCTCGGCGCCACCTCCGAGGGCATCGCGCTGCTCGGGATCGCTTTCGTGACTCTCGATGTCTGGGCCGTCCGCGCCAATGACCTGGGCGGGGCGGCGAGCCTCGAACCGAGCGTGTACTGGGGCGCGACGACGGTGGTCGCGGGTGCCGCGTTCGTGGGCTGGTCGCGTCTGTCGCGCCTGCGCGCTCCGCTCTCGGTCGCCGTCGCGGCCCTCGCGGTCGGGCCCGCGATGCTGGTCGCCGGTCTCTTCACGCGCGATGCGGCCCTCGGGTGGTACGCGTGGGGGCTGGTGCTGCTGCTTCTGGCCCTCGCGGCACCGTTCGCGCCGCTCCTCGCTCGGGCTCCTCGCCCGGCGTTGACGATCGAGATCGGGGTCGTCCGGGGTCTCGCCGCCGTCGGTGCGGTCGTCGCGATGACCTCCGCCCTGATCGTCGACCCGCGCAGCACGGCGACCCCCGCGGTCCTCGGTGCGGTGCTCGCCCTCGGTCTCGCCCTCCACGCCCGGTCGTTCGCGCGCCGAGATGCCGCGAGCCTGGCGCCGACGGCCGCGGTGGCCGCGGTCGTCGTCCTCGGGGTGGAGATCGCGGGCACGGTCGTCCGTGCGGCCGACGCGACCCTGTCGGTCACCGTCCCGGTGCTCGTCGCCTCGGCCGTCGCGCTGGGGCTCGACGCCGCCGCGCGTCGCGCCGCTCCAGGCCTCGGGCGGACGACCGTCGTCGTCGCTTCTCTGGCCGCGGCGATCGCCGCCGTCGTCGCCGCGATCCTGCCGCTGGTCGCCGCGATGAATGCTGTCGGAGCCGTGGTGGGTCGGTCGATCGTCGTCTTCGGGCGATCCGCCCTCGACCTCGATGCCCCGGATGCCGTCAGCACGGCGGCCGTGATCGTACTCGCGGCAATCGTCCTGCTCGCGGTCGCGGTCTGGCGTCTGTCGGGATCGTGGGCGCAGCGCCGCACTCCCGCGCTGATCGCCGGGGCGGCCGTCGCTCTGCTCGCGGGACCTCAGCTGCGTGTCGTGATCCTCGTGGTCGCCTGGTACCTGGCGCTCGCCGTGGTCGCCGTCATCGTCCTCCGCCGCCGTCGCGGCGACATCTCCCTCGCCGCGGTCGGGGGTTTCCTCGCCCTCGGCGCGGGGTGGTTGTCGTCGTTCTCCTCTCCGCTCGCGTGGGGGCTGTCCAGCGTCGTGGTCGCCGCCGTGCTCGCCGCGGTCGCCGGCGCGCATCCCGGTATCCGGGTGCCGTCCACGGTCGGGGTCGTCCTGTTCCTGTCGGGGAGCGCCGTCCTCGTTCCCGGGGCGCTGCGCGCCGGAGCCGACCTCATCATCGCCGGCGCCACGCCGACCACGGTTCCTCTCGCGATGGCATCCCTGTGTCTCGTCGCCGTCGTCGCCCCGCTCTGGCGACGGCGGGGTCTCGACGTCGCGCAACGCAGCGCCGGCGTCGTCGCCGCCCTGTCGGCGATCGTGGTGGTTGCCGCCCCCGCGCTGTGGTTCCGCACGGGCACCGCGGCCGACGACTGGATGCTCGTGTGCGCGCTGGTCGCCGCGGTCGCGTCGGCGGCTGTCCTCACGACGCCGTACCGGCCGTGGCGCGTCGCGCGGCCCTTCGCGGCGGTCATGACGCCCCTGCTCGTCGCGGGCGCGGCCGGTTCTGCGCTCCGGCTGATCGAGCCGCTGCCGCTGGTGCCGGCGATCGTCTATGCGGCGATCGCCCTCGTCAGCGCCGCGGCGGCCCTGCGCCTCCTCCGCGCGGACACGTCCACCCGTGCCTGCCTCGACGCGGGGGCCGCGCTCGTGGCCGCCCTGTCGATCGTCGTCGTCCCCTCACAGGGAGTCCGGTGGCTTCCGCTCCTGCTCGCGGCGGTGACCGCTGTGCTGTGGGCGACCGACGGCGACGGTCTCTTCCGCTCTCGCGGTCCGCGCCGGCACCTCATCTGGCTCGCGCTCGTGCTGGGCACCCTCGCGCTGTGGACGCGACTGTTCTGGCAGCAGACCGAGACCGTCGAGCTCTTCACCGTGCCGGTCGGCATCGCGCTGCTCGGCATCGCGGCCGGTCACGAGCGCGCTCGGCGGCTGGGAGGGGATCGTTCCGCGGTCACGCCCGCGGTGATCGCCGCCGCGGGAACCACCGTCGCGCTCGCTCCCAGCGCCCTCTCGGCCCCGGGAGATCTCGTCCACGTGCTGGCGGTTGCGGTCCTCTCGGCCGCGGTCCTGGTGGTCGGGGCCTGGGTACGTCCGCCGCGGACCCCCGACGAACTCCCCGTCGCGGTCGCCGCCGCCGGGGCGCTCGCGCTCGTGCTGCTCACGGTCGCGCAGCTTGTCCCCTCCGTCGACCGGGGCGGCATCGGCATCGCGGATCTCGTCGTCGTGGTGTCGGTCGCGGCGATCGGCGCAGCCGCCGCGGGCGTCGCGCGACGCCCGGCCCCGTGGGCGGGGTCGTCCGCGCGCAGCGCTCTGGTCGGGGCCGCCGCACTCCTCGCGCTCGGATCGGCTGTGCTGGTCGCCGTCGACGGCGGCCCGATCGGGCGCATGGTGATCGCGGTCGTGCTGCTCGGTGCCGTCGGCGTCGCCGCCCTGCGCGTGCGCCACCGGCTCGGGGGAATGCCGCTCGCGATCACCGCGCACTCCGGAGCGGGCCTCGTCGCCCTCATCGGCGTGGGGGCGGATATCCGCCCGATCGAGTGGGCGACCGTTCCTCTCGCGCTCGTGTGGATCGCTGCCGCTCTCTTCGACCGTCGCCGCCCGGTCGCCCCGGCCTCGGTGCTGTTCGCCGTCGGCGGTGCGGCGGTCGGGCTCCTGCCCTCAGCGGCGCTCGCCGACGCGTCGCTGGTGCGCGCGATCGGCGTGACGCTGGCGGCGATCGCCGTGCTGGTGGTCGGGGCTGTTCTGCTTCGCGGCGCGCTCGCCCCGCTGGCGACCCCGCTGATCGCCGTCGCCTCCCTCGGGCTGATCGTGGCCGCGTCGCTGCGCGGCCTGCACGAGCTCGCGACCGCGCTGTTCGACCTCTGGCTCGTCGCCGCGACCGTTCCTCTGGTGGTCACGGCCGTCCTCCTCCGCCGTCGGCGCACAGACGTCCTGCCCGGGCTGTCCCAGGCTCTCGCGATCGCCGCGCCCGCTGTCGCGGTGGCTCTCACCGCCACCCGTCTCTCGGCCACGGGCGAGGGCCCCCTGCGTCTGGTCGTGACGCTCGTCGCCGTCCTCGCCGTCGGTCTGTGGTGGCGGGATGCGGCCGTGCGGTGGGCCGCGATCGGCCTGTCGGCCGTCCTCGCGCTCCTGGCGATCGTTCTCGGCAGTGCCGATCCCGTGGAGGCGGCCACGGCGCCGCTCGCTGCGGCGCTTCTGGTCCACGGCATCCGGACTCTCCGTCAGCGTCCAGCGTTGCGGACGTGGCCGGCACTCGGTATCGGTCTGGCGCTGCTGCTCGTCCCCTCGCTATTGTTCGACTTCTCGAGCGGCAACGCGCTGTGGCGCGTCCTCGCTCTCGGCGTCATCGCTCTGGCGACGCTGCTGGTCGGTGCCCGGTTCCGGTGGCAGGCCCCGGTTCTGCTCGGCGGCATCGTGCTGATCGTCCACGCCGTCGCCCAGCTCTGGCCGTGGATCATGTCGCTCTACGAGAGTGCCTCCGGCCTGTGGTGGCTGTGGCTCGGCATCGCCGGTGTGCTCCTCATCGTGATCGCGGCCACGTACGAGCGCCGCATCCGTGAGGTGAGGGCGGTCGCCCTCGCGATCAGGTCTCTCCGGTGAAGGAGGCAGCGCCTACTTCGTCGTCGCGTCCTTCGCGGCCGCTTTCGCCGCCCGCTTGTGCTCGCGCACCTTGGTGAGCGACTCCGGGCTCACGATGTCGGCGACCGACCGGAACGACCCCTCCTCGCCGTAGGGGGCCGACGCCTCGCGCCAGCCGGCGCCGTCGAAACCGCGCTGCTTGCCGAGCAGGGCGAGGAAGATCTTCGCCTTCTGCTCGCCGAAGCCGGGCAGCGCCTTCAGACGCTTCAGCACGGTTCTGCCGTCAGGGTCGTCGCGCGTCCAGAGGTTCTCGGCCT
>Ga0308172_1002294_pt1 | contig 10264 bp, 7 predicted proteins | sample PhyGR2_FD_202134 | JGI IMG/M metagenome (GOLD analysis project Ga0308172, IMG submission 202134) | Phyllosphere microbial communities from UC Gill Tract Community Farm, Albany, California, United States - DLSLSG.R2 | ecosystem: Host-associated > Plants > Phyllosphere > Unclassified | place: USA...
CCCCGTCGGTCACGTCGGCCCACCCGTCGGCCGTGCGACGCTGCCAGGTGATGGTCGGCGCGGGCTTGCCGGCGGCGAGCACCGACAGCTCGTAGGGCTGCCCCTCGTACACCGTGGGCGCGGTCGGCTGAGCCTCGATGAAGGGGGCGGCGGTGACGTGGATCGTCGCGACCGCGCTGACCGTCGTGCCCGCGGCGTTCGAGAACACCGCCCGCACCTGGGTGCCGTCGCTGTTCACGGTCGCGTCGAGCGTGAGCGCCGGCGTCGTCGCTCCGGGCACGTCGGCGAACCGCGTGGCCCCGGCCGACCGGATCTGCCACCGGATGTCACCGGTGCCGGACGCCGCGAACGAGACGGACGCCGACGACGTGCCCGCGGGAAGCTCGATCGTCCGGTCGACGGGGTCGGTCGACACGACCGGGCTCACGCCGGTCAGCGTCCAACGCTGCAGGGCGCGCCGCTTCGTCGCCCCGTCGGCGACCTGCACGACCAGAGACCCGTCGCCGAGCACCGCCAGCACGTCGCGACCCAGCTGGTCCCGGGCGAACCCGGCGAGGGGGACGCTCGTGAGCAGGTGATGGTCACGGAAGACGTCGACCGACGACGACGTCTGACTGAGCACGTAGTCGAGTCCGTGGGCGCGGTCGGCGCCCGCATTGGCGGCATACCCCTCGACGCCCGTCCGCACATCGTTGGCGACCATCGTCGCCGCCCCGTCGACCACGTCGAGGTAGCCGATCACCCCGGTCCAGTTCGCCGAGTACAGCAGCAGACCGCCGTCGCTCGCCGGGGCGGCGAGCTCGTACGCGAAGTACTGGCCCCACTCGGCCGCGAGCGGCTGGACGGTGGGGGCGCTGCCGGGCACGAAGCTCGTCACGACCGATGCGGCGCCGACGACCAACCGGCGCACGGGGATCGGCCTGCCGTCGGCGAGACCTCCCACCGCCGCATAGCTGCCGTCGCGCAGCGCGACGAGGGTTCCGCCCGCCTTGACCGCCCCCTGGCCGAACAGCGTCGCGGCGACCTGGCTCGGGGGCGCATCGGTCGGCAGCGAGATCGGGATCGACGCGGCCGCGCCGGTGCCCCCGGCGAAGCGCGTGAACGTGAACCGATCGGCCGCCGCGCCTCGCGCCTGCGTGATGACGGCGAGCTCCCGCACGACCGGGTTCCACGCCATCGCGTTCAAGGTGAAGGCGATGCCCGACACCACCCCGACGGTGGTCTTCTCGTACCGTTCGCCCGTCCAGGTCACCGCGCTGACGGTGACGTCGCCGCCGCGTACTCCCCCGACCGTGGTGCGCACCTGCGCGGCGACGAACACACGGTCGGACGCCGGGTCGTTCGCGACGAGATAGGACGCATTGGCTGCGACCGGCACGTCGATCGTGGCGCCGGCCGCCAGCGTCGACGGGTCAAGCGCACGGACCGTGATCGCGGTCGCCGTGCTCGTCGCGCGTTCTACCAGGTGCAGCGAGCGCGCCCCCACCAGCACGTCGCGGTTCGCCGGGTCGGTGGCCCCGACCCAAGAGCCCCCCGCCGCGAAAGCGGGAGTGCCGGGGACGCTCCAGTGCTCCCCCAGGTCGGGCGCGCCGCCGGGGCCGTCGTAGCCCACCGTGACGGGGTCCATCGTGGTGCCGGCCGGATACAGGGGAAAGCCGTCGCCCGCGACGGTCGCGAGCGCGGGCCACCGGGTCGTGCCGTTCTCGACGGTCGGTGCGGCGTCGCGTGCGTCGATGCTCGCGAGCACGACGTCGCCGTAGTGCGTGATCGCCCCACCGGGGGTGTCGCGCGAGATCCCGTCGTAGTCGCCGCGGATCTCTTGCACATCGGCCGAGATCGTGAGACGGAGGTTCGAGAACGTCGAGTCGAGCAGGCAGGTCGTCAGGGCGGAGGTGTCGTCGCAGTAGGCGGCGAACCGCACCTTTCCACCCAGAGAAAGGGTGAGCGCCTTCGTCGCATCGTCGAACGATCCACCCGTCACGGGGAAGTCGAAGGCCCCGTCGTCGGCGCGCGTCACGCCTCCCGTCATCTGGACACCCGCACCGATGTACGTGCGCCACGACTCCTTGATCCCCCAGTGCACGGTCCCCGCAGAGATCGAGGTCGACGCCGCGACGGCGGCCGGTGGGGCGAGGGTGGTGAGAAGCCCCACGACCAAGGCGACGACGAGGGAGGCGGCGGGAAGACGGCGGCGGGCAGGCATGGGAAAGACCTCGGTCGGGTGGGAGGACGAAAAAGAGGGGCGGGGGCGCGCAGCGACGGCCCCCGCCCGGATCAACGGACGGAGGCCCGGATCACTCGTCGACGCGGAACGACGAGCTCTGGTCGACGACGCGCTTGTTCGAGCCGTGCGTGGCGACCTTGATCGCGCAGGCGTCGTTCGCCGTGCAGTCGACGGTGCTCGGCTGGCCCGGCGCCGACGCGTGCGTGTTCGCACCGTGCGCGACAACCGTCACGGTCGCGGTGAGCGTTCCCGAGGCGTCGGACGTGACGCTCTGGAAGCCCGCACAGGCGGGGATGCCGAACAGGTATGCCGTGTTCGAGCACTGTCCGACGTAGTACTCGGTGTTCGCCTCGAGACCGGTGACCGTCGCGACGGTGGTGTCGCCGTCGACGTAGAACGCGTGGCCCGAGCCGTCGACGGACGGGGCGGGGTCGAGGCCCGTCGCGGCGAAGGCGGGGCTGCCGACGACGCCGACGAGAGCAAGAGTGAGGCCGACGATCGCGGCGCCCATCGTGCGGGAACGCAGGTTGCTGGGCATGGGGAAGTGCTCCAATCGCTAGGGTTGGAGTGCCTCTCGGCACTCGGTGCTGCGACCGCGTATGCAGTCGCTCGACGAGCCGATGAGGCGCCGGGGCGGCTGCCGCTACCAACAGTCGCCGCCCCGGCCTTCACCTGACTCTTAGGCAAGGCTAACCTAAACACCAGCTCCGGTGGAAGCACACATCACCTGGACGCGACGTAGGCCTCGCCTCCACCGTCATGGACCGACGACGACGACGAGGCCTTCCCGACACCGCGACGAGTCGGAGAGGTACGGCGAGACGACGACGGCGATCGCGGACGATCACCGATCCTTCGGGTCAAGACGGCACGTGGATGCCCCAGGGAGGTCACGAAGCTCGGTGCCCACGCGTGACCTCTCGCGTCACTGGCCTTCCAGCACGGACCTCACGAAGCTCCTGTCGTCGAGGGTCCCCACGATGGTGAGCACGCGCGCGCCACTCGTTTTCAGAGTGGGCGTGACGAACACCTTCTCGTCGATGGCCTCCTGCGGCGACGCCCCGACGTCCACGATCCGGAGCTTCGGACGCGGCTGGATCGTCTCGATGATCGCGTTCACGTTGACGATGGCACGAATCGAGGCGGCGCTCCGCGCGCTCGTGAACAGCGTGAGCGACGTCACGGTCACGACACGCCCGTCATGTTGGCATTGCGCGTCCTCTTCCGTTCCGCGCGCTCCGAGACGTCTCGCGCGAGCTCCTGCTGACGCAGGCTGTCCAGATCGGCCAGCGCGTCGCGACGAGCGGTCAGCTCCCGCTCGAGGCGCCCCAGGTCTGCGACGAGGTCATCGACGTCGTTCTGAGCGGCGGCCCGGCGCTGTTCGAAGGCGACAGCCCGTTCCCACTCCTCCCGGCGCTCCCGTTCCTCGTGCTGCGCTCGCGCCGCCCCGACGAGCACGTCGCCGCCCGACAAGAAGACGGGAAGCAGAGCGACGCCCTCGCTCGATATCACGAGCTCGCGCACCTGGTTCGAGTTCGCGGTGCCTCGCGCTTTGACGACCGTGAGCGCACGGTTCCGCTCCCCTCCGTGCGCCAGATAGGTCACATGCAGCCAGTTGTCCGCGATCGTCGAGATCTGGCTCTTCGTCGCTTCATCGCTCACCGTGCCGCTGACCAGAGACGTGCACACCGTGGTCACGCCCCGCCGATCCAGCTCGTGAAACAGGTGGTGAGTCATCAGGTCGGCGAAGGGGTGGTCGCCGCTGTTGAAGGCCGATATCGGGTCGATCACCACGACGCTCGCCTCGAGCTCGTCGACCGCGGCGAGGATCTCGATCATGTGGCGCTCGGGGCCCGCGGTTCCGCTGCGCAGCGCGAGCAAGCGCAGAACCCCGGATGCCATCGCCTCCGACAGGTCGTATCCGATCGAAGCCATGTGGAAGAGGAGCTCTGTCTCGGACTCGTCGAACGTGACATACACCGCGTTCTCGTGACCGACACTCGCGTGGACGAACGCCGCCGCCAGACTCGACTTGGCCGTCCCCGGCGGACCCGAGATCAAGGTGGCGGAGCCGCGGAGATATCCGCCCTGGAGCATCTCGTCGAGCGTCTTCACGCCCGAGGTGAGACGGTGGTCCGAGCGGGCGACGGCGGTTCGCTGAACCGTCGGAAGGTACGCGACGCGAAGCCCCTCGGCGTCTATCACGAAGGGGGTGACGTCGCCGCGGTGTTCCGTGCCACGCAGCTTCGAGACCCGCAGAGTGCGCGAGACGACGGTTCCCGACTGCATCGCATCGAGCGCGATCACTCCGTCGGACTGGTAGTCGATGATCGCGGCACGTTCGAGCGATCGCGCCCACGTGGCGCTCGACTTGGCCGTGACGATCCCGGTGAGCCCGTTGTCGCGGAGCCACGTGCCGATGCGGAACAGCTCGCGCCGTTCCGCGTCTTCGCCGCCCAGCATCGAGAGCAGCGCATCGACGCCGTCGAGCACCACGATCTCTGCGCCGAGACGCTGGACCGTCGCGTCGAGGATGGTCGTGAGCGCTTCCAGATCGAAGTCGCCGTCGATCACCGCGTGCCGGGGCACACCCGCTTCGATGATCTCGACCCTCGCGTCGCCGAGATGTCTCGCCCACGCGAAGCCCGACAGATCGGCGCGCACGCGCTCGGAGCTCTGCTCGAAGGCGACGAACACCGACGAGACCCCTCTCGCCGCCTGTGCGGCGACCACCTGCGCCGCCAGCACCGTCTTTCCCGAGCCCGCTCCGCCCGTGATCGCCACGACGCGTTGCCGCGGAAACCCGCCGCCCATCATGGCATCCAAGACGTCGCTGCCGGTGGACCAGACGACCTCGGACGTCATCCGCTCACTCCGTTTCTGCGTGGCATGCACCTGCGCGGTCTTGCCGAGCGCAGTCCGCTCGCCCCCAGAACGAACACGACATTATCGTGCTCGCCCCGGCTCTGCGTCATCTTCCGAGACGTCGTCGAGTTCGGGCGACCGTTCGCCGCGAGGGCCGGGCACGGTGTCGCGTCGACCGGCCCGAATCTTCGCCTAACGATCCACGCGCGCGCGGATCCACTCCCCCATCGGCGCGCTGTCATCGAGGATGCTCAGGTGGGTGGCTCCGGGCTCGATGGCCGCGGTGACCTGGGCACCGCCATGAGCCTGTGCGTAATCGACCACGGCCGACGGGGAGAACACCTCGTCGTCCGCACCGACCCATACTCCGATCGGCGCGTGGAGGCCGGCGAGGACGTCGGCACTGTTCTCAGGGTTCTGGGCGATCGCCATCGCCGCGGTGTAGCGAGGGATGAGCCCCTCCTCGATCTGCCCAACGGTGTAGGCGAAGACGACCGCGTCGGTGTGCGCTCCCAGCAGCCCGTTCGTGATCGTCGCCGCCACGAGCGGGCGCTGGCAGATCGTCGCGAAGTTGGACGCATCGTTTTCCCGCTCGGTGCCGGAGTGCAGCCCGAAGTCCGGCGCCAGGAAGACATAACCGGCCGGTGCGCCCGCGAGCAGCTGAGCACTGTTGAGCACCACACCCGCGCCGGCCGAGTGACCGCCGATGAACTCCGGGATGCCGGGCTGTTGTCGCCCGACGAAAGTGAAGGCCGTCTGGGCGTCACGCTCGAGTTGGATCGTGCCGGGAGTGTCACCGCGGGGGCCGCCGGAGGCGCCGTGTCCGCGGATGTCGAAGAGGTACACCGCGATGCCCTGGGCTTGCAGCGTGGTGCCGATCGGGAGATAGCCGGCCGTGCTGTTGGCGCCCGACCCGTGGAAGAAGACGAGGCTCGCCACCGGGTGCGGCGGAACGAAGGCATAGTAGGCCAGCGGCGTCCCGTCGGTTGCGGGGATCGTCCCCGTCGGCGTCGCGGACGCCGCGGCCGTCCCGTCGGAGGTGATCAGTCCACTCGTCATGGCAGGTGCCGGCAGCGAGCAGGGCAGCACCGCCGCAACCACACCCGACGCACCGACCGCCACGAGGAGCCCCGCGACGAGCCCCACCGCACCGATCGCTCCCCCCATCCGGTTCAGGGGGGTCCTCCGCCGACGCGCAGCCCGATACTCGCTCACCCGCGCACGCCAGCGCGCGGCAGGCGTCCCCGCCCAAGCGCGTCCCTCTCGTCGAAGAACCGCCCACGCGGCGAGGAGTGGGAGCACGCAGAAGGCCATCATCGCGGGCGCTCCGAGCACGGTTGCCTGCACGACAAGCGAGGCGATCATCAACGCCGAGACGACCGCGGCCGCGACCGGAAGGCGTCGGCGCGGCGCCCGGAGCGCGACGACGAGCACGAGCGTGGCGAGCCCCGCCACGATCAGAGGCGACCCGATCGCCTGAACCGCGGGGCGAGCATCGGGCCCCAGCTCGATCACGCCGCCGACCACGTTGATCGTGCCGCCCAGGAGATACAGGATGCGGGCAGTGGTGATATGCCGGGGACGCAACGGCTCCCGGCGCGTCATGCGCCCACCACCGGGACACCCAGAACAGCGTCGACTCGATCGCACCAGTCGAGGTATCCCAGGATCGTGTGCGAGGTCGGCGACGGCGTCATGGTCACATGATATACCTCTCCCAGAGGTATATCATGCCAACGTCCACGACGAGCATCAGCCCCGAGGACCGGGCGCACTGTCGAGGCCCATCCGGTCACGACAACCGCTCAGCGGCGAACGACGCCGCGGTCCACGGCATGCCGCACGACGACGATATGCGCTCCTTCAGGTCCGCCCGCTGGCTGCACCGGCGCGCGGCTGCCGAACGGCTGACAGTGAGCACACGACCACGATCACCGACGACGAAGCCGTCGAAACCGCGTCCCGGCGCGCGCACCTCGAACACGCCGGCACAAAGCAGAAGACCGCCCCGAAGGGCGGTCTTCTCCATGACGACAGTGTGACAACGGCGTGGGCTCGTCTCTTCACCGACCATGCTTCGGACGGTGTCTCTCACGAGCCACACATGGTGGAGCTGGGGGGAATCGAACCCCCGTCCAACGCTGGGTCTCCGCGTTTTCTCCGGGCGCAGTCTGTGCAGACGTTCTACTCGGCTCCGACCTTTGTCACAGACACCTAAGTCGACGAGCCCAGTCCGGAAGAAGTCCCGCGTGACGTCCGGACGCCGTCACGCAGCAAGACCCCTAGATGACGCCAGGATCCGTGGCGGGGTCACACACGGTCTGACGGACTATCGGGCTCGCTTAGGCAGCGAGGGCGAAGTCAGTGCGCTTAGCATTGGCACTTATTGTTTTGCAGGGAGCGTTTACGAGATAACCCCACATCCTCGGCCCGCTTCTCGCGGGTTCGCAGGCGCTGTCGAAACCGATCAGCCCCGGGAACTCCGTGAAGGAGCGGCCGCTGTCACGCTGTTGAGTTTCCAAACCCGGATGCCGAAGCACCCGAGCGTCACAGTCTACAACGCCACGGGGTGGTCGATGATTCCCGTCGACTCGCGCAACGATTCGATGACGGCCTCCGGGAAGCCCTGTTCGACGACTTCGTTCTGGCTACATTCAGCATCATGGCCACTCGCCCCTCGCTGCTCCCGATCGTTCTCGTCCTCAGCGGCTGCCTCGGCCTCTCAGCCTGCACGACCCCGGCTGAACCTGTCGCCGAAACGGCAAAGCCCACTGCCTCCCCCGAGGTGACGGCTGCGGTCTCTCCGGCCCCCGCCCCCTCACCGACGGACACATCCGATGCGGCGCCCACCGTCTACACCTCGTGCGACGAGATCATCACCCCCGCCTTCCGCGAAACGGTTGCGAGCAACGGCTGGACCGGCTGGAACATGGTCGGGCAGGAGATCGGCCACAGCCCGTTCGACGCCTTTCCCGGGGGCGCCCCCGCGGGTCAACTGAGCTGCCGATTCGGGCCCGGGCCGGACGTTCCCACCGACAATGTGCTCGACCTGGCGTGGGCGCCCATCGACGCCGCAGAGGCGCAATCGGCTCAGAAGTATCTCGCTGATTCCGGCTTCCAGCGCATCGACGTGCCCGAGGGCGTGGAGTGGTCGGTCCGCGGGCAAGACGGATGGGCGGATGACGAGGGGTGGGGCCAGACCTACCTCTTCACCGACACGGATGTGCGCTGGGCGATGATTCGCGATCAGCTCGCGTATCTCCAGCCCGCGGCCTGATCACCTACCGAGGCTGCTGACCCCCGTCCCGTATGCTCCCTGCCCCGTCCCGTATGCTCCCTGCCCCGTCCCGTATGCTCCCTGCCCCGTCCCGTATGCTCCCTGCATGAGCGAGGTCGTCATCACCGTCCGGGGCGAGAGCAACGCCCGCGTTCGCGCCGAGGAAGCAGCTGTTCGCGTCACGGTATCCACCGACGGCCCCACGCGCGGACCCGTCGTCGAAAGGGCGCAGGAACGTGCATCGTCGGTGCAAGACGGACTCGTCGCGCACCTCCGCTCCGGCGAGGTGTCGGAGTGGTCGAGCGCACGGGTGTCGGTGTGGTCGGACCGCCCGTGGAACAACGAGGGCAAGCAGCTGCCGCTCGTCCATCACGCGAGTGTCGAGCTCTCTGCCACCTTCACCGACGCGGGAGCATTGTCGTGGTGGCTCGGCGACGTCGCCGAAGCAGACGACGTACAGGTGACCGCCGTCGAATGGCGACTCTCCGCCGACACCCGCGCCCGCACGGAACGCGAGGTCGCCGCCGACGCCGTCCACGTCGCCGTCGAGCGTGCCACCGCATACGCCGACGCGCTCGGACTCACATCGGTCGCCGCCGTCGAGATCGCGGACGCGGGGCTCCTCGGCGCCCATCCGGAGCAACCTGCCCCGATAGCCGCACGGTTGATGGCCGCGTCCGCGGGCGGCGGACCGTCGTTCAGCCTGCAGGCGCCCGAGATCGTCGTGACATCAGTCGTGGAGGGACGGTTCCGGGCGGAGTGACGGCGGGATGAGCGCGGGGGGGTCTCAGTCCCCCAGCCGGTCCTTCGTCCGCACCGCCCGCACGGTGTCCGCAGGCGGAAACACCCGCCGGAGGGACTTACTCCCCCAGCTGGTTCTTCGTCCGCACCGCCCGCACGGTGTCATCGGGCGAACAACGCCCGCCGGAGGGACTTACTCTCCCAGCCGGTTCTTCGTCCGCATCGCGCGCTCGGCCTCGCGCTTGTCTTCGCGCTCGCGGATCGTCTGGCGCTTCTCGTACTCGCGCTTACCCTTGGCGACCGCGATCTCGACCTTGGCGCGACCGTCGAGGAAGTACAGCCGAAGCGGAACGAGCGTGTACCCGCCCGCCGACACCGCGTGCGAGAGCTTGATGATCTCGTCCTTGTGCAGCAGCAGCTTGCGCGTGCGCTTCGCCGAGTGGTTCGTCCAGTGACCCTGGGAGTACTCGGGGATGTGCACGGCATCCAGAAAAGCCTGCCCACCGTCGATGTACGCGTACCCGTCGGTCAGGTTCGCACGCCCCTGACGGAGCGACTTCACCTCGGTGCCGGTCAGCACGAGACCCGCTTCGTAGGTCTTCTCGATGGCGTAGTCGTGGCGCGCCTTCTTGTTCGACGCGATGAGCTTCTCACCCTGCTCACGAGGCATGGTGCCACCTCCTCATGATCATGGGCACACAGAGCCCTACAGCTTACCGGATGCCGAGACGCCCCGGCATCCGTCTACGCCCGCAGCCAGCGACGGATGGCGAAGCTCGCGCTCAGCGCCGCGAGGATCACACCGATCACGACGAGCGCCGGGATGACGAACGCGACATCGCCGAGGTCGACCCACGACGTGATGAAGGCGATGCGGTCGCGCAGGTACTGGTTGACGCCAACGCCCACGATCGCCCACACCGCGACGCTCGCGAGCGCCGAGCCGATGAGCGCGGCCAGCACGCCCTCGACGATGAACGGTGTCTGGATGAAGCGGTTCGAGGCCCCCACGAGGCGCATGATCCCGAGTTCTCGCCTCCGGGCGAAAGCCGACAGACGAATGGTCGTGGCGATCAGCAGCACCGCCGCGATGAGCATCAGGCCAGCGATTCCGACCGCGACGTACGTCGCCACCGTGAGCGCCTGGAACAGCGGCT
>Ga0308172_1002296_pt1 | contig 10258 bp, 9 predicted proteins | sample PhyGR2_FD_202134 | JGI IMG/M metagenome (GOLD analysis project Ga0308172, IMG submission 202134) | Phyllosphere microbial communities from UC Gill Tract Community Farm, Albany, California, United States - DLSLSG.R2 | ecosystem: Host-associated > Plants > Phyllosphere > Unclassified | place: USA...
GCTGGGCACAGGCAGGACCGTTGGGCCGCATGGATGCGGACCACGAGCCCCCAGGGATGGGTTCACGGCGTGTCCTGCCTGTGCCCAGCCGTCCCACGCGCGCGCAGACATCAGCGTCGCCATACACCCCCGTCGGTTGTGAAACACCGCCCCGCACACTACGATCCCATGCGTTCCGCGCAGCCGCCCCGGTGGCGCGCACCGCCCCTTTTCATCGCGCAGGCCCGGCCTGCGCCAGTCCAAACGAGGTTTCCATGGTCATCAAACCGCGTGTGCGCGGCTTCATCTGCGTCACTACCCATCCCGTCGGCTGCGATGCGGCCGTCAAGCAGCAGATCGAGTACATCCAGGCCAAGCCGAAGATCGCCAATGGCCCCAAGAAGGTGCTGGTGCTCGGCGCCTCCACCGGCTACGGCCTGGCCGCGCGCATCACCGCCGCTTTCGGCAGCGATGCCGCCACGCTGGGTGTGTTCTTCGAGCGCCCGGGCACCGAAACCAAGCCCGGCACGGCCGGCTGGTACAACACCGCCGCCTTCCACAAGTATGCCGAGCAGGCCGGCCTGTACGCCAAGAGCGTCAACGGCGATGCCTTCTCCGATGAAGTGAAGGCCAAGGTCATCGAACTGATCAAGCAGGACCTGGGCCAGGTCGACCAGGTGGTGTACAGCCTGGCCGCGCCGCGCCGCAAGCATCCCAAGACCGGCGAGATCATCAGCTCCACGCTCAAGCCGATCGGTGCGCCGATCACCCTGCGCGGCTTGGACACCGACAAGGAAGTGATCACCCAGACCACCATTGAACCGGCGACCCCGGAAGAAGTGGCCGGCACGGTCGCGGTGATGGGCGGCGAAGACTGGCAGATGTGGATCGACGCGCTGCTGGAAGCGGGCGTGCTGGCCGACGGCGCCACCACCACCGCCTTCACCTATGTGGGCGAAGAAATCACCCAGGCCATCTACTGGAACGGCTCGATCGGCGCGGCCAAGAAGGACCTGGACAACAAGGTGCTGGGCCTGCGCGAGAAGCTGCAGGCCATCGGCGGCGATGCACGCGTGTCGGTGCTCAAGGCGGTGGTCACCCAGGCCAGCTCGGCCATCCCGACCATGCCGCTGTACCTGTCGCTGCTGTTCAAGGTGATGAAGGCCAAGGGCACCCACGAAGGCTGCATCGAGCAGCTCGATACGCTGTATGACATCGTCTACGGCGGCAAGGACGCCGGCACCGCAACCGAACGCCTGCGCCACGCGCTCACCGATGGCGACCGCCACGTTGACCTGATCGACGACGCGGGCCGCCTGCGTGCGGACTACAAGGAAATGGCGCCGGACGTGCAGGGCGAAGTGGTGGCCCTGTGGCCGCAGGTGACCAACGAGAACCTGTACGAGATCAGCGACCTGGCCGGCTACAAGGCCGACTTCCTGCGCCTGTTCGGGTTTGGCGTGGACGGCGTGGATTACGACGCCGACGTGGCCACCGACGTGCAGATTCCGAACCTGGTCGACATGGCCTGACCCAGGGCGCCCCAGCAGGGGCACGCCTGAGCTGCACTGCAAACGCCGGGATTACCCGGCGTTTGTCGTTTCCGTCCGCCGCGGCTGCCCACGTGCGGTCAGCACCGCCGCCAGAATCAGCGCGGAGGCGGCACAGCCGGCCGACGCCCACAGCATGCTGCTCAGCCCCGGCCCGTCCATCAGCTGGCCGCCGCTCCATGAGCCCAACGCGATGCCCACGTTGAACACGCCGACATACAGCGCGCTGGCCATTTCAATGGCGTGCGGCGCGGCCCGCATCACCCAGGTCATCAACGCCACCGACACCCCGCCGTAGGCCAGTCCCCAGACCAGCAGCACGGCGGTGCCACCGGCGACCGTGTCGCCGAGGGTCAGGAACAGCACCGGCGTGAGCAGCAGGCCCAATGCAATGGCCGCGACCGTCGGTGCCGTGCGGCGCGCAGCCGCGGTGCCGGCGAGGAAATTGCCGCCGATGCCCGCGATGCCGTAACCGAACAGCACCGCACCCATCCAGCGCGGATCGATGCCGGCCACGCCGACCAGCAGCGGCCGCACGAAGGTGAAGGTCATGAAGTGGCCGCCGACCAGCAGCAGCGTCAACAGCAGCCCCGCCTGCAACGCCCGGTTGCCCAGCTGCGCGCGCAACTGTCGCAGCGTGGGCGACGACGCCACCGGCAGCGCGGGCATCGCCAGAAGATACAGCGCCAACACCGCCGCGCTGAACAGCGCCATGCCGGCAAAGGCCCAGCGCCAGCCTGCCAGGTCGCCGATCCAGGTGCCCAACGGCACGCCCAGCACCGACGCCGCCGCGACACCGCCGAAGATGATCGACGTGGCCAGGCCCACGCCCTCGGCCGGCACCAGTCGCGCCGCCAGGCCACCGGCGATGGCCCAGATGCCGCCCATGCAGAACCCCACCAGCACCCGGGCGGCGAGCAGCCAGTAAATATCCACCGCCAACGCCGAGGCCAGGTTGGCGACCACCAGCAGGCCCAGCAAGCCCGCCAGGATCCCGCGGCGGTCAATGCCCCCGGCGCCGATCACCGCGATCGGGGCGAACAACGCGGCCAGCAGCGCCGGTAGCGAGAGCGTCAGACCCACGGTGCCGGTGCGCGTGCCCAACTGTTCGGCGATGCTCGACAGCAGGCCGACCGGCAGCATTTCGGTGGTGACCACCGAGAACGTGGCCAGGCCGGCAGCCACCACCGCCAGCCATGGACGCGGTGCGAAGGAAGGTGCAACGGAAATGCGGGTCATCGGTCGGATCCTGCAGCAAGGGTGGCGGGCGCTTCGGCCGCATCGGGTGCGGCGGCAGTCCTGGCGGGCAGCCGCTGATGCACCCACAGCGCGGTGATCACCACCAACGCAGCCCCGGTCACGGCGACCCCAAATCCCGCGCGTGCACCGGCGATATCCACGATCTGGCCAGCACCGGCCGCACCCATCGCCACGCCCACGTTGAGACCGGCCAGCAGCCAGGTCATGCCTTCGGTCAGCCGATGCGCAGGCACCAGCCGTTCCACGATCGACATCGCCACGATCATGGTCGGGGCGAAGAACACCCCGGCCACCAGCACGGCCACCGCAAGCGCGGCGATGCTGTCCACCTGCAGCAGGGGCAGGGTGGACAGCGCGGTTGCCATGCCGCCCAGCAACAGCAGCCGCCGCAGCGGCCAACGCAGCGACACCGCACCGAACAACAGGCCGGCCACGCACGAGCCCAGTGCATAGGCGGACAGCACCACGCTGGCCGCACCGGGCACGCCGCGCTGCTCGGCGAAGGCGACACTGGTGATGTCCACGGTGCCGACAATCACACCCATCGCCACCATCAGCAGCGCCAGCAGACGCACGTTCGCCACGCCGAGCGCCGACCCGTGGCGGTCGCCCGCATCGATGGGCTGCAGCGGCGGTTCGCTGCCGCGTTGCACGACCAGCGCGGCGACGCCCAGGGCCAACAGCACGGCGGCGGCGAACAGGCCGGCCAGCGGATCGATCGCCACCGACAGCCCCACCGCCAGCGGCGGACCGGCAATGAAGGTCACTTCGTCCAGCACGGTTTCCAGTGAGTAGGCGGTCTGCAGGTGCGCTTGACCCCGGAACATCGCAGCCCAGCGCGCGCGCACCATCGCCGACATGCTCGGCATGGACCCGGCCAGCACCGCCCCGGCAAACAGCGTCCAGGCCGGTGCCTGCCGCCAGGCGGCCGCGAGCAGCATCGCCATACCGAACACACTGATCGCCGTGGCGACCGGCAGCACGCGCGATTGCCCGTGGCGGTCCACCAGGCGTGAGATCTGCGGCGACAGCAGCGCGTAGGTGAGAACGAAGGTGGCGGCCACGCTGCCGGCCAGGGCATAGCTGCCGCGCAGTTGGGCGAGCAGGGTGATGATGCCGATGCCGGTCATCGGCAAGGGCAGGCGCGCCAGCAACCCGGCCAGGGCGAAGCGCCCGGTTCCGGGGGCGGCGAACAACATTCGGTACGGGGCGAGCATCGGTGTTTCTCCAGGATTCGGCCGTCGGCCCGAGGGGCGGACGAACATACATACGACATGTATGAATAAAATCCTATATACATACGGGATGAATGTAAATAATCATACGTTCCGTATGTAAGGAGTTGACCGGATGGCCCGCCGTACCCGTGCCGAGATGGAAGAAACCCGCGCGGCCCTGTTGGCGACCGCGCATGCCGTGTTCACCGCGCAGGGCTATGCGGACGCCTCGATGGACGATCTGACCGCGCAGGCCGGGCTCACCCGGGGCGCGCTGTATCACCATTTCGGCGACAAGAAGGGATTGCTGCAGGCCGTGGTGGCGCAGTTGGACGCCGCCATGGACGCCCGTCTTCAGACGATCTCGGCCACGGCGGCCGACCCATGGGACGGGTTCCGCAGCCGCTGCCATGCCTACCTGCAGATGGCCCTGGAGCCGGACATCCAACGCATCGTGCTGCGCGATGCGCGCGCGGTGCTGGGCGGGGCATCACCGGAGGCGCAGCGCCATTGCGTCGCCTCGATGCAGGGCCTGATCGAAAACCTCATGCGCCTGGGCGTAGTGGCGGACGCCAACCCGCAGGCGCTGGCCTCGCTGATTTACGGCAGTCTGGCCGAAGCGGCGTTCTGGATAGCCGAGGCGCCCGAGGCGACCGAGCGTCTGAGCCAGGCACAGGCCGCGCTTGATCTGCTGCTGCGCGGCCTGCTGGCCAGCCGGTAGGTCACGACCGTTGGTCGTGACGCAAGCCGGTAGGTCACGACCGTTGGTCGTGACGCCCCTTACGCGAAATCGAAATTCATCACCGGCCCGGCCGGGCCGACGAAGTCGCCCTGCACGTAGTCCACCCCGGCACTGAACAACAGACTCATCGAGTTGGCATCGGCGACGAACTCGGCGATGGTGCGGATGTTGGCCGACTGCGCGCGTGCGGTGATCTCGCTGATCTTTTCGCTGTGCTCGCGGGTGCTGGCCACATCGCGGGTGAAGTCGCGGTCCAGTTTGAGGAACTGCGGCTGGAAGTGCGCCAGCAGCTGGAACGAATCCAGCCCCGAGCCGAACTGCTCCAGGCCGATCCGGCAGCCCAGCGGCGCCACCTCGGCCAGGAACTGCTGGGCATTGCGCAGGTGGGTGAACACCTTCGCTTCCGGCGCATGCAGCCACAGCCGCTCGCCCGGCACGCCCTGGGCCTGCAGTTCGCGGCGCAGGGTGGCCACCATCTGCGGGTCGTTGAACGATTCGGGGGTGATCTTGACCATCATGTGGGTGGGGTGGCCGGCGCGTTCGCGCTCGCCCAGCACGCCGATGGCGTGCGCCACCACCCAGCGGTTGATGTCGGCCAGCAGCCCGTGTTCCTCGGCGATGCCCAGGAACGCGGTGGGGCTGAGCAGCTCGCCGTTGTTGTCCAGGCGCAGGTACGCCTCGTACAGCTCCAGCGGCTCGCCCTGCAGGCTCAGCACCGGCTGGTAGTGCAGCTGGAAGCCGTCGCCGCCCAGCGCTTCGCGGATGCGGGTGACCCAACGCTGGATGCGTTCTTCTTCCACCCGGTCGATGGCGGCCGGATCGAAGATGCGCGTGGTGTTGCCCAGTTCCGACGCCGCCTGCTGGCATTCGGTGGCGCGCGCCAATACCTGGCCGATGCTGGCGATCTTCTCGCCCACCTGTACGCCGCCGATGCTGACGGTCACCGTGGCTGAGCGCTCGCCGATGCTGAACACCTGGCCGGCGAATGCATCGCGGATCTGGTCGGCCAGGGCCACCGTCTGCGCGTAGGCGCCTTCGGTCAGCACCGCGAAGCTGTGTTCGCCAAAGCGGGCCACCTGTGCCGCATCGCCGACGCTGGCGGCCAGCACCTGGCCCAGTGCGCCGATCAGCGCATCGGCCGAATCCAGTCCGATGTCCGGCAGCAGGCGTGCGTAGTGGTCCGGCTCGATCAGCAGCAGGCCGAACTGGCCCTCGCTGCGGCCGGCCTGGGCCACCGCGTTCTCCACGTGCAGCATGAAGGTGGGGCGGTTGAGCAGGCCGGTGACCTGGTCGCGCTGGCGCAGGTCTTCGACCTCGCGGGCCAGTTCCGGGTCGAACTCCATCCGCCGGCGGCGGAACACCACCTGCAGGCAGGATTCGCCTTCGTAGCTGGCCTGGGTGAATTCCATGGTGGCCGGGAACACCGCGCCGTCCTGGTTGCGCGCATCCACCTGGTACTGCGGTGGCGGCGCCTCCCCCTTGCTCATCGACTTGAGCAGCTGCTTGAAGCCGTCCACGTGCTGCGGGGCCACCATGTCCAGCAGCGAAATGCCTTCGACGTCGTCGAAGGATTCGTAGCCGAACATCTCCAGGTACGCCTCGTTGGCGCGGATGTGCATGCCTTCGTGGACGTAGGCGATGGGGTCGCGCGAGGAGGAGATCAGGGCATCGCAGCGGCGTTCGGTTTCGCGCATCTGCGCTTCGATGCGGCGCAGCCCGCGGCGCGCGTGCAGGTCGGTCCACTCGTTGCGCACCACCGCCAGCAGGTGCTCGGGGCGGTTGCGCAGGGCGATGGCACGGATGCCGTTGGCCCCGGCTTCCACCCATTCGTTCTCGTCGATCGACTCGGCCAGCAGGATCATCGGGATGTCCTTGCCGCTGGCCGCGATCTGCTGGGTGACCAGCAGCAGCGGAATGCTCTGCGCAGGCGCGGCCAGCACCAGGTCGATCGGCTGGCTGCCCAGGATCTGGGCCAGCTCCTCGGCGTGCTGCGGGCGCGCCGGGCGCACCGCGATGCCGCTGTTGCGCAGCGTGCTGACGATGGTTTCAGCGTTTTCACCGCTGTCATCCACGATCAGCAGGCGCACGGTCATGTCATTCGTGTTCTGCATTCACTACTCCCCGGACTGCAAACTTGATACACGATGGCTGTGGATACGTCCATGCGGCAAACGGTAGCCGGTCACGAATCCGCCGCCGGCTTACACCACCTGGCCTGCGGCATGGCCGCTGGCCCAGGCCCACTGGAAGTTGTACCCGCCCAACCAGCCGGTCACGTCCAGCACTTCCCCCACGAAGTGCAGGCCGGGGACCAACTGCGATTCAAACGTACTGGACGACACCTTGCGGGTGTCCACGCCCCCCAGGGTGACCTCGGCAGTACGGTAACCCTCGGTGCCGCTGGCCACCAGCGGGAAGCCCTGCAGCAACGCCGCGGCCTCGCGCAGCTGCGGTTCGTCGATCTGCTTGACCGGGCGGTCGGGCAGCCAGTGCTCGCACAGGCGCAGCGCCAGCCGCCGCGGCAGCACTTCGGACAGCACCGTGCGCAGTTCGGCCGCGCCGCGGTCGCGCTTCATCGCGCGCAGCCAGCCTTCCGCGTCCTGGCCTGGCAGCAGGTCCAGGCGCAGGTCGTCGCCGGGCTGCCAGAACGAGGAGATCTGCAGGATGGCCGGGCCGCTGATGCCGCGGTGGGTGATCAGCATGGAGTTGCTGAAGGCCACATCGTTGCAGCGCGCCGTCACCGGCAGGGCTACCCCGCTGAGGTCGTTGAAGCGTTCCTGGTGCTTGCCGCTCAGGGTCAGCGGGACCAGCCCGGCGCGCGTGGGCAGCACCTCATGCCCGAACTGGCGGGCCAGCTCGTAGCCGAAGCCGCTGGCGCCCAGGCTGGGGATGGACAGCCCGCCGGTGGCCACCACCAGCGAGGCGGCATGGAACTGCCCCTGTGCAGTGGTGACATGGAAACCGTCGCTGCCGCGTTCGACCTTGGTGACCCCGCAGTCGGTGCGCACCTGCACGCCGGCGGCCTGGCACTCGTCCATCAGCATGCGCACGATCTGCTTGGAGGAGATGTCGCAGAACAGCTGGCCCAGTTCCTTCTCGTGGTAGGCGATGCCGTGGCGTTCGACCATCTCGATGAAGTGCCACGGCGTATACCGGGCCAGCGCCGACTTGCAGAAGTGCGGGTTGGCCGAGAGGAAATTGGCCGGCGTGGTGCCGGTGTTGGTGAAGTTGCAGCGCCCGCCGCCGGACATCAGGATCTTCTTGCCGACCTTGTTGGCATGGTCGATCACCTGCACCATGCGGCCGCGTTGGCCGGCGGTGAGCGCGCACATCAGCCCGGCCGCGCCGGCGCCGATCACCAGCACGTCGCATGCAATGGGCTTCATCGCCTGGCTCATTCCTTGATGCGCTTACGCCAGGTCGGGATCACGTCCAACTGCATCTGGTCGTTGATCAGCTGCACTTCGCCATCCTGAATCAGCACATTCCAGCGCATGGCGCGCTGGATCTGCTCGGCCCAGCGTTCCACGAAGGTGCTGTCCAGATCCAGCACCGAGAGGTTGTCGAAGCGCTCCAGGCCCTTGGCCTGCTTGCTCCACCAGATATCGGCGCCGTGCCCGGCGAAAGTGATCACCTGCACCTGCCGGCTGCGGTTGCAGGCTTTGCGGATGCGCGATTCATCGGGCTGGCCCAGGTCGATCCACTGCAGGATGTCGCCGGTGTAGTCGCGGTGCCACAGGTCCGGCTCGTCGTCCGTACTCAGGCCGCGGCCGAACTCCAGGCGGTCCTCTGCATTCAGCGCGAAGGCCAGCAGGCGCACCATCAGGCGCTCATCGTTTTCCGATGGGTGCTGGGCCAGGGTCAGGTTATGGGTCGCGTAGTAGCCGCGATCCATGTCGCTGATCTGCAGTTCGGCCTTGCGGATGGTGGCGGTGAGGGCCATGGGGATACCGGGAGCAAAGAGGACCATGATAGTGGTTTGCCCCGGGGGTGTCCGGGGCGATGCTTCTGGAGGAGGGCGTTTGGTGGCACGCTGGGCGCTTCGCGGTCCGGTTGTCGCCCTGCATGTCACGTCCCCAGCCACGCCGTCTGGTCATCGACGGTGCTCCCTTTATCTGCAGCGTCCGGCGTGGGCCGGTCAGCGCCGACCCGGCCTGCACAGTGCTGTCGGCCTACGGTGCCGGGCGCCGCCTGCGTATCCGCTTCGCTGCCGATCCGGCCAGCGGTCGCCTGTCGGGCGACGCGGGGCTGGCCACGGGCAGCGTGCGGACTGCCGAGGGGCAGTGGGTCAACCTGCACCGGCCGGCGGTGATGCGCGCGCTGATCGACGCCGGGCTGGCTGCAGCCGATGTGCGGGGCGATGAGCGTGATGGCTGGGCGCTACTGGCGGTGGTCACGCTGCCTGCCGACGCCGACGCCGACGCCGACGCCGACGCCGACGCTGGCAGCGGAGCTTCGACATGACCCCGCCCAGTCGCCTGCAGCTGCCGCCGGGCACGTGGGCAACGCTGCTCGACGGCCTGTGTGCGCGCTTCCCGCGGATCGACCGGGCGCAATGGGAAAGCCGCTTTGCACGCGGGCGGGTGCTGGACGCGCAGGGCAGGGCGCTGGCGCCGGACCGGGCGTGGCAGGTGGGGTTGGAGATCCAGTATTTCCGTGAGGTGGCCGAGGAGCCGGTGATTCCGTTCTTCGAAACGGTGGTGCATCAGGATGCGCATCTGTTGGTGGCTGACAAGCCGCACTTCCTGCCGGTCACCCCGGCCGGGGCGCATGTGCGCGAAACCCTGCTGGCGCGGCTGGTGGCGCGCACCGGCAATGCGGACCTGGTGCCGCTGCACCGGCTGGACCGCCTCACCGCCGGGCTGGTGCTGTTCTCGACCCGCCCCGATACCCGTGACGCCTACCAGCGGCTGTTCCGCGAACGACGCATCGACAAGACCTACGAGGCGCTGGCCCCGGCGCTGCCCGGGCGAACCTTTCCGCTGGAGCGGCATACCCGGCTGGTAGCAGGCGAACCGTTCTTCCGCATGGCCGAAGTGCCCGGGGAGCCCAATGCCCGCACCCGCATCGAGGTCATCGACGCCGACGGCCCGATCTGGCGCTACCGGCTGCATCCCGAATCCGGCCGCAAGCACCAGTTGCGCGTGCACATGGCCGCGCTGGGCGCCCCGATCGAGGGCGACGACCTGTACCCGGTGCTGCGCACGGCGGGCGAGGGCGCCGCCGCGGCACCGCTGCAACTGCTGGCCCAGGCGCTGTCATTCCTCGACCCGATGACCGGCGAACCGCGTCATTTCAGCAGCGACCGGCAGCTCACAGCCAACGTGGCGCCCCCCCGGTAGTGCCGGCCGCTGGCCGGCGCCCCGCAAAAACCCCCGTAGCGCCGGGCTCTGCCCGGCTCCCCCGCAATGCAGTAGCGCCGGCCTCTGGCCGGCTCCCCGCAATGCACGGAACCCGGTAGTGCCGGCCGCTGGCCGGCTCCATGCGACGCCTGGATTCATGCAGAGCCG
>Ga0308172_1002299_pt1 | contig 10242 bp, 9 predicted proteins | sample PhyGR2_FD_202134 | JGI IMG/M metagenome (GOLD analysis project Ga0308172, IMG submission 202134) | Phyllosphere microbial communities from UC Gill Tract Community Farm, Albany, California, United States - DLSLSG.R2 | ecosystem: Host-associated > Plants > Phyllosphere > Unclassified | place: USA...
ATGCTCTCGCCGACCTTGTTGTCGGTCAGGGTTTCGCCACGTTCCACCGGCAGGTAGGTGAACACGGTACCGGAGGTGATGCGCTGCAGACCATCGACACGGATGTCGCTGACGGTGAAGGGCTCGGCTGCCTGGGCCAGGGCGGGCGCGCCGAAACCGGCGGCGAGTGCAAGGGCAAGCAGGCGGCGATTGGGGAGTCGCGTCATGTCACGTCCGGTTGGAGTCGAATGCAATGTTGCGGGATGCCGGCGCATAAGACGACGACAAAAGGGAAAAAGTTCATCGCGCGGCCAGGCCGAGGATGTCGTTGTAGAACGCCAACCCCATCAGCCCGGCCAGCAGCGCCAGCCCGACGTACTGGCCGGCAGCCATGGCGCGCTCGCTCAGCGGGCTGCCCTTGACCAACTCAATAAGGTAATACAGCAGGTGCCCGCCGTCCAAGATGGGGATGGGCAACAGGTTGATGATGCACAGGCTCAGCGACAGCAGGGCCAGGAAGAACAGGAACCAGTCCAGCCCCCGCTGGGCCGACACATTGGCCACGCGGGCAATGGTTACCGGGCCGGAAATGTTCTGCAGCGAGGCGTTGCCGGTGACGATCCGGCGCATCATGCCCAGCGAATCACCGGCCATGCGGGCGGTTTCACGCAGGGCCACCGGCAGTGCCGCAAGCGGCCCGTACTTGAGTTCGGCGTCGTAGGCCGGGGCGCTGGACTGGGCAAAGCCGATCCCGATCTGCCAGGTGGGCTGGCCACGGCCGTCCTTGCCCTGGCGCGGGGTGATTTCCAGGGCCAGGCGCTCGCCGCCGCGCAGCACTTCGATCATGCCCGGGCCGCCGCGCTTGCCGAGGGTGTGGATTTCGGTGAACACCTGGTCGATGGCGTCGATGCGCTGGCCGTCCACGGCCACGATCAGGTCGCCCGGCAGCAGCACGCCCTGGGCGGCCGAGTCGGGCACGACTTTTTCGACCAGCGCCGGCTGCAGCCAGAACTGCCAGGTCAGCCCGGCCAGCACCGGCACGCGGCGCTCGTCGAAGCCTTGCGGCAACTGCGACAGCGGCAGTACCCGGGTCTGTACCCGGTCCTGCGCGTCGAGCACTTCCAGACGGGCGTCGTGGCGGTCCATGGCGGCCGTGGTCAGCGCCATGCTGGCCTGCCCGGCGGTGACCACGCTGCGCGCGTCCACGCTGATCAGCCGGTCGCCCGACTGCAGCCCGGCGGCCTGGGCCATGCCGCTGGTGCGGCCGATGGTGGGGGAGTAGTCCTGCTTGCCCAGCACGAACATCGCCCACAACAGGGCGATGCACAGCAGCAGGTTGGCGGCCGGGCCGGCGGCCACGATCGCGATGCGCTGCCACACGCTCTTGTGGTTGAAGGCCTGGTCGCGCTCGTGCGGATGCACCTCGACTTCGCGCTCGTCGAGCATCTTCACGTAGCCGCCGAGCGGGATGGCCGCGATGGCGAACTCGGTGCCGGCGCGGTTGCGCCGCATCCACAGCGGTCGGCCGAAACCGACCGAGAACCGCAGCACCTTCACCCCACAGCGGCGCGCCACCCAGTAGTGGCCGAATTCATGGAACGTCACCAGCACGCCGAGGCTGACGATCATCCACCAGACAGATCCGATGAATTCACCCATGGTGGACAGCACTGGAGAGAGGCGGGAAGGGCATTCAGGCGTGGTCGATGGCGGCTTGGGTGATCAGGCGGGCGCGCTGGTCGGCAGCCAGCAGGACCGCCAGTGTATCGGCGGACTCGACCGACAATGTTGACAGAGCGTTAGCCACCAGCGCCGGAATGGCAAGGAAAGCGACTTTTCCCTGAAGAAATGCTGAAACCGCCACTTCATTGGCGGCATTGAGGATCGCCGGTGCGGTACCGCCGGCCGCCATGGCCTGCCAGGCCAGGCCCAGGCAGGGGAAGGCGTCGTTGTCGGGCGCCTCGAAATCCAGCCGTCCCTGGGTCAGCAGGTCCAGCCCGCCGACCCCGGATTCGATCCGCTGCGGCCAGCCCAGGCCCACGGCCAGGGTGGTGCGCATGTCCGGCAGGCCCATCTGGGCCAGCGTGGAGCCGTCGACGAACTCGACCAGCGAATGCACCAGGCTCTGCGGGTGCACCAGCACCTCGATGCGCTGGCCCGGGACGCCGAACAGGTGGTGGGCCTCGATGACTTCAAGGCCCTTGTTCATCAACGTCGCCGAATCGACCGAGATCTTCGGCCCCATCGACCACTTCGGGTGCGCCACGGCCTGCGCCGGGGTGACCTGGCCCAGTTCGGCGCGGCTGCGCCCACGGAAGGGGCCGCCCGAGGCGGTCAGCAGGATCCGGCGGACGCCGGCGCCCTCCAGGCTGGCATCGCGCGAGCGCAGGCACTGGAAGATCGCGCTGTGTTCGCTGTCGATCGGGATGATCTCGGCCCCGGCGGCAGCGGCCTGGCGCATCAGCAGCTCGCCGGCCAGCACCAGCGACTCCTTGTTGGCCAGCAGGATGCGCTTGCCCGCCGTGGCGGCGGCCAGGGTCGAAGACAGCCCGGCGGCACCGACGATGGCGGCGACCAGGGTGTCGCATTCGGCACTGGCGGCCAGCTGGTCCAGCGCGGCTGCGCCGGCGTGGGCCCGGGTAGGCAGCCCGGCGTCGCGCAGGCCGTCACGCAGCGCGGCGAACAGGGTGTCGTCGGCGATCACGGCATGGTCGGGTCGATGCTGCACGCACAGCGCCACCAGCGCCTCCACCTGCCGCCCGGCCGCCAGCACGCTGGCGCGGTAGCGGTCGGGATGACGCGCGATCACATCCAGCGCCGATGCGCCGATCGAGCCGGTGGCGCCGAACACGGCGACCCGGCGGGGAGCGGTATCGCTGACCATGTTCAGAATCCGAAGATTTCCTTGCCCAGTGCGAACACGGGCAGGGCGGCAAGCACGCCGTCGATGCGATCCAGCACGCCACCGTGGCCGGGAATGATGTGGCCCGAGTCCTTGGCGCCGGCGTGGCGCTTGATCAGGCTCTCGTACAGGTCACCCAGTACCGAGGCGAACACGGTCACCACGGCGGTGATGATCAGGCCCAGCACGTGGGCGTTGTCGATGCCGGCCATGTAGCCAAAGCCCAGCGCAACCGCCAGGCCGGCCACCATGCCGCCGCCCAGACCTTCCCAGGTCTTGTTGGGGCTGATCCGCGGGGCCAGCTTGGTGCGGCCGAAGGTGCGGCCGGCGAAGTAGGCGCCCGAATCGGCCGCCCAGACCACGGCCAGTGCCGTCAGCAGCCACAGGTGGCCGTTGCTGCCGCTGGCATGGATGAGCACCAGCGAGGCCCACGCCGGCACGATGGCCAGGGTGCCGGCCAGCAGCTTCAGCGCACGCGCCGGGCTGCTCGGGCTGGCCCCGAAGGTGAAGAAGCGCAGCCACAGCAGCGCCATCAGCCACCAGGCGATGCCGACCAGCGCGGCGATCTGGTACAGCACCAGCGAGCCGTCGCCGGCCCACACCATCAGCACCATCAGCAGCAGGTTCAGCACCAGCAGCACGGTGCGGGCGAGGGTGTCGTCCACGTCGGCCAGCTTCAGCCATTCCCACAGGCCGATCAGGAACACGGCGGCGGCGGCGGCGGCCAGCCATTGGGTCGGCAGCAGCAGGATGGCCGCGATGGCGACCGGCGCCATGATCAGCGCGGCGATGACTCGGGTCTTGGTCATGGGGTGGACGTCTCGGTGGCCAGGGCGGCGATCTGGGCGCTGGTCAGGCCGAAGCGGCGTTCACGGGCGGCATAGGCGTCGAGCGCCTGCTGCAGGACGGCGGCGTCGAACTCGGGCCACAGCACGTCGGTGAACCACAATTCGGTATACGCCAGCTGCCACAGCAGGAAATTGCTGATGCGGGTGTCGCCGCCGGTGCGGATGAACAGGTCCGGCGGCGGCAGGTCGGCCAGGGCAACCCGGCTGGACAGCATCGCTTCGTCGATCTGTTCGGGCAGCAGGCGGCCGGCGGCCACCTCTGCGGCCAGTTCGCGCGCCGCGCGGGCGATGTCCTGGCGGCCGCCATAGCTGGCGGCGATGTTCAGGGTCATCGCGCGGTTGTCGGCGGTGCGCTGTTCGGCCAGCTGCATGCGGCTGACCAGCCCGGCGCCGAAGCGCTCGCGTTCGCCGATGAAACGTACGCGCACGCCCCGCCGATGCAGCTCGTCCACTTCGCGGTCGAGCGCATTGAGGAACAGCTTCATCAGCGCGTCGACCTCGTCGGTTGGCCGGCCCCAGTTCTCACTGGAGAAGGCAAACAGGGTCAACGCGGCGATGCCGCGTTCCAGGCAGAAATCGATGGTGCGGTTGACCGCGCGCGCGCCGGCCCGGTGGCCGATCAGACGCGGGCGGCGTCGCTTCTGCGCCCACCGCCCGTTGCCATCCATGATGATGGCAACGTGGCGCGGGATGGCCGCAGGGGTGCTGGAGGTCGGGGCCTGGGACATGGGGCTCAGACCGACATCAGTTCCTTTTCTTTTTCGGCCACGACACTATCGACGTCCTTGATCGACTTGTCGGTCAACTTCTGGATGTCGTCTTCGCCGCGCTTCTTGTCGTCTTCGCTGATCGCCTTGTCCTTGATCAGGGTGGCGATGGCCTTGTTGGCGTCCTGGCGGATGTTGCGGATGGCGATCTTGGCGCCTTCGCCTTCCTTCTGCACCTGCTTGCCCAGCTCCTTGCGGCGCTCTTCGGTCGGCGGCGGCAGGTTGAGGCGGATCACGGTGCCGGCCACGTTCGGGGTCAGGCCGAGGTCGGAGGCGTAGATGGCCTTCTCGACGTCCTTGATCATGCCCTTGTCGAACAGGGTGATGACCAGGGAATGGCCTTCGGACACGCTGATCGAGGCGACCTGGTTCAGCGGGGTGTCGGTGCCGTAAGCCTTGACCGTGATGCGGTCCAGCAGCGCCGGCGAGGCGCGGCCGGTGCGGATGGAGGTCAGGGTGTGCTTCAGAGCATCGATGCTCTTGGCCATGCGCGTCTGCGCGTCCTGCTTGATATCGTTGAGCATCGCCCGAATCCTGGATGTAGCTGGTAATCGGACGATTATAGGCGAATAAGGGGGCAGCCCGCCTTATCGGGGCCGGCCGTTGGCCGACGCCCGCAGGCACGTACACCCGGCAGGCACGTACACCCGGCAGGCGCGGCCACGGGCCGGCTGCCGGGATGACTACGTCGTTCAGGCAGCCTGGTCGCGACCGCGCACCAGGGTGCCGATGTTGTCGCCGTGCAGGATCTTCAGCAGTTCGCCCGGCTGGCCCATGTCGAACACGCGCAGCGGCAGGTCGCTGTCGCGCGCCAGGGCGAAGGCGGCGGTGTCCATCACTTCCAGGCCGCGGCGGATCACTTCGTCATAGGTGAGGCTGTCGAAGCGGACCGCATCGCTGTACTTGTTGGGGTCCTTGTCGTACACGCCGTCCACCTTGGTGGCCTTCAGCAGCAGGTCCGCGCCGATCTCGATGGCGCGCAGGGCAGCGCCGGAATCGGTGGTGAAGAACGGGCTGCCGACGCCGGCCGCGAAGATCACCAGCCGGCCCTTCTCCAGGTGGCGGATGGCGCGGCGGCGGATGTAGTCCTCGCACACGTCGTTGATCTTGATGGCGCTCATCACGCGCGCCTTGGCACCGAGCTTCTCCAGCGCGTCCTGCATGGCCAGCGCGTTGATCACGGTGGCCAGCATGCCCATCTGGTCGCCGGTGACGCGGTCCATGCCGCCGGCCGCCAGGCCGGCGCCGCGGAAGATGTTGCCGCCGCCGATGACCAGGGCCACTTCCGCGCCGGCCTGCTGGGCTTCGATGACCTCACGGGCCAGGCGGTTGATGACCTTGGGGTCGATGCCGTAGTCCTCGTCTCCCATCAGCGCCTCCCCGGAAACTTTCAGCAGGATGCGGCGATAGGCAAGACTGGACATGGTGACCTCTGGATGCGTGGAAAACGCGGGAATTCTACTGGAAGCCGGCTCTGCCCGTGCGTTTATTTTGCTGCGCTGCGGCGCAGGCCCGGGTCCCTTCCCCTGTGGGAAGGGGCGTCCGGTTCACGCCGGCGCCGTTCCCGGAGAACGTGCGATGACACGGTTGCGACCCAGGTTCTTGGAGCGGTAAAGCACGTCGTCGGCGGCCTTCAGCAGGTCCTGAACATCGGCGAAACGCTCGTAGCCGCCTTGGGTGGCGACACCGGCCGAGAAAGTCACGAACAGGGGGCCGTCGGGCACCTCGGCCATCGGCGTATTGACGATGTTGGCCAGCACCCGGCGGACCACCTCCAGTGCAACCAGTTCGGTGGTGTTGGGCAGCAGGGCGATGAATTCCTCGCCGCCGAAGCGGGCCACGGTATCGCTGGTGCGCAGCTGCTCCTGCAGCTTGCCGGCGAACACGCGCAGTACCTGGTCGCCCATCAGGTGGCCGTGGGCGTCGTTGATTTTCTTGAAGTCATCCAGGTCGATGAACGCCACCGACAGGGGCCAGCCGTGGCGGGTGGCGCGCAGGAATTCCTGTTCCAGCACCGCCTCCAGCTGGCGCCGGTTGAGTACGCCGGTCAGTGCATCGCGGTGGGCCTGTTCGGCCAGCCGGTTGGCGCGCGCCTCGAACTCGTCGGCGCGCTGGCGGGCCTGGGCCGCATCCTGCATTTCGCGCAGGTTGCGCAGGGTCGCCAGCTCCTGGGCGTGGTCGATCAGCTGCTGCACGCGCGAGGGCGACAGCAGCGAGGTCTCGAACAGGGCGCTGATATCGGGCAGGGCGTCGCTGATGCGGGCCAGCACCTGGTCGAACTGGGCGCTGTCCAGCTGCAGCCGCTCGTTGACCAGCTGCAGGGCGTGTTCGCGGGCGGCATCGGCGTCGGCGCTGAGCCAGATGTCAGCCACGGCGCCGGACAGTGCCACGCAGGTCTGGAAGTTGTCTTCGGCGTCGGCCGGCGATTCGCTGCGGGCGATGCTGTCCACCAGGTAGCGCGGCAGGTCCCACTGCTCGGCCATCAGGGCGCCGACCTCGGCATGGGTGCACTGCAGGTGTTCGCGTTCCAGTGCGACCAGCGCGTCGTTGTCGGCGGCCTGGCGCAGCAGCGGCAGGTACGTGTCCGGCTGGGCCTGGGCGAGCACCAGGATGCCCAGGTCCTGCAGCAGGCCGGCCAGCATCAGTTCTTCGGCCTTGCGCAGGCCGCGGGCCTGGCCCAGCAGGCTGGCCGCGAGGGCGCTGAGAATGCTGCGCCGCCACGCACGTTCGCGCAGGTCCTGGCCGTCGCCGGGCGCGGTGAGGCCCTGGGTGACGGTGAAGCCGAGGGCGAGGCTGACGGTGGCATTCAAGCCCAGCATGGTCAGCGCCTGGCCGAGGTTTTCGATGCGGCGGCGGCTGGCATACAGCGGCGAGTTGGCAATGCGCAGCATGCGCGCGCTCAGCGCCATGTCGATGGCGATGATGTCGGCGGCGGTGGTGATGTCCGCTTCCGGGTCCTGGGCCAGTTCGATGATGCGCAGGGCAATACCGGGCGGCGAGGGCAGGTTGCGGCAGAGCGCCAGGGCGGCTGTCAGCTCGGGAGGCATGGCATGACTGATGGTGTGTTGGGGCAAGAATACATGGAGTGCGTCACAGATTTTGGCGTTGATGCTTGCGTTGGCGGGTCGGTTGGCGTCGGCACGGCGTTTGCCGATGCGCCACGTACTGCAAAACCAACGGGCAGATCGCGGCGGGCGGGATCATCGCGCCCTTGGTAACACATTCCCCGGCGCAGGGGGAGGGGCGTTACCATTCGCGCTCCCTTTGCATGGATGACGCACGACATGGCCGTAAAGACGTTGCAGGAGTTTTTGTCCACCACCCAGGAGAAGGATGTCAGCGCGGATGCGTTCGAGCTGGAAAGCCCGCACATGCTGGAGGTCCGGGTGGACGGGATGGTGTGGGCGAAGGCCGGTTCGATGGTGGCGCGCAAGGGCGGGGTGAAGTTCACCCGGCAGGGGCTGCTGGAGCAGGGGCTGGGCACGCTGCTGAAGAAGATGGTGACCGGCGAGGGTCTGCAGTTGATGAAGGTGGAGGGCCAGGGGCGGGTGTACCTGGCTGACGCGGGCAAGCAGGTGACGTTGCTGCGGCTGGCGGGGGAGTCGATTTTCGTGAACGGCAATGATGTGCTGGCCTTCGAGACGGGGATCGCGTCGAAGATCACGATGATGAAGAAGGTGGCGGGGATGCTGTCGGGCGGTCTGTTCAACATTCAGTTGAGCGGGCACGGGATCGTGGCGATGACGTCGCACTACGAGCCGATGACGCTGCCGGTGAACGCGCAGACGGGTCCGGTGTTCACCGATCCGAACGCGACGGTAGCCTGGTCGGGGTCGCTGGTGCCGGAGATCGTGGCGGACATTTCGTTGGGCACGCTGGTGGGGCGCGGGTCGGGCGAGAGCCTGCAGATGCGCTTTGCCGGCGAGGGCTGGGTGGTGGTGCAGCCGTACGAGGAAGTGTCGTTCCAGTCCAAGGGGTAAGGGTGGGTTGATGGTTGTGCGCTGGCGCGCGGCTTTTTTACGGCGACAGCTGACGTCAACTGCACCTGCAACGTCAACTGCAACGTCAACTGCGGCGCCGCGGTGCTGTGGGCTGGGTCGGTGCGGGTGGGTTGGCGGGACACGCCGTGAATCCATCCCTGGAGGCTCGTGGGCGCCATCCATGGCGCCCAACGGTCCCGCCAACCCGCCCGCACCAACCCCCGACAGAGTGCGGGCGCGTTGGGAGGGCAACTGCGACAGTCGGGGGCGGTGGGGTGTCGGTTTGCTGCGGGTTGGTGGCTGGCGAGTGATTGGTTGGTTGTTGGTTGGTTCGTGGCTGGCCATTGGCCGGCGGGGTGGGTGGGGATATTGGGTGGTGGATTCATTGAGGTATGGGGGTAGAGCCGACCGTTGGTCGGCTGCTCCAAACCACCCAATACCCACCCCAATTCACAACCCAATTCACAACCCATCTCCCCATCCAAACAACCCAAACAAACCAACCGCACCAACCAACCAAGTCCCAATCAACAGCAAAAACACAGCCCCGCTGTTCCCCATCCATCCGTTAGCGACACAACGTCGGGGCTGGCAGGCTTACCCCCTGCCGGGACCGTTGGGCGCCATGGATGGCGCCCACGAGCCCCCAGGGGTGAAGGCGCATTGCTCGCGAGGCACTGCCTCGCATGCGACTGAACGCCCAGCCGCCAGCGGCTGGGCCGGACCGCGGAGCGGGGTTCACGGCGTGTCCCGGCAGGGGGTAAGCCTGCCAGCCCGCACGTAAACGCAACCAGCAAGGAAATCAGCTTTGCGCTCTGAGCTTTACGCTCTGCGCTCTGCGCTTCACGCTTCGAAAAAAAACAAACACCCACAAAAAAACCCGACCGAAGCCGGGTTTTTTCGTAGAAGCAGATCAACCCGCCATCACCGAAGCGACAGCGTGTTGGATCAGGCCAGACCGGCCTGCTTCATCACTTCGGCGGCGTAGTCTTCCACCACCTTCTCGATGCCTTCGCCAACGGCCAGACGCTTGAAGCCCACCACGTCCGCGCCGGCAGCCTTCAGCACCTGCTCGACCGACTGGTTGGTGTCCAGCACGTACGGCTGGCCGTACAGCGTCACTTCGTTCACGATCTTGGCGATCTTGCCGCTGATGATCTTTTCCAGGATGTCGGCCGGCTTGGACTTGTCCTTGTCGGTCATCTTGGCCAGCTCGATTTCCTTTTCCTTCGCAACGAACTCGGCCGGCACATCGGCCGCCTTGTTGTGCGGCGGGTTCATCGCAGCCACGTGCATGGCCAGGCCACGGGCCAGCTCGGCGTCGCCGCCGGCCAGTTCAACCAGCACGCCGATGCGGCCGCCGTGCACGTAGGCAGCAACGTTGTTGGTCGATTCCAGACGCACGATGCGACGCACGTCGACCTTCTCGCCGACCTTGGCAATCACCGCGGCGCGGGCTTCTTCGATCGTCTCACCGGTCGGCAGCTTGGCGGCCTTCAGTGCGTCGATGTCGGCAGCACCGGAGCTCAGCGCGGTAGCGCCGACAGCCTTGGTGAAGTCCAGGAAGTTGCTGTCCTTGGCGACGAAGTCGGTTTCCGAGTTGACTTCCACCAGCACGGCCTTGTTGCCGTCCTGTGCAGCCACGATGATGCCTTCGGCAGCCACGCGGTCAGCCTTCTTGTCGGCCTTGGCCAGGCCGGACTTGCGCAGCCATTCGGCCGAGGCGTCGATGTTGCCGCCGTTTTCGACGAGTGCCTTCTTGCACT
>Ga0308172_1002304_pt1 | contig 10210 bp, 7 predicted proteins | sample PhyGR2_FD_202134 | JGI IMG/M metagenome (GOLD analysis project Ga0308172, IMG submission 202134) | Phyllosphere microbial communities from UC Gill Tract Community Farm, Albany, California, United States - DLSLSG.R2 | ecosystem: Host-associated > Plants > Phyllosphere > Unclassified | place: USA...
GGCAGTTTGTCGCGGATTTGCCGGGCGTAGGCGCGATTGTCGATGCCGGCAAGCCGACTCAGCGCATCTGCAACGATGTGCATTGCGGGCTGGACCTGTGGAGCAATGACATCGCCGGGCACGGCGGCCTGACCAAACAGGGCATTGGCACGCTGATACTCACCGGCACCAATACCTACAGCGGCCCGACGTTGGTCAACCAGGGCCTGCTGGCGATCAATGGCTCGGTCACCTCGCCGGTGACCGTGAGCCAAAGTGGCGTGGTCGCAGGCTCAGGGCGCATCGGTTCACTGCTGGCGAAAGCCGGCGGCACGGTAGCGCCGGGCAACTCCATCGGCACCTTGAACGTGGCGGGGGATGTGACGTTTGAGGCCGGGTCGACCTACGCCGTGGAGCTGTCGCCCACCAACAGCGATCGTATTGTGGCGGGAGGCACCGCCACGTTGAACGGCGGCACGGTGACCCTCGCGCTGGAAAACAGCCCGACGCTGCTCAGTGGCGCACAGGCGCAAAGCCTGATCGGGCGCCAGTACAACATCCTGCAAGCCGCCGGCGGAGTTAGCGGCAGCTTTGGCGCGGTGCTGCCCAACTACCTGTTCCTTGGCGGCAATCTGAACTATGCGGCCAACGGCGTGCAACTGGACGTGGCGCGTAACGCCAACAGTTTTGCCAGCGTGGGGGCCACGGACAACCAGCGGGCCGTGGCCGCCTCCGCCGAGCAGTTGGGCGCGGGCAATGCCGTGTATGAGAGCCTGCTGCTGGCGCCGGATGCTGCTTCGGCGCAAGGTGCTTTCCAGCAACTGTCGGGGGAAATCTACCCGGCACTGGAAACCGCCCTGGTCAATGACAGCCGCTATGTACGCGAAGCCGTCGGCGAGCGCCTGCGCAATGGAGAGATGGGTGCGACCAGCGAGACCGTCGACACCCGTGGCAACGTGTGGGTGAAGGCCTTGGGCGCCTGGGGCAAGACCGACAGCCGCAGCGACACTGCAGGCTATACGACCTCCATCGGCGGCATGCTCGCCGGGGTGGACGGTGCACTCGACGAGTCCACGCGCATCGGCCTGGTCGCGGGCTACAGCGATACCTCACTGAACATGGGCAGCGGCACGCATTCACGTGCGTCGGTCGACAGCTACCACTTCGGCGCCTATGCCGGGCATGAGATCGGCGCCTGGCGCTTGAGCGGTGGTGCCACCTACAGCTGGCACCGCGCAGACGTGAAGCGCGACCTGCAATACGGCGACGTCTCCGGCAAGCAGAAAGCCAAGGTTGATGCACGCAGCACCCAGGTGTTCACCGAGGCGGCCTATCGCATCAACGTGCAACCGTTAGCGCTGGAGCCATTCGCCAACCTGGCCTATGTGCACTTGGACAGCGATGGTTTCACCGAAAAAGGTGACGCTGCGGCGCTTGAAAGTCGCGACGATACCCGCGACCTGGTGCTGAGCACCCTGGGTATGCGCGCCCTGAAAACCTTCAATGTGAATGACCACCAGCAGTTGGAGGTGTCCGGCACCTTGGGCTGGCAGCACACCCTGAGCAGCACTGACTCGGAGCAGCACCTGGCCTTCGCCTCGGGCGGACCTTCGTTTGCCGTCGAAAGTGCGCCGATGGCGCGTGATGCCGCGTTGGTCGGTGCACGGGTGAGTCTGGCGTTAAGCAAGGAAGCGCGGGTGAACTTCGACTACAACGGCCTGCTGTCCAGCAAGGACAAAGTCCATGGGGTGGGCTTGAGCCTCGATTGGGCGTTCTGATGATTGCTACTTGGCTTTCTCGACATTCAACAACAAGAGAGGCGGCACCATGGGTATCTTTGATTATAAAAACCTCGGGACCGAGGGCTCAAAAGCATTGTTCGCCGATGCCATGGCGATCACGTTGTATTCCTATCACAACCTGGATAACGGCTTTGCCGTGGGGTACCAGCACAACGGCCTGGGGCTGGGCTTGCCAGCTACGTTGGTCGGGGCGCTGTTGGGCAGCACGGACTCCCAGGGCGTAATCCCCGGCATCCCCTGGAACCCGGACTCCGAAAAAGCCGCGCTGGACGCGGTACACAAGGCCGGTTGGACGCCCATCAGCGCCAGCACCCTGGGTTACAGTGGCAACGTCGATGCGCGAGGCACCTTCTTTGGCGAGAAGACGGGCTACACCACGGCCCAGGTCGAGGTGCTGGGCAAGTACGATGACGCCGGAAAACTGCTGGAAATCGGCATTGGTTTTCGCGGCACTTCGGGGCCTCGGGAAACCTTGATCAGCGATTCCATCGGTGACCTGGTCAGCGACCTGCTGGCCGCCCTGGGCCCCAAGGATTACGCGAAGAATTACGCCGGGGAAGCCTTCGGCGGTTTGCTCAAGAATGTGGCCGACTACGCCAGCGCCCAAGGCTTGAGCGGTCACGATGTGGTGGTCAGCGGCCACAGCCTGGGCGGGCTGGCAGTCAACAGCATGGCCGACCTGAGCAACAGCAAGTGGTCGGGGTTCTACAAGGACGCGAACTACGTGGCCTATGCCTCGCCGACCCAGAGTGCCAGCGACAAGGTGCTCAACATCGGCTACGAGAATGACCCGGTGTTCCGTGCGCTGGATGGCACATCCTTCAACCTGTCTTCTCTGGGTGTGCACGACACCCCCCATGAGTCCACCACCGACAATATTGTCAGTTTCAACGACCACTACGCCTCGACGCTGTGGAATGTGCTGCCGTTTTCCATTGTCAATCTGCCGACTTGGGTTTCGCACTTGCCTACCGGGTACGGCGATGGCCTGAGTCGCGTGCTTGACTCCGGGTTCTATGAGCAAATGACCCGCGACTCCACCGTGATCGTCGCCAACCTGTCCGACCCGGCACGGGCCACCACCTGGGTGCAGGACCTCAACCGCAATGCCGAGCCGCATAAGGGCAATACCTTCATCATCGGCAGCGACGGCAACGACCTGATCCAGGGCGGCAAGGGTGCGGACTTTATCGAAAGCGGCAAAGGCAATGACACGATTCGTGACAACAGCGGGCACAACACCTTTTTGTTCAGCGGTCAGTTTGGCCAGGACCGGATCATCGGCTATCAGCCAAGCGATCAACTGGTATTCAAGGAGGTAGAGGGGAGTGCTCAATACCGTGAGCAGGGAGGGGACACAGTGATCAGCTTCGGCGCAGATTCGGTGACATTGGTGGGGGTCAACGGGTGGTCGGGGGAGGGCGTTGCCATCGGTTGAAGAGGGTCAGTGGGGGCCCGGCCCCCACTGACCTATTCGATCAGCCTTCCTTACGCACGGTGGCCACATCGGCAGCCTTGACCCGTACACGCTTGCCGGCTATGTCGGTGAACTCGTAGAAGCCATCGGCGGTCTGGGTTTTCGGGGTGTCCTTGGTCAAATACTGCGTGCCATTTTGCAGCGTCACTACGGTTTGCGTCGCGCAACCGGCTAATACCAGAAAAGTGAGTGCAACCAGCGGCAGACCCAAATTCTTCATGTTCATAACCCTTACCTTAACCCTTAAAAGTCCCGCGCCAGAGGCCGCGGGCAACAAATGTTACGCCATCGACTTCACCATCTGATCACTTTTATGCAAAAAGTTGCAGCCGCCATTTATCTATTAGCGATTGCAACCTGGTCTTTGCGACGGCACTCTGTATGCATAACCAGTATTTGATCGCTGCGTACTATGGCCAATCCCCTCGAAGACCCGCTCTATTACCTGCATAACTTCCGCCAGGTCCTGCATTGGCTGGGGCTACGTTATGCGGATCTGCTCGATGCGGACGAACAGCATTTCATTCAGCAATTTGACAGGTTGCCGCAGCCATCCCAGGCGCTTTTGGTGCGCATGGTGATGCGCAAGGGCGTGCATTTCCGGGCGGGCAAACTCAACTACGTGGAGATCGGCTGCACCCACACCGCTGCTGCGCCGTTGCTTGAATTGGGCTGGGTCGACACTCAGTTCTTACTGGCTTTTGAAGAGCTGTTTGCCTTGCTGCAAAAGGGCGAAATCCTCGGCGCGTTCAAGCCCTGGATCGACCAGCCCAAAGGCAGGAAGTCCGATTGGCTGCAAGGGCTGTCGGCACACTTTACCGACCGCCGCAGTTTTGCTGGCTGGTGTCCGGAGCTTGCCGACACGCTGTACAGCCTCTCGATCATGGAGCTGTGCGACCGCCTGCGCCTGATGTTCTTCGGCAACCTGCATCAGGACTGGTCGGAATTCGTGCTGGCAGACCTGGGCATCTACACCTACGAAAAAGTCGAATTCTGCGCAGAATCCCGCGGCCTGCGCAGCCGTGACGATGTGCATGGTTTTCTGTTCCTGCACCAATGCCAGCAGGCTTTTGAGACCGGTGAAACGCTGGAGCAGGTACTGGCGCAGATCGCAACCTTGAGTACCGACAATCCTTGGCTGGAAAAGCGGCGGGCCAAATTGTTGTTCCAGATCGGTCAACAGTGCGAGCGCATTGCCGAACTGGCATTGGCGGAACAGATCTACCGCACGTGCGCCTATCCCGGTGCCCGCTCCAGGTTGATACGGGTGCTGGAGCGCCAGGAGGACTACGGCCAAGCCATGGCCTTGGCGAACGCCGCTCAACAGGCTCCGGAAAGCGCCGCCGAGCAGCAGCACTTATTGCGTGTGGTGCCACGGCTGCGCCGCAAACTGGGTAAGCCGGCCTTGCCCAAAGCGCAGCCTCGTGCGGTCACGCGCCTGGACCTGGCCCTTGCGCTACCCGAGCCGCTGATGTCGGTGGAGTACTGCGTGCAGGCGCACCTCAGCGAGCCTGATGGGCCGGTGCACTACGTTGAAAACGGGCTGATCAATTCACTGTTCGGCCTGCTGTGCTGGGACGTAATCTTTGCGCCGCTGCCGGGCTCATTCTTCCATCCGTTTCAACGTGGCCCGGCGGACCTGCACAGCGAGGACTTCCGCCCGCGCCGTGCACCGCTGTTCGCTGCGTGTTTCGAGCAGTTGCAGGACGAACGCTACAAAACCACGATTCGCCAGCGTTACAGCGACAAATGGGGGATCCAGTCGCCCTTCGTGTTCTGGAACCTGCTGAGCGAAGACCTGCTGGAACAGGCCCTAGCCTGCCTGCCCGCCGAACACCTGCGCTACTGGTTCGAACGGCTGTTACTGGACATTCGCGCCAACCGCGCCGGCATGCCGGACCTGATCCAGTTCTGGCCGACGCAAAAAACCTACCGCATGATCGAGGTCAAGGGACCTGGCGATCGCCTGCAGGATAACCAGTTGCGCTGGCTGGAGTTCTGCAGCGAATACCAGATGCCGGTAACGGTCTGCTATGTGCGCTGGGCAGAGTCGGCTTGAGCTACAGCGTTGCCGTGCGCGCACTGTGCGAGTTCACGGCCAAGGTCGGTGACCTCGACCTGCGCTTCACACCGTCGCCCAGTGCTCAGGAAGGCATCATCGGCCACCGCACCGTCGCTTCGCGGCGCAGCGCGCACTACCAGAATGAAGTGGCGCTAGAAGGCGAGTACCAACAACTCAAGGTGCGGGGCAGGGCGGACGGCTACGACCCGGACGCCAACCGTCTGGAAGAAGTGAAGACCTATCGCGGTGACCTCGATGCCCAGCCCGCCAACCATCGTCAATTACACTGGGCTCAGGTCAAAGTGTATGGCTGGTTGATGTGCCAGAAACTCAACCTCTCGCACATCAACCTGGCGCTGGTGTACTTCGACATCGTCGGTGAAGGCGAGACGGTGCTCAACCAACGCTTTCAAGCCGCCGAGCTGGAACCCTTCTTCAACCAGCAATGCGCGCTGTTCCTCGGTTGGGCCCAGCAGGAAATGGCACACCGCGAAGCGCGCAACAGCGCCGCGCAAACCCTGGCGTTTCCCCATGCCGGTTTCCGTCCTGGGCAGCGTTCGCTTGCCGAGTCGGTGTACAAGGCGGTCAGTACCGGCCGTTGTCTGATGGCCCAGGCACCGACCGGCATTGGCAAGACCATCGGTACGATTTTCCCCTTGCTCAAGGCGTTGGCGCCTCAGCGACTGGACAAGCTGTTCTTCCTCACCGCCAAGACCCCCGGCCGCAAGCTCGCCCTGGATGCCGCCCACGTGCTGCATGCCAGCAGTCCTGACCAGCCACTGCGAGTGCTGGAACTGGTGGCGCGGGACAAAGCCTGCGAGCACCTGGACAAAGCCTGTCACGGTGACGCCTGCCCGCTGGCCAAGGGCTTCTACGACCGTCTGCCCGCCGCGCGCATCGCCGCCGCCAAGGTGCGCCTGCTGGACCAGCGCAACCTGCGCGACGTGGCGTTGGCCCATGATGTCTGCCCGTATTACCTGAGCCAGGAAATGGCACGCTGGGCCGACCTGGTGGTCGCCGACTACAACTACTACTTCGATTTTGGCGCCATGCTGTTCGGCCTGGCCCAGCTCAACCAATGGCGCGCAGCCGTGCTGGTGGACGAGGCGCACAATCTGGTCGAGCGGGCTCGCTCGATGTACAGCGCCAGTCTCGACCAGTACCACCTCAAGACACTGCGCGAGACCGCCCCCGAGCCCTTGAAGCAACCCTTGCAGCGGCTTAACCGCGCGTGGAACGCATTGCACAAGGACCAACTCGCGCCGTACCAGGCCTACACCGCCCGCCCCGAGAAGCTGTTGCAGGCCCTGAGCCTGTGCGCCAGCGCCATGGGTGAATACTTCAACGATCACCCCGAATCCCTCAGCGGCGACCTGCAACGCTTCTATTTCGAGGTGCTGCAGTTCGGCAAGGTCGCCGAGCTGTTCAACGAACACTTCATTTTCGACATCAGCAAGCGCCAGCTCAACGGCAAGCGCAGCAGCTCGACCCTGTGCCTGCGCAACGTGGTGCCCGCCGAGTTCATCCGCCCACGGTTGACGGCAGCCCGCAGCAGCGTGCTGTTTTCCGCGACCCTGAGCCCCCGACATTACTACGCGGACTTGCTCGGCTTGCCGGCGGATACGGCATGGATCGATGTGGAATCGCCGTTCAAGGCCGAGCAATTACACGTGCGCATCGTTGATGAAATATCCACCCGTTTCGTCCATCGCCACGCCTCGTTGGAACCTATCGTCGAGCTGATCGCTCGCCAGTACACCCAGCAACCTGGCAATTACCTGGCATTCTTCAGCAGTTTCGATTATCTGCAACAAGTGGCGCAGTTACTGGCCGAGAAGCACCCAACGATCACGCTGTGGCAACAGTCTCGCGGCATGGCCGAAGCCGAGCGCCAGGCCTTTCTCGACCAATTCACCGAGCACAGTCAGGGCATCGGTTTCGCGGTATTGGGCGGTGCATTCGGCGAAGGCATCGACCTACCCGGTGCCCGCCTGATCGGCGCATTCATTGCCACCCTCGGCTTACCCCAGCTAAACCCGGTCAACGAACAGATGAAGCTGCGCATGGGCGCGATCTTCGGCGCGGGTTACGACTACACCTACCTGTACCCTGGTATCCAGAAAGTCGTGCAGGCCGCAGGCCGGGTGATTCGCAGCCAACAGGATCAGGGCGTGGTGATGCTGATCGATGACCGGTTTGGCGAGGCACGGGTACGTCAATTGTTGCCGCGCTGGTGGACGGTGGCTTGAGTCATTCCTGGCGTCAATGATGCTGGCGGCTTGAACAGCAAGGGTCCACGCTGGGCAAAACCGTCAAACAGGTCATGCCCATGAGCCAGCACCTCATCAGCGTCAACGGTATTGAGTTAAGTGTTCATATTGCGGGGCCCGAACAGGGCGTACCGGTCTGGCTGCTTCACGGTTTCCCGGAGTGCTGGCACTCCTGGCGCGAACAGATTCCCGTACTGGCAGCGGCGGGTTATCGGGTGTTTGCCCCGGAAATGCGCGGTTATGGCCGCACCTGTTCACCGCCTGAAATAACCGACTATGACCTGTTGACGCTATGCGGCGATATCCAGCAGGCCATGGACCACTTCGGCCATACCCAGGTGGTGATGGTCGGCCATGACTGGGGCGCCGTGGTGGCCTGGCACCTGGCGCTGCTTGAGCCTGAGCGTGTCACACGCTTGATCACGCTGTCCGTGCCATTCGCCGGACGTGCACGGCGGCCAGTGATCGAGATCATGCGCGAGTTGTACGCCGACCGTTTCAACTACATCCTGTATTTCCAGACACCGGGAGTTGCCGAGCAGGAGTTGGACGCCGATATCGAACGCACACTGCGCCTGTTCATGCAGGACCAGGATGTGTTTTTGCAACAGAAACCGGCCAGCGCCACCTTGCTTGAAGGCGTTCCGGCGCCCGGTCCATTACCACACTGGTGCTCCCAGGCGGATCTGGACGTTTATGTGAGCACCTTCGCAGACCACGGTTTCCGCGGCCCGCTGAATTGGTATCGCAATTTCGAACGCAACTGGCAACGCACTGAGTTCCTGGCGGGACAGCAAGTACTGCAACCCACGCTGTTTCTGATCGGCGACCGCGATCCGGTGGGGGTCTTCGAAGCCCACACGCTCAAGCGCATGCCGGATTCAGTGCCACAGCTTGAGCAGCACGTACTGGCGAACTGTGGTCACTGGATCCAGAACGAACAAGCCCGACAGGTCAACGCGCTAATGCTCGGGTTTCTAGGGAAAATCTAAAGGTCGCGCCTCGACCCGGTTGATCCACCAAGCGGATGCTGCGCCCATGCAATTGCAGGGTGCGGTGCACGAGGCGCAGGCTCACGTCCGCCAGCACCGTTGGCACCGACGTCGCTAATCAGCCCTTGGCCTTGGCCAGGTAAGGCGCCAGGCGCCGGCCCATTTCCTCACCCAGGGCTTGCAGCCCGCTCAACGGGCGGATCATCACTTCAAACTCGATGATCTGCCCTTGTTCGTTGAAACGGATCAGGTCGATGCCCTTGAGTTGCTTGTCGCCCACGCGCGCGCTGAATTCCAGCACGACACTCAAGCCATCGCCGGTGGCGAGTTCGCGGTGATAGGTGAAGTCCTCGAACACGTTGATCACCGTATTGAGGATCATCGAGACGACCGGCGCGCCAGGGTACGGCGTATGGGCCATGGGCGAGCGGAAAACAGCGTCGGGCGCCAGCAGGTCGGGCAGGGCCTTGAGGTCACGATTGGCCAACATGGCGTGCCAGCGTTGCAGGGTTTTGGCGGCGGTAGGGGTGAGGTTGAGTTCGGACATGCGCTGTACCTGTTCTTATGATGGGAAGGCGTTCACCTGCCCAACATAAGAGCGGTATCCAAGCAGGGTCAATCACCCTAACTGACAGTTAAGTGCCCGAAATGCACTCAGACCATTTCCAGGTAGGAACTTTGAATCGCCCGCGCCAGCTCGCGCACGGTGTCGATAAAGTCCGTCAGACGGCTGTGCAATCCCTCTTCAAGAATCTCATCAATCCCGGTATACCTCAGCCGCGCCTCGAACTCCGCCGCCAGACGCTGCGCCGTGCGCCCATAACTGCCGGGCAGGTCTGCCAGAATATGGCTCAGTTCCTCGATGCAGGCATGCAACGAACGCGGCACATCACTGCGCAACAGCAGCAACTCGGACACGGAACGGGCATTCAGTGCGTTCGGGTACAGCTCGGTGTAGGCCTCGAACGACGACAACGCGCGGAGCAGGGCACTCCACTGGTAGTAACCGCGTGCCGACAAGTCGCTGACTTCTTCCGACTCTTCGCCAAACATCTCGTAGCGCGCATCCAGCAAGCGCAGGGTGTTATCGGCGCGCTCGACAAAGGTGCCCAGGCGGATAAACCGATAGGCGTCGTTGCGCATGATCGTCCCGGAGGTAGCCCCCCGGAACAGGTGCGAGCGCTGCTTGACCCAATCACAGAAGTGGCTGATGCCATGTCGCGCCAGGCCGCCGGCGGCGATGCTGCGCATTTCCAGCCAGGTGGCGTTGAGGTTTTCCCACATATCGGCAGTGATGCGCCCGCGTACCGCGTGGGCATTGCCACGGGCGGCACGTAGGCAGTTGTAGATGCTGGCGGGGTTTTCTTCGTCGAGGGCGAAAAAGTGCAGCATACGCTCGGCGTCCAGCTGTTTATGGCGTTCCAGGTAACTGTCCAGGGTGCCGCTGCTGAGCAACGACATGGCCAGTTCATCCAGTCCGTCACTGCGCCCGGCCTGGGGCATCAATGACAGCGAATAACTCACTTCCAGCATGCGTGCCAGGTTCTCGGCACGTTCCAGGTAACGGGACATCCAGTACAGATCTGCGGCGGTTCTACTCAACATACTCAGCCCTCCACCACCCAGGT
>Ga0308172_1002305_pt1 | contig 10209 bp, 10 predicted proteins | sample PhyGR2_FD_202134 | JGI IMG/M metagenome (GOLD analysis project Ga0308172, IMG submission 202134) | Phyllosphere microbial communities from UC Gill Tract Community Farm, Albany, California, United States - DLSLSG.R2 | ecosystem: Host-associated > Plants > Phyllosphere > Unclassified | place: USA...
CATTTACTCTACCGTCGGTACGCCAAGCCTGGATCAACGGCTGGCGCGAAGGACGCGGCGACAACTGGGACGGTATGACAGGCACTGCGGGAATCCACAGACTCAACGAACTTCACGCCGTCGGCTAATCAGGGCACTTAATTCCGACACACCACCTTTGAAGCTGTAACGACTTACCATGCGCGCCCCATCCGGGCGGCGGGCTTCGGCCCAGGGGGCTCCTTGATGGAGCCCTTTTTTATGGGCGCCGTTCAGGCCTTTCTGGGCAATGCGGCAATCGCATCCACCGACTCACGAATCAACGCCGGGCCTTTATAGATAAAGCCAGAGTACAACTGCACCAGGCTCGCACCCGCGGCGATTTTCTCGGCCGCGTGCTTGCCTTCAGTGATGCCGCCCACCGCGATGATCGGCAAGCGCCCCGCCAGCTCGGCGGCCAGCACCTTGACGATATGAGTGCTTTTATCGCGGACCGGCGCACCCGACAGACCGCCCGCCTCGTCACCATGGGCCAGACCTTCGACGCCGGCACGACTCAAAGTGGTATTGGTGGCAATCACCGCGTCCATTCCGGAATCCACCAGAGCCTGGGCCACCAGCACGGTTTCTTCGTCGCTCATGTCCGGGGCGATCTTGATCGCCAGCGGCACGCGCTTGCCATGGCGAACGGCCAGGTCTTCCTGACGCTGGCGCAGGGCTTCGAGCAATTGCTTGAGGGAATCACCGAACTGCAGGCTACGCAGGCCTGGGGTATTCGGCGAACTGACGTTAACGGTGACGTAGCTGGCGTGGGCATAGACCTTGTCCAGGCAGATCAAGTAGTCGTCCACCGCGCGCTCGACCGGCGTGTCGAAATTCTTGCCAATATTGATGCCGAGAATGCCGCTGTACTTCGCGGCCTGGACCCGTGACAGCAGGTGATCGACGCCCAGGTTGTTAAAGCCCATGCGATTGATGATCGCCTCGGCTTCCGGCAGGCGGAAGATGCGAGGCTTGGGGTTGCCCGGCTGCGGTCGCGGCGTCACGGTGCCGATCTCAACAAAGCCAAAGCCCAATTGCGCGAAACCATCAATGGCCGCACCGTTCTTGTCCAGGCCGGCAGCCAGCCCGACCGGGTTGGGGAAGTCCAGCCCCATCACCGATACCGGCATTTTTGCCGGCGCCTTGCACACCAGACCATTGAGTCCCAGGCGGCCACCGGCACCGATCAGGTCCAGGGACAGATCGTGGGAGGTTTCCGGGGAGAGTTTGAACAACAGCTGGCGGGCCAGGGTATACATGGGCGGGCTAGACTCGGATGGCGACGAAGGTGGCGGCGATTATAGCCGGGGTAACCGCGCGCAGGCGAGGCGTGCCGCCCAACGTCGCTAACGCTGCATGACCAGGGCCTCATAACGCGCCCAGATTTTTTCGGCATAGCGCTGGCGTAGTACATCGCGCTCCGGCCCAGAACCCGGTCCCGCATTGTAGGCGCCCACTGCTGTCCAGTTGTAGCCGAAGCGCTGGATAAACTCGGCGAGTATCGACGCGCCAACCTCCACCGACAGGCACGGCTCGTTCAACAAACGCTCCTCGGTAATCCCCAACTTGAGCAGGCGCGGCAAATGCATGCTGTTGATCTGCATCAGGCCGATGTCTCGGGTGCCGTTGCTGTTGGCGGTGTTTACCGCGTCAGCTCGATAGCCCGACTCCACCGCGGCGATGGCTTGCAATAACTCCGGTTCGATGTCGTAACGACCGGCAATTTCCTCCCAGCAGTAGGCCAACGCCGGATGCGCGCTCATCAACCAACCAAAGAGCAGCGCCTTGCTCCAACGCTTATCCATGTCGGACCTGACCGCAGGCAGAACACACTTGCCCCCCTTGAGTGTGCCCGTCCCGGCGCACCTTGACCGGACAGTTAAAGCGATAGCCCCTGCCGTAGATCGTCTTGATAAACCCCTTGTCGGCGCCCAAATGTTTGCGCAGCGAGTAGATGCACCGTGTCAGGGATTCTTCGGCGACCTCGCCTTGGGGCCAAACCAGCTCCAGCAAGCGATCCTTAGTCATCAGCGCACCACCCGACACCAGCAGCAATCGCAAGACATGCCACTCCTTGGGCGGCAATTGAATATCGGCGCCCTCACCGGTCAAGCGCCCATCGCCATGCAAGGTCCAACAGGCAAAAGCCAGGGAAACCGTCGTCAATTCATCATTCACGACGCCCATATCTACCTCGGTATCCGACAACTGACATTGAAGTCCTTATTTCCTTGACTGGCGCTTGCGCCCACGCGACGACTATAAAAACCCGCCTGACAACCCACCCTAGGAAAAAGCTCAGAGATCCTGCGTTTTTTGGGATCACTGCGTAGGGCGTTTCACAACGTGAACGCACCTGGGGCCCACTCTTGATAAACCTCATGCAGCTCAACCCCCAAGCGGTCCTCCAGTTGCACCAACTCGCCCAAGGCCAGCAGTTGGCCGTTGACCCGAACTTCCACGCAGTGAATGACCGCTGGCGCCAACGGCAACACCTTCCCTGGCGCAAAAGCGGCCAGACGCTTGCGGCTGATCAGTTGTTCCTGCAGAAGAATTTCCAAATGCATGGGTCAATGCCTTTATTCACGGGATCCGTCGCGATTTGGCCGCACGAACGCACGTTGCACACGCTCGTATTGCGCCGCGGTCAATGGAGGCGGCCCGCTGCCTGCGGCCGCGCCTTTCGCCTCTGCTGCGGCAGCGCGGGCCTGAATCACAAACAGGCGGACATCAGCCGAGCGTGCGGGCACCGTGCTAAGGCTCTGTTCGCGCGAGTCACGGGGGAACGCGCCCAGCCACAGGCGCTTGCCCTGGGAGACGCGCACCACGCTGCTGACCCCTACCCGCCCGACCCCTGCCGGTTTATCGCGCCGCCCCTTGGCACTCATGGGGCGACCATCCTCAATATCCAGGAGCATCTCGATTTCGTTCGCCTCGGCAAAACGCGGCAGCACACTGACCTGAGTGGCGTAATGCACAGGCTTCCACTCGGCGGTGTCATCCGCGCGGGCCGGCAGATAGAACGTATGGTTGTCGTTAAACACCGCCGGCACGTTCTCCTGAGTCAGAATCACCGGCAGCGTCACCACCTTTGCTCGACGGCGGCGCTCCAGCGCAGCGATCTGCGCCATCAGGCGGTTATCCTCCAGCGGCTCCATGACACGAGTGGTCGAGGTTTTGGCATCTTCATCCAAGGCCAGGTTGAGTTTTTTCAGCTCATCGCGGCCCATGTCGACCAGCCACAGCGACACTTCGATCGATCGCCTGGGCGTATCCAGTTCCGCCACCAGTTGTTCGATAAACCGCACCTGTGCAGGTTTGCCTCTGATCAGCAGGCTGTTGGTGTCCGGATAAGCGATGACCGCAAGACTTTTGTCGGCCAGCACCCCCTTGTGCTCACTGGCCAGCACCGCTTCGATTATTGACGCTATCCCCGCGACCCTGACCTTGCCCTCACCTATCGCGTACTCACGGTCCGCCACATGGGTGTTGAGTACCTGAACCACCCCAAAGGCCTGGTCACCCACGCGCAGTTCAGCGCGCTCGCGGTCCATCAATTGCGCCAGCCGCAACACCCGGTCGACATAGCTCGGCGGGCCGGACACATAGAATGTGCGCGCGCCGTCGGCACGCAGGGGAAAGTGGGATTCCTGCAGCCCAGAGCGACGCATGAGGCTGCGAAACCGATCAATGGAAATATGCCGCAACGACACCGCCGAGCTTTTCGCTTCGCTGGCGTCATAGAGATAAAACCCTTGGCCGTCGCTGTACCAGATCAAGCCATGCTGCCGTGCCAGTTCTTCCAGGGTCTGCTGTGGCGCAGTCAAATCAAACAGACCACTGACGCGTTTGCGCGCCACCTCGCGACTCACCACGATCGGCAGACCCAAGGGTACCGACAGCGCGGTGAACACGGTATGCAGGCTCTCCTCCCGGGCCTGATAGGTCTCGCCCCAGGCCACTCCACATGCCAGCCACAGCGCGGCACACAGCCACCAGCGGCGAAGGCGGCGGCGAGACATGCGTTCGAGGAAGTCAGCGTACACCGTGGAAGTTCCTGGGGGCTGGCAGAGGAAAGCGGCCATACTGCGAGGCCGCCTCTTTTCAATCTTGATGGAAATTTAACGGCTGCCCATCACGCTCACCCCGTGGCATGTGCCTTGCTATGAACTCTGTATCAAAGCGCGTACCAACGGCGGAACGGGCTTACGGACAAAGGCGTCGTTACCCGCAATGGCCATGCATCGCCATCTGAGGGAGCGACGCTTTTTTTTGAATGAAAAGGTAGGTGCGGATGAACGATTCGGTGGGCAACGGCCCGATAAGCAACGCGCTGGCGTGGGTGAACGGCAGCGATGCGCCGGAAAAGAGCACTCTCGACCTGGGCTTTATGGCCTTGAGCGATTGCGCCTCGTTGGTAGTGGCGGCGACCCAGGGTTTCGCACAACCCTACGGCCTTACCCTGAATCTCAAGCGTCAATCTTCCTGGGCCAACCTGCGTGACAAGCTGGTCAGTGGGGAGTTGGATGCCGCCCACAGCCTGTATGGGCTGATCTACGCCGTACACCTGGGTATCGGTGGCGTGGCGCCCACCGACATGGCCGTGTTGATGGGCCTGAACCAAAACGGTCAGAGCATCAATCTTTCCCGTGGTCTGCAACAACAAGGGGTGGTCACTCCTGAGGCATTGGATCGCCATGTGCACCAAAGCCGAACAAAACTGACCTTCGCTCAGACATTTCCCACCGGCACCCATGCGATGTGGCTGTACTACTGGCTGGCGAGCCAAGGCATTCATCCGTTGCAGGACGTTGACAGTGTGGTGGTGCCGCCCCCGCAAATGCTTGCGCATCTGCAAGCCGGCCGGATCGACGGGTTTTGCGTGGGCGAGCCCTGGAGCGCCAACGCGGTCGCGCAAGATCAGGGCTTTACCCTGGCGACCAGCCAGGCGATCTGGCCAAACCATCCAGAGAAAGTCCTCGGCTGTACCCACGCGTTCGTCGAGCAATACCCCAACACGGCGCGGGTACTGGTGATGGCCATCCTCGAAGCCAGCCGCTTCATTGAACAGAGCATTGAAAACCGGCGCTCCACGGCGCAATTACTCAGCGGCCGCGAATACCTCGACGCGCCGCTCGATTGTATTGAGCCACGTTTACTCGGGGCGTATGACGACGGCTTGGGCAACCACTGGCAGGACCCTCACGCGCTGCGGTTTTTTGCGGGTGGCGAGGTCAACCAGCCGTACCTCTCCGACGGCATGTGGTTCATGACCCAGTTTCGCCGCTGGGGCCTGTTGCGCGACGACCCGGATTACCTGGGCGTGGCGCGCCAGGTTCAGCAACTGGCGCTGTATCGCGAGGCCGCCACCGCCTTAGGCCTCAACGCCGGGGACCAGGACCTGCGCAGCAGCCAGTTGATCGACGGCAAAGTCTGGGACGGCTCGGACCCGAACGGCTACGCCCGCAGCTTCCGCTTGCATGCGCTGGCCGATCACGCCAACCGCCAAGCCTTGCGCTGACAGGAGAACTGCCATGCTGCGAATCCTGTTGATCAATGACACCCCCCGCAAGGTCGGGCGCTTGCGCACGGCGCTGATCGAAGCCGGTTTCGAGGTGATCGACGAGTCCGGCCTGACCATCGACCTGCCGGCGCGCGTCGAAACGGTGCGTCCGGACGTGATTCTGATCGATACCGAGTCACCGGGTCGCGATGTGATGGAGCAAGTGGTGCTGGTCAGTCGCGACCAGCCACGCCCCATTGTGATGTTCACCGATGAACATGACCCGAATGTGATGCGCCAGGCCATCAAGTCCGGGGTCAGCGCCTATATCGTGGAAGGCATCCAGGCCCAGCGTCTGCAGCCGATCCTCGATGTGGCCATGGCCCGCTTCGAGAGCGATCAGGCCTTGCGCGCGCAGTTGCAGGCGCGGGACCAACAGCTGGCGGAACGCAAACGCATCGAGCTGGCCAAGGGCATGCTGATGAAAATGAAGGACTGCAATGAAGAAGAGGCCTACACCTTGATGCGCCGCCAAGCCATGAGCCGCCAGCAGAAATTGATCCAGGTGGCGGAGCAGATCATCGCCATGAGTGAGCTGCTCGGTTGATTTGGCTCAGCTCTTGCTAATGAATCATCACAGGTAACCAACGGCGGTTGCCCCTCCACGACAAAGACGTCGCACATCCGGTTTGCCCTCGCGAACCCGGTGGCGGCGTTTTTTCGTTTTGGCCCCTGTGTGGGGCCGGTGGGGCGGCCGTAGTGGCTGTTCCATCACCAGGCCTTCTTACAAGACTCCTAACCGTTGAGGTGCGTGATGAAATCAAGCTTCTGGAAATCCGGGCACACCCCGACCCTGTTTGCCGCGTTCCTGTATTTCGACCTGAGTTTCATGGTCTGGTATCTGCTGGGCCCGCTGGCGGTGCAGATTGCCGCCGACCTGCAATTGACCACCCAGCAACGCGGCCTGATGGTGGCAACACCGATCCTGGCCGGTGCGGTGCTGCGTTTTCTGATGGGAATGCTGGCCGACAGGCTGTCGCCCAAGACCGCCGGGCTGATCGGCCAGGTGATCGTGATTGTCGCGCTGTTCGGGGCCTGGAAACTGGGCATCCACAGTTACGAACAGGCCCTGCTGCTGGGGCTGTTTCTGGGTATGGCCGGCGCGTCCTTCGCCGTGGCGCTGCCCCTGGCTTCACAGTGGTACCCCGCCGAGCACCAAGGCAAGGCCATGGGTATTGCCGGTGCCGGTAATTCGGGCACGGTATTCGCTGCCTTACTGGCCCCGGTGCTCGCAGCGGTGTTTGGCTGGAGCAACGTGTTCGGGTTTGCGCTGATTCCGTTGATCTTGACGCTGGTGGTCTTCGCCTGGCTGGCGCGTAATGCCCCTGAACGGCCGAAAGCCAAATCCATGGCCGACTACTTCAAGGCCCTGGGCGATCGTGACAGCTGGTGGTTCATGTTTTTCTACAGCGTAACGTTCGGCGGCTTTATCGGCCTGGCCAGCGCATTGCCCGGCTATTTCAACGATCAATACCACCTCAGCCCGGTGACTGCCGGCTACTACACCGCCGCATGCGTGTTTGGCGGCAGCCTGATGCGTCCGCTGGGGGGGGCTCTGGCGGACCGATTCGGCGGCATCCGCACCCTGCTGGGCATGTACAGCATCGCGGCCATCTGCATTGCCGCCGTGGGCTTCAACCTACCCAGTTCGTACGCAGCATTGGCGCTTTTCGTCTGCACCATGCTCGGTCTCGGCGCAGGCAACGGCGCGGTGTTCCAATTGGTTCCGCAGCGCTTTCGCCGTGAAATCGGCGTGATGACCGGGTTGATCGGCATGGCCGGCGGCATCGGTGGCTTCGCGCTCGCGGCCGGCATGGGCGCGATCAAACAGAGCACCGGTAGCTATCAACTGGCCCTGTGGTTGTTCGCCAGCCTGGGCGTATTGGCATGGTTCGGCCTGCACGGCGTCAAGCGTCGCTGGAGAACCACTTGGGGCTCGGCCGCCGTGACGGCTGCACGCGTCTGATGAGCCTGCAACTGAGCGTCGCCCAGGCCAGTGCCATCGGCCCGCGCCCGGAAAACCAGGATGCGCTGCGGGTGGTCACCCCCGTGGCGGAACTGGCGGCCAGCAAAGGCTATCTGTGCGCCATGGCCGACGGCGTCAGCCAATGTGCCGATGGCGGATTGGCCGCGCGCTCGACCTTGCAAGCCCTGGCGATGGACTACTACGCCACGCCGCAAACCTGGAGCGTAGCCCAGGCACTGGAACGTTTACTGCTGGCCCAGAATCGCTGGTTGCAAGCCAACGGTGGTGGCCAGCCGCTGCTAACGACTCTAAGTGCCCTGGTGTTTCGGGGTCAGCGTTTTACCCTGGCCCATGTAGGAGACTGCCGGGTCTATCGCTGGTTGGACGGCCAACTGCAACGCATCAGCGAGGATCACGTCTGGGAACAGCCGGGCATGCAGCACGTCCTTAAACGTGCGCTGGGCCTGGATCAACATGTGGTGCTGGATTTTCTAGACGGCCACTTGCGCGAGGGCGAGTGCTTCCTGCTGCTCAGCGACGGCGTATGGGCAACCTTGGCCGAGCACAGCATCCAGGCCATCCTGCGTGAGCAGGCGGACCTGGACATAGCCGTGGCCACCTTGGTCAACACCGCCCACTTGGCCGGCAGCCAGGACAATGCCAGCGCGTTGCTGGTACGCGTTGATGCCTTGGGTGCCGCCACCCTCGGCGACGCACTGGTGCAGTTACAGCAATGGCCGCTGCCACCGCCATTGAAACCCGGCCAACCGTTCGAAGGCTGGCGGGTGGAAGCATTAGTGGCGCAAAGTCGACAATCCTTGCTCTACCGGGTCCGCGATACCCAGCAACAGCCCTGGCTGTTGAAAACCTTGCCACTGAGCCATGACGACGATAGCCAAGCCGGCCAGGCTTTGCTGGCCGAAGAGTGGTTTTTGCGGCGCATGGCCGGACGCGCATTCCCAGAAGTGCACAGCGCCGGTAGCCGGCAGCACTTGTATTACGTCATGCGCGAGTATCCGGGGCAGACCCTCGCCACCCTGTTCCAGCTTCAGGGGCCCCTGCCTCTGGCCCAATGGCAGTCCGTCGCCGAGCGCTTGCTGCGGGCCGTGGGCCTGCTGCACCGGCGGCAAATCCTGCACCGCGATATCAAACCGGAAAACCTGTTGTTGGGGGACGACGGCGAGTTGCGCGTGCTGGATTTCGGCCTGGCTTACTGCCCCGGCCTGTCGGAAGACCGTGCCCACGAACTGCCGGGCACTCCAAGTTTTATCGCGCCCGAAGCCTTCAATGGCCAAGGGCCTACTGCCCAACAAGATTTATACAGCGTTGGCGTCACCTTGTATTTCCTGCTGACCGGGCATTACCCCTACGGCGAAATCGAAGCCTTCCAACGGCCCAGATTCACCCAGCCTGTCAGCGCAAGCCGCTATCGCCCCGACCTGCCGGACTGGCTGCCGCTGAGCCTGGAACGGGCGGTGGCCGCCCAGCCGTCGCAGCGTTACGAAACCGCCGAAGAATGGCTACTGGTACTGGAGCAGGCTGACCGGCGTGAGCTGAGCGTCCGCCCCAGGCCTTTGCTGGAGCGAGAACCGCTAAAAGTCTGGCAAACCGTGGCACTGCTGTCGGTGCTGATCAATCTGGTGTTGCTGTATGCACTCCTTCATAACTGAGTATCTCTACACGAGGGCAACCTTATGAACGCAAAAGTCTGGTTGGTGGGCGCAGGTCCCGGCGATCCGGAGTTGTTGACCCTCAAGGCGGTCCGCGCCCTGTGTGAAGCCGACGTGGTGTTGATCGATGATCTGGTCAACCCGGCAGTTTTGGACCACTGCGCCGCGGCGCGCGTGATCACCGTGGGCAAACGCGGTGGCTGCCGCTCCACCCCTCAGGACTTTATCCACCGCCTGATGTTGCGCTACGCACGCCAGGGCAAATGCGTGGTACGCCTCAAGGGCGGTGACCCGTGCATTTTCGGACGAGGCGGCGAAGAGGCGCTGTGGCTGCGGGATCGGGGCATTGAGGTGGAACTGGTCAATGGCATCACCTCAGGGCTGGCAGGCGCGACCAACTGTGGGATTCCTCTGACATTGCGTGGTGTAAGCCGTGGCGTAACGCTGGTTACTGCGCACACCCAGGATGACAGCCAACTGAACTGGCGCGCCCTAGCCGAGGGCGGGACTACCCTGGTCGTGTACATGGGGGTGGCAAAACTGGAAGAGATTCGTCAGCAGTTGATGGAGGGTGGCATGGCGGCAGATATGCCCGTGGCGATGATCGAGAATGCCTCGCTGCCCCAGCAGCGCGAGTACCGTAGCCTGTTATCGCGCATGCACAAGGATGCCCACGCATTCGCCCTTAAAAGCCCGGCGATCCTGGTCATTGGCCGTGTTGCCGCCAGAGAACAAGCTGCATATGTCGCAGCCGCCGCCAGCGCATGACACAAATGGTAGGCGAAAAAAAACCCGGCCTGAGCCGGGTTTTTTCTACAACTCAGTAATTACTGAGCGGTAGCTTCAACCGAAGCTTCTACGCGACGGTTGATAGCGCGACCAGCTTCAGTTGCGTTGTCAGCAACTGGGCGGGATTCGCCGTAACCTACAGCAGTTACACGGCTAGGAGCCACGCCGTCTTTAACCAGGACTTGCTTAACAGCGTCAGC
>Ga0308172_1002307_pt1 | contig 10192 bp, 6 predicted proteins | sample PhyGR2_FD_202134 | JGI IMG/M metagenome (GOLD analysis project Ga0308172, IMG submission 202134) | Phyllosphere microbial communities from UC Gill Tract Community Farm, Albany, California, United States - DLSLSG.R2 | ecosystem: Host-associated > Plants > Phyllosphere > Unclassified | place: USA...
CTACAAGTACGTCCATGTAAGCTCGGTCGCCGCATCCATGCGGCTCACGCCCCTGCCACCGGACCCACCCCGCCTTCGACAGATCTGCGCAATCTGTCTGGATGACATGGCCTGCTTTTGGTAGGTGTCGACCTTGGTCGACACGTAGATCCACGCCATGCGTGGATGCTCTACGTTCAATTGTCGAAATATTGGACTTTGATGGAGATTCATCCAGCATGGGATGGATCCATCAGACACCGGAAAACTGTCGAAGGCGGGGCGGTGTCGGATTGCGGGGCATCCGCGCCATGGATGGCGCGGCTGAGCCTACAAGGACGTACTTGCGGCGTCCCCGCAATCCGACACCGCCCCGCCCTCCCACGGATGCCAGCTTCTGCTGTTGCTGCTGAGGTTGCCGGCCAGCGGCCGGCACTACAGCAGGTGCAGGGCGCAGCCCTGCCGAACCACCCTCAACGCAGACGGATCAGCAGGCTGCCACCGGCACAGATCGTCGCCAGCCACGCCACGCCGTGCCACCCCCACTGCGCCAGCGCCAGGCTGCCCAATGCGCCGCCGCCGGCCATCCCGATGAACATGCCGGTGAACAGAAGCGCATTGAGGCGACTGCGCGCCGGCGGCACCAGGCCGTACACCAGGGTCTGGTGCGCAACCAGCGCCGATTGGAAACCGAAGTCGAACAGCAGTGCGCTGATCACCAGCAGCGGAAGCAGCGCCACGGCCGGCAGCCACGAATCGACCAGCAACAGCGCAAAGCCAACCAGAGCGACAGCAATCGCCAACCGCGCGACCGCAGGGCTGCCCAACCGGTCTGCAAAACGACCGGCAACCGGTGCCGCCAATGCACCCGCAGCACCGGCAATACCGAACGCACCTGCGACGGCACTGCCCAGGCCCAGCCGGGCGTGCAGCATCAGCGCCAGGGTCGACCAGAACGCACTGAAGCCCACCGCCAGCAGCGACTGGCTGGCCACGGCCCGGCGCAGCTGCGGCTGCTCGCGCCAGAGCGCCAGCAACGAACCCAGCAGCGCCGGATAACGCAGCGTACTGGTCGCAGCGAAGGGCGGCAGTGCGCGTGCCATCACCGCCCCCATCGCCAGCACCGAAAGCGCTGCCAGGCCGAACTGCACGCGCCAGCCCCAGGCTTCGGCCACCACGCCGCTGACCACGCGCGACAGCAGGATGCCCAGCAGCAGGCCGGTCATCACCCTGCCCACCACCTGCCCGCGCTGCGCATCCGGTGCCAGCACCGCGGCGGCCGGCACGATGTCCTGTGCCAGCGTGGCCATCAGCCCCACCAGCAGGCTGGCAACAAGAAGCCCCGGCAACTGGCCGGCCAAGGCGGCCGCCCCGAGGGCCAACGCCAGCAGCACCGACTTCAGCAGGATCAGGTTGCGCCGGTCGAAGCGGTCGCCCAGTGGAGCCAGCAGCAGGATGCCCAGTGCATAACCCAGCTGGGTCAGGGTCGGCACCAGGCCCACGGCACGCTCGCCCGTAGCCAGATCCTGCGCGATCAGGCCCAGCATCGGCTGGCTGTAATAGAGCGAGGCCACCGAAAAGCCCGCGCCAGCGGCCATGGCCAGCACCAGGGATGGGGCCGGCGCAGCGCTGGGGGTAGAGACGATGGTTGAGAGCGAGGGAGTGGGCATGGGGGGTACCAGGGAGGGAATTGAAGCGTAGCGTGCCCGCATTCGCCAGACGTCTGTAGTAGGCTCAACCACATACTTTACATACGCCATTCGCATGAACGATCCTGCCTCGGGCGGCGACCGCCTGGACCTGCTGCGTACCTTCCTGCGCATCGTCGACAGCGGCAGCCTTTCTGCTGCCGCCGTGCAACTGGGCACGACCCAGCCCACCGTCAGCCGTCGGCTTCAAGCCCTGGAACGGCAGCTGGGCCTGCGCCTGCTGCAGCGGTCTACCCACGGCCTGCTGCTGACCGAGGAGGGCCAGCGCTGCCAACGACATGCGCAGCGGGTGGTGGACGAATGGGAAGCGCTGCAGGCCGAGCTGCATGGGCAGACACAGAGGCTCAGCGGCCGCCTGCGGGTGATGGTGCCGCATGCGTTCGGCCAGGCGCAGCTGCTGCCCACCATGCTCGACTTCCTGGCCCAGCATCCACGACTGAGCCTGGAGTGGATCCTCGAGGACCGCCGCCCGGACTTCATCGCCGAAGGCATCGACTGCGCGGTGCGGGTCGGCGCGGTCGATGAACCGCGCGTGGTCGCCCTGCCGCTGGCCGAAGTGCCGCGCATCGTGGTGGCCGCACCATCGCTGGCCGACGCGGGTTCGATCACCACGCCCGAGCAGGCGCAGACATTGCCGTGGATCTCGCTGGTCACCTACTACCGCGAACGTCTGCTGCTGCACGACGCGCAAGGCCGCGCACACACGCTGTCCATCACCCCACGCCTGCTCAGTGACAACCTGTTCGTGGTGCAGCAGGCCGCACGTGCTGGATTGGGTGCGGCGGTGGTTTCGTCCTGGCTGGTGGCCGACGACCTGGCCGAAGGACGGCTGGTGCAGCTGCTCCCGGACTGGCAGGCACCGCCGCTGCCGGTGCATCTGGTGTTCCCTGCGGCGCGACAGCAACCCCTGCGCCTGCGCGCCTTCATCGACGCGATGAAAGCCGCGCTGCCGCAGCTGCATGGGATGCGGCCGGCAGCAAAGTGACAGCCGGGCGGCGCAGGAAGCTGCCGCCTAGTTGAGCCGTGCCTTGATCAGCGGTCGCAGCAGGTAGTTCAGCACACTGCGCTTGCCGGTCAGGATATCCACGTCGGCCACCATGCCGGGAATGATCGGCAGGACCTCGCCATGCCGCCGCAACTGGCTGCCGTCGGTGCGGATGAGCACCTGGTAGAAGGACTCCTTGCCGCGTGGCGTGTCCTCCTCGATCGTATCGGCACTGATCTGCTCGACGGTGCCACTGAGCTCGCCATAGATGGTGTAGTCGTAGGCGGTGATCTTGACCTTCGCCTGCATGCCCGGGACCAGGAAGGCCACATCGCGCGGCTTGATGCGCGCCTCCACCAACAGCCGCTCCTCCACCGGAATCACCTCCATGATGGGCTCTCCCGGCGGGATGACACCTCCGCGGGTGTTGATCAGCACCGTGTTCACCCGCCCACGCACCGGGGACAGGATCTCGGTGCGCCGCAACTGGTCCTGGCGCTGGTGCACGATGGGCTCCAGCGACGACAGCTCCGCTTTCAGCTTGGACCTTTCGGTGTAAGCATCCTGGAAATAGGTGTTGCGCAGCTCACTGAGCTTGCCGGTAAGCGTAGCAATCTCCTGCGCAAGCTTGAGTTCCTCCATCTGGCTGACCGCGTTGCGTGCAACCAGCGGACGGACGATGCGTAGCTGGTCGCGGGCAATGGCCAGCTGCTGGCCGATGGCGGCCGAGCTCTGTTGCAGCGTGGCGCGACGCGACTGGAACAGCTCCTGTTCGGATCTTGCAAGCGCGCTGTCGCCTGGGATGTCAGCCGGAAACGCGATGGTCCCCTTGCCCAGCACCTCGGCCTCGAGGCGGGCGATGGCCGCGCGCAGCACCTGCGACTGATTGGCCGACTCTTCGTAATTGGTGCGGAAGTGGGTTTCTTCCAGCCGCACCAGCGGTTGTCCCACCACCACCAGATCGCCTTCCTTCACCAGCAAGCGATCGAGGATGCCGCCCTCAAGGCTCTGGATCTTCTGCATGCGGCTGAACGGCACGACACGTCCTTCGCCACGGGTGACCTGGTCCAGCTGGGCCAGCGCCGCCCACAGCACGGCGATCGCCACGGTCGCCAGCAGCACCCACAGCAGTGGTCGATACACCGGATGGGTGGCCGCCAGCAGCGGGTCGGCAAGGTCACGGCGCAGCCGTTGCGCGTTCTTCCTGCGATCAGCCATGGTGTCCTCCGGCGACGGCGGCGATCGGCTGAACCTGGTTGCCCTGCACGACCTGGTCCAACGGCCCGTCCATGACGATCCTGCCGTCACGCATCACCACTGCCCGTTCCACCAGCGCCAGCATGCTGCGCTTGTGCGTGGTCAGCACCAGCGTGCGCTGACCAAGCCAGCGCTGCAGGAACTGCACGACGTGCGTTTCGCTTTGCTGGTCGAACGCGGCGGTGGGTTCGTCGAGCAACACGATGGGAGGGTCCTGCAGGATCACCCGGGCCAGGCCGATCGCCTGGCGCTGGCCGCCGGAGAGGCTGCCGTTGCCCAGCACCATCTGGTCCAGGCCCAACGGGTTGCCGCGCACGAACGGCCCGATGCCAACCGCATCCAGCGCCTCGAGCAGCTCTTCGTCGCGCCAGGCAGCACCTTCCAGATTGAGGTTTTCGCGCAGCGTGCCATGGAACAGCGCCACATCCTGCGGCAGGTAGCCGATGTTGCGTGCACGGTCGCCCGGATCGATCTGCGACAACGCCACGTCATCGAGCAACAACTGCCCCTGCTGCGGCGTGACCAGGCCCGACAACAGACGCAACAGGCTGGACTTGCCGGCGCCGTTTCCGCCGAGCAACGCCACCCGCTGCCCCGGCGCGATGGAGAGCCCGTGAACGTCCACCACCCAAGCCCCCTCGCCGAACGCCAGCCGCACCTCGTGCAACTGGTAGGCCCCCTGCAACCTTGGCTTGTGCACGAAGCGGGCACCCTGTGGCCGTTCCTGTTCAGCGCCCATCAACTGGTCCAGCCCCTCCATGGCCACCTTGGTGTGCTGCCAGCGTCCGAGCACGGCCGCCACCTGCGACAGCGGCGCGATGGCGCGCGAGGCCAGGATCGAGCATGCCACCAGTGCACCCACCGTCATCGCACCGTCGTTGATGCGGTATACGCCGAAGGCAACCACTCCCACATAGCACAGCTGCTGCACCACCGCAGCGCCATGACTGATGCTGGCCGTGAGCGTGCTGGACTTCAGCGCCGTACCGGCCAACTGCGCGGTAAGGGATTCCCAGTGCTTCAGGCTGCGGCCTTCCGCCCGCGTGGCCTTGACCGTCTCCAAGTGCTCGAAGGCCTCCAGCAGTACGCTGTTCTTCATCGCGCCCTCCCGCAGGTTCTGCCGGGAAAGCTCGCCAAGCCGTCGCTGCGCCAGCAAACCCGGCAACACCATCAGCACGCAGGCCACGATCGGCACCCAGACCACATGACCGCCGATCAGGGCGATCAACAGCAGGAACACGAACACGAACGGAAGATCGCTCAGCAAGGCCGCGGTGGACGAGGTGAAGAAGTCGCGCACGCCCTCGAACTCGCGCACCTGGGTGCTGAACGCGCCCATCGAAGCAGGCTTGGCAGCCACGCGGGTACCCAGAACGCGGGCAAACAACAGCGTACCCAGTTGCAGGTCCATGCGTTTGCCCAGCACATGCAGCAACTGGCCGCGCAGTACCCGCAGCACGCCTTCGATCACCACGGCCACGGCAACGCCACTGGCCAGCACCCACAGCGTGTCGAATGCTGCCACGGGTACCACGCGGTCGTAGACCTGCATGGCGAAAATGGCCGTGGCGATGGCCAACAGGTTGGCGACGAACGCGGCAGCACCCACTTCCGCATAGGAGCGCCACAACTGCCGCAACGGGCCATAGAACCAGTGCTGGTCATCACCGGCGGCAAAACCGCCGACCCGTCCGTCGGAGCGGAAGCGCGGCTTGGCGAACACGGCCGTACCGCTGTAGAGCGATTGCAGCGCGGGCATTGCCATTGCCTGCGCACCGCCGTCGGCCTGTGGTACCTCCACTCGCGCCTGGCCGCCTTCCAGCGCAGTCAGCAGCACGGTGTTGCCGTTGTTCAACAGCAGCAGTGCCGGCAGCAGGTAATCGTCAATGTCGGCCAGGTCGAACGCCTCGACGCGGGCATTCAGATCGGCGCGACGCAGCGCACGCGGCACCCGCGGCAGCGACAGGCGCCCCTGTTCCAGGGCAATGCCATCGACCAGTTCTGCGGCCCCCAGCGGTCGTCCGAGCCGCGCGCACAGCAGCAACAGGCCATCCTGTAGCGGGTCGCGTGGCAGGTTGCTGCTGCCACCAGCCACCTCAATGCGCGGCGTCTGCATGGGTCCTCCCTCCTAGCAGTTCGCCCAGCTGCCCGACCTGGGCCGCCGCGCGGTAATCGATGCGGACGCGCTCCATGCGCAGTGTGGCCAGCTGGCGTTCGGCTTCCATCCGCTCACGCTGCACGCTGAGCAGATCGATGATGTCGCGACGCCCGACCTGGAATTGATCGTGGTAAAGGGTTCCAACACGGCTGGACTCGTCCACCTGCTGCTGCAGTGCCTGCTCACGCAGCCCCAGCGCATCTGCGTTGTCGAACAACGTGCGCATCTTGCGGCGAAGGTCGCGACGGGTGGCATCGGCCGACCAGCGCGCCGCTTCCAGGCGCTGCCGCGCCGCCGCCGGCCGCTGGAAATTGCTGAATCCTCTCACCACGTCCATCCGCAGCCGCAGCGAGACCACCGAGTCGTTCTCCATCTGGCCGCCGATCTCCCTGCGCAGCGCCGACGCCTCGACGTTCAACTGCGGCTTCAGCGCGGCGCGCGATTCTGCCAGTTCCGCCTCGGCCGCGGCGGCGTCCTCGCTGGACTCGCGCAGCAGTGGCGCCGCATCGATCGCCGCTTCCAGTTCCTGCTGCCAGGGGCGAGCGCCTGCCGGCAGCACCGGCACCTGCAGCTGCCCCGGGGGCTGCCCCAGCAGCAACGCAAGCTGGTTGTCGGCATCGCGCAGTGCGCCTTCTTCCAGCGCGAGCTGGTCCTGGCCACGCGCGAATTCCAGCTGGGCCCTGTCCAGCTCGGTGCGGTCGGCATAGCCGCTGCCGCTGCGATCCCGGGCCATGCCACGCACGCCCTCGATGCGCTGCAGGAAACCGCGCACCGCCGCTACCCGTTCACGTGCGACCAGGACGTCCAGATACGTTTCTATGATGTCCAGCGCCGCGTCGTCGCGGGCAACCTCCAGCGCCGCCAGATGGCGCCGCTCGGTGGCCGAAGCTGCAGCAACCTGGCTGCGGGTGCGCCCCCAATCGAACAGCATCTGCGACAGCGTCACGTCATACACCATTTCCGACATGTGCCCGGCCTGCGGGCCGCCCGACACCTGCAGGGCGGGAAAATAGCCGCCACGCGCGATCTTGACATCGGTCCCGGCACGCTCGGCCTCGCTCAGCGCTGCGCGAACCCTGGGATGGATCGCCAGCCCCACCTGTACCGCCTGCTCCACGCTCATTGCACAGGTTCCTGCGGGAACCCCCGCCAGCAGGAGGAGCGCGAACGCTCCTCCCACCCACCGCCTCCCACACCGGCGTTGCTGCATCAGGCCACCACCTGCACCGTGTTGTCTTCAACCAGCAGCGTCGTGCTGCCAAAGGTGTACACGTCGTAGGTAATGCCGTTGATGAGCTGTGTGGTACCGGTGTCCACTGCGCCGGCCACGTTCAGGGTGTCATTGCTCTCGCCGGTGATCTGCAGGGTGTTGTTGCCGTCGGTAATGGCGTCCACCTCTGCAGCCGTCAGGGTCAACACGCTGCCCGGGTCGCCCGTGCCCAGATCGATGCGCTCGATGTTGCTGAGCGTGCCGACGCCGACCGCGTTGTAGTCCAGGTCGATGCCGTTGGCCAGCAGCAGCGTATCGAACCCGTCGCCGCCGTCGATGCTGACGAAGTTGGTCGCGGTGATCTGGACCGTGTCGTTGCCCGTGCCCGCCACCACTTGGTCACCAGTACCCACGTTGAAGACCAGGTCACTGCCGGCGCCGCCATTGATCTGCTCCGAACTGCCGTCCGCACCGGACAGCACATCGTCGCCGGAGGTGCCGTTGACGTCGATTTCGCCGATGTTCAACGACAGCCCGTTCGGGCTCAGGGTGATGCCATAGGCGGCACTGTCGTTGCCATTGGTATCGGTGGACACCAGGTTGAACGAAATCTGCGAGCCGAGGTTGAGGATGTCGGTGATGTTCAACCCAAGCTGGGTCAGCACGGTCGGGCTGAGCAGGTTCAACGAGAAGTTCCCGCTCGCGTCGGCCTGGATCGGCAGCAGCTCCACATTCAACGCTGGCGTGATCACGCGGATCACCACGCTGGAGTTGGGTTCGGTGGTTCCGCTGAAGCCGAACCGCGGGTTGAGCGGGTTGAGGCTGACATCAACACCGAAGTTGCCGATCGTGACCGGCTGCTCGATGCTGGTACCCACGCCGATGCTGGCGACATTGCTCGGGTTGCCGGCCGGATCGCGGCCAACCACGCCGACCTGGGCATTGAGCAGCTGGTCCCAACCGAAGTCGATGTCCAGGTCGGTGAGCAGATTGAGCGACGCCAACCCGCTGTTGTCGGCGGTGACCGTGGCGGTTGCGGTCACCCCGCCCACGTTCACGGTGACGGTCAGCTCGGTACCGGGCTCTGCGGAGATGGTCAGCAGGTTGCCCACCAGCGACAGCACCGGCGTGGCCGGCGGCACGGTGTCGATGGTGAACGCCACCGGCGTGGAGTCGGCACCGCCATTGATATCGGCGGTGATCGTCGATGCCCCTTGCGGGAACGGCCCTTGCCCGCCGGGCGGGGTCAGGGTCAGGGTCACCGTCCCGGCCGCGATATCACCGGCGGTCAGGGTGTGACTGACCTCGGCCTCGTAGCCGTTCTGGCCAGCGAACCTGACCGTCACGACCTGCCCAGCCTGCATCGTCGGGCGCACCGTGACATCCACCTGGATACCGTCGCCGATTTCAGCGGCGTTGATCCAGGTGTCGACGGACTCGGGCACGCTGATGACCGGCGGCGCGAGGTCCGGGGCATTGATGGTTGCCGGGCCACTGATGTTGCCGGCAGCATCCACCGCGACACCGACGATCAGTTCGCCGGTGACCAGCGCTGGCGTGAACGGCAGGGTGAAGTTGCCGCTGCCGTCGACGTTCACCGTGACCGCGTTGGCGGTGTCGCCATTCACAACGATGCGTACCTGGCTGTTGGGTTCGGCGGTGCCGGTCAGCAGTGCGCCATCGGCACTGATGCTCAACAGCGGTGCCGTTGGCGCCACCGTGTCGACCGTGGTGCTGGCCGGGCCGCTGGTGTTGCCGGACGGGTCCTGCGCCACTGCGTTGATCACCGTGCCATCGGCCAGCGGCGTGCCTGGGGTGAAGCTCCAGTTGCCACTTCCGTCAGCAAGGGCCTGGCCGATCGGGTTGCCGCTGCCATCGGTGAGCAGCACCGTCGCACCGGCTTCAGCGGTACCACTGATGACCACGCCATTGCTGGGATTGATGGTCGGTGCCGCAGGTGCGAGCGCGTCAACGATGACGCTGGCCGGGCCGCTGGTGTTGCCGGCCGGGTCCTGGGCCACCGCGTTGATCACCGTGCCATCGGCCAACGGCGTACCCGGCGTGAAGCTCCAGTTACCCGTGCCATCGGCGACGGCCTGGCCGATCGGGTTGCCGCCGCCGTCGGTCAGGATCACGGTGGCACCCGCTTCAGCGGTGCCGCTGATCACTGTGCCGTTGCTCGGGTCGATCACCGGCGTAGCGGGTGCCAGCGCGTCGACCGTGGTGCTGACCGGGCCACTGGTATTACCGGCCGGATCCTGGGCCACCGCGTTGATCACCGTGCCATCGGCCAGCGGCGTGCCTGGGCTGAAGCTCCAGTTGCCGCTGCCGTCGGCCGTCACCTGGCCGATCGGGTTGCCGCCGCCGTCGGTAAGGATCACGGTGGCACCCGCTTCGGCGGTACCGCTGATCACCGCGCCGTTGCTCGGGTCGATCACCGGCGCGGCCGGCGCAACCGAATCCACCGTAGTGCTGACCGGGCCGCTGGTATTACCGGCCGGATCCTGGGCCACTGCGTTGATCACCGTGCCGTTGGCCAGCGGCGTGCCTGGCGTGAAGCTCCAGTTGCCACTGCCATCGGCAGTTGCCTGGCCGATCGGGTTGCCGCTGCCATCGGTGAGCAGCACCGTCGCACCGGCTTCAGCGGTACCACTGATGACCACGCCATTGCTGGGATTGATGGTCGGTGCCGCAGGTGCGAGCGCGTCAACGGTGACGCTGGCCGGGCCGCTGGTGTTGCCGGCCGGGTCCTGGGCCACCGCGTTGATCACCGTGCCATCGGCCAACGGCGTACCCGGCGTGAAGCTCCAGTTGCCCGTGCCATCGGCGACGGCCTGGCCGATCGGGTTGCCGCCGCCGTCGGTCAGGATCACGGTGGCACCCGCTTCAGCGGT
>Ga0308172_1002308_pt1 | contig 10188 bp, 11 predicted proteins | sample PhyGR2_FD_202134 | JGI IMG/M metagenome (GOLD analysis project Ga0308172, IMG submission 202134) | Phyllosphere microbial communities from UC Gill Tract Community Farm, Albany, California, United States - DLSLSG.R2 | ecosystem: Host-associated > Plants > Phyllosphere > Unclassified | place: USA...
GTCACCGAGGACTGGCGCACGCCGCAGGCGGCGAAGCTCGCCGCGCTGAAGCCGATCCTCACCCCCGTCGCGACGTCGACACCGTCGCCCACCTCGACGGTGACGCCGACCGTCACGCCGACGCCGACGGCGACTTCGACGCCCACCCCGACGCCGACCGCAACGCCCAAACCCACGGCGACGCCGACCACGACACCGAAGCCCACGGCCACCCCGACCCCCTCCGCGACGCCGACTGCGAGCCCCGCCCCGACGAGTGCTCCCGCGGGTATCCGCGCGACGTGGGCCCTGCAGAACGCGTGGGCAGGGGGGTACGTCGCCGAGCTCACGGTCACCGCCACCGGGAGCGTGAAGGCCTGGTCGGTGTCGTTCGACGCGCCGGGCACGACCGCCATCACGAACGCGTGGGGCATGAGCTGCACGGTCTCCGGAACACGGGTCACGTGCACCGGCAAGGACTGGGCCGCTGCCCTTGCTCCCGGCCAGACGGTCCGCGTCGGCTTCCAGGCCGCGTCGACGCGCGCCCCGAGCTCCCCGCAGCTCACGGTCTCGGCATCCTGAGGACGTCCGTGGACGGCGTCCATCGCCGTCTCAGGGCGGGTGAGGTCTCGGCACGCGGCGCCGACGCGGGGCGTCACGTGCCGGCATCCATCGCTCGTCCATAGCTTCCCCTGGGCTGCGGTTAGTGCCCGGCTGCCTACGATGCGCCGGTGACCGCCGCTCTTCACCCCGCCCCGACTCCGACACTTCCTCTGCTGCGCGCGACTCGACGACCGCGTGGATGGACCGTCGGGCTCGTCGCCATCGGCCTGGTCGCGCTCGTTCTGGCCGGTTGGCAGGTGTGGGCGGGCGCCCCGAGCGAGTACTACGCATCGATCGCCCTGTCGATGAGCCGGTCGTGGTCGAACTTCTTCTTCGGCGCCGTCGATCCCGCGGGGACCGTGACCCTCGACAAGATCCCGGGGTCGTTCTGGATCCCCGCGCTCTTCGTGCGCCTGTTCGGATACTCGGCGTGGGCGGTGATCCTGCCGAACGCGCTCGCCGCCGTGGGAGCGGCGCTCGTCACCGCGGTGACGGCACGTCGGCTCGCGGGTGAGCGCGCGGGTCTGCTCGCCGGAGCGGTCGTCGCCGTGACGCCGATCCTCGTGGCGGTGGCACGGTCCAACCAGCCCGAGGCGTTCTTCGTGCTCGGACTCTCGCTGACGGCATGGGCGTCGGTGCGCGCGGTACAGCAGCGCAGCCTCGGCTGGCTCGTCGCCGCGGGCGCCCTCGTGGGGCTGGCGTTCCAGTTCTACATGCTCGAGGCGTGGGCGGTCTGGCCGGCTCTCGCCGCCGCGTACCTCTGCACTCGTCAGTCGTGGGCCCGGCGCATCGGACACGTGGCGCTCGCCGGGGCCGTGAGCCTTGCGGCATCCCTCTGGTGGGTCGTGATCGTGTCGCTCATCCCGGCGGGAAGCCGCCCGTACGTCGGCAGCACGCTCGCGAACAACCCGTGGGAGATGGTCTTCGGGTACAACGGCCTCGGCCGCTTCAGCGCCACGGCCGATAGCGGTTCGTACGAGTCGTTCACCCCGCCGTTCTCGGGCGACCCCGGCGTCCTGCGACTCTTCAACGCGCAGCTGGCCGGACAGATCGCCTGGCTGATCCCGGCCGCGATCCTGGGGCTCGTCGTGCTGTGGATGCTCCGCTTCGCGCGCCCCCTCACCGTGCTGCTCACGGTGTGGCTCCTGACGTATGCGGCGATGTTCTCCGCCGTCGCGGGAATGCACCAGTTCTACACGGCCGCTCTCGCCGTGCCGCTGGGCCTCGTCGTGGCCACGGCGCTCGCGGTCGCGCGAACCGCGGGGAAGGTGTGGCCGCAGGTCGCGATGGTCGGTGTCGCGGGGGCGACGGCTCTGGGAATCGGACTCGCCTCGGGCGGATACAGCGTTCCGGTGTCGATCGCGCAAGCCGTGGTGGCGGTCGTCGCCATCGTGCTCCTGCTGTCGCGGCATCGCGCCCGGCTCGTGACCACGGCGGCGCTGCTCGTCGGCCTGCTGCTGACCCCGGCCGTCTGGTCGGCCGTGACGATCGCCCATCCGAACTCCATCAACCCGGTCGCCGGTGGCGTGTCGGAGATGTCGGGCGGCGGCTTCGGCGGGCGAGGATTCGGGGGCGGGATGCCGGGCGGCTCGGGGCAGGGGTCTGCGCCGGGTGGGTCGGGCGCGGGCGGTTCGGGTCAGGGCTTCGCGCCGGGCGGTTCGGGCGCGGGGGGAACCGGGCGGGGCTTCGCGCCCGGCGGGTCTGGTCAGGCCGGACCCGGGCAGACGAGCGCGGGTGGCGGCGCCGGCACGAACGGCCAGACCGGAACGGGACGCACGCGCGGCGGTTCGGCCGCGGCGGGCGGTTTCGGGGGCGGGAGCGAGAACAACACCGCGCTGCTGTCCTGGCTGCAGGCGCACGACATCGGGACCACTTATCTCGCCGCGACGTTCGGTGCTCAGGCGGCGGCGCAGCTCATCGTCTCGTCCGGCGGCGGCTCCTTCCTGCCGATCGGCGGCTTCAACGGCACCGACGCCGTACCGACTCTCGACGAGTTCGTCTCGCTCGTGAACTCCGGCCAGCTGCGGTACGTCACCGGCGGCGACGAGCGGGGCGGGGGCGGGCGCGGCGGCTCCTCGGCAACCGCCTCGTCGACGACCGCCTCGGCCCAGATCCGCACCTGGGTCGGAGAGAACTGCTCCGTCGACAGCTCCGCCCCGTCCACGGTGTACGACTGCGGCTGACCCGGCCGGGCTCGTGCGCGTCGCCGCTTCGCCCCTGTCGCCGCTCCTTTTCAACGGATACCGCGGCGCTGGTCCCTGGCATCCCGCGTGTTGAGTGTCCAAGACACGCCGCACCGGGCGCCGGTCATGCGGCGTGTTCTGGACACTCAACGCGATGCCGTTGCCTTAGCCCCGGGTTCCGTCGCGGTCCGGCTCCGCGGCCCCAACGCCCCGGCATCCTGTGCTTCGGTGTCCAAGACACGCCGCGAAGCACATCCCGCACACGGCGTGTCCTGGACACTCGACGGGATGCTGGGACCTGGCCCGCGGTCCCGGCGACCCGCGCCGCCCGGCGACGCGCGGCAGTCGGGACACCGCCCGACCTCAGCGGCTGAGGAACTCCAGGCCCACCTCGCGGAATGCCCGCGACCCGGGGGCGTTGACGTGGTGCCGTCCGGGGATGTCGGCGAACTCGCCGTGGGGGAGGAGCCCGGCGAGGTGCTCGGACTGGTCGTGGATGGGGTCCTCGGTCCCCGTTGCGATGAGCACGGGCTGCTGGGGCGGGGACGCCGGGTCGGGGTCGGTCTCGCCGAGCCGCATCCCCTCGGCGATGGCGACGAGGGCGCGCAGGTCGTTGCCGGGCACGCGTTCGGCGAGCGAGACGTAGCGCTGGGTCGTGGCATCCCGCACGGGCTCGCCGTGGTCGAGGAACGCGCGGGCCTGATCGACCTGCAGCCGGGCGAGAGGACGACCGTCCGGGATGCCGCCGAGCACCGCGCGCTCGACATGCTCGGGCGCGTCGACGGCGAGCTGCCAGCCGACCCGTCCGCCGAGGGAGTAGCCGAGGTAGCGCACCGAGTCGAGCAGGTAGGTGTCGAGGACGGCGACGAGATCGGAGACGAGCGTCGGCATGGTGTACGACGCCGCGTCGTGCGGTTTGTCGCTCGCGCCGTGACCGCGCTGGTCGACGGCGACGACGCGGAAGCCCGCGCGGAGCAGATCGCGCACCCATCCGGTGTTGACCCAGTTGTCGCGCGTGCTCGAGCCGAAGCCGTGGACGCACAGAACGGGCTCTGCTTCGACATCGCCCCACGAGTAGGTGGCGAGACGGACGTTGTCGCCGACGATGACGAACTGCGCGGGAGGGACCTCGGTGAGGGCGGGCACGGCATCCATTTCTCCGATCCTTCCAGAGCGATGCCCGTCCGACGCCCAATTGGTCATAGTGGTCTCATGGGATTCACGCGCGCCGAGCTCGAGTCGTACCGGGATGCCACGGTGCCCGATCTCGTGGACCCCGGCGTGCGGCTGCTCTTCGTCGGCATCAACCCGGGCCTGTGGACCGCCGCGACGGGCACCCCCTTCGCGCGACCGGGCAACCGGTTCTGGCCCGCGCTCGTGAGAGCGGGGATCCTCCCGAGGCTGCCGGCGTACTCGCGGTCGCTCGACGAGGAAGACCGACGCATGATCCGCGACGCGGGCGTGGGTGTGTCGAATCTGGTCGCTCGCGCGACGGCACGGGCGGACGAGCTCACCCGCGAGGAGTTGCGCGCGGGGGCGCTCGACCTGACCGAGCGAGTCGCCGCTTGGCGGCCGCGGACCGTCGCGGTCGTCGGACTCACCGCCTACCGGCAAGGTTTTCAGCGCCCCAAGGCCCTCGCCGGACGACAGGACGACGACATCGCCGGCGTCCCGACGTGGGTGCTCCCCAACCCCAGCGGCCTGAACGCCCACGACACCGTCGACACCCTCGCCCGCGCCTACGCGGAGCCCGCGCGGGCAGCAGGGGTGATTCGCTGACGCGTCTTCCGGATCCGGGATGACGGGGGCGCGGGCGGTGCGCCGTGGCCGTACGGTCGCCGTGGTGTGCCGTGGCCGTGCGGTCGCTGTGCGGTGCGGCTTCCCGGTTCGGGATGCCACGATGGCAGGATGCCGCCGACCCGCTTCCGTCGCCTGAGCGCGCTGTTCGCCTTGGCCGCGACGATCGCGGCCGGTCTGGTGACTCATCTCGTCCTGCCGTCGAACGTGATGACCGACATCGCGGGCGACGCGCTGTACGTCGCGGCGGTGTACGCGGCGATCGTTCTCGTGCTGCCGCGCGTGCGGCCGCTCGTCGTCGGGGTGGTCGCCGGCGGATGGAGCATCGCGGTCGAGCTGTTCCAGGCGACCGGCGTTCCGGCGGAGCTGGCGGAGCGTTTCCGCCCCCTCGCTCTCGTGCTCGGGACGGGCTTCGATCCGCGAGATCTCGTCGTCTACGTTGCGGCGGTGGTCGCGGCCGTCGCTCTCGACGCGGGGGTCGGTCGCGTCCTGCGCTCCTGATCCGGTCGGGCGGTGTCTCGCCTGTGGCCGGTGCGCATACGTCTCGCGTCCCCGGCTCCTCCCCAGGGGACAACTGACTTCGGCGATACGGCGGCGCGAGTATCGTGACGCTCTCGCGGAAGAACGGGAGCCGACGATGATCGTGCAGTTCGAGGGAGACGTCTATCGCTGGGAGGCGCGCGCGGACAGCGACTGGTACTTCGTCGCCCTGCCGCCCGAGCTGAGCGACGACATCCGCGAGACGCAGACGTTCCGCCGCGGATTCGGCGGGGTGCGCGTGGAGGTCACGATCGGCGGCTCCGTGTGGCGGACGTCGATCTTCCCGCAAGCCGACGGCGTGTACGTGCTGCCGCTGAAACGGGCGGTGCGCGACGCTGAGGGCATCGTCCCGGGTGGGGTGGTACGCGCCTCCCTCGCCGTCATCGGGGTCTGAGCCCGTGTCGGCGCTGCTGCTCGCCACGTGGGCACTGTTCGCCGTCGCCGGTATCGCGCTCGTCGTGGTCGATGTCCGGACCCGACGCGTGCCCGATGTGATCGTTGTGCCCGGTCTCCTCGCCGTCGTCGTGCTGTTGACGGCGGAGGCGGTCCGTATCGGCGACCCGTCGCGAGCGGTCGGCGTCGCCGGGGGAGCCGCGGCAGCTTTCGCGGCTTTCCTCGCGCTGCACGTGATCCGACCCGCCGCGCTCGGCGGCGGCGACGTCAAACTCGCCGCCCTGGTCGGGGCTCCGCTCGGATGGTGGGGCCCGGAGGCCGTGGCATCCGGTCTCCTGCTCGCGGTGCTCCTCGGCGGTGTCGCCGCGACCGGGGTCGTGCTGTCGGGCGCGCGGCGCGCGGAGATGCCGTTCGCACCGTGGCTGCTGCTCGGGGCGTGGGCGCGGTTGCTGTCCGGCCCCTGGTGAGGAGCGGCGCGGAAGCGCGCAACCGGCTCCCGTGCCCGCGGAACGACCACGGGTCAAGCCCGCCTGCCTCCGCGAGCCCGATGGATAGTGTGGCGTCATGGCCGACCTCATCCGTCGCGTCACCGCGTGGGCTCTGTCGCTCCGCCTCGTGCGCGCCTTCCTCGTCTACTCGGGGGCGCGTGGCCCCATGCTGGCCGACAGCGTGACGTACCGCACACTGTTCAGTCTGTTCGCCGCCGTCCTGATCGGGTTTTCGGCCGCCGCGATCTGGCTGTCGGGCAACCCGGCTGGGATCGCGGCGCTCGAGAGTTCGGTCAACAGCGCGGTCCCGGGCCTCGTGGGGCCGGAAGGGCTGCTCGACGTGAGCAAGATCGGTGCGCCGACCGAGTTCACCGTCGCGGGCATCATCGGAACGCTCGGTCTGCTCGGCGCGGCAATCGGGGCGATCGGCTCGTTGCGCTCGGCCTTCCGCCAGATCGCCGGCGTCACGACCGACGACACCCTCTTCGTCTGGGTGATCCTGCGCAACCTCGGTGTCGCGATCGGCATCGGTGTCGCCCTCGTCGGCGCCGCCCTCGTGACCTTCCTCGCGACGGCCGGACTCACGTTCGTGCGCGATCTGCTCGGCATCCCGGCCGATTCGTGGATCACCGCGGTGCTCACCTGGCTCGTCTCCACCCTCATCGTGCTCGTGCTCGACGCCGCGGCGATCGCGGTCGCTTTCGCGGCGCTGTCGGGCGTGCGCGCTCGCCGCGGCACCCTGCTGCGCGGAGCGCTCCTCGGTGGCATCGGACTCGTCGTCCTGCAGCAGCTGTCGGGGCTGTTCGTGGGCGGGGCGAACAACAACCCCTTGCTGACGACCTTCGCCTCTCTCATCGCTCTGCTGCTGTGGCTGAACCTGTCGAGCCAGGTCATCCTGCTCTCCGGCGCCTACATCACCGTCGCGACCGAGGAGGACCACGACCGCGTCCGCGCGAAGTACGGCGCCTCGACGATGGTGCAGTTCCGCGTCCGGCGGGCCGAGAAAGCGGTTCAGGCCGCAACGGGGGAGTTGGATGCCGCGCGCGCGGCCGAGACGAAGGAACGTGAGGCGCTGGCGACGTCCGACCCCGCCGCCGCGGCGCGCGAGGACCGGGCCGAGGCGGAAGCGAAGGTCGCGGACCGTGTCTGAGACATCCGACAGCGTGGTCTCCGCGCACCGCGTCCTTGCCTACGTCGCCGACGCCGTCCGTGCCGCGGAGAAGCCGCTGCTCGCCGAGGGGCTCCCGCTCATGCGCTGGGCCGCCGCCGCTCTGGCCGAGGTTGTCGCGGAGCAGCTGCGCGCGCACCCGGGCCCCGTCCTCGTACTGGCGGGAGCGGGCGACAACGGGGGAGACGCCCTGTTCGCCGCCGCCGACCTCGCGGCCGCCGCCGAACGCGTCGACGTCGTCGTCGTGCGCGACCGCGTGCACCGGGCCGCTCTCGACGCCGCCCTTGCTGCCGGGGCCACCGTGCGTTCGGCCTCCGAGGCCGGCGCGATGGTGTCGGACTATGCGGTCGTCGTCGACGGCATCCTGGGCATCGGTCGACTCGCCGATCGTCGCCTCCGCGGCAGCGCGCGCGCCCTCGTGGAGAGCATCCTCGCGCTGGATCACCGACCGCTCGTAGTCGCCGTCGATCTGCCGAGCGGCCTCGACCCCGACGAAGGGACGGCGGATGCCGCAGTGCTCCCCGCCGACATCACCGTGACGCTCGGGGCGCTCAAGGCGGGTCTCGTGCGCGGCCGCGGCCCGGGACTCGCCGGCCGCGTGCACCTCGTCGAGCTCGGGCTGGAGCCCTACCTGCGCCTTGCGCGTCCGGCCGTCACGGCGGAGGTCGACGTCGTGCGGTTCGCCTCGCGCGGGAACGCCTGACCGGCCGGGGCCCCTCCACAGAGGCCGACGGCTCGGATCGTCAGCGCGCGTAACGCTCGACGAACGTCCGCAGCAGGCGCGACGGCGCCGTGACGGCAGCCCGGCGCACGGCGGCGAGGGTGAGGTCGAGCTCGTCCGCGGCGAAGTAGCCGTACGTGGCGTACGCGTGGATACGGGTCACGATGCCGTCGAGATCGAGCTCGGGGTGGAACTGCGTGGCGTAGACGTTGCGGCCCACCCGGAACATCTGCACGGGACACGTCGGCGACGAGGCCAGGAGCGTCGCGGCGGGAGGCAGCGCGCTGATCGCCTCCTTATGGCCGACGAACGCGGGGAACGTCTCGGGGAGCCCGGCCGCGAGCGGATCGTCCCGCCCCTCGGCCGTCAGCGTCACGTCGACGACGCTGATGGGCTCGGCGAATCGCCCGTCGATCGGTGCTTCGAGGTACGTGCCGAGCGTCCCCACGCCGTAGCACGCGCCGAGGAACGGGATGTCGCGCGCGACAACCTCGTCGACGAGGTCGGCCATCTCGGCTTCGACGCGTTGCTGGACCGTCGACTTGCGCTCGATCGGGTCGGACGCGTTGAAGGGGCTGCCCCCGACGAGAATGCCCGACACCTCGTCGAGATCGATCGTCGGCATCCGCTCGCGCTCCAGCCGGACCCGCCGCAAGCGCGAAGCAGGCAGGCCCGTGTAGCGGAGGAAGAGCTCGTACTCCTCGTCGGCGGGGCGATCCTCGGCGCGCGTGGCGAGGAGGAGGAACGGGCGCTCACCGGGCAGCTCGGTCGCGGTCACCCAGCGATTCTAGGCGAGCGCTGTCAAGGCGCGGCCCGGTGTCGGGGCCCCGGTCTACGCTGACTTCATGGCTATTGCACGACTGACCGGAGGCCCGCTCGACGGGCAGGTGCTTCCCCTCGAGAACGAATCCGACGACACGCTGATCATGCCCTACAGCGAGGGTCAGCTCGTCTACCGCCGCGACGGCGGGCTGGCGAACACCGGCGAGTCCGACGGTCCGACGCAGGCGGTCTTCGTCTTCGCCGAAGAGACCGAAGACATCAACCCCGACGCCGACGGGCGCGACGATTGAGCGCAGCCCTCGGCGGCTCCTCGAACGTCGAGGTCGAGTCGAAGTACGACGTCGACGACGACACTCCTCTGCCCGACTGGTCGGCGCTGCCTGGCGTGGTCTCGGTCGGTGAGCCCGAGCCCCGTGAGCTCGACGCGCGCTACCTCGACACGCCTTCCGCCGATCTGGCCCGCGCCGGGATCGCCGTACGCCGCCGCCTCGGTGGACCCGACGAGGGCTGGCACGTGAAGGGCCCGCTCGAGCGCGGCGGCCGCACCGAGACGCACTGGGACCTCGAGTCCGATGTCGATCCCGACGCCGATCCCGTGGTGCCTCCGGCGGTTCAGGATGCCGTCTCCGCCCACGCTGCGCCGCCGTTCACCGTCCTCGCCCGCGTGCGCAACAGCCGCACCGCTTATGCCCTGCTCGACGCCGACGGTGGCCAGGTCGCCGAGTTCGTCGACGACCGCGTCCGCGCGCGCGACGAACGCCGGGGCGTCGAGTCCTCGTGGCGCGAGTGGGAGGTCGAGCTCGGCCCCGCCGCCCCGGCCGACGACGGGGCACGCGAGGCGTTCTTCGCGGCGGTCGATCAGGCCGTGTTCGCCGCGGGGGGTCGCCCTCCGGCATCCGGGTCGAAGCTGGCGCGGGCGCTCGGGCGCTGACATCCGGCGGGCACGCCGTCCGGGAGATCCGGATCGACGCGCGACCGCGGCGCCGGAGTCCGGCGGGCACGCCGCCCGCACGGCATCCGGACCGAAGCCGAGATGCGCTGCGCAATAGAGGTGCCCGCCACGGCCGTCTTCCGCCCGATGCCCCCGCGAAACACGAAGGCCCGCCCGGCGAACCGGGCGGGCCTTCGTCGATCCGAGGATCAGAGGTTGATCATGTGCCCCACGAGGCCGTGGAAGGCCTCCTGCAGACCCTCCGACAGTGTCGGGTGGGTGTGCACGTTGCGAGCCGCCTCGAGAGCGGTGAGGTCCCACTTCTGCGCCAGGGTCAGCTCGGGCAGCAGCTCCGAGACGTCCGGGCCGATGAGGTGGCCACCGATGAGCTCGAGCGTCTCGGCGTCGGCGACGAGCTTGACGAAGCCGACGGGCTCGCCGAGGCCGTTCGCCTTGCCGTTGGCCGAGAACGGGAACTTCGCGACCTTGATGTCGTGGCCGGCGTCGCGAGCCTGCTGCTCGGTGAGGCCGAACGAGGCGACCTGCGGATTGCAGAAGGTGGCGCGCGGCATGTTGCGGTAGTCGCCCAGCGTCTGCGTCTC
>Ga0308172_1002309_pt1 | contig 10186 bp, 7 predicted proteins | sample PhyGR2_FD_202134 | JGI IMG/M metagenome (GOLD analysis project Ga0308172, IMG submission 202134) | Phyllosphere microbial communities from UC Gill Tract Community Farm, Albany, California, United States - DLSLSG.R2 | ecosystem: Host-associated > Plants > Phyllosphere > Unclassified | place: USA...
CCAGCAGCGTGGCGATGAACATGATGGCGCAGCCCGCGATGACGCGAGCCGAAGGTGTCTCGATGTAACCGGCCAGGTAAACCGACAGTGAACCACCGAACATCCAGGCTACGACCCCTGCGATGATCCAGGTCAGCAACGACAGGGCTTCTTTGACGAAGCCGCGGCTGAGACTGATCAAAGCGGAGATGGCGACGATTGCGACAATCGCCCAATCAACCCAGGTAAATGGCACGTTTGAGCCTACGGACGGATAAGGCGGCGCATTTTAGCAGAGCGTCGGGCTGTCGGTAAGCGGTGATTGCAGCTGCTTAGCAAATCAATGGTTTGTGACGCCCATGACAAACCAATGTGGGAGGAGGCTTGCCTCCGATGGCGCTGGATCAGTCATTCATGCGCCGACCGCTAAACCGCCATTGGTGCAACCCCCCTCCCACACTAAGAACGATTGGTCGGCTTGAATCAGCCACGCTCAGGCTGGAAACGGGTCACAAAACCTTTCAGACCCTGCTGACGATCGAGCAAATCGCGCAAACGATCGGCTTCGGCACGCTCGATCAACGGCCCGATAAATACCCGATTCTTGCCGTCAGCACTGCGGATATAAGCGTTGTACCCTTGAGCCCGCAGCTTTTTCTGCAAGGCGTCGGCACCGTCGCGATTGCCCAGGCTGGCTACCTGGATTGACCAGCTGATCGACAGACCATTGGCGTCGATACGGCTCTGCCCCACGTCCGGCTTGCCCGGGGCGGCGGGCTGTGGCGCCACCGGCTTGGGTGCCGGCGCGGGCGCTGCAGGCTTGGCCGCTGCGGTCGCTGGCGCAGGTGCCGGAGCAGGCTTGACCACCGGCACGCTTGGCTGCACCGGCATCGACGGCGCCTGTTGCGTCGCCAGGTCTTCCTCGCTTGGCACGGGTTCTTCTTCCGGCAAGGCTTGCGGCTCAGGCACCACCACCGGCTCAACCTGTACCTGCGGCACTGCTGGCGCCTGAGGCGCAGCCGGGGCCTCGACCACCACCTGGCGCTGTTCGTCCTGGCGGGAAAACAGCATCGGCAGGAAAATCACCGCCAACGCCACCAGCACCAGCGCGCCGACCATCCGCTGCTTGTAAGCGCTATCCAGTAATGCCATGTGCAGCTTCCTCCGTGGAGCGCCGGGCCAACCACTCAAGCGCCTCGGCAACACAATAAAATGATCCGAACAACAGAATCTCGTCCTCGGGCATTGCCACCGCACACTGCGCCTCAAGGGCTGCGATGACGCTTGTATACGACGTCACCGGTGCACCAAGGTTCTGTAGCGCCGCCGCCAATTCCGCGGCAGGACGACTGCGCGGCGTATCCAACGGCGCTACCGCCCACGCCTGGACGCTGCTCAGTAGAGGCGCAATCACCCCATCAAGATCCTTGTCGGCCAGCAACCCGAAGACCGCAAGACGTCGCCCGACCGGCGGTGTGCACGCCAAGCGGCGCGCCAGGTAGTCGGCGGCGTGGGGGTTATGCCCCACGTCCAGCAACAGATTCAAGCGCTTGCCTTGCCATTGGACCACACGACGATCCAGGCGCCCGGTCACCCGGGTCGCCAACAAGGTCGCAGCAATCTGCTCGGCATTCCACGGCAGATCCAGTAGCAGATAGGCTTGCAGTGCTAGCGCAGCGTTTTCCATCGGCAGATTCAACAGCGGCAGGTCACCCAGCGTCACGACCTGTCCGCGCGCATCACGCCCCTGCCATTGCCAGTGCCGCTCGCCGAGCTCAAGTTTGAACTCACGGCCTCGCAGGAAAAACGGGCAATCCAGCGTGCGCGCTTTGTCCAGCAATGGCTGCGGCGGGTCAAGATCGCCGCACAGCGCAGGCTTGCCCTGGCGGAAGATTCCGGCCTTCTCGAACGCCACGGATTCCCGTGTGTCGCCCAGATAATCGGCGTGATCCACGCCAATACTGGTGACCAGCGCCAGGTCGGCATCCACCACGTTAACCGTGTCCAGGCGCCCGCCCAGGCCCACTTCCAGCACCACCACATCCAGGTGCGCACGCTCGAACAGCCAGAACGCCGCCAGAGTGCCCATTTCGAAGTAAGTCAGGGAAATATCGCCACGCCCGGCATCAAGCGCGGCAAAGGCGTCGCACAGTTGCGCATCGGTGGCTTCGACGCCATTGATCTGCACCCGCTCGTTGTAGCGCAGCAGGTGCGGCGAGCTGTACACGCCCACCTTCAGGCCTTGGGCCTGCAGCAACGCGGCGACAAAGGCACAGGTAGAGCCCTTGCCGTTGGTGCCGGTCACCGTGATCACGCGCGGTGCCGGCCGGCCCAACCCGAGGCGGGCCGCTACCTGTTGCGAGCGCTCCAGGCCCATGTCGATGGCGGAAGGATGCAACTGCTCAAGGTAGGCGAGCCATTCGCCCAGGGTTCGTTGGGTCATAGGTTTGCAGGCACCGGCGGCACCACGATCGGCTCGACCTTGGGCGCAACGTATACCGGCGTCGGCAAGCCCATCATTTGCGCCAGCAGGTTGCCCAGTCGCGGACGCAGTTCGCCGCGCGGAATGATCATGTCGATGGCTCCGTGCTCCAGCAGGAACTCGCTGCGCTGGAAACCTTCGGGCAGCTTTTCGCGCACGGTCTGCTCGATCACGCGCGGGCCGGCAAAGCCGATCAGGGCTTTTGGCTCGCCGACGATCACATCACCCAGCATCGCCAGGCTGGCGGAAACGCCGCCGTAGACCGGGTCGGTCAGCACGGAAATAAACGGGATGCCTTCTTCGCGCAGACGCGCCAGTACCGCGGAGGTCTTGGCCATTTGCATCAGGGAGATCAAGGCTTCCTGCATACGCGCACCACCGGAGGCGGCGAAGCAGATCATCGGGCAACGGTTTTCCAGCGCATAGTTGGCGGCGCGTACGAAGCGCTCACCAACGATGGCGCCCATGGAGCCGCCCATGAAGGAGAATTCGAACGCCGACACGACGACCGGCATGCCCAGCAGCTTACCGCTGACGGAAATCAGTGCGTCTTTCTCGCCGGTCTGCTTTTGTGCGGCGCTCAGACGGTCCTTGTACTTCTTGCCGTCGCGGAACTTGAGACGGTCGACCGGTTCCAGGTCGGCGCCCAACTCATTACGGCCATCGGCGTCGAGGAAGATGTCGATGCGGGCGCGAGCGCCAATACGCATGTGGTGGTTGCACTTGGGGCAAACGTCCAGGGTCTTTTCCAGCTCGGGGCGGTACAGCACCGCGTCGCAGGATGGGCACTTGTGCCACAGACCTTCAGGATCAGTTTGTCTACTAACCAGTTGCTCATGCTTTCTTTCTCCAGTACCGGTGGCTTGAACTCAGCCCCGCGTATGCCCTTGAGCTAAATTCATATGTGGCGATGACACAAACTGGACGGGGTCAGACGTTCGACCTGCCATTTCCAGCCAGTGCCCTCAGCCTTCCAGACAACCTGCCAACGCAAGGTTGCCACTTCGTTTCCGAGCCACCCACAGACGGCGTCGGGCTGTTTTACACAGTGGTAGTTATGGACGGCGGCAGACTGCCAGCCGTCACATCCCGCCATTGCTGTCGCGCACGGCCTGCATGAACGCGCGAATCTTGCTGTGATCCTTGACGCCTTTGGCCTGTTCCACCCCACCGCTGACATCTACCGCATAGGGCCTGACTTGCTGGATGGCCGCCCCGACATTCGCTGGGGTGAGCCCGCCGGCCAGGATGATCGGTTTGCTCAACCCTTGCGGAATCAGCGACCAATCGAACGCTTCACCCGTGCCGCCCGGAATACCTTCGACGTAGGTGTCCAGCAGTATGCCCCGCGCACCGGCATAGGCGGCGCAGGCACTGGCGATGTCATCGCCGGCCTTGACTCGCAGCGCCTTGATGTAAGGCCGCTGATAGCTTTCACATTCTTCGGGGGTCTCGTCGCCATGGAATTGCAGCATGTCCAGCGCCACGGCATCCAGGGTTTCGTTGAGTTCGCAACGGCTGGCGTTGACGAACAACCCCACGGTGGTCACGAACGGCGGCAAGGCGGCAATGATGGCCCGCGCCTGCAACACATTCACCGACCGCGGGCTTTTGGCATAAAACACCAGGCCGATGGCATCCGCCCCCGCCTCGACGGCTGCCAGCGCGTCTTCTATGCGGGTAATCCCGCAAATCTTGCTGCGAACGGCTGACATGTCGTAGAAACCTCGGGGTTGGACCGCGAAAGTCCCGGATGGTAACAAAAGCTTTTCCGGGCGTCAGCCGCCAAGTTCGCTGAAGCCGGTCAGGAAGTGTGGCCCGATAAAACGCTCCGGCAGCTCGAATTCGTCCCGGTACTCCACTTGCACCAGATACAGCCCGAACGGGTGCGCCGTCACCCCCCCGGTACGCCGGATGCGGCTTTCCAGCACTTCCTTGGCCCATTCCACCGGGCGCTCGCCGGCACCGATGGTCATCAGCACGCCAGCGATATTGCGCACCATATGGTGCAGGAACGCCCCGGCACGAATATCCAACACAATCATCTTGCCGTGACGGGTCACACGCAGGTGATGAACTTCCTTGATCGGCGACTTGGCCTGGCACTGGCCGGCACGAAACGCGCTGAAGTCATGTACACCGACCAAATGCTGCGCCGCCTCGGCCATGCGTTCGGCGTCCAGCGGGCGATGGTTCCAGGTGATCTCTTCATTGAGGTGGGCCGGACGGATCTGGTCGTTGTAGATCACATAACGGTAGCGCCGGGCGATGGCCTTGAAACGCGCGTGAAAATGCGCGGGCATCACTTTCGCCCAGCTGACGCTGACGTCATGGGGCAAATTGATATTAGCGCCCATGACCCATGCCTTCATCGAGCGCTCGGCCTGGGTATCGAAATGCACCACCTGGCCGCACGCGTGGACGCCGGCATCGGTGCGCCCGGCGCACATCAGCGACACCGGCGAGTCGGCGACTTTGGACAGCGCATTCTCCAGGGTTTCCTGCACCGTCGGCACGCCGGACGCCTGGCGCTGCCAGCCGCGATAGCGCGAACCTTTGTATTCAACGCCCAAGGCGATGCGGTAAAAGCCTGCGGCCGCCATTTCGGCGGCCGCGTTATCTATATTTGCCAAGAACTGAGAGCCTGATGAGTTGCGCAAAGGCGGCCATTATAAGGCGGCTCGCCGCGGACGCCATGTGTTTGGTGGGCTGCAAAGCAAAACGGCGACCCGAAGGCCGCCGCTGCGTCAATGGCCGGTCATCAAGCCAGCCGGCCGAGCATCTCCTTGGCCTCGCCGCGCTGCACCTCGTTGCCCTCGGTGAGCACCTCGGACAGGATGTCCCGCGCACCATCCGCATCGCCCATGTCGATATAGGCCTGGGCCAGGTCAAGCTTGGTGGCAACTTCATTGGTGCCGGAGAGGAAGTCAAACTCTGGCTCATCGTCACCCAGCGCGGCGTCCTGCGCCGTGAAGGACGGGTGCTCAAGGCTCTGAGACAGGCGATCCAACTCAGCGTTGACGTCGTTCAGCTCCGAGGCAAACGCATCCGGCTTGGCCTCTGCTTCGGGTTCGTCCGCCAGTGACAAATCGAAATCTTCCGGCAGTTCGAAGTCGTCCAGCGCCGCGGGGGTCAACGTTGGCGGCTCGACGGCCGGTACATCCTTCATCTCGCTTTCCAGACCCGAGAGGAAATCGTCGTCCGACTGCGCCGACGCCGGTGCGTCCAGTTGCAAGTCGAAATCCGCCAGTTCATCCGTGGCGGCCTGGGCCTGGGTTTGCTCCTTGAGCAGGGATTCGAAGGTCTGCTGATCGTCCTTGAGTTCGGCTGGGGATGCCGACTCCAGCTCGTCCAGGCTCAGGTCGAAATCGGTATCGAACGCTTCCGGCTGCTGCGCCGGCTTATCTTCCAGCAACTCCTTGACGTACTGAGCGTCAAGGGCAGCGGCGGCCACCGCGGCACTGACCCCCGCCGCCAGCACAGCCATCGCCGGGAAGCGCGCCTTGAGCTGCTCGACCTGGGCGTGGTTTTCACCGTTGGCCACCAGTTGACGCTCTTGGGTGACGAAGCCGTCTTTGTCGTTTTGCAGGCCATAGACCTCCATCAGCTTCAGGCGCAGATCGCTGCGCTTGGGCTCATGCTTGATCGCTTGCTCCAATACGTCGGCGGCCTGGTTGAGCAGGCCGCGATCGATATGGGACTGAGCCAGCGCCAAGGCATCATTGGCGTTTTGCGGCGCGACCGCCGCGGCCAGGGGCGACAGCACGGACGCAACCGACGGTGCCGCCACCGGCGCGCTCACCGCAGCAGGCGCGGGCGCAGCAGCCAGTTTGACGTTTGGTGGTGGCACTTCCAGGCCTTCAAAACTGTCCGGCGGCAAGTCCTGGTCGATATTGGAGGTGAATTCCGGCTCTTCGGCCAGGGCTCGTGCCATGCGCAGGTGCTTTTCTTCTTCGCGGCGAGCATTACGATGGCGCAACACCAGCAGCAAAAGCAGCAGTGCAATCAAGGCCGCGGCACCGCCGACCACACCCAGGACGATCGGATTGGTCAGCAGCTCATTGAACTTGCCTTCGGTGGTGGCCGGTGCTGCGTCCGTCTTGATCGGTTCAGACACCGGGGCCACTGGGGTCGGTGTGGTCGGTGCAGCAGGAGCAGCCGGGGTGGCAGCGGGGTCGGCGGCCAGTTGGGCCGACATCGCCGGCGCGGCGGCGGCAGGGTCCGCTTTTTCAGCCTGGAGGCGAGCCAACTGATCGTTCTTCAGTTGAATCAGCTTTTGCAGCTTGTCCAGTTGGCTTTGCAGGTCGGCGGCGCGGCTTTTCAGCTCTTCGTTGTCGCGACGCGTAGTGTCCAATTGCTCCTGGGTCATCGCCAACTTGTCGCTCAGGGCCTGGCTGTCGCCAGCCTTACCCTTGCCGCCTTTCTTGGCCGCTTCGGCAGATACCAGGCTCAGGTTGTCCTTGGCGTTGGTGGTCGCCGGGGCATTGCCTGCCTGGGTGCGTTTGGTGGCATCCAGTTGCTGCTTGCCGGCGGCCTGGTTGGCCGCCGTGCGACGGCCCTGACGCCAGGCCTCGTTCTGCGCCCTGACTTCGGCGATCGCCTGGGGTTGCGGCAGTGCGGTACTTTGGACGGTGTCCGGCAGGCGCAGCACCTGGCCGGTTTTCAGCCGGTTGATATTGCCGTCGACGAACGCGCTCGGATTAAGCGCCTGGATAGCCAGCATGGTCTGTTGGACCGAAGCGCCATTGCGATGCTTTTCGGCAATTTCCCACAGGGTATCGCGGGGAGTGGTGGTGTGCTGGGCGGGCTTGCTCACGGCCGGCGCACTCAGGCGCGGCGCCGGGGCTGCCGTGGTGGCGGCTGGCTGATCGAACTTGGCCGGGTCAAGCAGCACGCTGTAGTCACGCATCAAACGGCCATTGGGCCATTGCACCTGCAACAGGAAACGGATGTAGGAATCGGGCAATGGCTTGCTGGAGGTGACGCGCACCACACTGCGACCATTGGGATTGACCACCGGGGTGAACGTCAGGTCATCGAGAAACGCCTGACGATCGACGCCGGCATCCACAAATGCCTGGGACGACGCCAGGCTCGGCGTGATCTCGGACGCCGTGAGGCCGCCGACATCGAGCAATTCGATTTCCACCGACAAGGGCTGGTTCAGCTTCGACTTGAGGGTCATTTCCCCCAACTGGAGCGCCTGCGCCATACCGGAGGACAGCGCCGAGGCGGCCGCTATTGCTAACACCAGTTTGCGAACTTGAACCATAGCCTCATCCTTTGTTTGAACGCTCCCCGGCTTGCGAGAAGGTTGGTAACCGCTGCCATAAAAGGCATGGCGAGCCGATAGGTCACCGACACGCAATTGTTCCTGCTTGGGGCCAAGCATAGCGCTTGGTTAGAATCAATCTACAAATTGCCGCCAAGTATCTTTTACACAAGGCCTTTTATCAACAACTGCGCCAGCTGCACGGCGTTGAGCGCCGCGCCTTTGCGTACGTTATCTGACGTCAGCCACAGATTTAGTTCCGCCGGGTCATCCACACCGGCACGCACACGCCCGACATAGACCACATCCTGGCCCACCGCATTGCCGACTGCCGTTGGATAATCGCCCTCCTCTACAAGCTCTATCCCTGGCGAGGTATCGAGGATGCGATTCACCGCAGCAAGATCGACCGGCGCCCCCAATTGCAGCGAGACAGTCAGGCTATCGCCAAAAAACACCGGGGCTTGAACGCAGGTTGCGGAAATCTTTAGCAAAGGTAAATCCAGCACGGCGCGCAGCTCGTGTACCAGGCGCTTTTCCAGGGCGGTATGACCTTGGGCATCTGGCGTGCCGACTTGCGCCAAGAGGTTAAAGGCCATCTGGCGATCGAAAAACGTTGGCTCCAATGGCCGCGCATTCAGCAATTCGGCGGTTTGCCGGGCCAGTTCACTGACGGCTTCGCGCCCCTGTGCCGACACCGCCAGATTAGCGGTAACGTTAACGCGCTGGATATCCAGCAAGCCGCGCAACGGCGCCAGGGCCACCGCCAGGTATGTGGCGGATGGGCTCGGGCTGCTCAGCAGGAAAGGTTTGCCCAGTCCATCGAGCAGATGGGCATTGGCCTCGGGCACCACCTGCGGCGCCTGCTCGGCGGGCAACGCGCCCGACAGGTCGATCACCGAGCAACCCGCGGCCGTGGCGCGCGCAGCGAAGCTCATGGTCACGGCCGGGCCGGCAGCGAAAAACGCCAAATGCGCTTTGCTGAAATCGAACTCGTCGACTTCTCTGACCCGCACGTTCTTGCCACGAAACGGCACCGAGGCCCCGGCGGAATTGCTGCCCGCCAGCAGATACAAAGTGCCCACCGGAAACGCCAGTTCTTCGAGAATCTGCACCAGGGTTTCACCGACGGTGCCGGTGGCGCCGATCACGGCGACTTCAAAGGTCTGGGTCATGGGGGTTGCCTCGGGCATTGCGGGGGGAGCGGCACTTTACCGGGTGGCTGGGGGCGAGGCAATTGGTGTGGGGGTGTGGTGGGGCGGATGGCGCTATCGGGGGCAAGCCCCCTCCCACCTTTGAGTTGCGAACACGTGCCACTGTGGGAGGGGGCTTGCCCCCGATAGCACCCGAACTCCCAACAAAAAACCCGCGTCTGTCACCAGAACGCGGGTTTCTCTTACCGCCTCAGGCGATCAACGCTCCAGCAGAATCCGCAGCATGCGACGCAGCGGTTCGGCCGCGCCCCACAACAACTGGTCGCCGACGGTGAATGCGCCCAGGTACTGGGTGCCCATGTTCAGCTTGCGCAGACGGCCCACCGGTACATTCAGGGTGCCGGTGACCTTGGTCGGGCTCAGCTCCTGCATGCTGATCTCGCGGTTGTTCGGCACCAGCTTGACCCAGGGGTTGTGCTGGCTGATCAGCGATTCGATATCGGCGATCGGCACGTCTTTGTTCAGTTTGATGGTCAGCGCCTGGCTGTGGCAGCGCATGGCGCCGATGCGCACGCAGATACCGTCGACTGGGATCGGGCTCTTGAAGCGACCGAGGATCTTGTTGGTCTCGGCCTGGGCCTTCCACTCTTCACGGCTCTGACCGTTGGGCAGCTCCTTGTCGATCCAGGGAATCAGGCTGCCGGCCAACGGCACGCCGAAGTTCTCGGTCGGGTAGGCTTCGCTGCGCATGGCTTCGGCCACACGGCGGTCGATGTCGAGGATCGCGCTGGCAGGATCGGCCAATTGATCGGCGACGGCGGCGTGGGTGGCGCCCATCTGTTTGATCAGCTCGCGCATGTTCTGCGCGCCGGCGCCGGACGCCGCCTGATAGGTCATGGCGCTCATCCACTCGACCAGCCCTGCTTCGAACAGGCCGCCCAGGCCCATCAGCATCAGGCTGACGGTGCAGTTGCCCCCGACGTAGTTCTTGGTGCCGGCGTCCAGTTGCTGGTCGATGACCTTGCGGTTGACCGGGTCCAGGATGATCACGGCATCGTCCTGCATGCGCAGGCTCGACGCGGCGTCGATCCAGTAACCCTGCCAGCCGGCCTCGCGCAGCTTGGGGAAGACTTCGCTGGTGTAGTCGCCGCCCTGGCAGGTCAGAATCACGTCGAGGGTCTTCAGCTCGTCAATGCTGTAGGCGTCCTTGAGCGGAGCAATGTCCTTGCCCACGGACGGCCCCTGGCCACCCACGTTCGACGTGGTGAAAAACACCGGCTCAATAAGATCGAAATCCTG
>Ga0308172_1002313_pt1 | contig 10182 bp, 8 predicted proteins | sample PhyGR2_FD_202134 | JGI IMG/M metagenome (GOLD analysis project Ga0308172, IMG submission 202134) | Phyllosphere microbial communities from UC Gill Tract Community Farm, Albany, California, United States - DLSLSG.R2 | ecosystem: Host-associated > Plants > Phyllosphere > Unclassified | place: USA...
CTTCAGGCGCTGTTTGCCGAATACCGGTCCAAGCAGTGATTGTTAATACCAACGACTAACAGGAGACGCATTACAAAAGAAAAAAGCCCCCGAACGTTGCCGCACGGAAGCCTTTCTTTGATCTAAGCAACCAAAGAATCTCATTTCCGCGAATCATAGTCAAGAGTCTTGGCATCGAATTTTTCGGTGAGCGATTTTCTTTTGCCTTGTGAAAGGTGAAAGACATGGACAGCACATGTGTAACGACGCCCTTTGGGCGGCGAGCGATGTCGTTTGGCGTCCTCGCAACTCAGTTTGCCGCGCAGAAAAACAAAAAGACCGAGGCGGTCGATAAATGGAAACTCTACCGTTCGGTCTGTGAAGCCAGACCATTGCTCGGCGTGACCGATCGTTCTCTCGCGGTCTTGAACGCCCTTCTGAGTTTTTATCCGAAAAATGAACTCTCCAGCGAAGCCGGATTGGTCGTCTTTCCGTCGAATACGCAATTGTCATTGCGAGCACATGGAATGGCAGAACAGACATTGCGCCGCCATCTCTCGGCTCTCGTCGAGGCCGGTCTCATCATTCGCAAGGATAGTCCGAACGGAAAACGCTACGCCCGTAAGCACAGGGGCGGGGAAATCAGCGAAGCCTATGGTTTTTCGCTGGCACCGCTTCTCGCCCGCAAATCGGAAATCGAGGAACTCGCCGAACGCATCGTTCGCGAGCGGCTCGACCTTCAGCGGCTTCGTGAAAACATCAGCCTGTGCCGCCGCGATATCCAGAAGCTTTGCGAAATGATAGCCGCCAGCGGTGAAGTCGTAACGTCAGAAGGATTCCAGGCGCGCTACAATGCCATTGCCCGGTCTCTCGGCCGTAATTCAAAGCCTGTCGAACTCAAGGAAATCGCCGGATTTTTGGTCTCCCTGCGTGCAGAAGTGACCAACTATCTGGAAAATATTGAAAATTCGGAGAAATCGGGCGGCAATGACTGCCAAAATGAGCGCCTCATAAAGAATTCAGAATCCGAATCTATATCTAAACCGCAAAATTTGCGTGAACCGGTAATCGTCGCACCTGCCGACACGACAGTCTCACAGCCAGAATACGCCGTACCCGTCAGTGCAAAGCCGTCATCGCAACAGCCAAAGCCTGTTCTTCATAAGCAATTTTTTGTTCCTGATATTGTTTTGGTTGTGAAGGCTTGCCCGGACATTTCACTCTATGCACCCGGAGGAGCAGTGACTGGATGGCGTGATCTGGAAGTGGCGACATCAGTCATCAAAACCATGTTCAACGTTAGCCAGTCGGCCTACCAGGACGCCCTCACCACTTTCGGTCGACAGGGAACAGCAGCGATTCTTGCCTGCCTGCTGCAAAAGGCGGACCAGATCAGCTCGCTGGGCGGATATCTGCGCAATCTCACCCGTAAGGCCCACGAGGGCGGGTTTGATCTTCAGGCCATGCTTCTGGCGCAACTGCGGGGTCGAACTGACGGGATGGAGAGAAGCATGGCTGTATGAGTTCTTAAGGACGAACAGAAAATGGCGTCGGCTTGCCGAACTCCCAGTCTGCAGCTACATTGACGCTGTTTCTGCAAGACATCGAAGATTCGCTGTGAGGCTGCCAGTGTTTACGAACAGACTGTGCTGGCAGGGGTTCCTATGGTTAATACAAAGTAATGAAAGTTAAGCCTTGATTGACTTTCGTTTGAGTTATTCCATGATTGGTTTCAATCGCTTGAGTCCGGGTATCTTTTAGCGGTAGTGCGATGATACGGGCAGGAAAAGCGCGATTTTTACGCGTTTCTTGCCTGACTAGACTGGGGTAATGCAGATATCTCGATATGGCACGATGTTGGAACTGAACCTTCCCTAAGATTGTGCGTTTCCGTGTCGATGTTGGAAGGGGGCCTTGAGCCTATGGTTTTTCCAGACGATATGGAGCTTGCTGTCGCTGTTTACATGGCGGACATTGCATTGCCTCGAGATACCGCCATCGAAAAGCTCTTGAAGGCGGGACTTGAAGAAGCCGGTTATTTGACCGGAGGTGAGGGGCGGCCGCCGGAAATTATCGACGGGCAACCAAGTTCGGACTATGTGCAATATCGCACATATCTGGACGAGGACAGCTGAAAGACGGCTGGAACCAAACCGGGCGAAGGCTGTTTATGGCGCAGTCAATTGTGACAGGATGTGCCGATGTTCTCCAAGTCCCTCTTTATCGCGACAATTGTCATCTCCGCGACGAGCCACCCGATATTTGCTCAGCCATTAGAGGTCAGCATATTGGGACCGACCAAGACCCGTAGCGCCGAATTCTCGCCTGGGGCGACCGCATCGAATTATATTACCGATGTCTCCGGCAAGACAGTGCGTCTGGTAGGACCGCGTTTTTACCCCGACAATGCGCGGGCGCTGCAGTTTCCCGGCCGGGACTCGAATGTTAATTCTTCGGATGAAGTGCAACGCTAACGCGATCGCAATAATTCATATTGACGAACAGGGGCAGAATGGGAACCGAAAGCGAAACGTCCGGGCAGAAACCGGATGCGCAAACCTGGATCAAACAGGACGGGCACGAAGCAGAAAAGGCGACCTTTCCTGAACTGTTCTTCGATCTGGTTTTCGTTTTCGCGCTCATTCAGCTTTCCCATGCGCTAGCAAAGGACTTCGGACCGACAGCGGCGCTTGAGGCGGGCATACTGATATTGTCACTTTGGTGGTTGTGGATACACACCACCTGGATCACCAACCTGCTGAATACCGAAAAGGAGCCTGTCCGGATTCTGCTTTTCGTCCTGATGTTCGGCGGGGTTCTTTTGGCCATCGCGCTGCCGGAGGCTTTTGCGGAACAGGGTTTCGTGTTTGCCCTTATCTACAGTGCCATGCAGGTGGGACGGAGCCTGTTTGCACTTTATGCCTTTAAGGGAGAGGACAGGCAGTCTTTTCTGGTTTTTGTGCGCGTGACGATCTGGCTAGTCGTATCGAGCCTGTTCTGGATGGCTGGTGGGCTTGTCGATCTGACGGATCGAATCCTCCTGTGGGGTATAGCGCTCGCGATAGAATATGCCGGACCCGCTTGTCGTTATGTCGTCCCGGGATTGAAAGCAAGCGATGCGGACAAGCTGCATCTCTCCGGCGAGCATCTTGCGGAGCGCTGTGCGCTTTTCGTCATCATCTGTCTCGGGGAAACGATCCTAACCACCGGCCGCACGGCCACGGAATATATGAATTCTGGCCTCACATTCATCGTCTTTTGTTCGGCCTTCGTCAGCACCGTCACAATGTGGTGGATCTATTTCCATCACGGGCAGGAAGAGGCCTCCAGAAAGGCCGAACATGCCGACGAGAAAGCGAAGATTGCCCAGAATCTTTTCAACTACGGACATTTGCCTATCGTGGCCGGCATCATCCTTACGGCAGTTGGAGAGGATTTCAGCCTGTCCCATGCCCATGAAGGGACGACGATGAGGGAGTCACTCGCCATTCTTGGCGGCCCGATCCTGTTTCTAGCCGGTAATATCGGCGTCAAGATTGCTGCCACCTATCAGCGGCCGATCTCGCATTTTGCCGGAGTAGCGGCGCTCTGCCTGCTTCTGCCGGTGCCGGGCGTGCCGCTTTTTGCGCTGCAACTGGCAAGCACGGGGATTTTGCTGCTGGTGGCGCTGTGGGAATATCTGGCGCTGAAAAAATCAGTCGCCAACGCCTAAGCAGTGGCGAAATCGCGTGCCCTGTCGTTCCACAGCCGCAGGCTGCGGGCATAGGCCTCTTCGAAAGGCAGAACCATATCATTGACCAGCATCAGGGCAATGGCAGCGGTGGAGACGATGATGGTTTCCGCTCTCTCGTCTCTGGCCGCCCCCGTCCAGACGGCGCGCCAATATTCGAAGGTGGTGAACATGGTCGGCATTTCGGCCGGTGGCGTTTCGCGGGCGGGAATGACGAACTCGACATCTTCGCCCTTGGAAAGACCGAAGATCCGGGTGCTGCGGAATGGAGTAAATTGCGCGAAATCCCGCGTATTGCCGAGAATGGCAAGGCTCTCGACGGAAAGCAGCCGCGCCGTATCGCGATGAAGCTCCTGATAGGAGGGCCGGGCGACGCCGATAATGGTGCTTCTGGCGCGAAGCGGATTGAGAAGATGCACGACCGTATTGAGCGGCAGGCGCATTTCCAGAATGCCGTGCAGGCCAAGCAGGCTCTGAAACTGTAACGATAGTCCACCGATCGGCAGATAGGCGATGCCTTGCGAGGCAGTGGCCTTGGCCGCCTGCGAAAGTGAATGGCAGAGCGGTATGCCGCAGGCTTCAGCGGCGAGTTCGAGCTTACCGCCATTTTCTCCCTGGCCCACATGGCCGTGTAACAAGACGCTATATCCCGCCATGGAAACGAGACGCGCGGAATGCAGGAACCAGGGTGCATCACGATGTTTGGGCGACATATAGGCCGGCCAGTCGAGATCGACCGATGCGGGCGCTTGCTGGTCTCTTTTTATATGGCCCCACATGGCTTCGATAAAACCGGCAAGCTCTGCCGCGGTCACACCGCGATATTGCATGGTCGCAAGTAGGGCTCCTATCTGTATGGGATCTGCATCGCCTTCGAGAATGATCGAAAGCGCGTCCATCGCCTCTTGCTGGCTGAGCGGGCGGCTGTTGCCGATGCCCATCGCCGAGGTCGCTATATATTTGGCGAGCCTGTGCTGCGGATCGGCATTGTGGCCGATGCGGGCAAGGCGGTCCGCTATATTTTCCGGTGTCGGCTGACCTTCCAGAAGAACGCTGGGGCGCAGCGAAAGAGGCGGCGCCTTCATCAGCACCGGCCGTTCCCAGCCGCTAACATTGGCGGCGGCGGGAGCTGCCGCTTTTTCCTGTGAATAATCGATCAGGTTTTCCGCCTCCGCCGCCAGCGAACGAATGCGTAGCCGCATGGTCTCGGCAAAGGGGGTGGGTCGCAAACCCTGGCCGGTGCGTACGAACAGCTGGTCGCCGTATTTCTCGCGCAGCTGCTGTAGTATCCGGCTCATCGATGATGTCGGCAGTCCCATGCCTGCCGCTGCGCGGCTGACGCTTCCTTCCCGCAACAACGCATCGAACGCGACAAGTAGTTTCAGCTGACCAAGCCTGTCGGGCTTTGTCGGGGAAGCTGGTTCTTCTTTTCTCTTGCCGGTTGTCATCTTGCTGTTTTTTTACCCCGCCCCCGATTAGAGGGGGCCTTTTTGCAATTTCTGGAATTTAGAACTGTTCGAAAACAAACGCGTTGCGCCAGACCTCCCTCCTAAATAAGTGGGGGTAAATTCTCAAGTTAAATGCGGGGGCGTAACATGGAATTGAAGTACCGCGGGCAGGATATGGCCGCGACGATAATAAAGGCTGGCATTTCCGTCGCTATGGCGGGAACGGCGCTCAGCGTTGCCTTGCCTGCTGTCGCGCAGCAGGCGACCGACGGAACCACCGTTCTTCAGCAGATCGTGGTGACCGCGTCCGGCTTCGAGCAGAATGTAAAGGATGCTCCGGCCAGCATCACGGTTGTGACGCGAGAAGATCTGGAAAAGGGGTCTTATCGCGATCTGACAGACGCCTTGCGCGAAGTTCAGGGCGTGTCTGTCACCGGCATTGCCAATGAGAAGGATATTTTCATTCGCGGATTGCCCGGCGCTTACACGTTGATCCTGGTTGACGGTAAGAGGCAGAGCACGCGCGATGCCCGTACCAATGGTAATTCCGGCTTCGAACAGAGTTTCGTACCGCCGGTTTCGGCGATCGAACGCATCGAGGTCGTGCGCGGCCCGATGTCCTCTCTTTACGGTTCCGATGCCATGGGCGGCGTCATCAACATCATCACCCGCAAGGTTGGCGATGTCTGGTCTGGCTCCGTCACCAGCGAGGGTACGGTTCAGCAACATTCAAAATTCGGTAATAGCGGTCAGGTGTCCTGGTATGCCAATGGGCCGATCCTGAAGGACCGGCTGGGGCTGCAGATCTGGGGCAGGGGCTTCACGCGCGGCGAAGACCGCATATTGAATGGTACGACGGGCGCGAAGGAATATGATTTCAATGGACGTTTGACCTTCACGCCGAATGAGGATCACGACATCTATCTCGAGGCTGGCAAAGCACGGTTGCGCCGCGATGCCGAGTCCGGCGAGACGCTGGCAGCCAATGCAGACGGCACCTACAACACCAATACGCGCGACCATTGGTCATTGTCGCATACCGGCCGGTGGGGACCGACCACGTCTGAATTCTCCTTCCAGCAGGAATGGGCCGAGCGCACCAACTTCACCAGAAACTTTCGCACGGGACGCATCACTGAAAATCCGCGCTCGCCGGAGGTTCGCAATAGCGTTCTCGACGGCAAGTTCACCACGCCGTTCGAACTGTTCGGCAACCATACGCTCGTCACCGGCGGTCAATATTTCGAGGCACAGCTGAAGGACCAGAATCCGGGACGCCGTACCGGTCGCGACGAAACTTTCTCGGCGACGCAATGGGCGCTCTTCGTCGAGGATGAATGGCGCATCGTCGATAGCTTTGCGCTGACGGGCGGCCTTCGTCTGGATAACCATGAAAAATATGGCAATCATTTCAGCCCGCGCCTTTACGGCGTCTGGAGCGCAACCGACGATCTTACGATCAAGGGCGGCATTTCAACAGGTTTCCGCGCACCGGAAATCCGCCAGATCGCACCGGGTTACGCCTATACGACTGGCGGCGGTGGGTGCACCTATGCCTCGAACGGTACCTGCGGCGTGATCATCGGCGATCCGGGTCTGGAGGCGGAAAAAAGCACGAGTTATGAATTGGCAGCACTCTGGGACAATGGTGATGTTGCCCTCGGTGCCACTTATTTCTACACAGATTTCAAGGACAAGATTTCTAACGCGCTCGTGCTCAATCCGGATGGTACGCCTGCCCGCTGGAGCGAAGATAGCAATTATCGCCTCTGGTACAATTACAATATCGACGACGCGGTCATTCAGGGCATAGAACTGACGGCAGCATGGTATGCGACGCCGGAACTGACATTGCGCGGCAACTATACCTATACGCATTCCGAACAGAAGACGGGCGATTACGAGGGTTTTCCGCTGGCGCGGACGCCGGAGCACATGGCCAATCTGAGAGGCGAATGGGTCACCCCGGTGGACGGGCTGGAAGCCTGGGCGTCGGTGAATTATCACGGATCGGAAATCAATGCGGGTCCGCGCATCGGTACGAACGGCAAACCGGTTACGATCAACGGCAAGGCCGGGCGTAAATATGACGCTTACACCACCCTCGACATCGGGGCGAAATATGCGGTGGCCGAAAATGTCGATCTCAACGCGGCGGTTTACAATGTATTCGACAAGGAAGTCGGCGCTGACGATTTCAACACGGTCATGGAAGGCCGCCGCTTCTGGATCAGCATGACCGCCAAATTCTGATCCGCGATATTTATGAATTCAGAGGCGCCCGATGGGCGCCTCTTTTTACCATCCATCCTATTGACCTCAACTATGGTTGAGGAATTATACCGGCTGCTCTCTAGTGTGTTTCCGCGTTTTTCAGAGCGGAGGCCGTTCAGAAAACGGAGCCGGCATGGAAAATACCATCTTTAAACACAGCCTTACGGTTGGGGAGGTTGCGCGTCGTAGTGGCGTCGCCGTTTCCACCATCCATTTTTACGAGGCGAAGGGATTGATCGAAGGCTGGCGCACCAGCGGGAACCAGCGTCGTTATCATCGCGCCGTCTTGCGGCGCATTGCCATTATCCGCATTGCGCAGCGGGCAGGTATCCAGCTCAGCATCATCAGGGACGCCTTGGCGGATTTGCCGCAGGACAGGGTGGCGACGACGGCTGACTGGCGCGTGTTCTCGCAGTCCTGGCGGGAAATGCTGCAGCTTCGTATCAACAGCCTGATTATGCTGCGCGACCAGCTTACCGGCTGTATCGGTTGCGGTTGCCTCTCACTCGATGATTGTCCCTTACGCAATCCAAACGATGTTCTGGCCGATGCCGGCGCGGGCCCGCGCCGTCTCGTATCCGTCAAATGAGCAAGGTTTCCGGCTGGCCGCTTTAAAAGCAATTGTTCCCTACTCGACGTCGGCCGGAACCCAGACACTGACGCTGCCGCCATTGGTGGAAAACAGACCCTTGCCATGCTCGTCAAGGGTGATCTGTTCGTGATGGTGACCAAGGAAATCGCGCCATACAGCTCCCGCCTGCTCAGGGCCGAGATCTATCTGTTTTTCCGCCGCCTCGCCGTTCGACATCACCACAACGCAGCCCGGCTCATCGGCGGTACCGTGGCGAATAAACGCAATGCAGCTCGGGTCGTCGAAAATATCCGTCTGGGCACCGTTGGAAAAGCGGCTGCGTGCCTCGATAAGCTTCGGAAGGCATTCGATAGCCGGCATGACGATCTCATGGTCGTTGCCGTCATTGCCGGTGTCTATATACGTCGTACCGAAAAGATCGGGATAAAAGACGCAAGGCACACCTTCTTCGCGCAGCAGAATGATCGCATAGGCAAGAGGCTTGAACCAGGGTTCTACCGGCGCTTCCAGAGATTGCAGCGGCTGCGTGTCGTGGTTGTCGACAAGCGTGACGGCGTGATCTGGAACAGCGGAAAGCAGCGAACCATCGAAGATAGTGCGCATGTCGAAATCGCCGCCCTGCTTGGAAGCGTCATGAAAGCGGTGGTGTAGGGCGACATCGAAGAGCATCAGCTGCTTGTCGACCAGATCGAGATAGCTTTTCAGCGCGTCTATATCGGGGTGCCAGTATTCCGCCACAACGAAGAGGTCGGGATTAATCGTGTCGCGCATATGGCCTACCCAGTCGCGGAAGAACCATGCCGGAATATGTTTGGCCGCATCCAGACGGAAACCATCCACCTGCACCTGTTCGGCAAGCCACCGGCCCCAATATTTCAGTTCCTCGTAGACAGCCCTGTTTCGGAATTCGACATCCGCGCCCATGAGATAATCGAAGTTGCCGTTTTCCTCGTCGACCTCCTCATTCCATTCGCCGTCGCCATATTCGTTGACGAGACGGAAAATGCCGTCCTCATCAGGCTCTTCGATGTGGTCGACGCCGCTGAAGCACTTCAGGTCCCAGATGAATTTGGAATGTGTGCCGTTTCGGCCGGGAAAGGTGAAGCGCGTATAGGCGTGCGCCTCGAAATCCTCGTCCTCTATCTCGGTGCGGTCATCGGGATTGACGCGGCGAACCCGCACCTTCTCCCGTTCATCCGCGCCCATCTTGTGATTGAGAACCACGTCGTGAATGACGCGGATGCCGTTTTCCTTCAGCGTCCGACCAGCCTGTTCGAGGGCAGCGCGATCACCGTATTTGGTCGCGACTGTTCCCTTCTGGTCGAATTCGCCAAGGTCGAAGAGATCATAGGTATCGTAACCTACCGAAAAACCGCCGGCAGAACCCTTGTAGGCCGGCGGTAGCCAGACGTCGGTAATACCCATTCGGGCAAGGCTTTCCGCCTTTTCGGCCACCTCGCTCCATAATTTCCCTCCGTCCGGATAGTACCAATGGAAGAATTGAAGCAAGGTGCGTCCGGCCATATTTCCCTCATGATGGTTAGCAGGTCGCGCCATAAACGGCCCGGCGGCGAAAGGGTTCCGCCGCCGTATTGACCAAACTTCGATTGTGAGGGGACCACCTTCCCTGATCCGTCCGGTGGCCTGGTCTATGCGTTATTCCGCAATTTCGAGAAGTGCCGCGCCCGCCTGAAGATAGTCGCCTTCCTTGACGATCAGGCGGACCTTGCCGGCCTTCGTCGCCACGATTTGCGTTTCCATTTTCATGGCTTCCATGACGGCCAGAAGATCGCCTTTGGAAACAGTTTCGCCATCGGTCACCTTGAACGATTGCAAGGTGCCGGAAACGGGAGCGATAATTTCACCTTCCTTCTCCTTGACCGACGCGCCGGGGGCAGCGGCATTGCCGCCGCTGACAGCGCCGAGGCCGGAGAGCAGCAGGTTCGGCAGGCCGACAGAAACACGCTTGCCGTCGATTTCCAGAAAGGTGCGCGTGATGGAAGGGTCTTCAGCCGGTGCAGGACGTTCCATGGCGTCAGGCATGGCGGCGAAATCGGTCTCGATCCAGCGGGTATGAACCTTGAAACCGTCGGTGCCGATGAAGTCGTCCGTCTCGATTGCGGCGCGATGGAACGGCAGAACCGTGGCAATGCCTTCGA
>Ga0308172_1002314_pt1 | contig 10173 bp, 7 predicted proteins | sample PhyGR2_FD_202134 | JGI IMG/M metagenome (GOLD analysis project Ga0308172, IMG submission 202134) | Phyllosphere microbial communities from UC Gill Tract Community Farm, Albany, California, United States - DLSLSG.R2 | ecosystem: Host-associated > Plants > Phyllosphere > Unclassified | place: USA...
GATCCAGCAGGCGAGCAAGCTGAGCCGTCCCGAGGTCGGCATCAATGAGCAGCGCGTCTGGGTGGTCACCCCTCTTCCCGAGGGCAATGGCCTGATGCTTTATATCGGCACGCCGGTGAATGCCGAATTCCTGAGCAAGCAGCATTTCGCCGCCGAGGATGTCTTCGACGATTATCGCGCGCTCCAGGGGCGTGCCCGGTCGCTCCAGCTGAAGTTCAACCTCGTCCTGTTCGCGATCGCCTTGCTGATCGTGGGCATCGCAGTCTGGATCGCCCTGGCGGTGGCGGATCGCCTCGTCCGTCCCGTGGGCGAGCTGGTCGACGCCGCGCGGCGGATCGCGGGCGGTGACCTGACCGCACGCGTGCCCGATCCCAAGACCCGTGACGAGGTCGGGACGCTCGCCAACGCCTTCAACCAGATGACCGGCCAGCTGGAGCGCCAGAATACCGAGCTGGTGACGGCCAACGCCCAGCTCAACAACCGGCGCGCGCTGATCGAGGCGGTGATGGCGGGCGTTTCCGCGGGCGTCGTGGCGATCGGGCGCGATCGGCAGGTGCGGATCGCGAACAATTCGGCCGACATCCTGCTCGGCGCGGACCAGGGTGGATTGGTCGGGCGGAAGTTGGGCGAGGTCGCACCCGAGCTGGACGAGCTGCTCGACCAAGGGCGACGCGAAGCCACGGTGCAGGTGGAGCTGAATGGCGACATGCGCACGCTTGCGGTGCGGATAGCCCAGACCGGCGACGGCCCCATTCTGACCTTTGACGACATAACCCAGCAATTGCTCGACCAGCGCCGCGCCGCCTGGTCGGACGTGGCGCGCCGCATCGCGCATGAGATCAAGAACCCGCTGACCCCGATCCAGCTTGCCGCCGAACGGCTCCAGCGCCGCTATGGCAAGGTCATCGGGCCGGAAGATCCCACCTTCGGCCGCCTGACCGAGACGATCGTCCGCCAGGTCGGCGATCTGCGCCGGATGGTCGACGAGTTTTCGTCCTTTGCGCGGATGCCCAAGCCCGTGTTCCGCGAAGAGGCGATCGCCGATATCTGTGCCCAGGCGATGTTCCTGCACGAGGTGGCACATCCCGAGGTGCGGTTCCAGCTCGATCAGGAAGAACCCGCTCCCACGCTGGTCTGCGACCGTCGCCAGATGAGCCAGGCGCTGACCAACATCGTCAAGAATGCGGTGGAAGCCATTGAATCCCGGCCCGAAGGCATGGCGGGCGGCGAAGTCGTGATGACGGTTGGCCAGCAGGGTGGCATGGTCACCATCACGGTGACCGACAATGGCATCGGCCTGCCGCCCGAACGCGACCGGATCATCGAGCCCTATATGACGACGCGCGCGCGCGGCACCGGACTGGGCCTCGCCATCGTCAACAAGATCATTGCGGAACATGCCGGCACGATCGGCTTTTCCGACAATCCCGCCGGTGGGACCATCGTTTCGATGATGTTCGACGCCGGTGCTCTGGCGGCGCTGGATCAGGGAGGCGCCGAACCCGAACTGGCTGGGGAGGGCCAGCTCACCGCTTTGACTCGTACCCGGACGTAAAAAGATCATGGCTTTGGACATCCTCGTCGTCGACGACGAACTCGATATCCGCGAACTTGTCGCGGGCGTGCTGGAGGACGAGGGCTATGACGCCCGCGTCGCGGCCGATAGCGACTCCGCGTTGGAGGCGGTGGCGGTGCGACGTCCGTCGCTTGTGCTGCTCGACGTCTGGCTACAGGGCTCCAAGCTCGACGGGCTGGAACTGCTCGACGAGATCAAGCGGCGCGATCCGTCGATCCCGGTGCTCGTCATCTCCGGCCATGGCAATCTCGACACGGCCGTCGCCGCGATCCGCAAGGGGGCGGCCGATTTCATCGAAAAGCCGTTCGAGGCCGAACGCCTGCTCCTGATGGTGGCACGCGCGACCGAAACCGAACGGCTGCGCCGGGAAAACGCCTCGCTGCGTGCTTCGGCCGGGCGTGAGACCGATCTGACCGGATCGTCGAGTGCGATAAATGGCATCCGTGCGACCCTGAAGCGCGTGGCCGCGACGGGCAGTCGGGTGCTCATCATGGGGTCCGCGGGTGTCGGCAAGGAAGTCGCCGCGCGCCTGCTCCACGGCTGGAGCAATCGGGCCGAAGCCCCGTTCGTCGTCGTCAGCGCGGCGCGCATGACGCCCGAACGGGTCGAGGAGGAGCTGTTCGGTGTGGAGGAGGGCGGCGATCTGGTCCGCACCGGCCTGCTCGAACAGGCGCATGGCGGCACGCTGTTTCTCGACGAGATCGCCGACATGCCGATCGCGACCCAGGCCCGCATCCTGCGGGTGCTGACCGACCAGAGCTTCACGCGTGTCGGCGGCACCCGCGTCGTCAAGGTCGATGTCCGCGTCGTGTCCGCGACCGCACGCGACCTGACCCAGGAAATCGCCGAAGGACGGTTCCGGGAGGACCTGTATTACCGCCTCAACGTCGTGCCCGTGACCATCCCGTCACTCGCCGAGCGGCGTGAGGACATCCCGCCACTGGTCGAGCATTTCATGGCGCATTATGCGACCGAGCGGCGCGTCCGCACCCCGGAGATCGCGCCCGACGCCATGGTGGCGATGCAATCCTATGACTGGCCGGGCAATGTCCGCCAGCTCCGCAATGTCGTCGAACGGACGATCATCCTGGCGCCGGGTGACCGAGTGGGGCGGATCGACCTGGACCTGCTGCCCGCCGAGGTGCTGGGTGAGGGGGCCGATATGGGCGGCGGTGGCGCGACCGCGATCATGGGCGCGCCGTTGCGCGAAGCCCGCGAAAGCTGGGAGCGCGAATATCTGCGCGTCCAGATCCGGCGTTTTTCCGGAAATATCTCGCGTACGGCCAGCTTCATCGGGATGGAACGCTCGGCGCTGCACCGGAAGCTGAAGCTGCTGGGCATCAGCGAGACACGCGAGGATTGATCGCCGCCTCTGGACGAATGCCTGCCGAGACCATAAATACCGGGTGCGCCCGGCACACGGGCGCAATTCCGACGCCGGGAAACGGCGCTACTCGCGGGCACGGACCCGCCAAGAACAAGGGCTTTCCCATGGCCGACAAATCGGGTTCGCTACAGGACCTGTTTCTGAACGCACTGCGCCGTTCCAAGGCGCCTGTGACCATGTTCCTCGTCAAAGGTGTCAAGCTCCAGGGCATCGTCACCTGGTTCGACAATTTCTCGGTGCTGCTGCGCCGCGATGGCCAGTCGCAGTTGATCTACAAGCACGCCATCTCCACCATCATGCCATCCGGCCCGCTGGACGTCGCGGCGATCGTTGACGGCGTGAACGAACAGCAGCGCAAGAACCCGCTTTTGCAGGAAATCTTCCTGAACGCGGTGCGCAAGTCCGAAGACCCCGTCACCATGTTCCTGATCAACGGCGTCATGCTGCAGGGCCAGATTGCGGGCTTCGACCTGTTCTGCATGTTGCTTCAGCGTGAAGGCATGGCCCAGCTCGTCTACAAGCACGCCGTTTCGACCATTCAGCCGGCCCGGCCGCTGAACCTGGCCGAAGAGCAGGCGGGATCGGCCGAGGATTGAGCACGGGTTTCGATCGCGATCGCGGTGAATTCACGCGCGGCGCCCGCACGGTCATCGTCCTGCCCGACCAGGGCGACGCCGTGCGTGACGCCGAAGCGCGTCTGGAGGAAACCGCCGGACTCGCCATGGCGATCGGCCTGGATGTGGTCGAACGCGTGGCGGTCCGCGTCCGCGCCCCCAAGCCCGCCACGCTGATCGGCAGTGGCCAGGTCGAGCAGGTCGCGCAGCAGGTCCGGATGGAAGAAGCCCAGCTGGTCGTCTTTGACGCCTCGCTGACCCCGGTGCAGCAGCGCAACCTTGAAACTGCGCTGGAGGCCAAGGTCATAGACCGGACCGGCCTGATCCTCGAAATCTTCGGCGAGCGCGCCGCTACCGCCGAAGGGCGGTTGCAGGTCGAACTCGCGCATCTCGACTATCAGGCGGGCCGGCTGGTGCGCAGCTGGACCCATTTGGAACGGCAGCGTGGCGGCTTCGGCTTCCTGGGCGGTCCGGGTGAAACGCAGATCGAGGCCGATCGCCGGATGATCCGCGATCGCATGGCGCGGCTCCGGCGCGAACTGGATCAGGTCAGCCGGACGCGCGGCCTCCATCGCGAACGCCGTCAGCGGGCACCATGGCCGGTGATCGCGTTGGTCGGCTATACGAACGCCGGAAAGTCAACGCTTTTCAATCGCTTGACTGGCGCTCATGTCATGGCGAAGGATCTTCTCTTCGCCACGCTCGATCCGACCTTGCGCCAGATTTCCTTGCCCGGCATCGACAAGGCGATCCTGTCCGACACGGTGGGCTTCGTCTCCGATCTGCCGACGCAGCTGGTCGCCGCATTCAAGGCGACGCTGGAAGAGGTGGTTTCGGCGGATCTGCTGATCCATGTCCGCGACATTGCCCACCCCGACACCGAGGCGCAGCGCGCGGATGTCGAGGCCGTGCTGACCGAGATCGGTGTCGATCCCGAAACGCCACGGTTCGAGGCGTGGAACAAGATCGACCTGATCGAGGGCGACACCCGCGAGGATGTGCTGGTCGATGCCGAACGCCGCCCCCATATCGTCGCGGTGTCGGCGATGACGGGGGAGGGCATTGACGACCTGATCGAACAGGTCGCGGCGACGCTGACCGCCGGGCATCGGCGGTACCGCGTCACGCTGGACGCGGGCGACGGGGCGGGGGCCGCCTGGTTGCACGCCCATGGCGAGGTGCTGGATCAGGTGATCGAGGACGACCGGGCGGTCTACGATGTCCGCCTTGCCGAGTCCGACTATGAACGGTTCACCCGTCGCGACGCTTGACGGTCTGCCATAGGGCTTCCTTGGCTTCCAGATCGAGCGCGGGGAATGCGTCGCCCGCCTGTGCTTCCATCGCCCGAAAGCGGCGCTCGAACTTGCCATTGGCATAACGGAGCGCCGCTTCGGCATCCACGCCGCAATGGCGCGCCCAGTTGACGACCGAGAACAGCAAGTCGCCGAATTCCTCCGCCAGCATCTCGGGCGGGGCTTCGGTGATTTCCCGAATCTCCTCGTCGACCTTCGCGCGCGAGCCTTGGGCATCGGGCCAGTCGAAACCGACTCTGGCGGCACGCTTCTGAAGTTTTTCCGCTCGCATCAACGCCGGGAGGCCCAGTGCCACACCGTCCAGCGCACCACCCGCCGCTTTGGCCCTGCGTTCCTCGGCCTTGATCTGTTCCCACAGATGATGGCCACCTTCGGCGTGATCGCCGAAGATATGAGGGTGGCGCCGTTCCATCTTGTCGCTGATCGCCGCGACGACATCGGGAAAGGCGAACTGCCCGTGATCCTCGGCAATCTGTGCATGGAAGACCACTTGCAGGAGGAGATCGCCGAGTTCGTCCTGCAAGTCCGCCATGTCACCGCGCGCGATGGCATCGGCGACTTCATGCGCTTCCTCGATGGTGTAAGGCGCGATGCTCTCGAAGCTTTGCGCTATATCCCATTCGCAACCGCTCTGCGGATCGCGGAGGCGTTTCATGATGGTCAGCAGACGGTCCAAATCGGCGCTCCTTGTTCCTGCGAATAGGGAAGACATATTCTTTGCCAGATGGAAATGACACCATCTGGTAGCAGCGGGAGCCGTGCGGAGCCATCCAAGGCGTGGACGATGCTCAGCCGCTGCCTGTCCTCCTGTTCCATGGCTCGACAAGCGAGCGGTCGTTCCGTCGTCTCGCGGTCAAGGGAGTGGCGCGTCTTCCGATCCTGTCTGGTACCGAGGTGCGACTATTCGACCCCAGTGGCCTGCTGTCCGGGCAAGCGGGGCATTCCGTTGTGCGATAAGGTCAGCAACGGGAGAAGATGACGTAGATGGCCGGAGTGACCAGTACCGTCAGCAGCGTCGAGGCCGAATAGCGGCGAGATCGCAAGTCCCTGGAAGATCGAGTCGGTCAGGATCACGGCGGCACCGATCAAGGCCGCCAATGCGATCAGCAGGATTGGCTTGAAGCGGATTGCCCCGGCCTCGATCAAAACCTCGCGCAGCGGTCTGTCGGGGGTTCGGCCGTGGCGAATGAAATCGACCAGCAGGATCGAGTTGCGCACGATGATGCCCGCCAGCGCGATGAAGCCGAGCATAGAGGTGGCGGTGAACGTGCGCCGAAGATCATGTGACCGATGACGATACCGATCAGTATCAGCGGGATCGCCGTCAGGATGGCGAGCGGCAGGCGGAAGCTGCAAAATTGCGCGATGACAAGGACGTGGATGCCGAGCAACGCCGCACCGAACGTGGCCCCATGTCGCGGAAGGTGACCCAGGTGATCTCCCATTCGCCGTCCCACAGGATCGTCGGTCGCCGTTCATCCTCCGGTCGACCGTGCAGGCGGGTCACCGGCCGGACCAGTCCCTGCGCCGCCCAGTCATGCGCGGCGATCGCGCGATTGATCGCGATGATGCCATAGACCGGAGCCTCGAACGTCCCCGCTAATTCCGCGGTCACCATGTCCGCTGCGCCGGCGTCGCGCCGGAACAGGATCGGACTGCCACGCCCGGGACGCGCATCGATCACCTCGCCCAGCTCGACCAGTCGCCCGGCTCCGAATGGGCTGTGGGCGGTGGATTTCGCCTAAGTCCATAGCTTTACGGCTTTCGTCGATCCGGCCGCGCAGCGGCTTCGTGCGCAAGGTTTATTGGCGGGGCGGCGACTTTTCCTCGTGACAGGCGTTGAGCGGCTGTAAACGCCGGGAGATTGGGTGATGAGGGGGGTGTTGGTCCGGGGCCTGGGTTGGTTCGTCGCGATTCTCGGCGGTTTCTTCGCGGTGGCGGGCGGTGTGCTCGCATCGATTGGCGGATCGACCTATTATGTCATTGCCGGGATCGCGATGATCGCCAGCGGGGCGTTGATCGGCCGTGACAAACCCCTCGGCCGCTGGCTGTTTGTAGGAATCTGGGTCGGAACGCTCCTTTGGTCGATTTGGGAGGTCGGCCTTGACGCCCTGCAACTGGTTCCCCGTCTCGTCGCGCCGACCGTATTGCTGGTGCTCGTCCTGCTGACGGGTTGGCGATCCCGATCCTGGCGATCGCGTGCCCATGCCGCGCCCGCAGTCGCGGCGGCGGTGCTTGCCCTCGGGGTTGGCGGCGTCAGCCTCCACGGCGATCCGATCACCGCACAGGAGGCGCCCCAAGTCGCTGTGCTTCCGGCCGCACCTACTGGCGAGGCCGACGCGGACTGGCGCGATTATGGCGGCACGTTGTCGGGACGACGCTATTCCGCGCTGGCCGACATCACGCCGGGGAATGTCGGACGGCTGGAGCTTGCCTGGACGCAGCGCACCGGCGACCTGCCAATGGAAGCCGAATCCAAGGAGCATAAGCGCGAATATCACTCCGAAGCGACGCCGATCCACATCGGCGACACGCTTTTCACCTGTACGCCCCATTCCTTCGTGCAGGCGATCGATGCGACCACTGGCAAGACCAAGTGGAGCTGGCACGAGAATGCGAAGATCGAGGGCAACAACTATCTCGTCTGCCGTGGCGTCACCTATTTCGAGGCACCGGCGGGGACTCCATGCCCTCGTCGCATCTTCGCGCCGACGTTCAACGCCCGGTTGGTCGCGCTGGACGCGGATACGGGACGCCTGTGCCCAAGCTTCGCCAGCGGCGGCGCGATCGACCTGCGCGCCAATATGGGCACGTCCAAGCCATCCGACCAAATTGGCACGACGCCACCGGTGGTGGTCAACGGTCGGCTCATCATCGGCGAGCGGATCATCGACAACGTCAACCGCGACATCCCGTCCGGCGTCGTGCGGGCCTATGATCCGGTGTCGGGCGCGCCGGTCTGGGCGTGGGACGTGGGCCGTTCGCCGGACGCGATCGCGCCGCTGCCGGCGGGGCAGACCTACACGCGTGGTACGCCCAACGTCTGGGGCGCGATCACGGCTGATGCGGCCAACGGTCTCGTCTATCTCGGCACGGGCAATGCCTCGCCGGATTATTGGATCGGTTACCGCCGACCGTTCGACGACCGCTTCGGTTCGTCTATCGTCGCGCTGGAGGTGGCAACGGGGAAGTTGCGCTGGACGCGTCAGCTGGTCCACCGCGACATGTGGGACATGGACCTGCCGATCGGTCCGTCGCTGTTCGACTATCGCGCGCCCGATGGCCAAGTGATCCCCGCACTGATCCAGACGACGAAGATGGGGCAGGTCTTCTTTCTCAACCGCCTGACCGGCGCGCCGATCGCCGCGATCACCGAGCGGCCGGTGCGCACCGATGGCGCGACGCCGGGCGTCCGCGTCTCGCCAACGCAGCCCTTCTCGACCGGCATGCCCAGCTTTACGCCGCCTGCGCCAACCGAAGTTGCGACCTGGGGGGCAACGCCGATCGACCAACTGTTTTGCCGCATCGACATCCGCCGCGCACAGGGGACCGGCATCTACCAGCCGATGGGGCTGAAGCCGATCATCGGTCATCCGGCGTTCGACGGGGTCACCGACTGGGGCGGCGCGGCTGTCGATCCCGTGCGCGGGATCATGACCGTCAACACGATGGAGATGCCGTTCAAGCTATGGCTGATGCGGCGCGACGATCCACGGGTCGCGCCGATGATGAAGCAGAAGCAGGGCGGCGAGAACGCCATGCAGGCGCAGCTCCAAACCCAGTACAACACGCCCTATGTCGCAGTGGTGAAGGCATGGGTCGGCATCTTCGGCGCTCCGTGCGTCGCGCCGCCCTGGGGGCATTTGACCGCAGTCGACCTCGGCACCCGGCGCGTGCTGTGGAGGAAAGTGCTGGGCACCGCGCGCGACACCGGACTGTTCGGGTCGCACCTGGGCGTGCCGATCAAAACCGGCGTCCCGAATCTGGGTGGATCCATCATCACCGCGGGCGGACTCGCCTTTATCGGGGCGACGACGGACCAGTATCTGCGCGCTTACGACCTCAATACGGGCAAAGTGGTTTGGAAGGCACGGCTGCCCGCCGGGGCGCAGGCGACGCCGATGACCTATCGCGGCCGGGACGGGCGGCAATATGTCGTCATCACCGCAGGCGGTCATGGCGCGCTGGGCACGCGATACGGGAATTACACGCTCGCCTATGCACTGCCGAGACGCTGACGAAAGATCGTGCCTTTCGCCGCAATGGGCATTCCTTGTACGATCCCATCCGCGAGCAATCGTCCCGCGACAGCGGGGCAAGTGTGCGATGCGCCGTCAGGTTCGGCGTCGCGTCGCACAGCAGGCCAAGCCGCGTCCGAATAATTGCCGCACCGGCCTTAGCGAACCCTGGCTTGCAGTATTTATAGCCGCCCGGATATGGCCGATGATGTCATTGATGATGACCTGCTTGGCGCCTTGATCCCCGCGAGAAATTTTGCCGCATATATTGATCACCATATTTGCGAAGATATCGACCAGCGCTTGCATAGAAACGGGGCCAACCACGGCTGTACGGATCGCTGCGCGCCGTCTTGATTTCCATCGTTTGAATTTCCCCAAGGGCCTGTTTCAACGGGGAATTCATAGTGCCCGCCGCGGGCGTTGCCCATGCGAATTCCGGTGCAAGGCCATCATCTCCCATCGGGCCGACAGCCGGGGGACGAGGCGTCCGGCCTCGACCGGGTCGGCCGTCTTGCTTACGGGATGGTTGGCGGCGCTTCGCTGGTAGAGATAGGTGGGCGAGGTCACATCCACGTCTTATCCGATCACCGACACGGGCTTCGATTGCGGGTGGACGACGGCGGTGCGCGCGCAGCCTGATGCCGCAGCCCAGTGCCCCGCGAAGCGCGGCCGGATGCAGGAATGGGGGAAATCTGTGGGTTCAGCGCGGATGTGGAGCGGGTGAAGGGAATCGAACCCTCGTATTCAGCTTGGGAAGCTGCTGCTCTACCATTGAGCTACACCCGCGTTGCGATGCTGCCTATTCAAGCCACAGGAATTTGGCAAGCGGGTGCGACCAAATTTCTTGGGGGCGATCAGCCCAGGATCGACTGGCCCAGCGTCATCGTCTTGCCGTTGGTCACGATCACCCGGTCACCCAGTTTCGTCGCGGCGAACAGCTTTTTGGCAAAGCCGGGGGGCACGCCGATACAGCCATGGGTGGCATTGCCGTAGCGCACATCGCTGGCATGGATGGCGACGCCATCATTGGTCAGGCGCAGCA
>Ga0308172_1002315_pt1 | contig 10171 bp, 9 predicted proteins | sample PhyGR2_FD_202134 | JGI IMG/M metagenome (GOLD analysis project Ga0308172, IMG submission 202134) | Phyllosphere microbial communities from UC Gill Tract Community Farm, Albany, California, United States - DLSLSG.R2 | ecosystem: Host-associated > Plants > Phyllosphere > Unclassified | place: USA...
GTTGGTGGGATTCCAGCCCACCAGCCTGAGCGATCATGGGAGCCTGCGCCTTCGGCGGGCGCCAGCGCGGCGCCTCTCTCCTGCATTCGGACGCCAGTATATCCGCTGCAGTGCAGCACGCCATAATCCCCCCATGGCCCGTCCTTCCGCCCCGTGGTTCCTGTATCTGCTCGAATGCCGGGACGGCACCTATTACGCCGGCATCAGCACCGACGTGGCGGCTCGTTTCGCTGCCCACCTGGCCGGCAAGGGCGCCCGTTACACCCGGGCCCGGCCGCCGCTGCGCATCCTTGCCGTGCGCGAATACCCGGACCGCTCGGCCGCCTCCCGCGCCGAATGGCAGCTCAAGCAGCAGCCGCGCGAACGCAAGCTCGCCTGGCTGCAGGCCCCGGTCGAGGCCGTCCTGTAACGCCGAGCCCATGCTCGGCTGCAAGCGCGTCGCACGGTCCCTGCACCCGGAGCTGGCAACGCGCGCGGTGGTTGGCGATACGCCTGACGGGCGCCTGGGCCTTGGCCGATGAACCGGTAGATCCACGCCACGCGTGGATGCTTTCCATGTGCCCCGCGCAGGCATTCATCCACGCATGGCGTGGATCTACTGTGGCGGTGTTCGAGGGGCCATCACTTCGGCCGGCGATCTTCCTGGTCATCACCAAAAATGATGCGCGCGCTGCGCTGGTAGCTCCAGTACGCCACCGCCCAGTTCAGCAGCACCACCACGCGGTTGCGGAAGCCGATCAGGAAGAACACGTGCGCGGCCAGCCAGAACCACCAGGCCAGCACGCCTGACAGCTGCAGCCGGCCCAGGTGCACGATGGCGGCCATGCGGCCGATGGTGGCCAGGTTGCCGTAGTCGGCGTACTTGAACGCCCCCGGTGTCGGCTTGCCATGCAGGCGCGCGCGGATGACATCGGCCACGTACTTGCCCATCTGCTTGGCGGCGGGCGCCACGCCGGGCACCGGCTTGCCGTTGGCCTGGTTCACCGCGGCCAGGTCACCAGCCACGAACAGTTCGGGGTGCCCGGACAGGGTCAGGTCGGGCTGCACCTGCACGCGGCCGGCGCGGTCCAGCGGTACGTCCAGCGTGCGCGCCAGCGGCGAGGCGGCCACGCCGGCGGCCCAGACCACGGTGCGTGCGGGCACGAACTGTTCGCCCAGTTTGAAGCCGAGGCTGTCGATGTCGCTCACCGGGGTGCCGGTCAGTACTTCCACGCCCAGCTTTTCCAGCTGCCGGCGTGCCTTCAGCGAAAGCACCTCGGGAAACGAGGACAGCACGCGCGGGCCCGCCTCGACCAGGCGCACCTTGGCGCTGGCCGGATCGATGTGGCGGAACTCGTTGCGCAGGGTGTGGCGGGCGATCTCGGCCAGGGTGCCGGCCAGTTCGACGCCGGTGGGGCCGCCGCCGACCACCGCGAAGCTCAGCCATGCGGCCTTCTTCGCCGGGTCCGGTTCGGCCTCGGCGCGCTCGAACGCCAGCAGCAGCTTGCGGCGCAGGGCAATGGCATCGTCCAGGGTCTTCAGGCCCGGCGCATCGGCCGCCCACTGGTCGTTGCCGAAATAGGCGTGGGTGGCGCCGGTGGCCAGCAGCAGGCTGTCGTAGCCCAGGGTGCTGCCGTCGGCCAGCTGCACCTGGCGGGAGGCCTTGTCGATGGCGACGACCTCGCCCAGGCGCACTTCCACGTTGCGCTGGTGGCCGAGGATGTGGCGCAGCGGCGCGGCGATGTCGGGGGCGGACAGGCCAGCGGTGGCGACCTGGTACAGCAGGGGTTGGAACAGGTGGTGGTTGCGGCGGTCGAGCAGGGTGATCCTGATCTTTTCGCGGGCCAGGGCCCGGGTGGCCCAGAGGCCCGCAAAACCGCCGCCGATGATGACCAGGTGGGGGACTGGTTCGCGGCTCATCGACGTACTCCAGAGGGGGATGGATGTCGCCCTGCATCATCGCACGTCACATGGCTGCCAGTGGCCATGGGTGATACTCCGCTCAGCCTGCAGCCCACCGAGGAAACCATGTCCGAACCGGAAAAGCGTATCGCCCTGCTGATCGACGCCGACAATGCGCCGGCCTCGAAGATCGACGAAGTCCTGGCCGAAGTCGCCCGTTACGGCGTGGCCAACGTGCGCCGTGCCTACGGCAACTGGAAGAGCCCGCGACTGAAGGGCTGGGAATCGGTGCTGCACGAGTACGCCATCCGCCCGATCCAGCAGTTCGCCTACAGCAAGGGCAAGAACGCCTCGGACATGGCCATGGTCATCGATGCCATGGACCTGCTGTACGCGCGCAACCTGGATGGTTTCGCCATCGTCTCCAGCGATGCCGACTTCACCCCGATGGTGATGCGCCTGCTGACCGATGGCGTGAAGGTGTATGGCTTCGGCGAGAAGAAGACGCCCGAGCCCTTCGTCAACGCCTGCTCCAAGTTCACCTACCTGGAAGCCCTCGGCCAGACCCACGCCAGCGTGCCCGATGTCGAGGCCGAGGCCGGGCAGGCGCCCAGCGGGCAGGTTGCTGGCGAACAGGTGGCCAGTGATGAAGTGCGCCCGCGCAAGAACAGCGCGGAACTGCGCAATGACACGCGCCTGGTGAAGATGCTGCGGCGTGCGGTGTCGGCGGCCGAGGGCGAGGATGGCTGGTCACACCTGGGCCCGGTCGGCAGCCAGATCGGCAACCAGGCCTCGTTCGACCCGCGCAACTATGGCTACGGCAAGCTCAGCGACCTGCTGGCGGCCATTGGCCTGTTCGAGCTGAAGAAGGACGGCAAATCGTCCTACGTGCGCGCGCTGCCGAAGAAGAACCGGTAGTGCCGGCCGCGACTCAGATCACCCGCGCATCGGAACCCGCATGGCCGTCGGCAAACCCGGCGGCGAAATCCTCAACGCCGTTGAAGGCCAGCAGCAACAGCCCGGCGCACAGCAGCTGGTTGCGGCTGGAACGGCGGTAGCCCAGCACCAGCATCACCAGCCCTGCTGCCAGCAGAACGTAGTTCAACGCATCCCATGCAGTCACGTCGTGTCTCCCTGTGGATGGGCGTATCGTAGCGTTTCCGCGCCACCGTGGCGCACCGCTGCAGGCAGGGAATTCCGCAATGTTGAAGATCTGGGGCCGCCGCAATTCCAGCAACGTCCGCAAGGTGCTGTGGTGCGCCGAAGAAATCGGGCTGCCGTACGAATCCATCGAAGTGGGCGGCAGCCATGGCGGCACGCAGTCGGCCGAATACGTGGCGATGAATCCCAACAGCCTGGTGCCGGTGATCGAAGACCACGGCCTGCCGCTGTGGGAATCGAACACCATCGTGCGCTACCTGAGCGCGCGCTATTCGCTGGGCACGCTGTACGCCGAAGACGCGATGGAACGCGCGCAGGCCGAGAAGTGGATGGACTGGAGCACCTCGCGGATGGCCGCGCTGTACTCCGAACTGATCTGGGGCATCATGCGCACCGCGCCGGCCGACCGCGATGAAGCGCGCATCAACGCCGCCATCGTGCGTGCCGGTGATTACCTGAAGATGGCCGATGAGAGCTTGGGCAGGCAGCCGTGGCTGTCGGGCGAGAAGTTCGCCATGGGCGACATTCCGCTGGGTTCGTTGATCTATGCCTGGTTCGAACTGCCGATCCAGCGTCCCGACCTGCCGAACGTGGCCGACTGGTATGCCCGCCTGCGCGAGCGCCCGGCCTACCAGCGCGGCGTGATGTCACCGCTGACCTGAGTGGTAGCGCCGGGCCATGCCCGGCGAACGTGGTGTGCGGAGGATCGCCGGGCGTGGCCCGGCGCTGCCGACCGTCTGCCTCAATACAGATCCGTCGGATCCACATCCAGCGACCAGCGCACCTTGCGCGCCTCCGGCAGCGCGTACAGCTGGGGCACCAGCTGGGCCAGCACGCCATGCAGCGGTGGCCGCTGCAGCGCGGACAGCAGCAGCTGCGTGCGCTGGTAACCGGCGCGACGCGGCATCGGCGCCGGCATCGGCCCATAGGCCTCCACCACGTTCTGCTCGCCCAGCAGCTGCCGCGCCGCCAGCAGGAAGGCGTTGGCATGTTCCAGCTGCTGCGCTTCGGCACGCATCAGCGCCAGGTGTGCGAACGGCGGGAAGCCGGCGGCCTGGCGTTGGTTCAATTCGGCCTGCGCGAATGGGTGGTAGCCACCGCTCACCAGGGTTTCCAGCAACGGGTGCCCCGGGTGGTGGGTCTGCAGCCAGACTTCGCCGGGATCGCGCGCGCGACCGGCGCGGCCGGCCACCTGGATCAGCTGCTGGGCCAGCTTTTCACTGGCGCGGAAGTCGGCCGAGAACAGGCCTTCGTCGATGCCGACCACCACCACCAAGGTCAGCTTGGGCAGGTCGTGGCCCTTGGCCAGGATCTGCGTGCCGACCAGGATGCCGGGCTGGTCGCCCAGCTTCGCCAGCTGCTGTTCCAGCGCGTCGCGGCGCGAGGTGGTGCCGCGGTCGATGCGCACCACCGGATAATCGGCGAAGGCGCTGACCAGGTGTTCTTCCAGGCGCTCGGTGCCGATGCCCTGCGGCTGCAGCGCGAGGCTGCCACAGGCAGGGCAGGCCAGGGGCGCCGGCTGCCGCGCACCGCAGTGGTGGCACTGCAGGCGACGGCCGCCGCCATGCACGGTCATCGGCGCATCGCAGCGCTGGCATGGCGCGGTCCAGCCGCAATCGTGGCACAGCAGCACCGGCGCGTAGCCACGGCGGTTCTTGAACACCAGCACCTGCTGGCCACGCTGCAGGTGTTCGCCGATACCGGCCAGCACGTCGGCGGAGAGGCCATCGTGCAGCGGCCGCTTGCGCACATCGAGGATGCGCACGCGTGGCGGCCGCGCCTCACCGGCGCGCTGCTTCAGGCGCAGGTGGGTGTAGCGGCCGGCATGGGCGTTGTGCAGGGTTTCCAGCGACGGCGTGGCGCTGCCCAGCAGCACCGGAATGCCCAGCGCCTTCGCGCGCACCAGGGCGAAATCGCGGGCGTGGTAGCGGATGCCGTCCTGCTGCTTGTAGCTGCCGTCGTGTTCCTCGTCGACGATCAGCAGGCCGGCCTGCGGCAGCGGGGTGAACACCGCCGAGCGGGTGCCGACGATCACCCGCGCTTCGCCGCGCGAGGCCGCGGCCCAGACGCGCGCGCGTTCGTTGTCGTTCAAGCCCGAATGCAGCGCATGCACCGCGATGCCGAGGCGGCCACGGAAGCGCGACAGGGTCTGCGGGGTCAGGCCGATTTCCGGCACCAGCACCAGCGCCTGTTTCCCCTGCGCCAGGCAGTGGATGATCGCCTGCAGGTAGACCTCGGTCTTGCCGCTGCCGGTCACCCCGTCCAGCAGGAAGGCATGGAAGCCGTCGGCTGCGGTGATCGCGGCCACGGCCTCGGCCTGTTCCGGGTTGAGAGTGGGGCCGGGCAGGGGCTGCGCATGCTGTGGTGCCACGCTCAGGGCCACGCGCTCGGCCAGCTCGCGCTTGGCCAGACTGCGTGCAGCGGTGCGCCAGTCCTCCATGCGCGCGCCCAGCACGTCTTCGTCGACCACGGCCTTGCCCAGCAGTTCGGCCAGTTGCCGCGGGCGGGTGCCGGCGCGCAGCTTTTCGCGCTGGGCCTGGCCGGCGGCGGTCAGCTGCCAGCCCCAGTGATGGGTGTCGGGCAGGGCCTCGCCATGCCGCAGCGGGCCGGGCAGGGCGGTGTTCACCACTTCTCCCAACGGTGAATGGGTGTAGCGGGCCAGCCACTGCAGGCTCTGCCACAGCTCGCCCTGCAGCAGCGGCTGCGGATCGCACCAGGCCAGCGCCTGGCGCAGGCCCTGGCCGTCGTCCACCTGGCCGTGGCCGGCCACCATGCCCACCAGCTCTCGATTGCCGAACGGCACTCTCAGGCGGCAGCCGACCGGCACGGCCGGAGCCGGACCTTCCGGGGGCAGGTAGTCGAACAGGCGCGGCAGCGGGACGGGCAGGGCGACCTGCAGGGTCGGGATGGGGTCGAGCATCGGGGCAGTGTAACGGGCAGGGCGGGATCCGATGGCAGAGGCGATCGCGTCGCCCGCGCCTGCCGCGCAATAGTAAATGTCACCTAAATATCGGTGGCTGTTAGAGATTCAGTCTTATCCACATCTTCTGTGGATAACGTTGTGCGTTACCGGTCGACGGGCGCGTGTGAGGCCGATGGCGACGGCTTTACACCCGGGTTGGTCAAAAAATAGCCATGCTTAAAACAGCAATAAAATCAATGACTTGATCGTGAAACATTGCTGAAACAAGGTGAATCCGCAGCTTCACATCGGTTCGACCGGGGACCGCATTGATGCTGTGCACAACCTGCAGCACGAAGTGCCCGTGGGCGCAAGTCCTGCCGGCCGCTGATGGGCAGCCGCTATCATGCCCGCAGACCTTTGGAGTAACCGATGACGGCTGTGCCCGCCCCTGTTTCCTCGACCGCGGCCGGCGCGCTGTCGGCCTTCCTGCGTGGCGTCGAACGCCGCGCGCTGGTGGTTGCCGAGCTGCAGTGCGGTGACCCCGCCCGCGCCGAGCAGACCCTGGTCGCGGTGATGCGCGCTTTCTCCGCCGTGGCCAGCGACCTGCCGATGGCGCAGTGGCCGACCCGTTTCTGGACCCTGCTGGGCCAGCGCCAGGCGCTGCGCGAGCCCGCTGCCGGGCAGTGGCCGCCGTCGCTGGCTGCCCTGGGCGACATGCCGCCGCTGCCGCGCCTGGCCCTGCTGCTGCGGGTCGGTGGCAGCCTGGATGAAGGCATTGCCACCCGGGTGCTGGATATCGATGAAGACGGCTACCAGCAGCTGCTGGCCGCCGCCTGCCCGCGCGATGCCCACGGCCAGCCAGACGCCGCGGCGTGGCGCGGCCTGGCCGAGCAGGTGCAGCTGCGCATCCGCGATCTGCCGGCCAAGCGCCTGCAGCAGCTGCAGCAGCCCTCGGCACCGGCCACGAACAACCAGCCTCCTACCGCCAGCTGGCGCACGCCGGAGCGCGACGAGCGCAGCGCGCCCAAGCGCCGCCGCCCCAGCAGTGGTGCGCCACGCTGGCGTGGTCCGGTCATCCTGCTGGTGACGGTGGCGGTACTGCTCGCGGCCGCCCTGGGCTGGCGCTACTGGCAGCACCACGCGACGGCCAGCGATGCGCCGCTGCCGGAAGGCGTGGTCGCCGAGTCCGGCCCGGTCACCGTTGAATCCCTGCCGGCCAGCGAGGTGCAGCCGACCGCTGCCGCCGATGGCCACGCGGCCGAGGACGCCGCCATGCTGGGAGACCGCGACTATCCGCTGGCCGCCGACGCCGACCTGTATGCGTGGAGCGCTGCGGGCGGCCCGCTGCCGGTGGATGAATCCGAACCCAAGCCGACCCGCCCCGAGCCGGTCGGTGCCGCGCTGGAAACCGCTGCTGCCGATGAATAAATTCCTGCTTGCCAGCGTGCTGCTGGCCTTGCCGTTGTCGCTGGCCGCCGCGCCGCCCTCGCTGGAAGTACCGCTGCCGCCGCCAGCGCCCGGTGCAACGCCGGCGCCGGTGGCCGATACGGGTTCACCCGCCGCCTTTGCCCAGCTCAGCCCCGAGCAGCAGCGTCAGCGTCGTGCCGACTATGCGTCGTTGAAGGCGTTGCCGGAGGGCGAGCGCGAGCGCGTCCGCCAGGCGGCCGCCCGTTTTGCCGCGCTGCCGGCCGAACAGCAGCAGCGCCTGCGCGAGCGGTTCCAGGCCCAGGACCAGTCCTTCCGCGATGGCTGGCGGCTGGGGCCGCAGCTGGGCATGCAGTTCCCCAAGCTGCACGGCCTGTTCGGGCTGGTGCCGCCGGAGCAGCGCGAGGCAGCACTGGCCGCGCTGCGCCAGCTCAGCCCCGCGCAGTTGACGCAATTGACGCTGGTGGCCCAGCGCACCCCGCCGCAGGAACGCGATGCCGTGCGCAGCGCCTTCCTCGCCGTACCCGCCGCCGAACGCGACGCCTGGCTCAAGCACCAGGCAGGCGGCTGAAAAAAGGGGACGGAGGGGATTATGTCGCTTCAATCCCCTCCGTCCCCTTTTTATCGGGAGGTCATGGGAATGGCGCGTCTGCGCGCGTAAGATGACCGGCCGCAACCCGGTGCCTGTGCCCTTCGCGCGCAACCGTAGTTGGCGTCCTGTACTTCCATGTCTACCGCAACCTCCACGCCGCGCTTCCGCAAGGAAGTGGGCGCGACCGGTCTGCTCGCCCTGCCGTTGGTGCTGGGCCATGTATCCACCGGTCTGATCTCCTTCGTCGACAACGTCATTGCCGGCCACCACGCCACCGCCACCCTGGCTGCGGTGACCATCGGTACGGCCCTGCTGTGGCTGCCGATGCTGATCCCGATCGGCACGCTCATCTCGCTTACCGCCTCGGTGTCCCAGCTGCACGGCGCCGGCCGCGAGCGCGAGATCGGCCCGCTGTTCCGCCAGGCGCTGTGGCTGGCGCTGGGCCTGGGCCTGATCATGTTCACCTTCCTCACGGTGGTGCCGCCGCTGCTGCCGGCCTTCGGCATCGCCCCGGACATCGTGCCGGGGGCGACGGCGTTCCTGCACGCTGTGCGCTGGGGTGGCCCGGCGCTGACCCTGTACTTCTGCATGCGCTACCTCAGCGAGGGCATGCACTGGACGCTGCCGACCATGCTGCTCGGCTTCGGTGGCCTGCTGGTGCTGGCGCCGATGGGCTACGTGCTGGCTAACGGCAAGCTCGGCTTCCCGGAAATGGGCGCCGAAGGCCTGGGCATCGCCTCGGCGGTGATGATGTGGCTGCAGGCCATCGCCTTCGCCACCTACCTGTGGTTCACCAGGCGCTTCGCCCACCTGCAGCTGTTCTCGCACTTCGAGGGCCCGCGCCCGGCGGCCATCTGGGACCTGCTGCGCACCGGCCTGCCGATCGGCATCACCGTGCTGATGGAGGGCGGCCTGTTCATCGTCACCGCGTTGCTGATCGGCCGCCTCGGCGCCAACGAAGCAGCCGCGCACCAGATCGCGATCAACGTGGCGCAGCTGTGCTTCATGATCCCGATGGGCGTGGCCGAGGCCACCACCGTGCGCGTGGGCCATGCGGTCGGCCGCGGCGATGGCTTCGGCGTGCGCCGCGCGGCGTGGGCCGGCTACGCGATCATCATGGGCACGCAGACGCTGTCGGCGGCGGTGCTGCTGTTCGGCCACGACGCCATCGTCGGCGTCTACACCAATGACCTCGCGGTGGCCGGCCTCGCCTCGACCCTGCTGCTGTACGCGGCCACGTTCCAGTTCCCCGATGGCATCCAGGTGCTGTCGGCCGGCGCGCTGCGCGGGCTGAAGGACACGCGCGTGCCGATGTTCATCGCCATGTTCGCGTACTGGGGTCTGGGCATGCCGCTCGGTGCCGGGCTCGGCCTGGGCCTTGGCATGGGCCCGCAGGGCATGTGGATCGGCCTGATCGTCGGCCTGACCGCCGCCGCCATCCTGATGGGCTGGCGCCTGCGTCGCAGCAGCCTGCGCATCGGTCAATCGGCCCTGGAATGATCGTCGTGCCCGTCACGCCAGACCGTGACGGGCGAACCCCTGACTTGTGTCCGATGCCGCCTCACACGGCACCGGCTATGCTGTTACCACGGCAAGAAGCCATCCGGAGCGCTCCATGAACCAACCCGTGCCCCCGCTGCCCCCGGCGCATCGCAATCCCATCGCCGGTTTCTTCATCGGGCTGTGGGACGTGATGAATTTCACCCGCAGGCTGATCCTCAACCTGGTGTTCTTCGGCCTGCTGCTGTTCGTGGTGGTGATGTTCATCGTCGCTGCGGGCATGGGTGCCGGCGCCAGCAGATCGCTGCAGGACCGCACCACGCTGGTCATCGCGCCGGAAGGCCGTCTGGTCGAGCAGTACAGCGCTGATCCGGTCAGCCGCGCGCTGGCCAAGGCGGTCGGCGACAACGGTGCAGAGGAAGTGCAGCTGCGCGACCTGCTGCGCGTGATCGAGTCGGCCAAGGCCGACAAGAAGATCGAACGCGTGGTGCTGGAGCTGGACAAGCTGCAGCCGTCCGGCTTCGCCTCGCTGCGTGAAGTGGCTGGTGCGCTGCAGGACCTGCGCGCCTCGGGCAAGCAGATCGTGGCCTTCAGCCAGAGCATGGGCCAGTCGCAGTACCTGCTGGCCGCGCAGGCCGACGAGGTTTACCTGGACCCGATGGGGTCGGTGGTGCTCGAGGGCCTGGGCCGTTACCGCCAGTACTTCC
>Ga0308172_1002319_pt1 | contig 10145 bp, 12 predicted proteins | sample PhyGR2_FD_202134 | JGI IMG/M metagenome (GOLD analysis project Ga0308172, IMG submission 202134) | Phyllosphere microbial communities from UC Gill Tract Community Farm, Albany, California, United States - DLSLSG.R2 | ecosystem: Host-associated > Plants > Phyllosphere > Unclassified | place: USA...
TAAATGATGCTTACTCCTACCCCACTGGCGCCTAGTGCGCCAGAAACTGAGTGCCACTGCTATTGGTGCGGTAAATCGAAAGAAGCCGCAGCGATGATCGGGAAGCTGATCAAAGTCGGTCAGCACCAACAATATCAAAAGTTCTGTGATGATCATTGCCACGCAGAATGGAAATTATACTGCGCGCCAAAAGTGCAAGTTTCACGCACACCAGCACGTCGCTATTCATCATGGGAACTTCGCTGAACAGTTGGATCTGATTCTTGAAAATCAATTTACAGATAGGTGATTCGATATAGTTCGTGGGGTGCCTATGGCGCAGGTTGTCTTTATCGAGGAATGGATGGTAGAGGATGGGCTCAGAGCTAAAACGGGTCTAGGGGACCGTCAGATTGAGCAGTACCGGCAAGGATGCTGGATTGAAGGGATTCACTTTAAGCGCGTATCGCCCAGTGGTGATAAAACAAAACGCGGGATCATTTGGTACAACTACCCAATGATAAACCAAATTATTAGAGAGGCATAAAATGGCAACGTTACCGACCGGCGTGGAAATCAGAGGCAACAGCATCTGCATCTGGTTTATCTACCGCGGTAAGCGTTGCCGTGAAATCCTTAAAGGATGGGCTAATACACCAGCAAACATCAAAAAGGCCGGAAACCTCCGGTCTATGATTGTTAGTGAAATAAATCTTGGCGAATTCAGCTATCACAATCGCTTTCCAACATCAAAAAATGCATCGAAATATGATACTGAAAAATGGGTTTCAAGCTTTTTCGAACTCACTGAGCAGTGGCTAAAAACCAAATCCGTTGAAGTCAGCCCTGGTACTCTTGTTAGTATGAAATCTCAGATTTCTGTTTTAAATCGAGTCATCGGCGAACACACCATGATTGAATCGATCACCCACAACAACATTCTGGCATACCGGCATGAGCTGTTGCACGGCGGCACGTTCTATAGCCATCGACCAAATAAGATTGGCCGTAGTGTCCGTACCGTTGAAACATACGTATCCCTACTCTGCCGCGTACTGAAATTCGCTCATCGTTCAGGATTTATCACAAGCAAGCCTTTCGAAGAAATAACAAAACTCAAATCAACAAAGGCAAAACCAGACCCATTATTGAAGAGTGAGTACTCAGCACTGCTCGCCGCCATGCGTGGCCAGACAAAAAACCTATTCCAACTTGCTTTCTATTCAGGGATGCGCCATGGCGAACTCAGCGCATTGGCATGGGAAGATATAGATCTCGATACTGGGATTATTCATGTATCGAGAAATTTAAATAAGCTCGGTATTTTTGGCCCACCCAAAACGCGGGCTGGCAACCGAGTAATAACATTATTGGCTCCTGCACTTGAGGCTCTTAGGGCACAGAGAGCACTTACTGAATTACAGCCACGAACAGAGATTACGTTCCACTATCGCGAATATAGGAAAACTGAGCAGCAGCATGTCCGTTTTGTTTTTCAACCGAGAGAAGTAAACAACGAGAAAAAACCACATTACTGCTCATCGACGATCGCAACGTTATGGGATACAGCCATCAAGCGATCTAAGGTTCGCCGGCGAACGCCGTATCACACGAGGCACACATATGCATGCTGGCTGCTATCTGCTGGCGCCAATCCGGCATTTATCGCTAGCCAAATGGGACATGAAAACTCGAAAATGGTTTTTGAAGTATATGGTACGTGGATTGAAGAAATGAACAATGAACAAGTACAAACATTGAACTCAAAACTCGCTATTTAATCATGCAACTCCAGATTTGAGCTGACACACTGTAGGGTAAGGCAGCATTGTGCCAGAAGCGGACGTCACAATGTTTGTTCAGCTAACACAAGTTGAGCGTTTCATAATGATATCTCTCTGGGGATCTGACCCAACTTGGAAGGTATGTTCACCTACTTCGGTAAACCCAAGCTTATGGTAAAAAGAGATTGCCCTTGGGTTATGTTCCCAGACACCTAACCAGACAACATCCGATCCCTTTGTCTCAAATTCAGCAAAGCACTTCCGCATAAGTGCTTGTGCAAATCCTTTGCCATGATAAGGAGCATCGATATAAAGACACAGGATTTCCCCGGCATGAATACTATTTACGCATGGAGGAAACTCTTCCCACCGCAGTTGTGCATACCCAATAAGTTTGCTCTCGTATTCGCAGACTAATGTAATCCAGTCTTGTCTGAGGATTTCTTTCAACTGAATATCTGTTGAATAGCTTGCTTGGCAGTGAAGTTCCATATCCTCCAGAGTATTACCATCCTGGAAAGTCTTTCTGAAGGTTCGTTCGGCTAAATTGGCAAGTTCTTCTGCGTCAGAGGCACTTGCCCTACGAATTAACATTTATCATTACTCTCTGAAAGTGATTTTTTAGAGGCTAAAAGGTAGAGCCAATTAGCTCGCCTGTTGCTGGATAAGATAAACAGAATGGTTTCTATATTGGGCCATACTCAGGATGTTTTTTCTTGTACTGTCATGATAAACATCAATGGGTCTTCCTCCCGGTTTTCATAGAAATGAGGAATGTCTGTTCTGGCCGTTGCTGAACAGCCAGTTTTTACCCGATACAGATGTTCCTGTACGCCCAATGTGAGCGTGCCTGTCTGAACATAAAACAGTTCGAGAGTCCCTTCCGTGTGGCCGGGTGAAGCAAACTTTTCCCCCGGCTGCATTTCCCACATCCAGAGCTCGGTCATATCAGGGCCACCCGACCCTGCGAGCAACCTTGCTCTTCCACCTTTGTCACCAGCCCACAATTCTGGGATCTCATCTTCTGCTATGAGGTGTACGGTCGGTTTGGAACTGACATCCACAAAATCAGCCACCGAAACGCCCATGGCGGCAGCAAGGCGGCATAACAGGGCAATACTGGGATTCGCCCGGCACCCTTCTATCTCTACCAGCGCTCCCTTGCTGACGCCCGCCCGACGGGAAAGTTCATCAAGGGATATTTTCTTTTGCTTACGATACAGCTTAATCCGCTGAGATACTGCTTCATTCACGGTGCTGACGATTGAATCAGCATCGGTCATTAAATTGACTTTTTTGGTCATAGGTCATTATTATGGAATAAATTGGTCATTACAGGATTATCACGTGTTAACAGTCTCTCCGTCAATTGCTCCTGAAATTTATCGCATTGCGCCAGGTTTTCGTGCACTCAGTATCTACGTAAAAGCTGCGCCAGTGCTTAACCCCGATATTGGTGAAACGGCGCTGCGAGAAGCCTGCGCAGCGGTTCTGGCCAGTGAGCCTGCATGGGCAGAATCTCATCTGGCCGCATGGGCAGATGTTTTTCAAAAATTTGGTGCTAAACCTAAACGCACCCCCTGCTCAGCGGATGCATTACGTAAGCGCGTATTACGTGACGAAACAATGCCAGCTCTCGATCCCATTGTTGATCTTTATAATGCCGTTAGTCTCCGCTACGCCGTACCGGTTGGTGGAGAGAATATCTCTGCCTATCAGGGTTCACCACGTCTGGCTGTGGCAAAGGGAACAGAGCCTTTTGATACCGTCAAAGAGGGTGAAACGACCGTTGAATATCCTCCACAAGGCGAGGTTATCTGGTGTGATGATACCGGCGTGACCTGCCGTCGCTGGAACTGGCGACAGGGGATCAGAACCCGCTTAGGCGTGGAAGCTCAACAAATGTGGTTCATTCTGGAGAGTCTCCCACAGATGCCGCTGGAGATGCTGTATGAAGCCGGGAAGATGCTGATCGATGGGCTTGAAAAAATGATGCCCGGTTTATGGTTTGAAGTGGCGCTCATCGAAGAAAAACAGCAGTAATACCATTCAGGAGAAACTATGATGTTTACCGGTTTGTCGGCGTTTCCATTAACGCCAGTCACCGCCAACGGCGTGGATGAAAGGGGTTCAGCCATATTCTTTCCCGCCTGACAGAAGCTCGGGTTGATTCGATGGGCATCCTGGGATCAACCGGAAGCTATGCCTATCTGACACGGGAGCAGCGCAAGCGCGTAGCAACTCTGGCAAAACAGCATGCCGGGGACATCCCTGTTATGGTGTGCGTGGGGGCGGTCAGCACCGATACCATTCTGCATCTGGCAGATGATGCGCAGGCAGTTGGCGCGAATGCCCTGTTACTCCCAGCGGTCAGCTACCAGTCACTTCGCGACGAAGAGGTCTTCACACTCTTTGAGACCGTTACCCGCCACGTGTCAGTACCGGTGTGCATCTATGATAATCAGGGCACTACGCATTTTACTTTTACGGATGAACTGCATGGTCGTCTCTCATTACTTGAGGGGGTTCGCTCGGTCAAGATCCCTGGCGTCCCGGATAACCCGGCTGCAGCGACTGAGCGGGTGGATGCGTTACGCCAACATCTGCATCCTGACGTAACCATCGGTATTAGTGGCGATGCTTATGCGGGGCTGGGATTAAACGCTGGCTGTGAAGTCTGGTATTCCGTGTGTGGCGGTCTGTTCCCTGAGATGGCGAAACAAATCACTGAAGCAGCGGCGGCAAACGATCACCAACGCGTGACTGCCCTGACAACCCGCCTTGAACCGTTGTGGTCGCTGTTCCGTAAACATGGCGGAAGTATTCGCGTTATTGCCGCTGCCGCTGGTGTACTTGGGCTTACTGATATAGATTGCCTGCCTCGTCCTCTGCAACCGTTGTCAGCAGGCGATATCGCGGAAATTGCCCATGTGATAAGCACGCTGGAACTGAAGTAATCTACACCCAGGACTGGCAGTCTGCCGGTCCATTTGAAACCAGGCTGGATATCAATCATCATCGCATGTATACGTTCGCTCCTCGCTCACAGCGGACCTTCCGCTCAGGTAACTTGTCCGCTCTGTGCCAAATGCGGACGTTGCCAGTAGGTCTGTACTATGAGTAGCAGGATGCAGCACTGTCACTATCGATGTAAATAAAAACATGTTTTAAAAAACAGTATTGACCTCAAATCTCAAATGAGTAAATTAGTACTCAGCAGCACAATGAAATTGGTTAGTCAGTTGTTGAATAGAAAGAAGTAATGAAAAACCATTTTGCTTTACAGGCCACGAAGTTTGTTGTTTGGGATGTAGTTCGCTTTCAGGCCTCGTAATGTTTGTGCTGGCTCGCAAAATGGTAGTGTTAGCGCGATGATGTAAGGCCTTGTTTTTTTTGTTAATGCTGGCGGTTTCGTTTTTTTGATAGTAACCGTATCGGCAATGGGCAACGCATCAAAGAGTATATGTCGCGAGGGGATGTGCTTGTTTAAGTTGCCACGCGTAGGTTCTGAAAGCGCAGGCAGGTGTATTACGAGATAAATAGAGGGGGGATTTTTAGTATTAATGCCCAATATTATCTGTAGTAAGCGGGTACATTTAAAAGCAGTATAAATAGCAGTATCATTTTATTAAGTTCATTAATGTTAAATCTGAAGTCTGAAGTACCTTAAAAGCCCTGACTGCAATGGTTAGGGCTTTTAAGATTACTCCCTCCTTTAAATTGCAAGTTCTCCCAACAAATCATTAATAAAACTAACCTTGATAATTTCCCCAGATAAGCCCCCGATGACTTATCGGTTTGGATGCGGTTAATCAAGATAAGCATGCTGTAACCTCCTCCACATTTATCATGTTTCCTCAATGTTAGTCATGCAGTTACAGTTGTTAGAAGAATTGCCAACGTCTATTACTCGCTCATAGCAGATCTTGCAGTGCTTCAGGCGATCCACTTTATGCCTACAGCGGACATAGCTGTCAATTAGCAGCTATTTATCAGGTCTGTTCCATGGCATTTTAAGCAATAAACTCGCCATTCCACATAAACCGCTTACTCCTGCAAAGAGTAAACCTGCACCTACAAAGCCTGACAGTAAAAATAACCGGCTATCTATTGTGTATCCCAATACAACGCCGATAAGAATCAGTGTGCCCGCAACAATCTGAACTTGCCTCATTATAGGCAACGGTTGTTTCTTGTCTTCGATAGTCGGAAGATGGACGCTCTTCCAAGCGTTAATGCCACCAGTCATCAGTAAAGCCGGCACAGGGCTTGCTGCTTTCATAAGCACGTTGGCATTTTGAGCCGTGCGCCCCCCTGACAGACAATGAAAAATGACAGGTTGTCCCTCTGTACCCTCCAACTTTTTACCTACCGTGATATCAGTAAGAGGAAGTGAGCGCGCGTTCGGTATGTGCTCACGCAGGTATTCAACGGGATCTCTAATATCAATGAGCACAGCTCCTTGATCAATAAGTCTTTTAGCTTCTTGTGGTGATATTGATTCTGGAGTCATTTGAAATCCTCTGGACAATAAATGCCTTTTAACGTGGAGATAACCTTTTTCACCGCGTCATTCTTGATGAAATAGTTCACCTTTTGCGCCACCCTTTCAGACTCAATTAAGCCGTCTTCTTTCATTTTTGCTAGGTGTTGAGAGGTTGCTGAAGGCGTTAAGCCGGTCAATTGTCCCAAATCACCTGACGAGGTACCGGGTTTGTCAATCAGAATACAGAGGATTAATAGCCGATTGCTGTTGCTCATCGACTTAAGCAGCGTAGTTGCCAGCGAGGCACTTTTCTGTAACTGGAACAGGTGAGTCTCATCCATTTCTTTATTTTAGCATCCTCTAAATTTAGAAGATTCTAAATTAAATGGTATTCACACGCAATCAAGAAATTTTAATAGCTGTAGGATGTTCTCTTATTGCCGGCTGTAAGATTTTCTTGTTTTGTACAACAAAGTACTGGCAAGCAAGTTGAGCTAGCATAATTTTGCTAGTGCCCCTTGGGTGCCCCTTTTCTACTTGCCAGCATTTTAAATCATTTAAAAACAATAAATTAAACAGCATCTCCAACTTTGTACTTATGAGTTATACAAATAGCCGATTCAAAAATGATGATTAAACCGACAAAACGCTGAAAAAACGAGGCTTAATCGTTGATAAAAGCAGCGTCCACCACTAGGTTTTATCTGCTTTTGCATGGCCTATTGCAGCTATTGATAAAAATGCCCGCCAGATCCTAGACCTCAAACCCCAACTCTGGCAGGATAGTTCTCAAGGAAACACGGATAACTTATTGTTTATATAAGCCTGTTTTTTTAGGTTGGATGATCCGACGCGATGTTAGCGACATTCTCCACCGCGCTCAGAGTCAAAAAATCGATATCGATTTATTACGGATGTTTCACTTTCACCGAATAATGAGGAATTCACGATTATGGCGACAACGAAAAAAGCGACAAAATCCCACATTGGTCTTGATACCAAACAATCTGCCAAACTGGCAGAAGCCCTCAATAGCCTGCTCGGCAACTACCAAGTGTTGTACATGAACGTGCGCGGCTATCATTGGAATATCACCGGACCACAGTTTTTTGAACTGCACGTGAAATTTGAAGAAACCTATAACGATCTGCTGCTGAAAGTCGATGAGCTTGCCGAGCGTATCCTGACGCTGGGTTATCAGCCTCGTCACGCGTTCAGCGAGTATCTAAAAACAGCGGATATTAAAGAAGACACTAACGTGACCGACGATAAAGGTACGTTAAAAGGTCTACTGGCGGGCTATTCGGTTCTGCTGACGCAGCAGCGTGAAATTTTAGAGTTGGCAAGCGAGGCCGGCGACGAAGGGACGTCTTCTTTGATGAGCGACTACATCAAAGAGCAGGAAAAACAGGTTTGGATGTTAAATGCCTATCTGGGCAAATAATCCCGTTTGAAGTTTTGCTCCAGCCCCGCGATGCGGGGCTGAATTTTTTCTACCACTCGTAAGCCACAGAATACAGCAATGAACGATGATGCTGAATTTTGTGTAAGCGGCGAACACTATAGATGTGTCGGTTTCTGCGGGATTGGCCTTCTAACCAGCAACTGCGTCGACGGTGTACCTGACGCAACATACGCCAGCGCCCTACTTCATTTCTACTACGTCGCATGACAAACGTCTCTCTGGGTGAGTGCGCGGGCATTATAAACCTATAGTGATATTTGTCACACAATCGATTTGCCTTCTTGGCTGTAAATCCTCAGCACATGCCCGATAATAATTTGTCTCAATGTTACAAGCCGTAAACTAATACGAATTTTAAATCGATGACTTTTATCCGCGAAAAGGTTTTACCTTTCAACAACAGTGCGTAAACTCAGTTGAGATAACGCTTTTTTGCGAAAGGATAACTCGCCTTTATGACAACGTTTTATACCGTAATTAGCTGGCTGACAATTTTTGGCTACTGGTTACTTATTGCCAGCGTGACACTTCGCATTTTGATGAAGCGCCGTGCGGTTCCTTCCGCCATGGCTTGGTTGCTCATCATCTATATTCTGCCACTGGTGGGGATCATCGCTTACCTATCATTCGGGGAACTTCACTTAGGGAAAAGGCGTGCCGAGCGCGCTAAAGCAATGTGGCCTTCGACGGCGCATTGGCTAGCCGATCTGAAAAGCTGTAAATCTATTTTTGCCACCGGTAACAGTGAAGTTGCCGCGCCGCTGTTTCAGCTATGTGAGCGTCGTCAAGGGATTGCGGGCGTTAGAGGTAACCAACTACAGTTGCTGACCACTAGCGATGATACGCTGAAAGCCTTAATTCGTGACATCGAGCTGGCGCGCAGCAACATTGAGATGGTGTTTTATATTTGGCAGCCTGGAGGATTAGCCGATCAGGTCGCCGAGTCGTTGATGGCGGCAGCGAGACGCGGCGTTCATTGCCGATTGCTGCTCGATTCTGCTGGCAGCGTCACCTTCTTCCGCAGCCCTTATCCTGCCATGATGCGAAACGCAGGTGTGGAAGTTGTCGAAGCGCTGAAGGTTAATCTGATGCGTGTCTTCTTACGCCGCATGGATTTACGCCAGCACCGAAAAGTGGTTTTAATCGATAACTTTATCGCCTATACCGGCAGCATGAACTTGGTTGATCCGCGTTTCTTTAAACAAGATGCCGGTGTTGGGCAATGGATTGACGTGATGGCGCGCATGGAAGGCCCCGTGGCCACCACCATGGGCATCATTTTCTCTTGTGATTGGGAAATTGAAACCGGTAAGCGTATTTTGCCGCCGGAGCCAGAATATCATTCACTGCCGTTCGAAGAAGAATCTGGACATACCATTCAGATTATTGCTTCTGGCCCAGGCTTTCCTGATGAACTGATCCATCAAGCGCTGTTGACCTCGGTCTATTCTGCGCGTGAGCAGCTCATCATGACCACACCTTATTTCGTGCCGAGCGATGACTTACTGCATGCCATTTGCACCGCAGCACAGCGTGGCGTTGACGTTTCTATCATCGTGCCGAAGAAAAACGACTCCATGTTGGTGGGCTGGGCCAGCCGGTCATTCTTCACTGAATTGCTGGAAGCGGGCGTTAAAATCTACCAGTTTGAAGGCGGGCTGTTGCACACCAAGAGTGTGTTAGTCGACGGCCAGCTGAGTCTGGTTGGCACAGTCAATCTCGATATGCGTAGTCTGTGGCTGAATTTTGAAATCACCTTAGTGATTGACGACGATGGCTTTGGCGCTGACTTAGCCTGCGTGCAAGACGATTATATTGCCCGTTCTACCCTGCTTGACCACGCTGAATGGCTAAAACGTCCGCTGTGGCAGCGCGTGGTTGAACGACTGTTTTACTTTTTCAGCCCATTGCTGTAAATAGCTTGGCTAATTGATGACGAGACAGTACAGGACACTCTTATGATGGATTTAGATAATCGACTCACCGAAGACGAAGCCTTAGATCAGGCTTACGATATTTTTCTTGAACTGGCCGTCGACAACCTCGACCCTGCTGACGTTATTCTATTTAACCTGCAGTTTGAAGAGCGCGGTGCGGCAGAATTATTTGATCCCGCCGAAGACTGGAAAGATCACGTTGATTTCGACTTGAACCCTGACTTCTTCGTCGAAGTGGTGATTGGTTTAACCGATGGCGAATCCGAAGACATCACTGATGTGTTCGCACGCGTCCTGATTTGCCGCGAGAAAGATCACAAGCTTTGCCATATTTTGTGGAAAGAGTAAGTTTCCCCCACTTAATGCCAGTAAAAATCCACCTCTTGAAGAGGTGGCTTTAAATGGGGCCCCCTAAAAGGGGGCCTTGTTCGTTTTAATCCTGTAATAACGCCATTTGCTGTTCGTATTCTTGGTCTTTCTTATCCTGATGCCTC
>Ga0308172_1002325_pt1 | contig 10118 bp, 8 predicted proteins | sample PhyGR2_FD_202134 | JGI IMG/M metagenome (GOLD analysis project Ga0308172, IMG submission 202134) | Phyllosphere microbial communities from UC Gill Tract Community Farm, Albany, California, United States - DLSLSG.R2 | ecosystem: Host-associated > Plants > Phyllosphere > Unclassified | place: USA...
AACTGGAGACGCGCCTGGGTGCGCGCCTGCTGCACCGGACCACGCGCCGCCTCGGCCTGACCGAAGCCGGTTCGATCTATCACGAACATTGCCAACGCATCGCACGCGAGCTTGAAGAAGCCGAGAGCGCAGTGAGCCAGTTGCAGTCCGGGCCGCGTGGCTGGCTGCGCTTCACTGTGCCTTACTCGATCGGCATCACCTGGATTGCGCCGCTGCTGGGCCAGTTCCATGCGCAGTATCCAGAGATCCGCCTGGACATGCATATGGGCAACGAGAAGCTGGACCTGATTGCCGGCGAAGCCGATCTGGCGCTGCGCGTGGGTGCCCTGCCCGATTCCAATCTGGTCGCGCGCAAGCTCGGCAGCCTGCGCACGCAGGTGTTCGCCAGCCCAGCCTACATCGAACGTTATGGCGAGCCGCTGCATCCGGAAGAATTGCAGTTCCATCGCATCCTGGCGATGCGCAAGCCGTACCTGGCAGCTGGGCGAGAACGGCGGCGAGCTGCGCGACTTCCCTGTTACCCCGCTGATGACCGCCAACGACATGTCTGCGCTCAATGGTGCGCTGGTGTGCGGCGAAGGCCTGCTGCTGACCGGCGACGTGATGGCCAAGCCGTTCGTTGAATCGGGCATGGTGCGCCGCGTGCTGGCCGGCTGGACCGGCCCGGAAGTGGACTTCAACGCCGTGTTCGCCGGTGGCCGCCTGGTCTCGCCGAAGGTGCGTGCGTTCGTCGACTTCCTGGTCGAGAAGCTCAACTTCGACGCCAACTACATGCTGGCGCAATGCCCGGGCGCGAAGCTGGCACAGCAGCAGAAAGAAAAGGAAGACGCTGCGCTGGAAAGCAGCGGCAAGCGGATCCTGGAGAAGGTGGCCGCTTCGGCGGCATGACCGAGGGTATCCACGCATCGCGTGGATCTACCCGAGCGCGCGATGCCGCTTTCTGTAGCGTCGAAGGTAGCGGCAGGAGCCGCTACCAACGTCGCTTGCGACGGCCCGACGGGTGCCGGTCAGGACGACCGGCATAGCCATGCTCGACTGCCTTCCGAACGGCGCCGACCAAAGTTGGCATCTACCAGAAGAGGTAGCCGAGCGTGGCTCGGCTCTACAGGCGCTATCGGCGTGCCGAGCAATGCTCGGCACCCACAAAAATGCCGCCTGCAAGGGCGGCATTTTCGTTCCGGCCGATGGCCGGAACGGCTCAAGCAGTAACGCGTAGCGTTACTGCTTGAGCGGAATCACACGGATTTCCACGCGACGATTCTGCGCGCGGCCGGCGTCGGTGCTGTTGTCGGCAATCGGATAGGCCTTGCCGGCGCCCAGGGTTTCAATGCGCACCTGCTGCACGCCCTGGCCGACCAGATACTGGGCCACCGAATCCGCGCGCTCCTTCGACAGGCGGTTGTTCACCGCGTCGCTGCCGATGCTGTCGGTGTGGCCGACCACTTCGATCATGGTCTGGTTGTACTCGTTCAGCGTGCTGGCAACACCGTTGAGCGAGCCATAGAACTGCGGCTTCAGCGCCGACTTGCCGAAATCGAAGGTGATGCCGTCCGGCAGGTTCAGGGTGATGTTGTCGCCCTGACGCTGCACGTCGATGCCGGTGTTGGCGGTGCGCTCACGCAGGGCGCGCTCCTGGCGATCCTGGTAGTTGCCGATGGCCGCGCCACTCAGCGCGCCGATGCCGGCGCCGACCAGTGCGTGCTGGCGACGTTCGGTGGCACTGTTGCCGCTCAGCAGGCCAGCGGCCACGCCGACGGCGGTGCCGATCAGGGCGCCACGACCGGTGCGGTTCTGCTGCTCGGTCGGGTTACCGTACTGGTCACTCTGAACATAGGAGCCGCCGGTGGCGCACGCCGTCAGCGCGGCAGCGGTCATCAGGGCCAGGGCGACGTTGCGGGTGGTGTTGCGGATCATGGTGGTCTCCTTGGATGCCGGCCAGTGCGGCGTGCGAACGACCCGGAGGATATACAGCCCGGCGCGATGCCGGGATGATGGATGTGAAGGCCGGACGTGCTGCATTCAGCTTTCTGAGCCGGCCTTCATCGGCGGCCTTTACGCGCCGCCCGTGCTCCGGTAGGCCGCCAGCGCGGCGTCGCGGCCTGCAGCCAGGTCCACCAGCGGGGTGCGCGGGTAGCCCGGCGCCTTGTCGGCAAGCAGCAGCGGATGCTGCCACGGCGCGAAGCGCGCCTTGACCGGCAGCGCCGCCAGTTCCGGCACCCAGCGGGTGATGTAACGGGCCTGCGGATCGAACTTCTCAGCCTGGGTAACCGGATTGAACACGCGGAAATAGGGCGCCGCGTCGGCCCCGGTGCCCGCCACCCACTGCCAGCCCATCGTATTGTTTGCCAGGTCGGCATCGACCAGCGTGTCCCAGAACCAGCGCGCGCCGTGCAGCCAGTGCGCGCGCAGGTGCTTGCACAGGTAGCTCGCAACGATCATCCGCACCCGGTTGTGCATGTAACCGGTATGCCACAGCTCGCGCAGGCCGGCATCAACGATCGGCACGCCGGTGTTGCCACGCTGCCAGTCGCGCAGCTGCGCGCCACTGGGGTTGGCCCAGGGGAAGCGATCAAAGCGCGGGTTGAGGTTCTCGTTCGGCGTCTTCGGGAAGTGGTGCAGCAGGTGATAGGCGAAATCACGCCAGCCGAGCTGGCGCAGGTAGCCGTCGATATCGGCATCGGTGCCGGCACTGCGCAGGCCTTCCAGCGCATGGGCGATGCGCCACGGTGCGATCTCACCAAAATGCAGGTGCGGCGACATCCGCGAGGTGCCTACACGGTCCGGCAGGTCACGCTGCTCGCGGTACCCGCGCAGGGCACCATCCTCGAACACCGACAACGCCTCCAGCGCACCCGCTTCGCCGGGCTGCCAGTGCTCCCAGAAGCCGGTGTCCCAGTCCAGCGCCGGCGCCAGCTGCAGTTCCTCCAGCGCGAGACTGGCGACGCCGTGCGATGCCAGCTTCTTCGGCGCGGGTTGCAGCGCAGGCAGGCGCCAGTGGCTGAGCACGTTGCGCCAGTACGGGGTGAACACCTTGTACGGCTGCCCCTGCTGGGTGGCGACGTCCCACGGCTCGAACAGCAGGCTGCCGTTGCAGCTCTGCGCATCAACGCCCTGCTCGCGCAGGGTGCGCTTGATGCTGGCGTCGCGCGGTTGGGTGGCCGGCTCGTACTTGCGGTTCCAGTAAACGGCCTCGGCGCCGGTCTCTTCGATCAGCGCCTGCAGCGTGGCCAGGCTGTCGCCGCTGCGCAGCACCAGGGCCGAACCACGCGCGCGCAGGTCAGCATCGAGCGCGGCCAGCGAGCGGTGTCGCCAGGCATCCGACGCTGCGCCAGGCACCCATTCGCCCTCTTCCTGCGGCGCATGGATGTAGACCGGCACCACCTCGTGGCCGGCATCGAGCGCGGCCTGCAGGGCCGGATTGTCCTGCAGCCGCAGATCGCGGCGGAACCACACCAACGCTACCGACACGTGCATCGCCTTCGTTCTGGATGGCGCACATGATAGCCAGCAGCGGTGAAGGCATTGCACGCAGGGCCGTCTGCTAGGCTGCCGGGCCCGTTACCGGAACAACGACGCCATGGATGACCTGCACGCTGCCTTCGCCCGTTTTGGCCCGTTGCAGGCCCAGGACGGACAGGACTGGGACGGTCCCTTCCCGCTGCCGCCAGAGCTGGCGCGTTTCTACGCGCAGGTCGGGCCGCTGGGGCGCGAGATCAATGCCAAGGTCGGCCATGCCGGCATCACCATTCCCGGTCTTGAGGTGTGGGTGCCGCCGCTGCAGCGTCTGTGGCGCCACCAGGCGGGGTATCGCTGGAACGGCATCAGCGGCGAGCCGATCGACAGCTGGCCGTCGAACTGGCTGGTGATTGCCGATCGCGGCGCCGATCCGTTCATCCTCGACCTGGATGACGGCCGCGTGTTGTTCAGCCACCACGGCGCCGGTCTGCTGGAGGCCGGTGAGATCGCCACGGATGTGCCGACCCTGATGGCAGCGCTGGCGGCGGCCGGCACGGCGTATATGGAGGCCGGCGACGATCTCTACAACGATGACGACGACGGCGGCATCCGCGCCGAGCACCAGGAAGCGGCCGTGCAGGCGGTGGCCCGGGTGCTGGGCGACCGCCTGCAGGCCGAGTCGTTCATCGAGACGTTACTGGGCTGAATCCACGCATGGCGTGGATCTACTTTTCGAAGCGCTTCATCGCCTCGCTGATCAGCGCACGGGCTTCGGCGGCATTGCCCCAGCCATTGAGCTGCACCGGGTTGCGGCCGGCCGGCAGGTCCTTGTAGACCCGGAAGAACGCTTCGATGCGCTGCCGTTCGATCTCAGGCAGATCGGACAGGTCGCGGATGTTGGCGTAGGTCGGGTCGACCTTGTCGGTGGGCACGCCGATCACCTTCTCGTCGTGCTCGCCGCCATCGATCATCTTCAGGTAGCCGATCGGGCGGAAGCGCACGATCACGCCGGGGTGCAGCGGTTCGCGGGTCAACACCAGCGCATCCAGCGGATCGTTGTCACCGGCCAGCGTGCGCGGCATCGAGCCATAGTTGGCCGGATAGGCCACCGGCATCGACTGGAAGCGATCCACATGCACCAGGCCGTCTTCCTTGATCTCGTACTTGGTGAAGCTGCCGGCCGGGATCTCCACCGCCAGGTTCACTTCGGCCGGGGCCTGCTTCGGCTGCGCCGCCAGGAACGGGTGCAGCACGCTGTCGGCGGCGGTCACGGCACCGGCCACCAGCAGCAGGGCTGCGCCCAAGGCGGCCAGCGGGGCGATGCGTCGAGATGCATTCATGCGGTCACTCCTCATTCCCAGCAACGGTCGGCACGGCCCTTGGCGGTCTGCGCACGCGGGCAGTCGCGCGGGGCGATGCGGTCTTCGCGCAGCTCCACCCGCTGCTTGCCGCCAGCGGCGTCGCGACGCAGCTCGAAGGCATCGTACAACCGGCCGGTGACGGTGCGGGCCTCGTAGCGCAGGTGCTGCGGGTCGATCTTCAGCACCTGGAACAACTGGGTGTCCTCGGCCACCGGGTCCATCGTCCGGCGTGCCTCGTCGGACAGGCGGTACTGCTTCGGGCCGGCCACCGTCACCACGTACTGCGGCGTAGCGGCCTGCCCTTCGCCGCGGCGGCCGTAGGTGTGGTCGTGGCCCTGCAGCACCAGGTCGACGTTGTGGCGGCGGACCACCGGCAGCAGCACGTCGCGCAGCGCCGCGTTCTCGCGGCCTTCGCGCGGCGAATAGAACGGCTGGTGCAGCAGCACGATGGTCCACGGGTGCGGGTTGTTGGCCAGCACCTTGTCCAGCCACTGCGCCTGCGCCTTGGCCGTACCCAGGTCGAGTGCGGACGTGCCATCGAGCACAGCCACGCGCACGTCCTGCACGTCGAACCAGTAGGTGCTGCTGGCCGCGGCTGCGGCACCGTTGCCCGGCAGCGCGAACGTCACCGGCCAGTGCTTGCCCAGCACGCGGCGTTCCTGCGGGGTGTCCTCGAACTCTTCGAAGTACTCGTGGTTGCCGATGGCCGGGGCCACCAGGGTTTCCTGCGCCAGCCAGCTGGTAGCGGCGAACCACTCGCCCCACTCGCTGTCATCGGCGCCGTCACCACCGCTGACCAGGTCACCGGCGAACAGGCTCATGCGTGCCTCCGGTGCGGTCTTCTGCGCGGCACGCACCACGCGGCTGACATGGCTGAGGTTCTTGTTCTGGGTATCGCCGAAGTACAGCAGGGTCAGCGGCTCGCCGGCCTTGCCCAGCGTGCGCAGCTGGTTCCAGGCACTCCAGCTGCCATTGCCCTGCACGCGGTACACGTACAGGGTGTCCGGCTTCAGTCCATCAACTTCGGCGCGATGGTGGTGCGACACGCCGTTCTCGGTCTTCAGTTCCTGGGTCTTCGCGCGCACCTGGCGGATGCCCTCGATGGCCGGCGAATCACCGGCCAGGGCGATTTCCAGCAGCGGTGCCTGCACGCTGCCATCGGTACGCCAGGCCACGGCGAAGCCCTGGCTGGGGTCGACCGACGGCGAGGCGACGATACGGTCCGGCACGGTCGTGGCTGCATAGTGGTGGCTGCCCACCGGCACCTGGGTGTTCGGTTCGGCGGCGGCAAAGCCCAGTGCGGGCACCGCCAGCAGCAGGCCCAGCGCGAGGGCATTCATGCAACGACGGCTCATGCGCCACACTCCAGCGGCAGCGACAGCTGTTTGGCGATGGCCTCCCAGTCGAAGGCGACCACGCCCTGGTCGTCATGCACGGCATACAGCGCGCCGTGCGGGAAACGCGGGCTCGGCTGCTGCATCATCCAGATGCCATCGGTGTTGGCCACGGTGTTGCCCTGGAAGGCACCCACCGGCTTCAGCGTATGGCGGTCGAACAGGTGGAACACGCTGCGCTGCTTGCCCTGCTCGGTGGTGATCCACCAGCCGTCCTTGCCGCAGGTGCGCAGCATCACGCCTTCGGCCTGCGCCTTGAACACATCGCGGCCAAAGGTGGTGCCGGTGAAACGGCCGGCCAGCGTGTAGACCTTGAACTCGCTGGCGTAGCTTTCGTCTTCCTCGGCGATCAGCAGGCGATCGTTGGCCGGGTCGCCCCAGATCGACTCGACCACGCGCAGGGCGCCGGCCTCGCTGGTATCGCCGATGCTGGCCGCCATGGTCGCTTGAACCTTGGCGCCATCGCGGGTGACGTGGTACTGGCGCACGCGCTTGTCCAGCTCGGCCAGCGGCGGCAGGATGTCCTTGCCCTGTGCATCCTCGCCGTTGTCCCACGAATCGGTGACGTACACGCTGTAGCCATCGGCACGGCGGTCGACCCACAGGCCATACGGCTTGCGCAGGTCGTCGGCACCGAACACCGCCAGCGGGGTGAAATCGGGCAGCGAGAACACCTGCACGCGGTGGTTGTCACGCTCGACGATCCACAGCAGGTCGTCGGTCACCGAGATGCCGTTGGGGCGGTCGAACTGGCCCAGCGCGGTGCCGGCGGTGCCGACGTCACGCAGGTGCTGGCCGGTGCTGCCGTCGTACACCACCAGCTTGTCGGTGGCCTTGGCCGTGGCGATCAGCCAGGTCTTGCCGTCCGGCGCCTTCCACGCAGCGGGCGAGTCGATGTTGTCGTCCGGGGTCATCGGGCTGAGGAACACCTCGGCGATGGTCGACACCGAGCGCGCGGCCTCAGCCGGTGCCTTCGCGGCGGCGTCGGTATCGGCACCGGCCGGAGCCTGCGCAGGCGTGCAGCCGGCGGCAAGGCAGGCAGCCATCGCGGCGGCCAGCAGGGTCATGCCACGCGCCATCACAGGGCCACCTTCAGGCCGATGGCGTAGGTGCGGCCGTACTCTTCCATCTGCAGGGTGCGCGAACGGGTGCCCTGGTACAGCTCCAGCGGCTTGTCGAGCAGGTTCTGGGCTTCGAAGTACATGCTGATGCGCGGGGTGAACTTGTAATCCAGCGAGAAGTCGAGCTGGGTGTTGGGCGCGACGTAGATGTCGAACGCGCGGCCCGCACCAACGGTGTCCAGGTACTCGCTGCGGTAGACCGCGGCCAGGCGCGTGCTCAGGCCGTACTTCTCGTAGCCGATGTGCGCGCTGTAGACGTGCTTGGAAGCACGCGGCAGCATGAAGTCCTCGCCCTCGCGGCCGTCGATGCCTGCATCGAACTTGGTATCCAGCCAGGTGCCGCTGGCACCGACCAGCAGGCCGTCCAGCGCGCCCGGCAGGAACGCCAGCTGCTGCTGCCAGTTGAACTCGGCACCGCGCACGGTGGCCTTGCGGCCATTGATCGGGCGGGTCACGTCGAGGCCGTCATAGGCCGGATCGTTCTGGCTGACGGTTTCCACGATGTAGCCGTCGATGGACTTGTGGAACAGGCCCAGCGAGACGATGCCGGTGGTGCCGATGTACTTCTCGACCGACAGGTCGATGTTCTTCGATTCGTAGGGATCCAGCTGCGGGTTGCCCAGGCGCAGCTCTTCGTCACCGGCGTTCAGCGCGCGGCGCGGCGAGATGTCACCGAAGGACGGGCGCGAGACCGTCTTGTTGGCCGAGGCGCGCAGCACCCAGTCGTCGGCCGCGTCGTAGCGCAGGTGCAGGCCCGGCAGCACGTTGGTGTAGCTGCGGTTGGCCTGCACCGGGTTGACGGTGTAGCCGTCATCGTCGTCCAGCTCGACACTGTTGCCCGTGGCCTTGAAGCGGGTGTTTTCCACGCGCACGCCACCGATGATGCGCAGCGCACCGATGTCCCAGGTGCCCATCGCGTAGCTGGCGAAGATGTCTTCGCTGGCGGTGTAGTCCTCTTCCAGCGAGGTGGCGGCGTTGCCGGCAACGTCCTGCGGGCGGGCGGTGTAACGGCTGCCATTCTGCGCCCAGTAGCGGCGCATGGCCGCCGAGCTCATGCCCTGCCCCATCACGCCGTGGCGGTGTTCCGGGTCGGCGGCGGTCCAGGTGGTCAGGTCGATGTCCGGGCCGCGGCGCAGCTCGCTTTCGTCCACGTTGACATCACGGTCGCGCCAGCGGCCCAGCAGGCCGAACTTGATGCTGCTGCTGTCGCCGTCGAAGCGCACGTTGACCTGCGCGCTGCGCTCTTCGTCGTTGACCTGCTTGGGCGAGATCACGAAGCGGTCGAACGCGTAGTTCGCATTGTCCATCCAGTCGTTGCTGCTGAGCGTGTAGGTCGGCAGGCGGCTGCGCTGGTCCAGGGTGCCGGACATGTCGTCGGCATCCAGTTCGAAGCGCGCTTCCATCTCGTCGTTGACGCGCTCTTCGGTACGGGTGTAACCGATCTTGTAATCGACCACCGCGTTGGTCAGCTTGTTCTCGCCGCCCAGGCTGGCAGCGAAGGTGTTTTCCTTCTTGGTGCGGTAGCGCATGCGCTTCTGGATCGCATCCGACGGCAGGTCGTCCAGGCGGAACTGGTCGGTGCCGGTGGCGACCATGTCGGCGTCGTCGAAGTTGTAGATCACGCGCTGGCGCGTTTCGGCATCGTCGAACTGGCTGTACAGGGTGCGCAGGTAGTACTTGCTGTCCGCGTCCGGGCGCCAGTCCATGTTGAGGTTGGCACCGATGCGCTTGCGCTCGATCTCGTACTTGCGGTTCTGCAGGTTGATCGCGGTGACATCGCCCGGAGCGGCATCCTTCTCACCGTCGTACTCGACTTCGGTGTTGTCCGACTCGAACTTGCGGTTCTGGTAGTTCACGCCCAGCGCCACACCGAAGGTATCGGCGAACACTTCGCTGTAGTTGAACGAGGCCTTCGGGCTGGTCTCGCCAGACAGCTGCTGGTGGCTGGCTTCGATCTTGCCACGCAGGCTGCGGCCGTCGCGGTCGAAGGCCGAGGCCGATTCAACCAGCACCGCGCCGCCGATGGCATCACCGGGCATGTCCGGGGTGGGCGACTTGACCACGCGCAGGCGCTCGGTCGAATCGGAGGGAATGACGTCCAGCGGTGCAGCACGGCTGGAATCTTCCGGGGTACCCACGGCGATGCCATCGATGCTGACGCTGTTGAGGTTGGCATCCAGGCCGCGGATGACCACGAAACGGCCTTCGCCCTGGTCGCGGGTCACGCTGATGCCCGGCAGGCGCTGCAGCGATTCGGCGACGTTCTTGTCCGGGTACTGGCCCAGGGCATCGGAGGACACGGCGTCTTCGATGGCGTCGCTGCTGCGCTTGAGGTCGACCGCGCGGATCTGCGATTCGAGCTGGGCGCGCACTTCGATGCGGTCCAGGTCGACGGCATCGGCGGCAACCGCGCCGGTGGCGGCCAAGGCCTGCTGCCCGGCGGCCTGCAGCGGTGCTGCGGCCCCCAGCGCCAGGGTCACGGTGATGGCCATGGCCAGCGGAGTCTTGATGTGCACGGTGGAGTCCCATACCTGTGAAGAATGGGTCTGCACGGTATGTCCGCAAGATTGCATGGCGGTGACACTGTTCAGCACATTCATTGCATGCGGCGTGGGCTTCGCAGCGCCGATCCGGCAAAATGGGGGCCTCTCTCCATTCCCCTTCCCGACCATGAAGATCGTCGAAGTGCGCCACCCGCTGGTGCAGCACAAGATCGGCCTGATGCGCAACGCCGCGCTCAGCACCAAGGATTTCCGCGAGCTGGCCAACGAACTGGGCACGCTGCT
>Ga0308172_1002326_pt1 | contig 10114 bp, 8 predicted proteins | sample PhyGR2_FD_202134 | JGI IMG/M metagenome (GOLD analysis project Ga0308172, IMG submission 202134) | Phyllosphere microbial communities from UC Gill Tract Community Farm, Albany, California, United States - DLSLSG.R2 | ecosystem: Host-associated > Plants > Phyllosphere > Unclassified | place: USA...
ATTTCGCAAAAATGAATGCGCGATCGCTTGACAGCCAAACGTGGCTTGTCATCATGTTGCCGGGCGCGCAATAGCGCGTTGCCTAATCTAACGACGAGGATTCACACAAATGAGCATCAACAAGCTGCTGATCGCGATGGCCCTGGGCCTGGCTCTGACCGCCTGCTCGAAGCAGGAACAGGCTGCTGACGCCGCTGCTTCGGCCAACGAAGCTGCCGCTGACGCCCAGGTCGCCGCCGACCAGGCCGCTGCTGCTGGCGCCCAGACCGCCGACGCTGCCCAGGCTGCTGCCGACACCGCTGCCACCGCTGCCAACACCTCGGCTGACGCCGCTGCTCAGGCTGGCGCTGCTGCCACCGACGCTGCTGCCGACACCGCTGCAGACGCTGCCAAGGCCGGTGAAGCCACCGCCGAGCAGGCCAAGGACGCTGCTGAAGAAGCCAAGAAGTAATAACTTCTTTCTTCACGCAAGTCTGAAGAAGCCGCTGGTTCGCCAGCGGCTTTTTCTTTGGGCGCGATCCGGCCGGGGCATGGTCGCTGCGCACCGACCCTGTCTTCACGCAGGCATGAATAGGCTGGCCTCCCCTACGATCACCGTATTGGAGACCGCCATGAAGATTCGTCCGTTCACCACGTCCCTGCTGGCCGCCTCCCTGCTGCTCGGCTTGGCCGCATGCAAAGGCCCGGAAGCGGAGAAGGCGCGCGATGACGCGGCGCAGGCCGCCGACAGCGCCAATGCCGCCGCACGCGAAGCGGTGGACAAGGCCGCCGCCTCCACGCGCAACGCGGCCGACGATGCCGCTGCCGCCTCCGAGCGCGCCGCCGCCGAAACCCAGCAGGCGCTGGACCGCGCTGCGGCAGCCACGTCCGAAGCAGCCGGCGAAGCCAAGACGGCCGCCAAGGATGCAGGCGTGCACGCCAGCGATGCCACCGCCGATGCCGCGCAGAAGGTGGCCGACAAGGCACGCGACGTGGCTGATGAAGCAAAGAAGAACGCCGACGAAGCCAAGCGCTGAGTCTGCCGCTTTCCGGAGCACCCGAAACGCCCCTTCGCAGGAAGGGGCGTTTTTTTTGGGTGTTCGCCCATCGGAGGGGATGCGTCATTTTGCAAGTGAGCACGACGCTACGCGGGTGCTCGGGTGTGCAGGCTTGGATCGGCTGGCGTCTCCGATCGGGCTGGTCGCGCGCGTGAGGGCCCCGTAGCCGCCGGTAGGCCCCTGGCGCAAATGTCCCCCGGCCGCCGGGGCGGCCTCCTCCTTAATTTTGCCCAGGAGCCTACCGGCGGCTACGGGGCTCGGCTCGCGGTAAGCAAGGGAAGCCAGGCTTTTCTGGCGCTGTCGGTGGGTTGGGTGCTGGGCCCCCATGCCCTTGGAGGCGAAATAAAGGGGGAGGGGGCGGCCGCAGGCCGACGCCGGAGGACATTCGCCGGAAAGGGCATGGGTGCCCAGCGCCCAACCCACCGACGGCTGTGCCAGCAAGGCCTCTGGGGAGCCAGTGCCCGACCCGCCGATCAACCGTTCGCACCAAGAGCGTCACCACCGAGTGCGTCACCACCAACGGTGGTGACCTACGGCAGCGCCCGCGCCAGCACCGCCGCCGTGTCCAGATCCGCCGGCAGCGTCCCAAATGCCATGCCATGCTCGCCGCCCAGCCGCGAGCGCACGAACGCGCTGGCGATCGGACTGTTGGCGCGCAGCAGCACCGCCGCCTGCAGCAGCAGCGCCAACTGCTCGGTGATGCGTCGCGCCTGCGCCTCGCCCGGCGATGCCGCCAACGCACTGCGCAACGCCTGCAACGCCGCATCGAAACTACCATCGCGGCCCGCCACGCCATCCAGCTCGGCGTCCAGCACCGGCACAACCTGCGGCTCGCGCGACAACGCGCGCAGTACGTCCAGGCACTGGATGTTGCCGCTGCCCTCCCAGATCGAATTCAACGGCGCCTGCCGGTACAACCGCGGCAGCATCGACTCCTCCACGTACCCCGCGCCGCCCAGGCATTCCTGCGCCTCGTTGACGAACACCGCCGCGCGCTTGCACACCCAGTACTTGCCCACCGCCGTGGCAATCCGCGCGAACGCCGCGTCGGTGCTGCTGCGGCCCGCACGATCGACCGCACCGGCCACGCGTATCGCGAACGTGGTTGCCGCTTCGGATTCCATCGCAAGATCGGCCAGCACGTTGGCCATCAACGCGTGGTCGCACAACCGCTTGCCGAAGCTGGTCCGGTGCCGCGTGTGGTGCAACGCCTGCGCCAGCGCCATGCGCATTTCCGCCGCCGCCCCCAGCATGCAGTCGAGCCGGGTCATCATCACCATGCCGATGATCGTCGCCACCCCGCGCCCCTCCTCGCCCACCCGGCGTGCCCACGCGCCACACAGCTCCACCTCGCTGGATGCGTTGGACCAATCGCCCAGCTTGTCCTTCAGCCGCATCAACCGGAAAGCATTGCGGTTGCCATCGGCGAGACGGCGCGGCATCAGGAAACAGCTCAATCCCGCCGGTGCCTGCGCCAGCACCAGGAAACCGTCGGACATCGGCGCCGAGAAAAACCACTTGTGCCCCACCAGGCGATAGGTGCCATCGGCCTGCGGTTCGGCCCGCGTGGTGTTGCTGCGCACATCCGAACCGCCCTGCTTCTCGGTCATGCCCATGCCCAGCGTGATGCCGGCCTTGTCGGCGATCGGCACGTCGCGCGGATCGTACGCCGGCGCCGCCGCCTTGTCGGCCCACTCTGCCAGCGCCGGGTCCTGGCGCAACACCGCCACCGCCGCATGGGTCATCGTCAGCGGGCAACTGGTGCCTGCGTCGGCCTGGTGGTGCAGGTAACTCAACGCCGCACGCGCGACATGCGCACCGGCCGTGCCATCGTGCCAGGACAGCCCGGCCACGCCATGCGTCTTGGCCGCGTCCATCAACTGGTGATACGCGGGATGGAACTCCACCGTGTCGATGCGATGCCCCTGCGCGTCATGCGTGCGCAGCCGCGGCTTATCGCGGTTGGCGTCAAATCCCAACCAGTACAGGGCATCGCCGGCCAGCCCGCCGTAGCCCGCCAGCACCGCTGCAAACCCGTCGCCACCTTCGCGCTGCACCGCCTCGGCCAGGGCCACATCATCGGCCCACAGGTTGCGGCCACCGAACGGCGGCGGCTGGTTGAAGACCTCGTGGGTGTCGAACGCGGGCAGTGCAGAGGACATCGCGGCGGCCTCCTGGCCAAGGGTTCACCCGATTCTGCCGCATCCGCTTGTCGTACGCCGTTCAGGTGGATTCTCACCTCCTGCACGAGCGCGGCGGCACAGTGCAGCCATGAGCATTGGCAGCACGAACGACGATCTGGTGGTGCTTCGCCCGGAAGGGCTGTATTGCCCGGCCGGCGACTTCCACATCGACCCGTGGCGGCCCGTGCCGCGTGCGGTGATCACCCATGGCCACGGCGACCATGCGCGCAGCGGCATGGGCCAGTACTACTGCGCAACCGACAGCGTGCCGATCCTGCGCTGGCGGCTGGGCGATGTGCCGCTGCAGGCGCACGATTACGGCCGCCCGTTCCGGTTGGGGAATGTCGAGGTATCGCTGCATTCGGCCGGGCATGTGCTGGGCTCGGCGCAGGTGCGCATCGATGATGGCCAGCAGGTCTGGGTCGCCTCGGGCGACTACAAGCGCCAGCCCGACCCCACCTGCGCGCCGTTCGAGGTGGTGCCCTGCGATGTGTTCATCACCGAGGCCACCTTCGCCCTGCCGATCTACCGCTGGCAGGACACCGCCGAGGTCGCCGCCGGGATCGTGGCGTGGCGGCACGAGTGCGCCGCACGCGGCGAAGCGGCCATCCTGCTCTGCTACGCCCTGGGCAAGGCGCAGCGGGTGCTGGCCGAGCTGCTGCCACTGGATGACCAGCCCGCCTGGCTGCACGGCGCCATTGCCAACGGCGTGGCGGTGTACCGGGAGGCCGGCATTGCCATGCTCGACACCCATACCGTGGCCGAACAGGGTCGCCAGCCCGATGCGGCCGGGAAGCTGATCCTGGCGCCGCCGTCGGCCGCTGGCACGCCGTGGCTGCGGCGCTTCGGCAAGCATCAGCTGGGCTTCGCGTCGGGCTGGATGCAGCTGCGCGGCAACCGCCGCCGACGCAACTACGACCGGGGGTTCGTGGTGTCCGACCATGCCGACTGGCCGGCCCTGCTGCAGACCATCACCGAGACCGGCGCGCGCCGGGTGATTGCCACCCACGGCAACACCGATGCGCTGATTCCCTTCCTGCGCGAGCGTGGCATCGCCGCCGAAGCGTTCCGTACCGATTTCGGGAGCGAAGAATGAAGGCCTTCGCCGCGCTGTATGAGCGCCTGGACCGCAGCACCGCCACCCTGGACAAGCGCGCGGCCCTGGTCGCCTATTTCCGCGATGCGCGCCCGCACGACGCCGCGTGGGCGCTGTACCTGCTCAGTGGCGGCAAGGTGGGCGGGGCGCGGCGGAAGATTGCCGCCAGCGGTGAGCTGCGCGCATGGATCAGCGCGGCCTCCGGGTTGCCACCCTGGCTGGTGGAAGACAGTTACACGCAGGTGGGCGACCTGGCCGAAACCCTGACCCTGCTGCTGGATGATCCGCCCGGCCGCAGCCCGGACCGGCCCCTGGCCGAATGGATTGAAACGCATCTGCTGGCGGTGGCCAACCAGCCTGAACCGGTGCGCCACGCCGCGGTGCTCGAGGGCTGGCGGCAGCTGCCCGCCAACGAACGCCTGGTGTTCAACAAACTGCTGACCGGGGCGCTCCGCGTGGGCGTGTCGCAGCGGCTGGTGCAGCAGGCACTGGCCGAGCTCTCGGGCATCGACATCGCGCGCATTGCCCAACGCATGCTCGGCGAGTGGGTGCCCTCCCCCGGGCTGCTCGCGGCGTTGCTGTCGCCGCAGGAGCGCCCGGAAGACCGCCAGCAGCCCTACCCCTTTTTCCTGGCCTCGCCCCTTGAAGCCGACGTCGAGAGCCTCGGGCCGATCACCGACTGGGTGCTGGAATGGAAGTGGGATGGCATCCGCCTGCAGCTGCTGCGCCGCAAGGGCGAGGCCGCATTGTGGTCGCGTGGCGAAGAACGCCTGGACGGGCGCTTCCCGGAAATCGAGTCGGCGGCCATGGCGCTGCCCGACGGCTGCGTGATCGATGGCGAGCTGCTGGCGTGGCGCGACGGCGAGGCGCAGCCGCTGCCGTTCACCGCGCTGCAGACGCGCATCCAGCGTCGCAAGCCGGGGCCGAAGACACTGCGCGACACGCCGGTGCGGGTGCTCGCCTATGACCTGCTGGAGATCGACGGCGAGGACCTGCGTACGCAGCCGTTGCATGCGCGTCGCGCACGCCTGGCCACCCTGCTGCAGGCACTGGATGATCCGCGCATCGTGCTCTCACCCACGCTGCTGGCCAGCGACTGGCCGGCGGCGGCCGCGCAACGCGCGCTCGCACGCGAACGCGGCGTGGAAGGGCTGATGCTCAAGCGCCACGATTCGCTGTACCAGAGCGGGCGTCGCCGCGGCGACTGGTGGAAGTGGAAGATCGATCCGCTGACCATCGATGCGGTGATGATCTACGCGCAGGCCGGCCATGGCCGGCGCAGCACGCTGTACACCGACTACACCTTCGGCGTGTGGAACGGCGACACGCTGGTGCCGGTCGCCAAGGCGTACTCGGGGTTGGACGACACGGAAATCCTCGCGCTCGATCGCTGGATACGGGCCAACACCGTGGAGCGGTTCGGGCCGGTGCGCAGCGTACGCGGCGAACAGGTGTTCGAACTGGGCTTTGAAGCCGTCAACCGCAGCACCCGGCACAAATCCGGTATCGCGGTGCGCTTTCCGCGCATCCTGCGCTGGCGTCGCGACAAGCCGGCCAGCGAGGCCGATACGCTGGCCCAGTTGCAGGCTCTGGCGCGGTGACGCGGCGCGAAGCGATGGCGCGGCTGGTGGCGTGGTTTGCCAGCCGCGGCTGGGCACCGCTGCCCTTCCAGAAGACCGTGTGGCGCCATTACCTGTCGGGCGCGTCCGGGCTGTTGCACACGCCCACCGGCAGCGGCAAGACCCTGGCCGTGTTCGGTGGCCCGCTGCTGCAGGCGCTGAGCGCCCCGCAACCCGCAGCGGTGGGCGGACGCGCGCGCAAGCCGGTGCCGGCCCTGCAGGTGCTGTGGATCACCCCGTTGCGCGCGCTCGCCGCTGACACCGCCCGCGCCCTGCGCGAACCGCTGGCCGCGCTGGAGCTGGACTGGCAGGTGGGGCTGCGGACCGGCGATGCCAGCGCGCGTGACAAGCGGCTGGCGCGCGAGGGCCGCGTGGATGTGCTGGTCACCACACCGGAATCGCTGGCGCTGCTGCTCAGCTATCCCGACGGGCTGGCGAAGATGCGCCAACTCCGCTGCGTGGTGGTCGACGAGTGGCACGAACTGCTGGGCAACAAGCGCGGCGTGCTGCTGCAGTTGAACCTGCGACGGCTGCGCGATGCGCTGCCTGCGCTGCAGGTGTGGGGCTTGTCGGCGACGCTGGGCAACCTGGAACAGGCGCGCGAGGTGCTGCTGCCCGATGTTCCCGATGCCCCGCTGGTGGCCGGTGCACGGCCGCGCCCGGTGCATCTGGACACGCTGCTGCCCGCCCACGGCGAACGCTTCCCGTGGGCCGGCCACCTGGGTTTGTCGCAGTTGCAGCGCGTGCTGGAAAAGCTGCTGTCGGTGCGCACCAGCCTGCTGTTCACCAATACCCGCGCCCAGGCCGAGCTCTGGCACCAGGCGCTCGCGGCGGTGTGGCCGGAAGACCCGTCCACGCTGGCGCTGCACCACGGCTCGCTGGATCCGGCCGTGCGCCGCGACGCCGAACAAGGCCTGCGCGAGGGCCAGCTGCGCTGCGTGGTGGCCACCTCCAGCCTGGACCTGGGCGTGGACTTCCCGGCGGTGGACCAGGTGCTGCAGATCGGAAGCCCGAAGGGCATCGCGCGGCTGCTGCAACGCGCCGGACGTGCGCGGCACCGGCCGGGCGAATCGGGCACGCTGGTGTGCGTGCCCTCGCACGCGCTGGAGCTGGTCGAATACGCTGCGGCACGGCATGCACTGGTGGCCGGCGTGATCGAAGCGCGCCCCCCGCCCACGCTGTCGCTGGACGTGCTGGCCCAGCACTGCGTGAGCTGCGCGCTGGGCGGTGGCTTCGACGCGGACGCCTTGTTCGCGCAGGTTCGCCGCACCCACGCGTTCGCGGCGCTGGATGCCGCGCAGTGGCAGGGCGTGCTGGAGTTCATCGTGCAGGGCGGCCGCGCGTTGTCGCAGTATCCGGACTTCCACAAGGTGGTGCGCGACGAGGACGGCGTGTACCGGGTCCACGACCGGCGCGTGGCGCTGCGCCACCGGCTGTCGATCGGCACGATTACCAGCGATGGCAGCGTGAGCGTGCAGTTCCTGCGCGGTGGTCGGCTGGGTTCGGTGGAAGAGCAGTTCCTGGGGCGGCTGCGCCCGGGCGACCGCTTCCAGTTCGCCGGGCGCCTGCTGGAACTGGTGCGGCTGGAAAACCTCACCGCCTACGTGCGCCTGGCCAAGGGCGGCGATGGGCTGGTGCCGCGCTGGCAGGGCGGCCGCCTGCCGCTGTCCGAAGCACTGGGGCAGGAAATGGAAGCGGTCTTCGCCGCGCCGCCGACATCGCCGGAGATGCGCTGGCTCGCTCCACTGCTCACCCTGCAATCACGCATCTCGATGCTGCCCGGCCCGTCGTCGCTGTTGGTGGAAGTCGTGCGCCGTCGCGAGGGCCAGTTCGTGTTCGTGTATCCGTTCGCCGGGCGCCAGATCAACGAAGGCGTGGCCGCGCTGATGGCACTGCGCCTGGCCCGCCTGCAGCCCAACACGCTGGGCTACGCCGCCAACGACTATGGCTTCGTGCTGGCACCGGCACGCGCGGTGGAGCTGGACGTGGCCGGCATGCGCGCCCTGCTGCGGCCTGCGGGACTGTTGGACGACCTGCGCGACAGCCTCAACCTGGCCGAACTGGCCCGCCGCCAGTTCCGCGATATCGCCCGGGTGTCGGGCATGTTGGTACCGGCGTTGCCCGGACGCACCCCGCGCAGCCTGCGCCAACTGCAGGCGTCCAGCGGCCTGCTCTACGACGTGCTGCGCCAGCATGATCCGGACCACATCCTGCTGGGCCTGGCCGAGCGCGAGGTGCTGCACGGCCAACTCGACCTGGACAGCCTGGCGGCCACGCTGCAGCGCCTGCAGGGGCGTACGCTGTGCCTGCAGTCACCGCGCACGCTGGGGCCGCTGTCATTTCCGCTGTGGGCCGAACGCCTGCGCGGCCAGCTCAGCAATGAAGACTGGAAAACCCGCGTCAAACGCGCTGCCGCGCAATTGGAGAGCCGCCATGGCACCTGAGTTGCCCACCACGCTCGCCGGCGAGCAGGTCCTGCTGCTGGGCGCCCGCGCGCTGTACTGGCCGGCGCGCAAGGCGCTGCTGATCGCCGACCTGCACCTGGGCAAGGCCGACGTGTTCCGGCGCGCCGGCATCGGCCTGCCCAGCGGCGGTACCGGCGACGATCTGGAGCGCCTGTCGGCGCTGCTGCAGCAGCACGCCGTGGAGACGCTGTGGATTCTGGGCGACGTGCTGCACGGCGCAGCGCATCGCGCGGCGTGGTATCGGCAATGGCAGGGCTGGCGCGAGCAGCACGCCGCGTTGGAGATCGGCGCCTTGGCTGGTAATCACGACCGGGCGTTGCCCAAGGCCGATCTCGGCCTCACGCTGCTCGGTGAACAACTGCAGGTCGGGCCGTTTCTGCTGCGCCACGATCCGCATCCGCACCCGTCATTGCATGTGCTGTGCGGGCATGTGCATCCGCTGGCCCGCCTGCCCGGCATGCAGCGGCGTTGGCCGGCGTTCTGGCTGCGCGAGCGACTCACGGTGCTGCCGGCCTACTCGCGGTTTACCGCAGGCATCGCGCCGGTGCTTGCCACCGGCGAACAGCTGGTGGCCTGCGTGGAAGACGAGGCCATTGCCTTGCCGGCGCGTTGACGCGCCAGCATGGGGCAGCACGCCTTACGCGGCGGCCAGCACCTGCGGCATCAACTGGATTTCCGACCGCGGCGGATCGGGTCGAACCGGCCGCCGTTGGATGTCGGTCAGCATCGCGTGTGCGGCATCGCGGATGCGGCGGTGGTGCTCCGGTGCGGTATGCGTGATCAGGCTGGTGACATGGAACTCGAAAATGTCGTGCATCACGTCGGGCTGATCCTCGTGCAGCATCTGCAGCAGTCCGCGCAATTTGCAGATTTCAGCATCCAGGATTTCGGCCGGGAACAGCATGTCCATCTCCTTCAGGTAGCGGTTGGCAGGTGCACGGGTGTGCGGGGCCAACCAACTACTTGTGACAGGTCGTGGGTGAGTTCATCGTCAATCCAGGTTAATTCTGCCTTCACTCTCCCGCAGATGCCCGCCACGCGGGGTTATCAACTGATGCAGGTTGAGCCGCATGGGCGTGCATCGCCGCGATGAAGCCCGGATTCAGCGCCAGTTTGCCCATCCAGCCGCGCTGGGTGCCGCTGAGTACACGCAGCATGTGGCCGTTGCCACCGGGCATGCGGCCCATGGGCTTGAACAGCACGTCGCGCGCACGCGCCAAGGTGTCGCGCTCGGATTGGAACAGCGGCGTCAGCCAGCGGCTCCAGAAGTGATAGACGGCCACGTGTGCGCGACGCTGCGCCGCATAGGCCTGCAGCGCTGCGTCGCGGTCGGCATGCGCGCGCAACGCATCGCGCAGCGCCAGGGCATCCATCAGCGCCATGTTCACGCCCTGCCCCAGCTGCGGGCTCATCGCGTGTGCCGCATCGCCGGCCAGCACCAGCCGCTCGCGGCTCCAGCGCGACATCACCGCATCGCGATACCCCGCACGCGCCAGCTGCGCACTGTCGCGCACACCGTCCAGACGCGCATGCGCTTCGGGCCACAGCGCGGCGATCTCATCGAGCCAGCGCTGCAGACCGTCGCGTTCCCATTGCGCGAACTGGTCGCGTGGCAGGCTCCAGAAGAAACTCAACCGCGGCTGCGCATCGCCCGGGCGCGTGCCGACCGGCAACAGCCCGATCATCTTGCGCGCGGCCACGTAACGCTGGCGCA
>Ga0308172_1002334_pt1 | contig 10082 bp, 9 predicted proteins | sample PhyGR2_FD_202134 | JGI IMG/M metagenome (GOLD analysis project Ga0308172, IMG submission 202134) | Phyllosphere microbial communities from UC Gill Tract Community Farm, Albany, California, United States - DLSLSG.R2 | ecosystem: Host-associated > Plants > Phyllosphere > Unclassified | place: USA...
CGTGGCAACGGTGGCACGACCCGCCTGGTGATGCTGCCGAACGAACCGCACTGGTACACCGCGCTGGAATCGAACGAGCAGCTGGTGTCGGAAATGCTGAACTGGTTCGACACCTACGTGAAGAACGCGAAGTAACGTCGAGCCTGCTCGATTGCCCTTGTAGAGTCGAGCGATGCTCGACTGCTTTTGTAGAGTTGAGCTTGCTCGACCGCCTGCAGAAGCCAGTCGAGCAAGCTCGGCTCTACGCTGGCCCTGCCATTGCGTTGCCGCAAAGCTGCGGTACGCTGCAGATCTGGTGTCTGCCACGGATGCGCTCAATGAAAACCATCGTTCTTGCTGTGTTCCTGTCACTGGCCATCGCACCGGCCATCGCGTCGGCGCAGGATATGACGGATGAACTGGCCGCGCTGGGCATAACCGCGGGCATGCCCTATGCCAAGGCCAAGCGTCTGCTTGATGCAGCGGGCTGGCAGGCCACGCCGCCGGAATCAGCGCAGGCCCCGCTACCGGACTTCCCCGAGATCGAATGCGGCCAAGGCCGCGATGCAGTCTGCTCGGCGGGCTTCCACAAGAACGATCAATCGGTGGCGATGATCATCGGCACCACGCAGGCGGGGCAGCCGTTCGTGCAGGGCACGTACTGACCGCGCTCGGGCGCTGGTGCTGGCTCGCTAAGAGCAGCCGAGCATGGCTCGGCTCTACATTGAAGGCGGTTGATGTACTGACTGCCAATCGTGACCGGGTACCGCCAACCATGACCTCCGGCCCGTCGCCGGGCGCTCGGGCGCGTACTACCCTCAATGGTTCAAGGCGCGTGGGTGCCTCCTTCCACTGGAGTTGTCGATGTCCCGTTCGTTGCTGGTGGTCGTTTCCGCTGTGTTGACGCTGTCCCCGCTGCCGTTGCTGGCCGCCAGGGCACCTGCGCAGGACCTGGCCGCCGAGGTCAATCCTTTCATCGGCACCACCAACGCCGGCAATGTCTACCCCGGGCCGACGGTGCCCTTCGGCATGGTGGCCTTCAGTCCGGAAATGACCGCACTGCCGGGCAAGCGCTTCCCGATTGCCGCGCCCGGTGGCTATGAGTGGCGCAGCAACGGCGTGCGCGGTTTCAGCCTCACCCACGTCAATGGCACTGGCTGCACCGGCGCCAGCGGCGATGTTCCGTTGATGCCGGTAACGCTGCCGGTGGAGCTCTCGCCGTCGTCGGCCGATGCCGGCGTGCGCTACACCAGCCTGCTGGACCACGCGAAGGAGAGCGCCAGCCCCGGCGCCTACACGCTCACCCTCGACAACGGCGTGGCCGTGAGTCTGGCAGCCACCGCGCGCACCGCGGTAGGCCAGTTCCAGTTCCCGGCCGACAAGCCGGCCAACCTGCTGTTCCGCACCTCCGACAGCGAGGTGGGCAGCAGCGATTCGACCCTCATCATCGACCCGGCCACGCGCACCGTGCGCGGCTCGGTCACCAGCGGCAACTTCTGCGGCTACCTCGCCGAGGACCGCCGCGAGAGCTACTACACCCTGCATTTCGTTGCCGAGTTCGACCAGCCGTTCGAAGTGGGCGGCACCTGGCGCGATGACACCGTGCAGGCCGGCGCGCGCGAAGGCGGCGGTGGCACCACCTATGGCAGCAAGGGCCACCCACCGGCAGGCAAGGGCGCCGGCGGCTGGATCAGTTTCGATGCCAAGCGCACGCCGCAGGTGACTGCACGCATCGGCATTTCCTACGTGGATGAAGCCGGTGCGCGCGCCAACCTGCGCCGCGAGAGCCCGCAGGGCACGACCGTGGCGGCCACGCAGGCGGCCACCCGTGCAAGGTGGAACGAACTGCTGGGCCAGGTGCGGGTGCAGGGCGGTACGCCCGACGAGCGCACCGTGTTCTACACCGCGCTGTACCACGCCATGCTGGCGCCCAACCTGCACAGCGATGGCGACGGCCGTTACCGCGGCATGGACGGCAAGGTGCATGCGCTGGCCAAGCGGCAGCAGGCGCAGTACGCCAATTACTCGGGCTGGGATGTGTACCGTTCGCAGCTGCAGCTGCTGACCCTGCTGCAGCCGCAGGTGGGCTCGGACGTGGCGCAGTCGCTGCTCAACCAGGCCGATCAGAATGGCGGCGTCTGGGATCGCTGGACCCACATCACCGGCGCCACTGGTGTGATGAACGGCGATCCGTCGCCGCCATCGGTGGCAGCCATTCATGCCTTCGGCGGCCGCAGCTTCGACCTGCAGCGCGCCTACGCCTCGCTGAAAAAGGCGGCCACGGTGCCCACCGCACGTGATCTGGACAAGCGCGGTTGCCCGGTGCTGTGCGTGGGCCAGCGCCCGGGCCTGGACCAGTGGCTGGCCCTGAAGTACATGCCGGAAGGCGCGCCGGGCTGGGGCAGTGCGGCCGACACGCTGGAAATGGTCAGCGCCGATTTCGGCCTGTCCGAGCTGGCGCTTGCAGCCGGTGATGCGCAGGGTGCAAGGCAGTTCCGTGAGCGTTCCGGCTGGTGGCGCAATCTCTACAACCCCAAGGCCACCGCGCAGCAGGGCTACATCCAGCCGCGCAACGCTGATGGCAGCTGGCTGGCGTTTGATCCGGCCGCCGATGATGGTTTCGTCGAAGGCAGTGGCGCGCAGTACCTGTGGATGGTGCCGTTCGATCCGGCCGGCCTGTTCGAGGCGCTGGGCGGCCGCGAGGCCAGCATCGCGCGGCTCGATGCGTTCTTCCGCAAGCCCGGCGGTGCGTGGGCCGTGACCAGGTCCGGCCCGCTGCACGCCGAACTGGACAACGAACCGTCCATCGCCGCGCCGTGGCTGTACAACTTCCTCGGCCAACCATGGAAGACGCAGGAAACCGTGCGCCAGGCGATGCGCCAGATCTGGACCAACACGCCCGAGGGCATGCCCGGCAACGACGATCTCGGCCAGATGTCCTCGTGGTACGTGTGGTCGGCGCTGGGCCTGTACCCGCTGTACCCGGGCCGCGCAGACCTGGTGATCGGCAGCCCGCTGTTCACCGAAGCGGTGATCACCCGCCCGGGCGCGAAGATCGTGGTGCGCGCACGCGGCGCGGCGATGGATGCGCCGTACGTGCAGTCGCTGCAGGTGGATGGCAAGGTCAGCACTGCGAGCTGGCTGCCGGCCAGCTTCGTGCAGCGTGGCGGCACCTTGGACTTCGAGCTGGGCAGCACGAAGAACGAGCAGTGGGGCGCGCAGGACATACCGCCTTCGCACGGCCCCCGCTAAATCCACCCCGGTAGATCCACGCCATGCGTGGATGAACCACCGCACGGCCGGCAACCGCCCGGCCAGTAGATCCACGCCATGCGTGTATGCGGTGCCACGCCATGTGTGGATGAATCACCACCCGGCCGTGCTAGCCTGACCGTGCTACAGACAAGCGGCAGGAGGTTCCCATGGAAATTCCACAGGACGTGTACGACCACGTACTGGGCGTGGCGGTCGAAATGGCCAATGCCAGCACCCACGGCGATACCCGCAGCCAGTGGCGGCTGCACGACGAGCTGCGGCAGTACTGCGATGCGATGGCGGTGGAAGGCCGCGACCATCCTTTCCTCTGGGAAACCCTGGGTGACTTCACCAGCGACAGCGGCGTGGCCATCGGCTACTACGAGCGCGCGCTGACCCAGGCGCGCCAGCTGGGCGTGATCGAAGGCGAAGCGTCGATCTGCCTGGAACTGGCGCGGCGTCATATCGACCAGGGCGAGACCGGGCGTGGTTATGAGTTCGCGCTGCTCGCCGACGAAGCCGCCAGGCAGACCGACGACCTCGATCTGCGGCGGGAGATCAGTCAATTCTTACTGGAAAACACATGAGTTCTCGCATGATTCTGATCCGCAGCTGCATCGCAGCCTTCGCCGCTTTTTGCGCACTGCACGCACATGCGCAGACGGGCGCCGTTGCGATCAATCCATTGCTGACCAAGCCTGCCTCAGCGGTAACGCCTGCAGAAGTGACTGGCATGCAGCAAAGGCTTGCCGACTGGCCGGAGCTCAGCCGCTACCGCGAGGCGAACGCGCGCCTGCCAGCGAAACAGCCAGGTATTCCCCGGATCGTGTTCTATGGCGATTCGATCACTCAGAACTGGGGCGAAAAAGACCCCAGCACGTTCTTCCCAGGCAAGGGGTATATCAACCGCGGTATTGGCGGGCAAACGTCGCCGCAGCTGCTGCTGCGGTTCAGCCAGGATGTCATTGCCCTCAAGCCCGAGGTGGTGGTGATTCTGGCAGGAACCAATGACTTGGCGGGCAATACCGGGCTGGCCACCCAGCCCATGATCGAAGACAACCTGCATGCGATGGTGGACCTCGCCCGGGCGCACGGCATTGGCGTGGTCCTTGCCTCGGTGCTGCCCGTGAGTGATTACCCTTGGCTGCCCGGTACCTCGCCCGCACCCAAGGTGCGTTCATTGAACGCTGCGCTTGAGCGGTACGCTGCCGCGAAGGGCGTTGTGTATCTGGATTACTACAGCGCGCTGACCAATACAGCAGGCGGAATTGACCGGTCGTTGGCCTTTGACGGCGTCCATCCCACCGCGGCGGGCTACGCGGTGATGGCGCCGCTGGCCGAAGCGGCCATCTCACGCGCGCTGGAGGCGGTCCCGGCGTCGCGCCGCTGAGCGCGTCGCAGGCGCTTACCGCAGGTGCACGATGGCAGCTGTCTCCTACAACGTGCTCGAGGCCGTGGCGCGCGCCGTGTTCAAGCGCAGTCCGGTGCTGGTCACCGAGCTCTATTCAAGCGCCGGCGAGCAGCCGCGCCGCTATGATTCTGCCGAGGCGCTGTGCGAGCACGGCAGGGCATTGCAGTGGGTCTCAGGCGGCATGCTGCTGATCGGCGTGCAGTACGCGGACATGGGCGGCGCCGTGCGTGTTCGCCCCTTCGACACGGGGCGCGGTGAATCCGCGCGCGCCATGGTGTCCGGCTGGGGGCTGATCTCGATCCTGCTGCCGATGGCCATCGATGCGAACGTCAGCGCGAAAGTGCAGGCCCTGACCGAGCGCGCCGCACTGGCCCGCGAGCGCGGCGCGCTGGACGTTCCGCCGGTATGCGACTGGAACTGGAAAGTGGTGGAGTCGCACAAGCGCCGCCTGCAGGAAGTACTGAGGAAGGCGCTGTAAAGCAGCTGCTCAGTCGTCGTCGCGCTTCAGCGCCGTATCTGCCGCGAGCAGCGCCTGCGCGGCCGCACTCAGCGGCGGCGAGGGCGGCGTATCGCAGCCAATGGCCGCCATCATCCGCTCCATGCCGACGAAGCTTCGCGCGCGGCGATCGTAGATGCCGGTGACCAGCAGCGCGCGGGTGGCGACTTTCTGCTCGGGCCCGACCAGCACGCGCTGCTCCATGATGATGCGCGTACCGATCCAGCCGGCCAGCCGCGTTTCCAGGGTGAATTCCTGGAACGGCTTGAGCTCGCGCCGGAACTGGATGGTGCCTGCGCCGACGATGGGTGCCCACTTCTCACGCAGCGCCACCTTGCCCAGGTCCATGCGCAGGATCAGGTCCAGCCGGCCCAGGTCGAAAATGTTCCAGTAGCGGCCGTTGGTCATGTGCAGGTTGCTGTCCAGATCGTTGGGCAGCACCCGGAACGGCAGCCGCGAGATACCGAACGGGGCGTCCAGTTTCGGCCGGAACAGGCTGCACAGCAGCAGGTGGAGCAGGCGGAACCAGAGATTCATGACTATGACGACTGTTATAGGACGGCCGATACGCTAATCTATGACGACTGTCCTAGCAAGGTGAGCGCATGAGCCCGCGAGCGTCCGATGCCCCCCAGCGCGTGATCGATGCGGCCGCCCAGATGCTGGCGCGGGTCGGGCTCAATGCCACCAGCATCCGTGAGGTGACCAAGCTGGCCGAGGCGCCGCTGGGCTCGACCTACCACCATTTCCCGGGTGGCAAGCAGGAGCTGCTGGCCCGCGCCACGCAGATGGCAGGCGACAAGGTGGAGACCCTGCTGGTGGAGCTGCTGCGTGGCGGCGCGGTGCAGGGCCTGCAGCAGTTCCTGGCGATGTGGCGCGAGCGCCTGCTGCGCACGCAGTTCCGCGCCGGCTGCCCGGTGCTGGCCGCGGCAGTGGAAGAACCGGTGGAAGCGGTCGCAAGCCAGCCACGCGCGGCAGCGGCCGAGGTGTTCGCGCGCTGGCAGGGGCATCTATCCCACGCCTTCGTGGCCGACGGCCATGCACCGGAGCAGGCGGCCGCGCTGGCCAGCCTGGTCATCGCCAGCGTGGAAGGTGCGGTGGCCATGAGCCGTGCGCTGCAGGACATCGCCCCGTTCGACCAGGTGGCCGCCCAGCTGCTGAAGGCAGCCGCGCCGCCCACACGCTAGAATCGACCCGAACGCACCCACGCGTGCCCGGCAAGGATGTCCGCATGCTGCACTCCCTTTGGTCCGGCCCAGTGTCGGCATGAAGCAGACCAGACGCTTCAACAGCACGCCGTTGAAACTGCCGATGACACGCAGCAGTGAAGTCGCCCGCGCGCGACGGCAGCTGCAGTACCACGAATGGCCGCGCCTGCAGATGGCGCTGATCGTGCTGCTGACCGGTGGCGCCGGCTTCCTCGCCTCGCATGCGCTGCGCTTGGTCGGCCTGGACAGCATGCTGCTGCGTTATCCGCTTGCAGTGCTGCTGGCCTATGCCGTGTTCCTGCTGCTGATGTGGCTCTGGATCCGTTGGCGCTGGGATGCGGTGGCTGACGGTGCTGCCGAGGTCGTCGGTAATGGCGGCGGTGGCAGCTCCCCACGCGCGGGCCCGTCATGGAGCGGCAGCGGCGGCCACTCTGCTGGCGGCGGCGCATCGGCGTCGTGGGCTGAAGCCTCGACCCCATCCATCGCCGATGCCGATGGCGCGTCCCTGCTGGAGGTTGCAGACGGTGAGGCCGGGCTGCCACTGCTTGCCGTGCTCGGTCTTATCGCGCTGGTGGCCACCGTGCTGTTGGCCAGCGTCTGGGTGGTGTGGTCGGCACCGGTGCTGTTGGCCGAGCTGCTGGTGGACGCCGCCATTGTCGGTGGCCTGTACCGGCGCATGCAGGGCATGGGCGCGCAGGGGTGGTGGCGGTTGTGCCTGTCGCACACGTTCTGGCCATTGCTGGGCCTGCTGCTGTTCTTCGCCGCGCTGGGCTGGGGTGCACAGCAGCTGGCACCGGAGGCGGTCAGCCTGATGCAGGTGGTGCAGGCGCTGTAAGGTGGGCGAAAAGGAGTGCGGGGCACTGAGTTGCCCGCACAGGAAGAAACTTCATTGCAAAGGAGAAGCACATGGATATGGCTGCATGCAGGACAAAGGGGGTGTGTTGGATGCTCGGTGCGATGTTCGCGCTGGTGATGTCGTTCAGCGCGATGGCACAGTCGCCGTCGGCGAGAAGCGAGTCGGTCGCTGAAGTGGCTGCCGCCACCGAGGAGGCATCGTGCCGTGCCTGCACGTATGAACGCATCGGCCGCAAGGTCGACATAGGTCTGGTGGCCTTGATGGCCACGCTGATCATCGGCGTGCTGTTCGCCGTTTCCCGCGAGTGGGGAACGCCCTCGCAGCGCTGGACCTGCCGCAGCACGGCCTTGTTCCTGGCGGCGATGGGCCTGGTGTTCGTGTGGCGCGCCGGCAGCGTGCTCTACCTGGGCTACAGCCCCTGGCAGGAGGTGCAGCCGGTGGTCGAAGCAGGGTGGGTCGATGGCCTGCTGAGCACCTCGCCGCGCTGGCTGATGGCCCTGCTGCTGATGGCAGCGGCCCCGCTCATCTGGAGGCGCAGCGAGCAGCTGCCACGCTGGCGCATCGCCTGAGGCAGCGCCCGGCAATGCCCGGCGTTTCTGCGCTGGCGCTCACTCAAAGCGCCAGCGTACTCCGGCGTACACGCCGCGGCCTTCGCCCGGCGTCGAGCGCGCGACATCCTTGCCCGCGTCGTTGTAGCCCGGCGTAACCGTGGCCGCGTAATGGCGGTCACCGATGTTGCGCATCTCCGCCCACGCCTGCCAGCGGCCGCCCGGCGCGTCGTAGCCGATGCGGCTGCCGAAGATCACGTGGCTGTCGGCCCAGTAGCTGTTGGCATAGTCCACCGCGATGCGCGAGGCGTACTCGGTGTTCAGTGCGGCGTACAGGCCGGAGGCATGGTCGAAGCGCAGTTCGGCCTGGTAGCTGTGCTGCGGCAGGCCGGGCAGGCGGTTGCTGCCGAAGGGCGCGTCGTGGCGGTAGCGGAAATCGCTGAAGGTGTAGGCCTGGCGCAGCGACAGGCGGCCCGGCACACCCTGCCACAGCGTGCTGTCCAGCCCGGCCTCGATGCCGCGGTGCACGGTGGGGCTCGCGTTGTTCTCGGCCACGAACAGGTTCGGCACCGGCTGCAGCTCGACGCTCAGCAGTTCGTGGTTCACGTGCGCGTAGTAGCCGGTCAGTTCCCAGCGGCCCAGCGCAGCCTCGCCACGCGCGCCCAGTTCCAGCGTGGTGGCGGTCTGGTTCTGCATCGCTACCGGCGTGCTCTGGCGGCCGGTTGACGGACCGTTGCCGGCGCCGAAGAACTGGTTCGAACCCCAGATCATCGACCACGGGTGCGGGGCTTCCACCGAGCGGCTGAGGTTGCCGAACCACTGCGCCTGCGCACTGTGCTGCCAGGTGAAGCCCAGGCGTGGCGCGTAATCCCAATCGTGGTCACGCAGGCGGCCACCGTCGGTGGGCCAGGTTACCTGCACATCGCTGCGGGTGTTGATCAATGCCAGGCCGGTCTGCACGCGCAGGCGATCACTCACCGCCAGAGTGTTGCCGATGTGCAGTGTGCTCTGCGTGCCGAGATGGCGGAAATCACGCGTGTGCGTGCCGGCCGCATAGCCGTTGCTGGCAAAGCGCAGCGACTCGCGCACGTTGGCATCCAGATCGTGGGTCACGCGCAGGCCGACGGTGGTTTCGCTGTCCAGGCTGAACAGCGGATGGCGGCGGCGGTAGTCCAGCGTCGCGTTGAGGTCGGCGTAGTCCAGCTGCTGGCGGTACAGGCTCTCGCCCAGGTCCATCGGATACGTGTGGTGGACGAGCCCGGCCTGCAGCGAGGAATCCTCGTCGATCTGCAGCGTGGTCATGTTGCCGATCCAGGTGCTGCCCGGCTGCGGACGGCGCGCGTCGATGGCGAGGTTGGCCGGGTTGGCCGCGCGCGGGTCATTGCGGATCTGGTCGCGGCTCAGGCGCCCGGGCGTTTCGTGATTGGTCTCGCGGTAGCGCACGAAGAAGCGCGTCTGCAGGTCCGGGCTGATCTGCCAGCCGATGTTGGCCATCGCGCCCTTGCCGTCGCCGCGCGCGTGGCGCTGGTAGCCATCGAACTCGCCGTCGGTGTAGGCCAGGAAGTAATCGACATCACCACTGACGCCGCCCCAGCTGATCCCGCGCTTCTGGTAGCCGCGGCTGCCGGCCTCGTAATGCAGCTGCACGCCGCCCGAATCGCGGCCGCTGCGGCTGACATAGTCGATGGCACCGCCCAGCGCCAACGCGCCGCGCTCGAAACCATTGGCGCCGCGCAGTACCTCCACGCGCGACAGCCACAGCGGTTCCAGCAGTTCGTAGGGGGTGCCGCCCGGGCCGGTCAACGGCAGGCCATCGAGGGAGACAGCAATGCCCGAGGCATGCGCGCCCGGCCCACGGTTGATGCCCGAGCCGCGGATCGACACCTTGGTGCCCTCGTTGCCCGGCGATTGCGCGCTGATGCCGGGCTGGTAGGCCAGTACATCGGCGCTGCTGGACAGGCGGCTGTCGGCCTTGGCGACGTCGATGACATTGCTGGCGCCGGGCACGCGCTTGAGCGCCGCGCGAGCCTGGGCGCTGGCATCGGCGGCAGTGACCTGCACCGCGTCCAGCGTGGTGGCCTGCGGAGCGGCGTGGGCGGTGGCGGCAAGGCTGAGGGAAACGGCCAGGAACAGCAGGGAGGGCGTCGGGCGGTAAGACGAGAGCGACATGCGGACAGGCTGTAAACCACGAAAGTGGCGCGCAAGTTAACAGGTCGCGGGCGGTACGTCACCCCTGAAAGCAAAGCCGAGCGTGGGCTCGGCTCTACATGGATTGCCGGGTAGCGCCGGGCCGTGCCCGGCGGCGCAGAGATCCCCGGTAGTGCCGGCC
>Ga0308172_1002336_pt1 | contig 10080 bp, 6 predicted proteins | sample PhyGR2_FD_202134 | JGI IMG/M metagenome (GOLD analysis project Ga0308172, IMG submission 202134) | Phyllosphere microbial communities from UC Gill Tract Community Farm, Albany, California, United States - DLSLSG.R2 | ecosystem: Host-associated > Plants > Phyllosphere > Unclassified | place: USA...
CAGGCCTTCGGCCTGCCACCTCCCCTTGCAGGGGAGGAATGTCGATCGCTCCCTCGCGTCCTCCGCGCCTCTGCGCGAACAAGAACGGTGAGCCGGAAGGGGCTTGCCCTCTCCACCCCTTCCCCGTTAAACGCGCGGTCATTCGCAAGGACCCGGTGAAATTCCGGGTGGCTATTCCGGCCGCCGATCCGCCGGACAACAGAATGCATGGCCCTATCCCCGCTCCTGACGTCAGGACGCGCGTCGCCATGCGCGAAATTCTGGTATTCCATGACTGTTCAAACCTATCGAACCCAATGGTTCACGAGCCCGGGCGAGGCTGGCCGCGACGTGCTCGCCGGACTGGTCGTCGCCCTCGCGCTGATCCCCGAGGCGATCGGCTTTTCGATCATCTCGGGCGTCGATCCGCGCGTCGGGCTCTATGCGTCGGTCGCGATCGCGATCGTCATTTCCTTCACCGGCGGGCGGCCTGCGATGATCTCCGCCGCGACCGCCGCAGTGGCGGTCGTCGTCGTGCCGCTGGTCCGCGAGCATGGTGTCGAGTATCTGTTCGCCGCAACGATCCTGATGGGCGTCATCCAGATCGGCGCGGGACTGCTGCGCCTCGACCTCGTGATGCAGTTCGTGTCGCGCTCGGTCATCACCGGCTTCGTCAACGCGCTCGCCATCCTGATCTTCATGGCGCAGCTGCCGCAACTGACCGGCGTGACCTGGCACAGCTATGCGATGGTCGCCGCCGGGCTTGCCATCATCTATCTGTTGCCGCGCGTCACCAAGGCAGTGCCGTCGCCGCTGGTCGCGATCCTGGTGCTGGCGGCGGTCAGCATCGCCATGGGCCTGCCGGTGCGCACGGTCGGCGACATGGGCCGCCTGCCCGAAGGGCTGCCCAGCCTGGTCCTGCCCAACGTGCCCCTGACATGGGAAACGCTGCGCATCATCCTGCCCTATTCGCTGACCATGGCCGCCGTCGGCCTGCTCGAATCGCTGCTGACCGCGCAGATCGTCGACGACATGACCGACAGCGACAGCGACAAGCGTCGCGAATGCGTGGGACAGGGCGGCGCCAACATCGCCGCCGCTTTGGTCGGCGGCATGGGCGGCTGCGCGATGATCGGCCAGTCGGTCATCAACGTCACCTCCGGCGGGCGCAAGCGGCTGTCGACTCTGACCGCCGGTGTCGTGCTGCTGGTCCTGCTCGCCGGGCTTGGCCCCTTTGTGGGGCGTATTCCGATGCCCGCGCTGGTCGCCGTCATGGTGATGGTGTCGATCGGCACGTTCAGCTGGAACTCGATCCCGAACCTGCGCCGCCATCCGCCGACCTCCTCGGTGGTCATGCTGGTCACGGTGGCGGTGGTCGTCCTGACCCATGATCTGGCGAAGGGCGTGGCCGCGGGCGTGCTGCTGTCGGGTATCTTCTTTGCCGGAAAGGTCCGCCGCCTGTTCGCGGTCGAACGGACCGAGGATGCGGGCACGATCCGCTACCGGGTCACGGGGCAAATCTTCTTCGCCTCGGTCGACCGCTTCACCCGCGCTTTCCAGGCCGAGCCGGGCCGCGATGTCGTGATCGACGTGTCGGCGGCGCATTTCTGGGACATTTCGGGCGTGGGTGCGCTCGACAAGATCGTCGCGCGACTGTGCCGCGACGACGCGGGTGTCGAGGTGATCGGCTATAACCAGGCGAGTGCCGACCTGGTCGACCGCTTCGCGCTACACGACAAGACGGGTGTCGAACTGGGCCTCGCGCCACACTGACGCACCATATGGGGGAGCGGTGTTGACCTGTTCCGCCGCCTCCCCCAAACGCATGGGCCATGCGCTTTTTCTCGGACAATGCCGCCCGTATCCATCCCAAGGTGATGGAGGCCATCGCCGGTGCCGACCAGATGGACACCGCCTATGACGGCGACCGCTGGTCCAGGGCACTGGACGGGCGCCTGTCCGAGCTGTTCGGCACCGAGGTGGAGGTGTTGTGGGTGCCCACCGGCACCGCCGCCAACTGCCTGGCGCTGGCCGCGCTCTGCCCACCCTATGGCGGCGTGGTCTGCCACCGCGACTCGCATATCCAGAATGACGAGGGCGGCGCACCCGAATTCTACACGCACGGCGCCAAGCTGATGCTGGCCGATGGCGAGGGGGCCAAGCTGACCCCCGGCACGATACGGTCGGTCATCGACGCCATCGCCAACGACGTCCACCGGGTCCAGCCGCACGCCGTGTCGATCACCAACGCCACCGAATATGGCCGGGTCTACAACCCCGAGGAGGTCGCCGCGATCGGCGCGCTGGCGAAGGAACGGGGCCTGGGCTTCCACATGGACGGCGCGCGTTTCGCCAATGCGGTCGCGCGGCTGGGCTGCACGCCCGCCGCGCTGACCTGGCAGTCGGGCGTCGACGCTCTGTCCTTCGGCTTCGTCAAGAATGGCGCGATGAGTGCCGAGGCCTTGGTCTTCTTCAAGCCCGGCCTCGCCGACGCCACCCGCCGCCGCCGCAAGCGCGCCGGGCTGTTGATGTCCAAGGGACGCTATCTGGCGGCACAGGTGCTGGCGATGGTCGAGAACGACCTGTGGATCGCCAACGGCGCGCTCGCCAATGCCTGTGCCGAGCGACTGGCCGAGGCGGCGGGTGAGCGTCTGGTCCATGCCGTAGAGGCGAACGAGGTCTTCCTGCGCGCCACGCCGGAGGAAGCGGCGACGCTCCGCGCACAGGGCTTCGATTTCTATGACTGGGCAGAGGGCGAAATCCGGCTCGTCACCGCCTGGGATACCGACGCGCACCATGTCGCCCGTCTCGCCGACGCGATCTCCAAACTGTGAGCGAGTTCGACACCGCCCCCCGCTCGACCCGCGCCGCCGTCCTGATCCCCTTTGCGATCGTCACGCTGATCTGGGGATCGACCTGGCTGGTCATCCGCGACCAGATTTCGGTGGTGCCCGCCACCTGGTCGGTCAGCTATCGCTTCCTGGTCGGTGGCCTCGCCATGGGCGCCTTCGCGCTGGCCAAGCGGGAGAGTTTCCGGCTGGGCACCACCGGCCTCCTGTTCGCCGCCGGAATCGGGCTGTTCCAGTTCGTCCTGAATTTCAACTTCGTCTATCATGCGGAGGGCTACATCACCTCCGGGCTGGTCGCGGTCGTGTTTGCGATGCTGCTGATCCCCAATGCCGGGTTCGCGCGCCTGTTCCTGGGGCAGCGCATGGGGCGGCAGCTGCTGGTCGGCTCGGCCATCGCGATGGCGGGCGCGGCGCTGCTGTTCGTTCACGAGGCGAGGGTCGATCCGGCGGGGCCAGCCCGCGCGCTGACCGGCATCGCGCTGACCATCGTGGCGATCCTGTCCGCCTCCACGGCGAACGTCATGCAGGCGACCAGGACCGCCAAGCGCTTCCCGATGCACGCAACCCTCAGCGTCGCGATGCTGATCGGCTCGGCACTGGATGCGGTCATCGCCTATAGCCTGAACGGGCCGCCGGTGTTCGAGATGCGCACCGGCTATGTGCTGGGCATCCTCTATCTCGGCCTGTTCGCCTCGGCGTTGGCCTTCCCGCTCTATTACCGGGTTCTGCGCGCGATCGGCCCGGCCAAGGCGGCCTATTCCAGCGTCATCGTGCCGGTCATCGCGATGAGCCTGTCGACGGTGTTCGAGGGTTATCGCTGGTCGCTGCTGGCGGGCGCGGGGGCGGCGGTGACGGCGGCGGGGCTGGTCATCGCGCTCAAGGCGCGCAGGCCCAACCGGTAATCGGGATAGCGCGGACGCCAGTTCAGCACCCGCTCGGCTTTGCCGTTCGCCACCCGCCGGTTCTCGGCATAGAAACCACGCGCCGCCGCCGACAGGCTCTCCAGCGGCACCAGCGGTGGCGGCGGCAGTCCGGCGAGCGTGGCAGCGTAGGACACCACCGCGTCCTGATCGCACGGGAAATCGTCGGAGAGGTTGTACGCGCCCGCCGGACCGTCGAACCCGGCGATCACGCCCGAGACGATGTCGGCGATATGCACCCGGCTGAACACCTGTCCGGGCAGGCCGACCCGGTGCGCGCGACCGGCACGAACCCGGTCGATCGGCGAGCGGCCGGGGCCATAGATGCCGGGCAGCCGGAACACCCGCGCGCCCAAGGCCTGCCAATCCGCATCCGCCGCCGCCCGCGCCGCGCGCCGTCCCGAGCCGATAGGCGCGGTTTCGTCCACCCATGCGCCCTTCGCGTCACCATAAACGCCGGTCGAGGACAGATAGCCGAGCCACGCGTCCGACCTGGCCAGTTGTACGCCATAGGTGACGAGAACCGGATCGACCTCGCCCTCGGGCGGGACGGAGGACAGGATATGCGTGGCGGCGGCGATCTCCGCCTCCACCCGTTCCCGATCGTCGAAGCGAAGCGTGCCGCCGCGCCCGTCACGGGTCGTCCCCGCCACGGACCAGCCACGCCCTTGTAGCAACGCCGCCAGATGACCCGCGGCATAGCCCATGCCGAAGACGAACAAACGGCTCATACCTTGAAACTGCCTGCCGTCATCATGACCACCAACCCAACCTCCGGTTGCACTGAGCGAAGTCGAAGTGCACATACCAGCGTTTCCGCGTGGCCTTCGACTTCGCTCAGGCTGAACGGATGGAGGGAATTTTGGTCTCCGTCCATGATGAACCGCCTATCGCCTCAATCTCCGTTCGTGCTGAGCGCAGTCGAAGCACATGTACCAGCGGTCCCGCATGGCCTCCGACTTCGGCGCTATGCGCCGAAGTCTATCCTGAACGGGGGTTGGGGGATTTGGTGCCAAGCCCGAGGCTTGTTCACTTGCCCGCCATCGGTCCCTTGTAGAGCGTGCCGAAATAATCGCCCTTGTTCCACACCGGCCGTTCGGGCGCGTCGGCGATCTCGCGGGCGATGGCGTAGTTCACGCTGACGAAGCGCGGCCCCTGGCTCCAGTCGATGCCCTGGTCGATCTCGTCGCCGACACGGTGATAGCGGTGGCTCATGAAATTCTCGACCGCCGCCTTGCCCGGCCCCTTCTGGCCCGGCCACAGGAAGACCGAGGGAATGCCCTTCTGCACGAAGCGGAAATGGTCGGAGCGGACGAAAATGCCTTCCTCGGGCATCGGATCGGGCGAGACGGGCAGGTCCATCGCCGCCACCGCCTTGCGCACGATCGGCCCCAGGGTCGAGCGGTCGGCGCCGAACACCACCATATCCTCGAACTTGTAGGTCAGGATCGGCATGTCGAGATTGACGTCGGCGACGATCGATTTCAGCGGCACGGTCGGGTGGTTGGCGAAATAGTCGGAGCCGACCAGCCCCTTCTCCTCCGCCGTCACCGCCAGGAACAGGACGGTGCGCTTGGGCGGGGGCGCCGCCTTGAAGCGCTTGGCCTCCTCGATCAGGCTGGCGATGCCGATCGCATTGTCGAGCGCGCCGTTGTTGATCCGGTCGCCCTCGCCCCCTTCGTTGGTGCCGATATGGTCGAGATGCGCGGACAGGACGACGACCTCGTCCTTCAACTTGGGGTCGCTGCCGGGGATAAGGCCGACGATATTGCTGCTGTCCATCGGCTTGAAGCTGGTCTTGGTGGCGACGGTCAGCGTGCCCTTGGCGACCAGCGGGGTGTAGCGCGGCTTCGGTGCGGCGGCGGCCTTGACCACCGCGTCCCAGCCCTTGCCGAACAGCTTGGCCGCGCCCGCCTGCGACAGGGTGCCGAGCACCGGGGTCGTCGGCGTCATGGCATGCGCGGTGCCGTCCGGGTTCGCCCAGGTCACGCGCGGCGCATTGTAATAGCGGGCCAGCGAGGCGAAAGGCCGCTGCCGTCCTCCGGCGCGAGGCATGTCGACCTGGATCGCGCCGACCGCGCCGCGCGCCGCCGCCAGCGAGGCCTTGTTCGCCGCCGACCCGAAAAAGGCGCGTTCCTCGCCGCCCAGCCCTGCCGGCGTACCGGGGACGAAGGCGACGATCTTGCCGCGCACATCGACGCCCTTGTAATCGATCAGGCCATATTGCGCGGCATCGATGCCGTAACCGACAAAGACGACCGGCGCCGACAGGCTGGTTTCCTTCGCGTTGGGCACGGGCGATGGCACGAAGTCCTCGCCGAAGACCAGCTCCTGTGCCTGGCCGCCCGCCGGGGTCCACAAGGCGCTGCCCTTGTCGGCGACATTGTACGCGACCAGCGGCACCTTCTGCAGATAGCCGCCCTGGTCGCCGCCGGGCCGCAAGCCCGCCGCATAGAATTGCGCGGCGACATATTGCGCGGCGATGTCATAGTCGCGGGTCCCCGCCTCGCGTCCGGCCATCGCGTCCGACGCCAGGAACATGACATGCGCCTTCATCGCGGCCTGATCCTCCGGGAGAGGCGCTGTGATGACGGCGTTGCGTTCGGCCGGGCTGCGCGTCGCCTTCGCCTCGACCGGCGCGGTGCCAGTCGCTTGATAAGGCAGGTGATCGTGATCATGCGCGATCGCGGCGGTGGACAAGAGAAGCAGCGGCAGCAGAGCCGTCATACGCGACATGCAGGACCTTTCGGGAAATGGTGTGGCATAGGCGTATCACGCCATCTTGGCCGATCAACCCCGCTTAGGGCGGAGTGCCATCTAGGCTGCCCCCATTTTCCCTCTCCCCTGGATAGGGGAGAGGGAAAATGGGCATATCTGATTGTCGATCCCGCCCAGGACACGCTGTCCGGTTTTTCCTGACCAGCCCGGTGGTCGCGGCGGTCCCGCCCGGCTATATCCGCGTCATGGACATTCAGCGCAGCGCCGCCCAGCCCAGCATCACCCCCGCCGCCATCCGGCGCGAGGATTACAGCCCCCCCGCCTGGGAGGTGCCGCAGATCGCACTGGACTTCGCGCTGGACCCCGCCGACACCCGTGTCCGCGCCGCGCTGACCGTCATGCGCAGCGGCGCGCATGACGAACCCCTGCGGCTCGACGGCGCTGGCCAGACGCCGCTGTCGGTCAAGGTCGATGGCGTCGCCGTCAACGACTGGCGGATCGAGGGCGAACAGCTGGTCGTGCCGCTGACCGGCGATAGCCATGTCGTCGAGACCGAGGTGTCGATCGCGCCCGAGAGCAACACCCAACTCATGGGCCTTTATGCCTCGGGGGGAAACCTCTGCACCCAGTGCGAGGCGGAGGGGTTTCGCCGCATCACCTGGTTCCCCGACCGGCCCGATGTGCTGAGTGTCTACCGGGTGCGGATGACGGCGGACCGGCTGCTCTACCCGGTGCTGCTCGCCAATGGCGATCCGGTGGCGAATGGCGACAATGACGACGGCACGCATTGGGCCGAGTGGCACGACCCCTTCCCCAAGCCATCCTATCTGTTCGCGCTGGTCGCGGGCGACTTGGCGGTCAATGCGTCGACCTTCACCACGATGAGCGGGCGCGAGGTGCAACTGGGCATCTGGGCCCGCGCCGCCGACCTGCCCAAAACCGATCATGCGCTCCATGCGCTGAAGCTCTCCATGGCGTGGGACGAGCGGGTCTATGGCCGCGAATATGATCTGGACGTGTTCAACATCGTCGCGGTCGACGATTTCAACTTCGGCGCGATGGAGAATAAGGGGCTGAACATCTTCAACAGCCGCTACATCCTGGCCGATCCCGACACCGCGACCGATTACGATTATGACGCGATCGCTGCCGTCGTCGCGCATGAATATTTCCACAACTGGTCGGGCAACCGGATCACCTGCCGCGACTGGTTCCAGCTGAGCCTCAAGGAAGGCTTCACCGTCTATCGCGACCAGTGTTTCTCCGCCGACCAGGGATCGGCCGCGGTCAAGCGGATCGAGGATGTGCGGGGTTTACGCGCCAGCCAGTTCCCCGAGGATTCCGGCCCGCTCGCGCATCCGGTGCGCCCGGAAAGCTATATCGAGATCAGCAATTTCTACACGGCGACCATCTACAACAAGGGCGCCGAGCTGATCCGCATGATGGCGACCATGCTCGGCCCGGTGAAGTTCCGCGCCGCGACCGACCTGTATTTCAGCCGCTTCGACGGCACGGCCGCGACCTGCGAGGATTTCGTCGCCTGCATGGAGGAAGCGGGCGGCATCGACCTGTCGCAATTCCGCCTCTGGTATTCCCAGGCGGGCACGCCGCGCGTCTCGGCGGGGCTGTCCCACGAGCCCGGCGGCGGCCGCGCCGAGCTGCGCCTGGCCCAGCATGTCCCCGCCACGCCGGGGCAGAGCGTGAAGCAGCCTATGCTCCTCCCGCTCAAGGTCCGGCTGTTCGGCGCGGAGACCGGCCGTCCGCTGACCGACGAAAAGCTGATCCTGCTCGACCAGGTGGCCGAGACGATCACGTTCGAGGGAGTAACCGAGCGTCCCATCCTGTCGATCAATCGCGGCTTTTCCGCCCCCATCGTGGTCGAGAGCGACCGCACGGCCGAAGACCTCGCCTTCCTGTCCGCGCATGACGACGACCCCTTCGCCCGGTACGAGGCGATGCAGCAGCTGATGCTCGACACGCTGGTCGCGGGCACGATCCATGGCGAGATGAAGGGTCAGGCGGTGATCGACGCCGTCACCCGCACGCTGGAGGCCGAGGGGCTGGAAACCGCCTTCCTCGCCGAGGCGGTGCTGCTGCCGTCGGAGAATTTCATCGGCGACCAGCTCGCCACGGTCGACCCGGACGCGATCCACGCCGCACGCGAAGAACTACGCACCCAGTTGGGCCAGGCCCTGCTGCCGACCTGGCGGCGACTTTATGCCGAGCTGGCGCAGGGGCCTTATGCCTATTCGCCCGAGGCCAAGGGGCGGCGGCGCCTGCGCAACGTCGCGCTCGGCTATATCGCGGCCAGCGGCGCGAAGGATGCCGCCGCGCTGGCTTTCGCGCAGTTCGAGGCGGCGGACAACATGACCGACCGGCAGGCGGCGCTGACGACGCTGGTCAGCTCCGACGCGCCCGAGCGCGACGACGCGCTGGCGCATTTCCATGCGCGCTATGCCGGTAACGGGCTGGTCCTCGACAAATGGTTCCAGACCCAGGCGCTGTCGTCGCGCAGCGACACCGGCGCGGTGGTCGAGCGGCTGGTCCGGCATCCCGACTTCACGCTCGCCAATCCCAATCGGGCGCGCGCGGTGCTGGGGGCGTTCGGGGTGAACCAGCGCGCGTTCAACGCCGCCGATGGCTCGGGCTATCGCTTCCTGGCGGATCAGCTGATCGCGCTCGACCGGCTCAACCCGCAGACCGCCGCCAAGCTGTTGCCGCCGCTCGGCCGCTGGCGTCGGTTCGACGCCAGGCGCTCGGCCCTGATGCGCGCGGAGCTGGTGCGGATCGTCGAGACGCCGGGCCTGTCGAAGGATCTGTTCGAGCAGGCGTCGAAGAGCCTGGATTAAGAAAATTCCTCCCCTGCAAGGGGAGGGGGACCATGCGAAGCATGGTGGAGGGGGATCGCCACAAGGTACGTCCTATGTGGAAAACCCCCTCCACCGCCCTGCGGGCGGTCTCCCTCCCCGTACCGGGGAGGATTATTTGGCCTTCAAAAACCCTTCCATCACGATCCACTTGTAAAAGGCATCGAACCAGCCGGTGCTGGTCGTCGCCTTCGGATACATGCCGAAGCCGTGGCCGCCCCGGCCGTAAAGGTGGAACTCGACCGGCTTCTTCGCGGCCATCCACTGGTCGATCAGGCCGAAGCCTTTCCCTGCGAACAGTGGATCGTCGGCGGCGATCGCGGCGAACATCGGCGGCGCGTCGGCGGGCACCGTCATCGGCTGGAGCGGGCCATAGATGTCGCCGATAAAGGCGGGCTTGGCCTGACCGTCGAGCACCGTGGCGACGGTCAGCATCGCGCCCGCCGAAAAGCCGACCATGCCGACGCGGGTCGGATCGACCTTCCACTCGCCCGCACGCTGGCGGACCAGGGCGAAGGCGGCACGGGAATCGGCGATCTGGGGCGCGAGGCCCTTCAACGCGTCCTCGGGGTTCGGCCGTGCGGCGGGGCGCGCCACGCTGGAGAACATCGCCGCCATCGACTTTTCGAACGCGGCCATGTCGGCGGGCGTCTGGTTCAGCCGGTATTTCAGGACAAAGGCGGCGATGCCGCGATCGGCCAGCGCCTTGGCCACGTCCCAGCCTTCATTCTGCATCGACAGGGTACG
>Ga0308172_1002337_pt1 | contig 10074 bp, 8 predicted proteins | sample PhyGR2_FD_202134 | JGI IMG/M metagenome (GOLD analysis project Ga0308172, IMG submission 202134) | Phyllosphere microbial communities from UC Gill Tract Community Farm, Albany, California, United States - DLSLSG.R2 | ecosystem: Host-associated > Plants > Phyllosphere > Unclassified | place: USA...
ATTTCAGAAGTTTTTCTCCGGCGGCGCAGTCTCCTGTGCCTCTCAACCCGTTTCCCGTTGCCGGTGTTCCGTGTCGATGGAGGCGCATTATAGGGAGTTCGCGCGGGCTGACAAGTGTTTATTACGAAAAGATTATCGTTCGCAGTAATTTTCATCAAATCGCGCTATTTCGCTACGATTTGCCTGGTAACTGTGCAAAATCATTAGCAAAAGTGCGTACCTGCTGCCAGTCCGTGTACTCCACTTCTTTCGTTGAATCTGTCTCACCGCCGGTCATACGCATAATTAACTGAATCATGACGCGATCGAACCAGCGATAGCGCGGATAATAGAGCGCCCCCGCGAACACAGCACAGCAATCAGGTTGCCACGGCGAGCTGGCCAGAAACTTCTGCGTATAAGCATTGGTTTCAGGCGTTCGCTTCTCTGGTTTGCGCGCCGTCAGGTTCACCGAAAAGAAACCGCTGGTACGCTGCTGCAACGCCTGCAGATGAAGCTTTACGAACTTATCGACCACCGGCTGGAAATGGCCGTAGCGGATAGAGGCGCCAATCAGCACGCGATCATACTGCGACCAGTCAGGCAGAGCGGCATCCTGAATGTCCAGTACATCACATGGCTGCTGCTGACGAATCACCTCAGCAATAGAAGAGGCAATCTTCTTTGTTTGTCCGTCGCGAGTGGAATAGAGAATCAGCGCTTTCATGTCAGCATCCTTATTAATTATTCACGCCAGAAAGTAGGTGTGAACAGCACCAGCAAGGTAAATACCTCGAGACGCCCAAATAACATGGTGGAGATAAGAATCCATTTCGCCACGTCATTCATTGAAGTGAAGTTATCGGCCACAACCCCTAACCCCGGCCCGAGGTTGTTCAGCGTCGCGGCAACAGCAGCAAAAGCCGAGAAGTCGTCGACGCCGGTGGCGATGATCGCCAGCATGCTGACCAGGAACACCAGCGCATAAGCGGAGAAGAATCCCCAGACGGCCTCAAGGATACGTTCCGGCAGCGCCCGATTGCCCAGCTTAATGGTGTAGACCGCATTCGGGTGAACCAGACGCTTCAGCTCACGGTTGCCCTGCTTGCATAACAGCAGGATGCGAATCACCTTCAGGCCACCGCCGGTGGAACCGGCACAGCCGCCGATAAAGGCGGAGCACAGCAGCAGCACCGGCAGGAACAATGGCCAGCGTGCGATGCTGTCGGTCGTGAATCCCGCCGTGGTCGCCATGGAAACGACCTGGAAGAAGGCCTGGTTCAGCGTTTGCCAGCCGCTGTCGTAAACATTGTGGAACCAGAGCACCAGCGTACAGATCAACACCAGCGTCAGCTGAACACCAATAAACATGCGGAATTCCGGGTCGCGCCAGTACACGCGCAGATTACGTCCGCTTAACATGGCAAAGTGCAGGCCGTAGTTACAGCCTGAGATCAGCAGAAACACCGCCACGATGGTATTAATGGTGCCACTATGAAAATAGCCGATGCTGGCATCATGGGTTGAGAAGCCGCCAATGGCGATGGTCGAGAAGCTGTGGCCGATCGCATCAAACGCCGGCATTCCCGCCAGCCAGAGTGCCAGCGCACAGGCCACCGTCAGCAGAACATAGATCAGCCAGAGGGTTTTAGCCGTTTCGGCAATGCGCGGCCGCATTTTGTTATCTTTCAGCGGCCCCGGCATTTCAGCGCGATAGAGCTGCATACCCCCGACGCCCAGAATCGGCAGTATCGCTACCGCTAACACGATGATCCCCATACCGCCCAGCCACTGCAGCATCTGCCGATAGAAGAGGATCGCCTTGGGCAGCGAGTCCAGCCCCACCAGCGTGGTGGCACCGGTGGTTGTCAGGCCAGAGAAAGATTCAAAGAACGCATCCGTCACCGAAAGATGCGGCTGCTCGGCAAAGATAAAGGGCATGGCCCCTACGCTGCCCAGCACCGTCCAGAACAGCACGACAATCAGAAACCCTTCCCGCGGTTTGAGTTCGGTTTTCTTTTTGCGATTCGGCCACCACAGCAGCGAGCCGATCACCAGCGCCATCATAAAGGTCTGGCTAAACGCCCGCCCCGCGCCATCGCGATAAATTAATGCGACCAGGCCGGGCAAAATCATCGTCACTGAAAAGAGGATCACCAGCAGACCGACTATGCGGGTAATGGCGCGAAAGTGCATTCAGCCGTTCCTTTAAATAATAGAGATGAACATCAGGGTGTGAGCGGGATCAGCGATAATGCGCCCCGACTAAAGTCTGACAGATTTTTTTTGAATCCATCGATTTGTCCGTAAGGTACAGCCAGCGTCAGCGCAATGCGATCCTGAAACTGGCTGTCGGTCACCTTACCGTCAAAACGCTGTACCAGCCGTTCAACATCACTGAGCTGTGGATAGTCGCATTGCAACGTGAACAGCTTCATCGGCACTTTACGCTGCCGTGGCAGCAGCTTAAGCCCCTGCTGAACGCCACCGCCATAGGCTTTCACTAAGCCCCCGGTCCCCAGCATAATGCCGCCGTAATAACGCACCACCACAGCGGTAATCTCGCCAATATCCGCGCCCATCAGCTGCGCCAGCATCGGTTTCCCTGCCGTACCCGAAGGTTCACCATCATCAGAGAAACCGAGCTGTTGAGAATCATTCGGCGCGCCCGCGACCCATGCCCAGCAGTGATGCCGGGCAGCGGGATGCTCGCTTTTAACCTGCTGAACAAAAGCACGCGCCGCCTCTGCACCCTCGGTGTGCGCCAGCAGCGTAATGAAGCGACTCTTTTTGATCGTCTCCTCACTGCTGCTCACGGGCACAGCGGGAATATCAAAGGCTTCCATCAGGCCAGATGCAGATCGCGGGTCATGTTCTCAACGCGATGCGCATGGATCACCACGTTATCCTCGATACGAATTCCGCCATAAGGCCGAAGCGCATCGATGGCCTGCCAGTTAAAGTGCTGACTGAAACGGCCAGCACGCAGCGGTGCCAGTAAAGAGTCAATAATATAGAAGCCCGGCTCGATGGTTAATACCATGCCCGGTTGCAGTACGCGGGTGCAGCGAAGATAAGGATATTGCGCGGGCGCGGCGAGATGCGTGCCCTGATCATCCTGCATAAAACCGGCCACGTCATGCACCTGCAGACCCAGCGGATGCCCCAGGCCATGCGGCATAAACGGACCGGTCAGATCTTCAGCCACCAGCGCTTCTTCGCTGATTCCCTGCACCAGCTCAAACTTCAGCAGCATCTTCGCAATGCGCTGGTGCATCTGAAGATGATAATCGGTGTAGCGCACACCCGCTTTCAGTGTCGCGATCAGCGCCAGCTCTTCCGCGTTCATCGCCTCAACCATTCTGGCATAGAGGGAACTGCTCTGCGCTGCATAGCTGCGGGTCAGATCGGCGGCATAGCCAAGATATTCAGCGCCCGCATCAATCAAAAAGCTGTGGCGCTTCGCCGGTGGCTGATGATCCAGCCGGGTGTAGTGCAGCACCGCAGCGTGTTCATTCAGCGCAATGATATTGCCGTAAGGCACATCGGTGTCGCGATGACCGGTCGCAGTCAGATAGGCCTGATTGATATCGAACTCACTTAAGCCCGCCGAGAACGCCTCTTTCGCTGCGCGATGACCGGCAACCGCCAGCTTCTGCGCCTGCCGCATACAGGCAAGTTCATAATCTGTTTTGATGCTGCGATGGAAATGCAGGAAGTCGATTACCGCTTTGGGATTGATATTGCCGGAGGCGATACCGAGCTGAGCCGCACGCGCGTTGACCGGGCCGATATAGGCGACGTTATCACGCTGTGCAGGCAGCAGTTGCGCAATCTCATCCGCGCTTTTCAGGCCGATAACCTCGACATCCCCGGTCCAGAAGCTATCCGGCAGCGGTTCAACGTTATGCCAGTAATCCACCGGAGAGTAGAACCACAGTTTCGGTTTGTTCACCCCATCAATCCACAGCCAGCAGTCAGGCACCTGCGTTACCGGCACCCAGGCTTTGAACTGCGGATTCACTTTAAACGGATAGGTGTGGTCATCCAGAAACACCGTCAACAACTCACCGGAATGAATCAACATCGCATCCAGTTTGTTGCGTGCCAGCACCTGCTGCGCCCGTTGCTGCAACGTGGCGATGTGCGCGTGATACAAGGTCTTCAGTGAATCCATTGACGTCTCTCCAGTGTCGCGAAATGGCCGCAAGTTTAGCATACCCCTTGCGCAGATGCCGAAGTCGGCGGAGCTGTGATCTTGTTAGCAAATAAGCAAAGAGCAATTTGCAAATAATTAACATCGCTCCCACACTCACGATCATCTGGTATGACCAGATCACCTTTCGCGGTTTCAGGAGACGCACATGCTCTACCAAGGCGCTAACCTTACTCTTCACTGGCTGGACGATGGCATCGCCGAGCTGGTTTTTGACGCTACCGGCTCGGTCAACAAGCTCGATACGCAAACTGTCGCCAGTCTGGGCGAGGCGATGGCGGTGCTGGAACAGCAGTCAGAACTGCGTGGCCTGCTGCTGAGCTCCGCTAAACCGGCTTTTATTGTCGGTGCCGATATCACCGAGTTCCTTTCCCTGTTTAATGCACCTGCCGAAAAGCTGAGTCAATGGCTGAGCTACGCCAACAGCATCTTCAATCGCCTTGAAGATTTGCCGGTGCCAACTCTGGCCGCCATTGACGGCTATGCGCTGGGCGGCGGATGTGAATGCGTGCTGGCAACCGATCTGCGTATCGCCACTGCGGACGCCCGTATTGGCCTGCCGGAAACAAAACTCGGCATCATGCCCGGCTTTGGCGGCAGCGTGCGACTGCCGCGTCTGCTGGGCGCCGACAGTGCGCTGGAAATTATTGCGGCGGGCAAAGATGTCGATGGCAATGCCGCCCTGAAACTCGGCCTGGTCGATGCGGTGGTCTCTCGCGAGAAACTGCGCGAGGCGGGGATCACGATGCTCAAAGCCGCCGCTACTGATGGCAGCTGGCGCGCGCGCCGGGCACCGAAACTGGCACCACTGAAGCTCAGTCCGATTGAAGCGGCGATGAGCTTCACGATTGCGAAAGCGATGGTGCTGCAGACCGCAGGCAAACACTATCCCGCCCCGCTGATGGCAGTAAAAACTATTGAAGCCGCAGCCAGTCTTGGCCGTGATGATGCGCTGAAACTTGAAACCGCGGCGTTTGTGCCGCTGGCGCAGTCTGATGAAGCTCGCGCCCTGGTCGGCATCTTCCTCAACGATCAGTACGTTAAGAGTCTGGCGAAAAAGCGCGGCAGCGAGAGCGGCGCACCGGCTCAGGCAGCCGTACTGGGCGCGGGCATCATGGGTGGCGGTATCAGCTACCAGTCTGCCTGGAAAGGCGTGCCGGTCAGAATGAAAGACATTAACCCGCAGGCGTTAACCCTAGGGATGAACGAAGCCAGCAAGCTCCTTAATAAGCTGCTGGAGCGCGGCAAAATCGACGGCAGTAAACTCGCCAGTGTCATCGCCACTATCCAGCCCACGCTCGATTACGCCGGTTTTGACCAGGCCGATGTGGTGGTGGAAGCAGTGGTCGAGAACCCGCTGATCAAGGCCAAAGTGCTGGCTGAAACCGAACAGCATCTGCGTGAAGATGCGATTCTGGCCTCCAATACCTCGACCATTCCTATCAGCCAGCTGGCGCAGGCGCTGCAGCGTCCGGAAAACTTCTGTGGCATGCACTTCTTCAATCCGGTGCCGCGTATGCCGCTGGTTGAAGTGGTGCGTGGCGAGAAAACCAGTGAAGCGACCCTGAGTAAAGTCGTGGCCTGGGCCAGCAAAATGGGCAAAACCCCTATCGTGGTGAATGACTGTCCCGGCTTTTTTGTGAACCGGGTGCTGTTCCCCTACTTCGCCGCTTTCAGCCTGCTGCTGCGCGACGGCGCTGATTTCCGTCAGATCGATAAAGTGATGGAAAAACAGTTCGGCTGGCCGATGGGTCCCTCATGGCTGCTGGATGTGGTGGGCATCGATACCGCACACCACGCGCAAAGCGTGATGGCGGATGGGTTCCCGGATCGCATGAAACATGACTACCGTGATGCGATCGACCTGCTGTTTGATGCCGGTCGGTTTGGTCAGAAAAATGGCAAAGGCTTCTGGCGCTGGGAAGAGGATAAAAAGGGCAAGCTGAAGAAAGTGCCGGATCCTGAGGTGGATACGCTGCTGCAACAGGTCTGTCAGCCCGCGCGGGTCTTCAGCGATGAAGAGATCCTGAACCGCATGATGCTGCCGATGCTGAATGAAGTGGTGCGCTGCCTGGAAGAGAAGATTATCGCCTCACCGGCAGAAGCGGATATGGCGCTGGTTTACGGCCTCGGCTTCCCGCCGTTCCGTGGTGGTGCCTTCCGCTATCTCGATACCCTGGGTAACAGCAATGTGGTCGATCAGGCCCGGCGCTACAGCGCGCTCGGCGGCCTGTATGCCCTGCCGACGCTGCTGGTGCAGAAAGCCCATCAGCATGAAAGCTGGTATCCCGTCGCCAAACCGATTGATGAAGCCGCGCTGAAAAGCGCCTGAGGGCAAGAAGATGGAAAATGTGGTGATTGTTGATGCGGTACGCACGCCAATGGGACGCTCAAAAGGCGGAGCCTTTCGGAACGTGCGCGCTGAAGATCTCTCTGCGCACCTGATGCGCGAAATGCTGAGCCGCAACCCGGCGGTAAATCCGGCCTCGCTCGACGATATCGTCTGGGGCTGCGTACAGCAGACGCTGGAACAGGGATTTAATATCGCACGTAATGCCGCGCTGCTGGCTGAAATCCCGCACTCCGTGCCGGCCACGACCGTCAACCGGCTGTGTGGTTCCTCCATGCAGGCGCTGCACGATGCGGCCCGCGCCATTATGGTCGGCGATGCACAGTGCTGCCTGATTGGGGGCGTCGAGCATATGGGGCACGTGCCCATGAATCACGGCGTGGACTTTCATCCCGGCCTGGGCCGCACCGTCGCCAAAGCCGCAGGCATGATGGGCTTAACTGCCGAGATGCTGGCGCGTATGCATCATATCAGCCGTGAGCAGCAGGATGCGTTTGCCCTGCGTTCGCACCAGCGCGCATGGCAGGCCACCCAGCGTGGCGATTTCGCCACAGAGATTGTCGCCACCTATGGTCACGACAGCGACGGCATTCTCAAACGCTATGATTTCGACGAGGTGATCCGCGAGGAGACCAGCGCCGAAGGGCTGGCGGCACTGAAACCCGCCTTCGATCCGGTGAATGGCACCGTCACGGCGGGAACGTCATCCGCGTTGTCAGATGGCGCGGCCGCCATGCTGATTATGAGTGAATCACGCGCCCGCGAACTGGGGCTGACGCCACGCGCCCGTATCCGCAGCATGGCGGTGGTCGGCTGCGATCCGTCGATCATGGGATATGGACCGGTTCCGGCCAGCAAACTGGCGTTAAAACGCGCGGGACTGAGCGTCAGTGATATCGACGTGTTTGAGCTGAACGAAGCCTTTGCCGCGCAGACGCTGCCCTGCATCAAGGACTTAGGTTTGCTGGAGCGGATAGATGAAAAGGTCAATCTGAATGGCGGCGCGATTGCGTTAGGCCATCCGCTGGGCTGCTCCGGTGCGCGCATCAGCACTACGCTGCTGAACATTATGGAACGACGCGATGCCCGTTTTGGCCTCGCCACGATGTGCATCGGACTGGGTCAGGGGATCGCGACCGTATTCGAGCGTCTGTAATACGTTGAGTCTTACTTTGTCAGATTTACCCGCCGTTAACCGGCGGGTTTTTTCTGCCTGCTACAGGCCGCTATCGGCCATCAGATAAAGGCAAAGGCATCGCCATACATCTGTGACTCTATGGCGCCACGCTCGGCACAGAACCGATCGCGGGCAATCTTCGCCATCTCAAAACGTCCGGCGATGTAGATCTCATGCTCGCTCAGCGTGCTGAAGTCCTGCATCACAGCCGTCAGAACCGTGCCTGAACGACCCTGCCAGCCCGCTTCGGGCTGCTCGACCACCGGGATCACCTTCAGGTTCGGGTGCTTCACCGCCAGCGCATCCAGCTCGTCCATATCGTACAGATGCTTGAGTTCACGTCCGCCCCAGTAAATGGCGATATCGCGATCGGGCTGTTCCGCCAGCGCGGTAAGCAGAATTGAACGGGCGTAGGAGAAACCGGTGCCGCCTGCAATCAGGATCAGCGGTTTAGTGCTCTCTTCACGCAGCCAGGCATCGCCGTGCGGCATATCAACCGTGATCTGGCGATCGTTACGGATGCGATCCATAACAGCCATAGCATAGAGGTTGAGATCGGACGCCCCGATATGCAGCTCAATGATATCTTTTTCCATCGGCGTTGAGGCCAGCGAGAACGGACGCTTGTCGCGCTCATCCATCACTACCATCAGATACTGTCCCGCGCGAAAACTGAATTCCGCTTCAGGGATCAGGCGAACGCGATAGACCGTGTCGGTAATCGCCTCAACTGAAGTTACTTTACAGCTTAACGTTGTCATGCGTTCCCTCTGTCGGGTCGTCTTTATGGTTGTGCTCGCCATCAACGCTGTGGCGGCTGATCAAAAATACCTAGCTCATCCCAGATAGCATCAATGCGCGCGGTGACCGCAGGATCTTTAACGATGGGTGTACCCCATTCGCGCTGCGTTTCACCGGGCCACTTATTGGTCGCATCCATCCCCATCTTCGATCCCAGCCCGGAAACAGGCGAGGCGAAATCGAGATAATCGATCGGGGTATTTTCTACTAATACCGTATCGCGGGCCGGATCCATACGCGTGGTGATCGCCCAGATCACGTCGTTCCAGTCACGCGCATTAACGTCATCGTCACACACAATAACAAATTTGGTGTACATGAACTGCCGCAAAAACGACCAGACGCCAAACATGACACGTTTGGCATGCCCTGCGTACTGCTTTTTAATCGTCACAACCGCCAGGCGGTAGGAGCAACCTTCAGGCGGCAGATAGAAGTCCACGATCTCCGGGAACTGCTTCACCAGAATCGGCACCAGCACTTCATTCAGCGCCACACCCAGCACCGCAGGTTCATCCGGCGGACGGCCGGTGTAGGTGGAGTGATAGATAGGCTTGTGACGCTGCGTAATATGCGTAACGGTAAACACCGGGAAGCTATCTACTTCATTGTAGTAGCCGGTGTGGTCGCCGTAAGGTCCTTCTGGCGCCATATCGCCCGCTTCGATATACCCTTCCAGCACGATTTCCGCACTGGCCGGCACTTCGAGATCGTTCGAGAGGCATTTCACCACTTCGGTTTTATTGCCGCGCAGCAAGCCGGCAAACGCATATTCTGACAGCGTATCCGGCACCGGCGTAACGGCACCGAGGATGGTGGCGGGATCGGCACCCAGCGCCACTGAGACCGGAAAACGCTCACCCGGATGCGCTTTCGTCCACTCCAGATAATCAAGCGCGCCGCCACGATGCGACAGCCAGCGCATAATCAGACGATTTTTGCCGATCACCTGCTGCCGGTAGATACCGAGATTCTGCCGCTCTTTGTGCGGGCCGCGCGTCACGGTCAGTCCCCAGGTAATCAGTGGTGCCGCATCGCCCGGCCAGCACTTCATCACCGGGATGCGCGTCAGATCGACTTCATCACCGCTGAACACTTCTTCCTGACAGGGTGCATTGCGCAGGCGTTTGGTCGGCATGTTCAGGACCTGCTTAAACTGCGGCATCTTATCGAACAGATCGCGGAAGCCTTTTGGCGGCTCCGGCTCTTTCAGGAAGGCCAGCAGTTTACCCACTTCACGCAGTGCGCTGACCTCCTCCTGGCCCATGCCCATTGCCACGCGCTTTGGCGTGCCGAACAGATTGCACAGGACCGGCATGTCGTACCCTTTCGGGTTTTCGAACAGCAAGGCGGGGCCACCGGCACGCAGGGTGCGGTCGGCAATTTCGGTCATTTCCAGGTCAGGATCGATCGACTGGGTAATTCGCTTTAGCTCACCGCGCTGTTCGAGCAGCGCGAGAAAGTCTCTTAAATCGTGATATTTCATGCGGCTTTAGCTTTCCGGCCAGAGTGAATCGGCCATTATAGGTCTGATTAAGCGGATATGCTGAG
>Ga0308172_1002343_pt1 | contig 10065 bp, 7 predicted proteins | sample PhyGR2_FD_202134 | JGI IMG/M metagenome (GOLD analysis project Ga0308172, IMG submission 202134) | Phyllosphere microbial communities from UC Gill Tract Community Farm, Albany, California, United States - DLSLSG.R2 | ecosystem: Host-associated > Plants > Phyllosphere > Unclassified | place: USA...
AGGAAATCCGCCTGCGCAAGAAGGGCCTGACCGAAAGCGACCGCAAGAAGGCTTCGCGCGGCGGCTGATCGGACCCATTGTCGTGATCGACAAGCCCTACAACCCGGATCCTCACAAGCATCCGGGGTTGCACCTGATCGCCTTGCTGGAAGCCAGCAAGGCGGTCCTGGCGCTGTTGGCGGCAACCGGGCTGGAAATGCTCGGCCCGCAGCCACTGCGTGAGGCGGTCAATGCCCTGATCCGGCGTTTCAGTCTGGACCCGGATCACGGCACCCTGCCCTCGCTGCTCAACATGATCAATCCCGATGCGGTGCACCTGGCCGCGGTGGCCATGCTGGCCTACGGGGTGCTGCATCTCTTCGAGGCCTGGGGCCTCTGGCGCGCCAAGGCCTGGGCCTCCTGGCTGGGCTGCGTCACTGCCGGCATCTACCTGCCGTTCGATATCTACGCCATCATCCGCCACCCTGGCTGGGCCTCGTGGTCGGTGCTGGTGATCAACCTGATCGTGGTCGGCGTACTCGCCCGCGATATCCGCAAGCGTCATCCCACGCCGACCGCCCCGCGCTGAGTTGCAAAGCGTGGCACCGGCTGGTTAGCCTGAGCGCCGGTTCCCGGGACACCCTGATGCGTCTGCCGCTGACATCGATAGTGATGATCGTGTCGCTGTGCGGCTGCGCGCCTGCGCCTGCGCCGGTTCACGCCAGCGAAGCCAACGCCGCCCCTGCCGTGCCGGCCCCCGATACGCCCTTTGCCTACGCCGAGACCGACATCGTCGATCTGCAGGCGCAGATGACCGCCGGTGCCCTGGACAGCGTCACCCTGACCCGCGCCTACCTGGAACGGATCGCGCGCATTGATCGCGCCGGCCCGCGCCTGAACGCGGTGATCGAGCTCAATCCCGACGCCCTCAAGGACGCCGCCGCCCTGGATGCCGAACGCCGGCACGGGCAGCTGCGCGGTCCGCTGCACGGCATCCCCGTGCTGCTCAAGGACAACATCGGCGCACGCCCGATGAGCAACAGCGCCGGCTCGCTGGCACTGGCGAAATTCCGCCCCGACGACGCCTTCCTGGTCACCCGCCTGCGCGCGGCCGGCGCGGTGGTGCTGGGCAAGACCAACCTGAGCGAATGGGCCAATTTCCGCTCCAGCCAGTCGATCTCCGGCTGGAGCGCACGTGGCGGCCAGACCCGCAACCCGTACCGCCTGAGCCACACCCCTTGCGGCTCCAGCAGCGGCAGCGCGGTGGCGGTGTCGGCCAACCTGGCTGCGGCAGCGGTGGGCACAGAAACCGACGGCAGCATCGTCTGCCCGGCGGCGATCAACGGCGTGGTCGGCCTCAAGCCCACCGTCGGGCTGATCAGCCGCGAAGGCATCATCCCGATCTCCTTCAGCCAGGACACCGCCGGGCCGATGACGCGCAGCGTCGCCGATGCCGCCGCCCTGCTGACCGCCATGGCCGGCCGCGACGACGCCGACCCGGCGACCGCGACCATGCCCGGGCGCGCGGTGTACGACTACACCGCGCGCTTGAACGCCGACAGCCTGCGCGGCGCGCGCATCGGCGTGCTGCAGGGCCCGCTCGACGATTTGCCGGGTATCGCGCCGGCGCTGCAGCACGCGATCGGCGTGCTGCGCGAGGCCGGCGCCGTGGTGGTGCCGGTGCAGCTGCCGACCCAGGGCCAGTGGCAGGATGCCGAGCGCATCGTGCTGCTGCATGAGTTCAAGGCCGGCCTGCAGCGCTACCTCACCCGCTACAACGCGCCGGTGCGCAGCGTGGACCAGGTGATCGCCTGGAACCGCGAGCACGCCGACAAGGAGCTGCTGCCGTTCGGCCAGGACCTGATGGATGAGGCGGCCGCGGTGGGTGGGCTGGGCGATGCGACCTACATCGCCGCGCGCAGCCAGGCACGGCGCCTGGCCGGACCGGAGGGCATCGACGCCGCCCTGCGCGCGCAGCAGCTGGACGCATTGATCGCACCGACCACCGGTGTCGCCTGGCCGATCCGCGCTGGTGCGGGCGATGATTTCCCGGGCGAGAGCTACAGCGCCGCCGCCGTGGCCGGCTACCCGAGCCTGAGCGTGCCGATGGCGCACGTGGACGGCCTGCCGCTGGGCCTGTTGTTCATGGGCACGGCCTGGAGCGAACCGCGCCTGATCGAGCTGGCCTACGCCTACGAGCAGCGCACCCGCGCCCGGCGCCCGCCGCGGTTCCAGACCAACAGCCTGCTGCCGCATATCAGCCCGCCCTGAGGGGGCGTACCGACCAACGGTCGGTACCTACCGGACCTTGGCACGTTCGCGCCACCGATCCATCACCCGTTCGCCGGGCCGCAACGAGCCGCTCGATCCGTCGTCTGGGCAATGCGGTACCGACCAACGGTCGGTACCTACCGGGCCTTGGCACGTTCGCGCCACCGATCCATCCCCGTGCGCCGGGCCACACCCCGGTAGCGCCCGACCGTTGGTCGGGCGACGACGCACCGACCAACCACGCCCGCTACGGTTCCAGCTGGATCGCCGGCGCGCCATCCTCGGCACCCGGCGAGCGCACATCGTCGGCCGGCTGCGAACGCGGGCCACGCAGGCCGGGATCGGGCTGCTGCAGCAGTTCGGCACGGGTGCGCGGCAGCGCCTGCGGGTGCTCGCGGGCGAGGAAGTCCAGCATGCGCTCGCGCACGATGCAGCGCAGGTCGAAGGCATCGCCGGAATTGCGCGCGCTGACCAGCAGGCGCACCTGCAGCGTGTGGTCGGTGGTCTCGGTCACCTGGGTCACGCACACCCGGCCATCCCACAGCGCCTCGCCCTTGCAGATGCGCTCCAGCTCGGCGCGGATCGCCGCGATCGGCGCCCGGTAGTCCAGCCACAGGAACGCGGTGCCCAGCAGGTCGGCGCTGCGCCGGGTCCAGTTCTGGAACGGGTTCTCGATGAACCACGTCAGCGGCACCACCATGCGCCGCTCGTCCCAGATGCGCACCACCACGTAGCTGCTGCCGATCTCCTCGACCCGGCCCCACTCGCCCTCCACGATCACCACGTCGTCCAGCCGGATCGGCTGGGTCAAGGCGATCTGCAAACCGGCGATCAGGTTGCCGAACACCGGCTTGGCGGCGATACCCGCGACCAGGCCGATGATGCCGGCCGAGGCCAGCAATGCGGTGCCGATCTGGCGCACCATCGGGAAGGTGAGCAGGATCAGCGAGATGCCCACCAGGATGATTGCGCCCATCAACACGCGGCTGAGCACCCGGGTCTGGGTCTGCACGCGGCGCGCCTCGAGGTTGTCGGCCACCTCCATCGGGTGGTCGCGCAGGATCGCCTGCTCGCCGGCGGCCACCGCCCGCACCAGCAGCCAGATGAAGCAGGCCGTCAGCCCGATGTGCAGCATGCGCAGCGAGCCCTCCAGCCAGCGCCCCTGCAGCGGCGTGGCCTCCAGTGCGGGAATCAGCAGCAGCAACGGCAGCGCGAACGCCAATGGGCGGCTGATCACCCGGGCAATGCGCGCACGCCGGTAGTCACGGCCCTTGAGTCGTCGGGTCAGCGCCATCAACAGCCACCAGCCAGTGAAACCCACCGCCAGCGCGATGCCGATCGGCCACAGATACAACGCCGCCTGTTGCCCGTCCACTGTCACTGCACGCTCCTGCGGTCTTCAACGGAAGACCGCAGGGTGCCAGCGCGGCGATGACCAGCGTGTCAGCCGGATGTAAGCCGCGCGTGGACGGCGGCGGCTACATCAGGCGGCGTAATGCTGCTGCTTGCGCACGATCGCCATGGCGATCTCCAGCGACTGGTCGTAGTTCAGGCGCGGATCCACCGACGACCGGTAGGCACGCTCCAGGTCGCGTTCGGTCAGCTCGCGCGCGCCGCCGGTGCATTCGGTCACGTCTTCACCGGTCAGCTCCAGATGCACGCCACCCAGGCGGGTACCGGCGGCGGCATGCAGGTCGAAGGACAGCTCCACTTCGCCGCGCACGTTGTCGAAGCGACGGGTCTTGTAGCCGTTGCTGGTGCTCTCGGTGTTGCCATGCATCGCATCGCACACCCACAGCACGCGGCGACCGTCGCGCTTGACCGCATCCAGCAGCGGCGGCAGCTTCTCGGCGATATGCGCCGCGCCCATGCGGTGGATGAAGCTCAGACGGCCGGGTTCGTCATCGGGGTTGAGCACGTCGATCAGGCGCAGCAGCTGGTCCGGCTGCACCGACGGGCCCACCTTGATCGCGATCGGGTTGCGCACGCCGCGCAGGTATTCCACGTGCGCACCGTCGAGCGCAGCGGTGCGCATGCCGATCCACGGGTAGTGCGTGCTCAGGTTCAACCAGCCCTGCTGGCGCGGCACCTGGCGCGTCAGCGCCTGTTCGTAGGGCAGCAGCAGCGCTTCGTGCGAGGTGTAGAAGTCGATCCGGTTGAGGTTGTGCACGCGCACCCCGGCCAGCGTCTCCATGAAGTGCACCGCGTCGCCGATCGACGCGACCATCTTCTGGTAGTCGGCGGCCAGCGGCGAGTGCTGCACCCAGTCCAGGTTCCAGTATTCGGGATGGTGCAGGTCGGCGAAGCCACCGTCGATCAGCGCCCGCACGAAGTTCATGGTCATCGCCGAGTGCGCGTGGGCCTGCAGCATCCGGCGCGGATCGGGCAGGCGCGCCGCTTCGGTGAACTCCGGTGCGTTGATCACATCGCCGCGGTAGCTGGGCAGGGTCACGCCGTCGCGGGTTTCGGTATCGGCCGAACGCGGCTTGGCGTACTGGCCGGCGAAGCGGCCCACCCGGATCACCGGCTTGCGCATGCCATGCACCATCACCAGGCTCATCTGCAGCAGCACCTTGAGCCGGTTGGAAATGGTGGTGGATTCGCAGTCGCTGAAGTTCTCGGCGCAGTCGCCGCCCTGCAGCAGGAAGCGCTTGCCCTCCTGCGCATCGGCCAGCTGCTGCTTGAGCGCCAGGATCTCCCAGGAGGTGACCAGCGGCGGCAGCCGCTTGAGCTCGTGCAGGGACGCGTCCAGCGCCAGCGGGTCGGGATAGGTCGGCATTTGCAGCGCGGTCTTGCCGCGCCAGCTTTCCGGCGACCAGGCGGTATCGACGGCGGTCGCGACAGGATCGGCTACGGGCGGGGCGGACGGGCTCATCACAGACTTCCGGCAGGGGGTGGGGACCGGCCATGGTCGCAGAGCGCGCCGCCGACGCAAAGCACCGCGCGCCCGGCAGCGGCAGCTGAACGCCGGAAAACGGCCGGCGCGATCGGCCACGAACGGCATGCCCACGGGCCAGCGGACGGGCGCATGATTTGTTACGGAGTAACACTGCCAGGCCGGCACCCCCTTCCCTGCCCAGCCAAATGCCCGCCCCCATGAAGCCCTCTGCGCTCACCGCCGCCATTGCCTTCGCCCTCACCATCACCAGCCTGCCTGCCCTGGCCGACGCGCCCGCCACGCCCGCCACGCCCGCCGTCACCGACCTGGATGCGGTCACCGTCAGTGCCCAGCTCGACCAGGCCCGCAACACGCTTTCGCCGGACATCGGCAGCAGCCAGTACCAGATCACCGCCGAGGACATCCAGAAGCAACCGCTGGGCGCGTCGGCCCCGCTCAGCCAAGTGCTGCTGCAGGCCCCTGGCGTGGTCCAGGACAGCTACGGCGGGGTCCACGTGCGCGGCGACCACGCCAACCTGCAGTACCGCCTCAACGGGGTCCTGCTGCCCGAATCCATCTCCGGCTTCGGCCAGACCCTCGACGCGCGCACGATCAAGAGCATCCGCCTGATGGATGGTGCGCTGCCGGCCCAGTTCGGCGAACGCACCGCCGCCGTGGTGGACATCACCACCCGCAGCGGCGCCGAGCTGGGCAATGGCGGCAGCGCCGGCCTCACCACCGGGTCGTTCGACACGCTCAACCCCAACGCCTCCTGGTGGGGCAGCCAGGGCCGCTGGAGCTGGTACCTGACCGGCAACTACGACCAGAACGAGGTGGGCCTGGAAAACCCGACCGCCTCGCGCCGGCCCGATCATGACGACACCCACCAAGGCAAGGCGTTCGCCGACCTCACCTACCTGGTCAACGACAGCACCCGGCTGAGCCTGTTCGCCGGGTTCGCCAACAACCGCTTCCAGATCCCGACCAACCCCGGCCAGGAACCGCAGTTCGGCTACCTGGATACCGCCGGGCAGGACTCGGCGCAGCTGGATGAGACCCAGCGCGAGACCACCCGCTTCGGCATGCTGGTGCTGCAGGGCACGCTGGGCGACACCGCCTACCAGGTCTCGGCCGGGCAGCGTTACAGCGACCTGGCGTTCCACCCGGACGTGGCCGGCGACCTGGTCTTCAACGGCGTGGCCTCGCAGGTGCAGCGCAGCAACCGCGCCACCACCGTGCAGGCCGACTTCTCCACCCCGCTCGGCGACAACCACACCCTGCGTTACGGCCTGTACGACAACAGCGAACGTGCGCGTGCGGGCAGTACCGCCTGGGTGTTCCCGGTCGATGCGGACGGCCACCAGGCCAGCACCACGCCCCTTGTGATCCCCGACGCCAGCGCCTTCCACGCCAGCACCGCGGCGCTGTACGTGCAGGATGAATGGCGCATCGGTACCGACTGGACGCTCAACTACGGCCTGCGCGGCGACCATTACCGGGCGTTCGGCGGCACGGAAAGCCAGCTCAGCCCCCGCCTGGGCGTGGTCTGGAACGCCACCGACAGCACCACGGTGCACGCGGGTTACGCGCGCTACTTCACGCCACCGGCCAGTGAACTGGTCGCCGGCAGCGACATCGCGCTGTACGACGGCACCACCAATGCGCAGCCGGCCATCGGCAGCACCACACCGCTGTCCGAGCGCAGCGACTACTACGACGTGGGGATCTCCCAGCAGGTCGGCGAGCACCTGACCCTGGGCCTGGACGCGTACGACCGCAAGGTGGATCGCCTGCAGGACGAAGGCCAGTTCGGCGCTGCCTACATCTACTCCACCTTCAACTACCGCCGCGGCCACATCCACGGCGTGGAGTTCAGCGCGGACTACAGCCGGGGGCCGCTCAGCGCCTACGTCAATGCGGCCTACAACAAGGCGATGGGCAAGCAGGTGCTCACCGGCCAGTACAACCTGGACCCGGAGGCGCTGGCCTACGTGCAGGACAACTGGATCCACCTGGACCACGACCAGAAGCTGACGTCGTCGGGCGGGGTCAGCTACGCCTTTGCCGGCCACAACCGGGTGGGCGCGAACTACGTGTTCGGCAGCGGGCTGCGCTCGGATACCGAAGGCGTGCCCAACGGCGGTGAGCTGCCGTCCTACCTGCAGGTGAACCTGAGCGCGGCGCACGATTTCAACGCCGACAGTGGGCACCCGCTGCACGCGCAGCTGGCGCTGGTCAACGCGCTGGACCGCAGCTACCAACTGCGCGACGGCGGCGGCATCGGGGTGTTCGCCCCGCAGTGGGGCCCGCGCCGTGGTGCCTACCTGAGCCTGCAGCAGGACTTCTGAGCCGTTACCCGGTCCGCCGGCCATGCGCCGGCGGGCCCGGGACGCACGGGATCAGGCGCGGCGCTTTCGGAACGAGGCGAAGAGCGCCCAGCCGGCCAGCAGCACGAACCACACCAGGCTCCACATGGGCATGGTCAGGCCGAGGAACTGCCAGTCGATGTTGCCGCAGTCGCCGGTGCCGGTGAGCACGGTGCGGAACACTTCCAGCGGGCCCATGGTTTCGCTGAGGAACGCCAGCGGCGGGCCACAGCTGGAGCCCATGTCCTTGGGCAGCAGCTGCACGTAGACGTGACGGCCGGCAATGCCGATACCGACGGCGGCGGCAATGAAGGCCAGCACGCCGTAGGTGCCACGGCCGGCGCGCTCGCGCGGGCCATGCAGGGCGCCAATCAGGAACAGCAGGCCGAGCGCGGCGAATGCCAGGCGCTGGAAGATGCACAACGGGCACGGCTCGAGCCCGATCTTCAGCTGCAGGAAGATCGCGTAGGCGAGCAGCCCGGCGCAGATCAGGAACCCCAGCAGGAACTGGGCGCGGTAATTCCAGCGCAGTGGATTCATTGGCAACACTCGTGAACGTGCAAGGCGCCAAGATTAACAGGGCGCCGCAGGCCCCGGCCTCTGCCGACCTACCGGCTATCGGCCCGCTGGACCAGACAGCGTGTTCCAAGGCCCACACTCACGCTGTGTTGCCCAGTAGGGGCGTCGACACGGCTTTGCCCTTCCCGTGCGCACCGACCAACTGTCCAGGCGCTGGTGGGGGTGGGTTTACGGGACCCTGAGCCGCATGGATGCGGCGACGGAGCTTACATGGACGTACTTGCAGCGTGTCCCGTAGACCCGCCCACACCAGCGCCCCTCCTTAGTACGCGACGCGCCTGGCCGTTGCCGTTGCCGTTGCCGTTGCCGTTGCCGTTGCCGTTGCCGTTGCCGTTGCCGTTGCCGTAGATCAACACACCAACAAACCCCTACCCCACAAACGGAAAAACCCGGCACAAGGCCGGGTTCTTCACCGAATTACGGGTGTTGAGCGTCGATTATTCTTCGACGGCTTCAGCCACGGCAGCCGGACGGTCGACCAGTTCGACGTAGGCCATCGGAGCGTTGTCGCCAGCGCGGAAACCGCACTTCAGCAGACGCAGGTAGCCACCCGGACGGGTCGCGTAGCGCGGGCCCAGGATGGTGAACAGGTTGCCCACGGCTTCGTTGTCACGCAGACGGGCGAACGCCAGACGACGGTTGGCGACGGAGTCGACCTTGGCCAGGGTGATCAGCGGCTCGGCGACGCGGCGCAGTTCCTTGGCCTTCGGCAGCGTGGTCTTGATCAGCTCGTGCTTGAACAGCGACGCAGCCATGTTCTTGAACATTGCTTCGCGGTGAGCGCTGGTGCGGTTGAACTTGCGGCCGGACTTCATGTGACGCATGGACGTGATTCCTTGATTGAATGTTGGATCGGTTGGGTATCGCTGTCGCCATCCTGGCGTTGCTGCTTGGACTGCGGTTGGTCCGATGCCGGCCCTCCTGGCCGACCGTCACCGCAGGCTATGGGCCTGTCGATGCGAGGTACTGCGGGTAAAGCCCCCGCACCCGAAGGTGCGGGGTCAAGCATCTTGCGTAGCGCTGGATCAGCCGAGCATGCCGTGCTGGGCGACACCGGCCGGCGGCCAGTTCTCCAGCTTCATGCCGAGCGAAAGACCGCGCTGTGCGAGGACTTCCTTGATCTCGGTCAGCGACTTCTTGCCGAGGTTCGGGGTCTTGAGCAGTTCCACTTCGGTCTTCTGGATCAGATCGCCGATGTAGTAAATGCTCTCTGCCTTCAGGCAGTTGGCCGAGCGAACGGTCAATTCCAGATCGTCGATCGGGCGCAGCAGCACCGGATCCACGCCGTTGTTGGCCGGCTTGGCAGCACCGCGGTCGCGGTGGGTGAAGTCACCGAAGACCGACAGCTGATCGCTGAGGATATCCGCGGCAGTGCGCACGGCTTCCTCGGCATCGATCGTGCCGTTGGTTTCGATGTCCAGCACCAGCTTGTCCAGATCGGTACGCTGTTCGACGCGGGCCGCTTCCACCGAATAGGCGACGCGACGGACCGGCGAGAACGAGGCGTCCAGGACCAGACGACCGATGGCACGGGTTTCTTCATCCGGACGACGACGCGCGGCCGCCGGCTGGTAGCCGAAACCACGCTCGACCTTCAAACGCATATTGATTGCCGTGTCCTTGGTCAGGTGGCAAATGATATGGTCGTTGTTGAGGATCTCGACGTTGTGATCGACCTTGATATCGGCAGCAGTCACGACACCCGGACCCTGCTTGGACAGCGACACGGTTGCGTTGTCACCGGTATGCATACGGATCGCCACGTCCTTCAGGTTGAGCAGGACTTCAAGCACGTCCTCCTGCAAGCCTTCAAGGGTGGTGTACTCGTGCAGCACGCCGTCGATCTCAACTTCCGTGATGGCGAAGCCCGGGATGGACGACAGCAGCACGCGACGCAGGGCATTGCCCAGCGTATGCCCGTAACCACGCTCCAAGGGTTCGATAACGACCTTGGCGCGGGTGTCGGTAAGGCGTTCGATCTGCGGACCGCGA
>Ga0308172_1002349_pt1 | contig 10050 bp, 10 predicted proteins | sample PhyGR2_FD_202134 | JGI IMG/M metagenome (GOLD analysis project Ga0308172, IMG submission 202134) | Phyllosphere microbial communities from UC Gill Tract Community Farm, Albany, California, United States - DLSLSG.R2 | ecosystem: Host-associated > Plants > Phyllosphere > Unclassified | place: USA...
CGGCGCTGCCATTCGGCCAATGGCATCTGCGCCAGCGGGGTGCCATGCGCCGCGGCAATGCCGGCATTGTTGACCAGCCCGTCGATGCGCCCGAAACGCTTCAGCGCGGCGTTCACCAGCGCCTGCACACTGCGCTCGCTGGCCACGTCCGCGCGCTGGAAGGCCGCCCGTTCGGGCAGCGCCCATTCTTTCAGGCAGGCCTTGCCGGCATCGGTATCCAGGTCGGCAATCACCACGCTGCCGCCGGCGCCCAGCGCCGCCTGCGCGATGCCGCGGCCCACGCCCTGCGCGCCGCCGGTGACGATCACCACGCGGTCGCGCAGCGGCTGCGTGGCCCAGTCGGTGATCGGCGGCGTCAGTGGCATCGTGCGTTGTCCTTGCGCCCCAGCAGCCGGGTCCAGCCTTCCACGCCCAGCTTGTCCAGCGTCTCGATGTTGCGCTCCACGATCACGTCCGGGTCCGGGAACGCCGCCACCGCACGTTCCACGCTGTCTTCGCGCAGCAGGTGCAGGGTGGGGTAGGGCGAGCGGTTGGTGTAGTTGCTTACATCGTCCGGCGCCACGCCCTCGAACTGGTAGTGCGGGTGGAAGCTGGCCACCTGCAGGATGCCCTGCAGGTCCAGGGCCTCGATCGCCGCGTCGGCGTTGTCGAGGAAATCGTTGTAGTCCAGGAAGTCGGTCAGCACGTACGGGTGCACGATCAGCGTGGTGTCGGTCTCTTCCGGCGAGGTGTCGCGCAGTCGCAGCAACTCCTCGGCCAGCTCTTCCACCAGCGCTTCGGGCGTGGTCGCGTCGCTGAGCACGAAACGTACCTGGTTTTTCACGTAGACCGCCTTGGCGAACGGGCACAGGTTCAGCCCGATCACGATCTGCTCCAGCCAGGTCCGGGTTTCGGCGATGAAGTCGGTGCCGTCCGGGGCGCTGTCGTCGGTGAAGGCGTGCTCATTCATGGCGGGCGGTATCGCGGGCTGGGCAGGCGATTGTACGGCGCATGGCCGCACGCACGCGTGGTGGCGGCGTTGTCAGGCACACCACTGTCCATTAACTGGACACTGTGCATGCTTGAAATCCCTTTACCGGCAGGGGCTTGCGTGTTTCCCGCCAACGGCCAATAGGCAGTGCGGCGCGGCAGGTATCCAATGCCAGGGTGAACCATGTGCAGAAGACGGCCATGCGGCCGTGCTTCGTCCAAAGGAGCCAACAGATGCATGCAACCTCCGAATTTCTCCCCACCGCGCTGTGGTCCGGCAAGCTGTTCGACGGCCAGTGGCAGACCGGCGCCAGCGCGCAGGATGTGATCGAACCGGCCACCGGCACCGCGCTGGGCCAGATCGCGATGACCGACCCGGCCGGCATCGCCGCCGCCGCCAGTACCGCCGCCACCGCTCAGCGCGACTGGGCCGCCGCGCCCTACGAAACCCGGGCCCAGGTGCTGCGCCGGGCCGCGCAGCTGGCCGAGCAGTACAACGATGAGATCGTGGAATGGCTGGTCCGCGAGAGCGGCTCCACCCGGCTCAAGGCCGGCTTCGAGGCCAAGGTGAACACCAAGGCGCTGCATGAAGCCGCGGCGCTCCCGTCGCGCAGCATCGGCGACGTGCTGCCGTCCGAACCCGGCCGCCTCAACCTGGCACGCCGCCGCCCGCTGGGCGTTGTGGGCGTGATCGCCCCCTTCAATTTCCCGCTGTACCTGGCCATGCGTGCGGTCGCTCCGGCGCTGGCCCTGGGCAACGCGGTGGTACTCAAGCCCGACCCGCGCACCGCGGTGTGTGGTGGCTTCGTGATTGCACGGCTGTTCGAACTGGCCGGGTTGCCGGCCGGTCTGTTGCACGTGCTGCCCGGTGACGGTGCGGCCGGTGCCGCGCTGACCAGCGACCCCAACATCGCGATGATCCAGTTCACCGGGTCCACCGGGGCCGGGCGCAAGGTGGGCGAAGCGGCCGGCAAGCACCTTAAGAAGGTTTCGCTGGAGCTGGGCGGCAAGAACTCGCTGATCATCCTGGACGACGCCGACATCGACCTGGCCATCGCCAATACCGCGTGGGGCGTGTACCTGCACCAAGGCCAGATCTGCATGGCCACCGGCCGCGTGCTGGTCCAGCGCAGCCTCTATCCGCGCTTCCTGGAAAAGCTGGTGGCCAAGGCGAAATCGCTCAAGGTTGGCAACCCGGCCACTGGCGATGTGGCCATCGGCCCGCTGATCAATGCCCAGCAGCGCGACCATGCGACAAAGATCGTGGCCGACGCGCAGGCGGCCGGTGCCACGCTGGCCACCGGCGGCGGCTACCAGGACCTGTTCTTCGAGCCGACTGTGCTCAGTGACGTGGGCCGCGACAACCCCGCTTTCCACGAAGAGATCTTCGCGCCGGTCGCGGTGGTGGTCCCGTTCGACACGGACGACGAGGCTGTGGGACTGGCCAATGACAGCGAGTACGGCCTGTCGATGGCGATCGTGTCCAGCAACGTGGGCCGCGCGCTGAAGCTGGGCGAACGCCTGCGCACCGGCCTGCTGCACATCAACGACCAGACCGTGAACGATGAAGTGATCAACCCGTTCGGCGGGGTGGGCGCGTCCGGCAACGGCACCAGCATCGGGGGCCCGTCCAACATCGACGAGTTCACCCAGTGGCAGTGGATGACCGTCAAGGGCGAAGCGCCCGCCTACCCGATCTGAACAAGGAAACGAGCATGACCGCTACAGCAGAACTGCGTGACATCACCGTGGCCGTGGTGCGCGAGAAGGAACAGCCCTTCACCATCGAACCGGCGCGCATCCGCGCCCCGCAGGACGACGAAGTGCTGGTGCGCGTGATCGCCACCGGCCTGTGCCATACCGACCTGATCGTGCGTGACCAGTACTATCCGGTGCCGCTGCCGGCGGTGCTCGGGCATGAAGGCGCGGGCATCGTCGAAGCGCTCGGCCCGGGCGTGAAAGACCTCAAGGTGGGCGACCACGTGGTGCTGACCTACGGCGCCTGCGGCCACTGCAATCCGTGCAGCGGTGGGCATGGCGCCTACTGCAAGGACTTCTTCGGGCTCAATTTCGGTGGCGGTGCGCTGGACGGCAGCACCGCCATCCAGGACCCGGACGGCAACCCGCTGCACGATCATTTCTTCGCGCAGTCCTCCTTCGCCACCTATGCGCTGAGCCGCGAGAACAACGCGGTCAAGGTGCCCGACGACGCCCCGATCGAACTGCTGGGCCCGCTGGGCTGCGGCATCCAGACCGGTGCCGGTGCGGTGATCAACTCGCTCAAGGTCACTGCCGGCAGCAGCTTTGCCAGCTTCGGCGCGGGCGCGGTGGGCCTGAGCGCGGTGATGGCCGCGCGTGTGGCCGGTGCCACCACCATCATTGCCATCGATGTGGTGCCGTCGCGCCTGGAACTGGCCAAGGAGCTGGGCGCCACCCATGTCATCAACAGCCGTGAGGTTGATGTGGTCGAAGCGGTGCGGGAGATCACCGGTGGCGGGGCCACCTTCGCACTGGAATCCACCGGCCGCCCCGAGGTGCTGGCGCAGGGCATCGAGGCGCTTGGCGGGCGTGGCGTGATCGGCGTGGTGGGCGCGCCGAAGCTGGGCACCAAGGCCGAGTTCGACGTCAACAACCTGCTGCTGGGCGGGCGCAGCATCCGCGGCATCGTCGAAGGCGACAGCGTGCCCAAGGTGTTCATTCCGCAGCTGGTGCAGCTGTACCAGCAGGGCCGCTTCCCGTTCGACAAACTGGTGAAGTTCTACCCGCTGGACCAGATCAACCAGGCCGCCGAAGACAGCACCCGCGGCATCACGCTCAAGCCGATCCTGACCATCGGGTAGTGCCGGCCGCTGGCCGGCAGCACGATGAAACGCTGCGTCGCAGGCCGTGCGGGCTGCGACGGTGCAGTCAGTCAGCTTGGCGGGTGTACGCTCCAGATCCGGTTTGGAGGATCCCATGGGCGGCATGCAGCTGGAGCAGCAACAGGCATTGGCAGCGGCGCGCCAGCGTTTCGCCGACGGCGGGGCGCTGGCCGAGTCGTTGCTGGCCCCGTCCGTGCAGCGCTCCTGGGAGCGCTCGCGGCTGGCCGGCGTGCAGCCGCGCCAGGAACCGCATTACGCCCCGTTGGCCGCATCCGGGCCACGCCTGGACGACCCGGCCGACCGTTGGCTGGCGCGCTGCGTGCGCGATGATCTCGACCATCTCTGGGCCGCCTTCGGTGGCCGCCAGTGGACGCTGTTCTGCGTCAACGCCGGGGGCATGATCGTGGCCCAGCGCGAGCATGGCCTGGCCGATGTGCCGGTGTTGCGCCCGATCCAAGTAGGCCGGCGACTGCGCGAGATCGACATCGGCACCACCGCACCGGCCTGCAGCCTGGCCGACGACGCGCCCGCGCTGGTGCGCGGCAACGAACACTACCTGGACCGGTTCGCCGCGGTGTTCTGCCTGAGCGTGCCGCTGCATGGGCTCGATGGCGAAGTGCTGGGCGCGCTGGACATCACCGGCACCGGCGACCGCGATGCCGAACTGCTGCATGGCTATTTCCGCCAGGCGGCGCTGTCCACCGAAAACCGGCTGATGATCGAACACCGGCCCTGCCACCTGCTGGCCGTGCAGCACGATGCGCGCTGGCTGCAGTCACCGTTGCAGGGGCTGCTGGCGGTCGAGGAAGACGGCCGCGTGCGCGCGGCCAACCGGGTGGCGCGCCGCTTGTTCGGCCTGCCACGGCGCGGGCCGTTGCCGCTGCTTGCACTGGAGGGCCTGTTCGCCGGCGCCAGCGTGCATCAGCGACGGCGGTTGCTGCAGACCGGGCCTGCGCACCGGGTGCGTATCGGCGAAGACACGGCGGTGTATGTGCAGTACCTGCGCGGGCCGTTGGCGGCGCGCGCAGGCGTGCGGAGTGACGCTGCGGCGGGCCAGGCGGGTGCGCCGTCGCTGCGTGCGCTCACCGCACAGGGCGTGCGTGAGGCGGTTGCCGCGCACCACGGCAACATCGCGGCGGCGGCGCGGCAGCTGGGGATTTCGCGGACGACGTTGTACCGCCACCTGCGCGGGTAAGGACGCGGTGTTGCCGGCCAGCGGCCGGCGGTTACCGCCCCGCGTTACGCGGGCGATCGGGTGCGATCAATCGCGGAAATTGTCGAACTGCAGCGGGACCTCGAAGGTTTCCTTCTTCAGCAGCGCGATCGCATCCTGCAGGTCGTCGCGCTTCTTGCCATTGACGCGCAGCTTGTCGCCATTGATCTGGCTGTCCACCTTCAACTTGCCTTCCTTCAGCTTCGCCGCGATCTGCTTGGCGACCTTCTGCTCGATGCCCTGCTTGACCGTCACCTTCTGGCGCGCACCGGCCAGGTTGGTCTCGACGTCGCCGAACTCCAGGCAGCGCACGTCGATGCCGCGCGCGATCAGGCGCGCACGCAGGATGTCGGTCATCTGCTGCAGCTGGAAATCGCTCGGCGCGGACTGGCTGATCACGCTGTCTTCCAGCACGAACTTGGCCTCCACGCCCTTGAAATCGAAGCGGGTCGACAGCTCGCGGTTGGCCTGGTCGACCGCGTTGGTCAGTTCGTGGGTGTTGACTTCGGAAACGACGTCAAAGGAAGGCATGGGGAAACTCCAACGGGTGAATGCCGTCATTCTAACCACCCCGGCATGGACGGCCCGCCCATCGTGGCGATAATGGGCAATGATCACCCAGAAATCCCCCTCCCGCGCCGTCGCCTGGATGTTGATGGCCGTGGCCTGCTTCTCGCTGATGGACGCTGGCATGAAGCAACTTGCCAGCAGCTATCCCACCCTGCAGGTGACCTTCCTGCGCGGCGCGGCCTCGCTGCCGTTCGTGCTGGTCTGGGTGCTGGCCACCGCCGGCCCGCGTTCGCTGGTGCCCAAGCGCTGGGCCCTGCACCTGCTGCGCGGGGCGCTGGGCATGGCGATGATCGGCTGCTTCGTCTACGCCCTGCGCAGCCTGCCGCTGTCCACCGCCTACACCATCTACTTCGTGGCCCCGCTGCTGATCGCCGCGTTGTCGGTGCCGCTGCTGGGCGAACACGTCGGCCCGCGGCGCTGGATCGCCATCGGCATCGGCCTGGTCGGGGTGCTGGTGGTGTTGCGGCCGGGCGTGGGGGGCTTCATCTCGGTGCCGGGCCTGATGGTGCTGCTGGCCGCCACCGCCTATGCCGTGGCCGCCATCACGGTCAGCATGCTCACCCGCACCGACACCCCGCAGTCGATGGTGGTCTGGTTCCTGGTGATCATGGCGGTGGGCGCCGGCCTGCTGGCAATCCCCGACTGGCAGCCGTTGCAGCTGGGCCACGCCGCGTTGATCGCCGGCATGGGCCTTGCCGGGGCCGGCGGGCAGGTGGCCCTGACCCGCGCGTTCCAGCTGGGCGAGGCCTCGCTGATCGCGCCGCTGGAGTACACCGGGCTGGTCTGGGTGATCGGCTGGGACCTGCTGTTCTGGGGCGCGCTGCCGGACCGCTTCACCTGGCTGGGTGCGGCGATCATCGTCGCCTCCGGCCTGTACCTGCTGCACCGGGAGCGGGTCCGCCAGGTCCAGGCGCCCGCGCCGCTGGACCATCCCTGAGCCGGGCAGGGCCGTCCCGGGCCCCGATCACGCCGGCTTAGAACCAAACGGAATATCATTCCGCACAGCCGCGCGGGCCAGGGCCGCCCCGCGCTGGTAGGCTGCACGCCCCCTCCCGTCGATGCCCGGTTGACCGCGAAGTGATCGAGTTCCAGCGCCTGCACAAATCCTATGCCGTCGGCGGCCGCGCGATCGCCGCGCTGCAGCCGCTGGACCTGACCATCGAGGCCGGCGAGGTATTCGGCATCATCGGCCACTCCGGGGCAGGCAAATCGACCCTGATCCGCCTGATCAACCGGCTCGAGGAACCCACCGGCGGTCGCCTGCTGATCAGCGGCGAAGACGTCACCGCGCTCGACGCCGACGGCCTGCGCACGCTGCGCCGTCGCATCGGCATGATCTTCCAGCACTTCAACCTGCTGTCCTCGCGCACGGTGGCGGCCAACGTCGCCTTCCCGCTGGAGCTGGCCGGTACCCCGCGCGCCGAGATCGACGCGCGCGTGGACGAACTGCTGCATACCGTGGGCCTGGAAGCGCACGCGACCAAGTACCCGGCGCAGTTGTCCGGCGGCCAGAAGCAGCGCGTCGGCATCGCCCGCGCTCTGGCCACCCGCCCGCAGATCCTGCTGTGCGATGAAGCCACCAGTGCACTGGACCCGCAGACCACCGCTTCGGTGCTGAAGCTGCTGGGCAAGATCAACCGCGAGCTGGGCCTGACCATCGTGCTGATCACCCACGAGATGGACGTGATCCGCCGGGTCTGCGACCGCGTGGCCGTACTCGATGCCGGCCACCTGGTGGAAACCGGCCCGGTCACCGAAGTGTTCCTGCACCCGCAGCACCCGACCACGCGTCGTTTCGTGAGCGAATCGGAGCAGGTGGACGAGGGCGAGCTACACAAGGACTTCGAGGCGGTCGCCGGGCGCATCGTGCGCCTGACCTTCCTCGGCGCGGACACCTACGAACCGCTGCTGGGCCGCATCGCGCGCGAGACCGGGGTGGACTACAACATCCTGTCCGGCCGTATCGACCGGATCAAGGACACCCCCTACGGCCAGCTGACGGTATCGCTGGTGGGCGGCGACGTGCAGGCCGCGCAGGCCGGCTTCGTGGCCGCCGGTGTCCACCTTGAGGAGCTGCGTCGATGATGCTGGGTACTGCCGGCGGGTTCTTCCGCCATCTGGACGCGGGCAAGTGGGCCGATATCGGCCAGGCCACGCTGGATACCCTGCTGATGCTTGGTGGCTCGCTGCCGCTGACGCTGGCCATCGGCCTGCCGCTGGGCGTGCTGCTGTTCCTGACCGGCTCGCCGCAGCTGCACCGCAAGCCGGTGCTGTACGGCGCGTTGGCGGTGCTGGTGAACCTGTTGCGCTCGGTGCCTTTCATCATCCTGATGATCGTGCTGATTCCGCTCACCTTGTGGATGATGGGCACCTCGCTGGGCGTGCGCGGTGCGATCGTGCCGCTGGTGATCGGCGCGGCGCCGTTCTACGCACGCCTGGTGGAAACCGCGCTGCGCGAAGTGGACCGCGGCGTGATCGAAGCGAGCCAGTCGATGGGCGCCACCACCTGGCAGTTGGTCACCCGGGTGTTGCTGCCCGAGGCGCGGCCCGGCCTGATCGCCGGTGCGACAGTCACGGTGATCGCGCTGATCGGCTTCACCGCGATGGGCGGTGCCATCGGCTCCGGCGGCCTGGGCGACCTGGCCTTCCGCGACGGCTACCAGCGCTCGCACACCGACGTGGCCCTGGTCACCGTGGTGCTGCTGCTGGTACTGGTGCAGATCCTGCAGATGCTGGGCGACTGGCTGGTATCGCACTACAGCCGGAAATAACCGGTAGGTACCGACCGTTGGTCGGTACGCCCAAAATGACCGGTAGGTACCGACCGTTGGTCGGTACGCCACGCTTACCGGACGTTCGGCACCTCATACCCCAGCCGGTCCACCTGCTCGGGGTGCTGTGGAACGCGCTTGAGCTTGTCGGTATTGACCCCGTAGTCGTCGCGCAGGCGGGTGGCCAGTTCCTTGTAGAGCTCTTTGTCCATGTCCGGCTGGCGCGCGAAGATCCAGGCCATCTCGCGGCCGGGATAGCCCAGCATCGCCCACGAATAGTCCGGGGCCACTTCCAGCACGCGGGTGTGGGTGGGCACGATCTTGTAGAACCAGGTGCGCCAGTTGTGGTTGCCGCTTTCCTCATCCACCGAGGCGCGCACGGTCAGCTGCTGGAGCGGTTCGGAGAACCCGTTGCGGTACCGGTAGGTGATGGACACCTTCTGGTCGCCGCGCAGGCTGAACTCGTTGACGCTGGCCACATGGCCGCGTTCGATCGGGTTGGGAACCCGGCCGATCACATACCAGGTGCCCATGAACTTCTGCAGGTCGATGGGGGCGCCGGTCGCTTCAGTGGCCACCGGTACCGGACTCGGCTTGGCCTCGTGGCGGAAGGCGCAGGCGGACAGCAGCGACAGCGTCGACAGCAACAGGACAGCGCGAAGCGGGCGGTTCAGAGACATGCGGCAGAAGGCTCCAGTGGCTGGCACGGGCATGGTGGGTGGGACGACGGAGAACGTCAATGGTGGCGTTCATGCTTGCCGTGCCGGTTGCGGCAACAGGTCGCAGCCGGTGAGATGGTGGCACGGCAAGGTGACGCATCACTTTCGCACGGAGTCGTGTCATGTCCTTGTCGTCGTCGCGTCATACCCCGCGTTCACAGGCCGCCGCACGCCTGGCCAGCAGCCCCGATCCGCAGGTACTGCGCGGAGTCCGGCAGGCCGCCCTGGCCGGGCTGGCCCTGGTGCTGGTGTGGCCGGCGGCACGCGGCAGCAGCGAATGGTTGGGCTGGCTGCCCCTGTGGCTGGTGGGCATGCCGTGGCTGGCCTGGTGGAGCCTGTACCGGTTCCGCCTGCCAACGGCGCTGCTGCGCCGCCGCGGCACGGGCCGTCGCCGCGGCCCGCAGGCCCGCCGCCGCACCCGCGTGGCGCGCCCTGACCTTCGACACGGGAGCGCCGGCCGGGCGGTGTGATAGCGTCCGGGGCTTATGTCCGCTTGGAGCTGCAATGTCCAAAATCGCTTCCGCCTGCCTGATGGCAGGCCTGATCACCGCCGGTGCGGTAGGTACTGCCATGGCTGCTGAGACCCCCGCCGACCCGTACGCGTGGCTCGAAGACGTGACCGGCGACAAGTCGCTGGACTGGGTCAAACAGCAGAATGCCAAGTCGGAGGGCCGCCTGGCCCAGACGCCGGCGTTCAAGCAGATGGAAGCCAGCATCCGCGAGGTGCTCGATTCGGACGCCAAGATTCCCGGCGTGCAGAAGATCGGTGACTACTACTACAACTTCTGGAAGGACAAGCAGCACGAGCGCGGCCTGTGGCGCCGCACCACGCTGGCCGAGTACCGCAAGGCCTCGCCGACCTGGGAAACCGTGCTCGACCTGGATGCCCTGAACAAGGCCGAGGGTGAGAACTGGGTCTGGCACGGCGCCGACTGCCTGCGCCCGGA